>Ga0209310_1002736_pt1 | contig 11074 bp, 6 predicted proteins | sample AD_UKC030_MetaG_FD_184415 | JGI IMG/M metagenome (GOLD analysis project Ga0209310, IMG submission 184415) | Active sludge microbial communities of municipal wastewater-treating anaerobic digesters from USA - AD_UKC030_MetaG (SPAdes) (version 2) | ecosystem: Engineered > Bioreactor > Anaerobic >... | reverse complement strand
CAAGGTAATACGGTGAACAATACTCTCGACGATAATTACTGCCCCGTCCACTATTAAACCAAAGTCGATAGCTCCAAGGCTCATAAGGTTGCCTGAAACGCCAAAAAGTTGCATCATGCCAATTGCAAAAAGCATGGCAAGAGGTATCACTGAGGCTACAATTATTCCTGCCCTAAAATTTCCAAGCAATAAAACGAGAATAAAAATAACAATCAAAGCTCCTTCGAGAAGGTTGCGAGTAACTGTGCCAATGGCACGGTCGACCAAGTCGGTACGGTCGAGGTAAGGGGTTATTTCAATGCCTTCGGGTAGTGACTTTTGAATAGATGTGATTTTTTCCTTAACCTGTCCGATAACTTCATTGGCGTTAGCCCCTTTGAGCATCATTACCACACCCCCCACAGCCTCGCTGGTATCGGAAACTAATGCACCGTAACGGGTAGCATGTCCGAACTGGACAGTTGCTACATCACGCACCAAAACAGGAATACCGTTTATGGTTTTTACAACAATATTTTCGATGTCGTCGAGGGTTTTAACCAATCCAATGCCACGAATAAAAAATGCTTCGGGTTTTTTATCAATATAAGCACTCCCAGTATTCTCATTGTTGTTTTCGAGGGCTTCGAAAATGTCTGTCAAAGAAAGGTTCATTGCTCGTAAGCGTTCAGGGTTTACGGCAATTTCGTATTGCTTTACAAACCCACCATAACTGTTTACATCAGCAACACCAGGCGTTCCAAGCATTTGACGGCGTACAATCCAATCCTGATAAGTACGCAAATCCATAAGTGTAAATTTGTCTTTGAACCCGTCTTTTATTTCGAGGGTGTATTGAAAAATCTCGCCCAAACCAGTTGAGATAGGAGCCATTTCAATTTTTGCCAAACCTTGCGGTATCTGGTCTTCGGCTTCTTTGAGCCGTTCGCCAATCTGTTGTCGAGCCCAGTAGATATCAACATTTTCCTTAAAAACTACCGTAACAACCGATAATCCCAATCGTGAAATGGAGCGAAGCTCTACCACATCGGGGATATTGGCTACCGAAACCTCTACAGGTGCGGTAATGAAACTTTCAACTTCCTGAACTGCCAACGATGGGGCACGAGAGATAACCTGTACCTGATTGTTTGTAATATCGGGAACTGCATCAATGGGCAGATGAACAAGCGAATATGTACCCCATGCAACCAATGCAAGGGCAAATAACCCGATAATTATCTTGTTCTTTATCGAAAAACGAATTATATGTTCAATCATAATCTATTAGAAAAAGGTTAATACATAGTTTTCCAACACATGCTTTTTATGAAAAGAATGCGAGGTTTAAATCGGATGAGAATTTGTATTAACTTAATTTGGGCGGTTGCCAGATGGTAGCAAAAAGGGAAGAAACTAAAGAGCTATTGTACTCTGTTATTAATTTTTGTGTAATAGGAGTACAAGTAAAATGAATAGTCGAATTGTTTAAAATAGGAGAAACACAACAATCACAAGTACAGAAAGGAGAGCAATGGTCGGTGTCATTCTCGTGTTGGTCAGATGAAGTATTGGTAAGTTCATATTTGTTCATGCTATTTTCCTTTGGAACATCAACGCAAGGAATTGCGGTGAGAACCAAAACATAAATAGATAATATGAGCGTTAGTATTTTCATTTGCTATAACAACGGCGAAGATATGCAAAATGTTCATGCAACTGAGTTGCAAAGTTTTTATTTGCAACTTGCACAAACACCTTTAACAACCATATTAATGTTTTCGAGTTTAAAGTCAGCAGGTAATATAATGGTTGGTATCGCTATATCGTTTAAGCAATATGTGTGTTTGCACTTTGTACAAAGAAAATGAACGTGTAAATCGGATGGATTGCATTGACAGGTTTCCTTACAAAGAGCATATTTTATTGAACCTGTACCGTCATCAATACTATGGATAAGTTTGTTTTCTTCAAATGTTTTGAGTGTACGGTATAATGTTGTTTTATCGGCGTTGTCAAATTTTTGTTCTAAATCAGCTAAACTAATTGCTCTATCCTGTTCGGTTAATACTTTTAAAACCAATTCACGCATGGCTGTTGGTTTGATATTTCGTATTTTGAGTTTTTTGTCGGTTTCTTTCATTTCTATCTATTTTAAATCCATGTTTCAATTTAGCACGACCCTATCCACGAAGCAGGTGCGGTGGGAGAAAAGCATGTGTTTGGCAGCGAAGCGAAGCTTGCAGGGAAGGGCTGCCAAACTCTTGCTTTTGTGTGTCGGGGTGTTTGTTTTTTTCTTTTTCAATTTTCAATCGGGTAGTAAGTTGTCGGTTTTTTTTTAGGCTTGTTGCTAACGTTCGAGTGTAAGTGCCGTAAGGGATTGCGGAGCAGTTTCCTGTCCACCGACACTATAGTTTGAGCGAGCTACAATGCTTGTATACCCACTGAAACCCTTATGGCATTTACACTTTGTTGGCAACTGGTGTTCATTCATATCCGTCTGTTTGCCATTTATTTAGCTTTTATTTTCTTGTCATTGTCAACCTGCACCAACCTATCCACGAAGCACAAATTTATTTTGTTTTTTTGAGCGTGGGCAATCCTAAAACCGTCCTGAAAGGCGGTTACTCGGGCAGGAGAGGCGGAAGCTCTTTTGCAAGCCTTTGGTTTGAGCGTTGGCTTGTGCGGGCTTGCAAATGTGCTTACGACTGTGGGTTGGCTATTCATTTTCTTAACACTTCAGTTTCTAATTGAATTAAATTGTTTAACACTTCTTCTACAATTTTTGAATCGAAATCATCTCTGTCAGATTCTTCGTGTGTACCTTTATTCAAATAATTCCAGATTTGATTATTTCTAGTTTCAAGACCTGCCAACCAAGTTAGAATATTTATACTATTATCAAAATCAGTAACTTTTAATGTTGTCAATTCCTTTTTTAGAGAATTAACAATCCCCATCAAGTCTGGTGGGGCATTTGGAGTTCTAACTTTATAACTTATTTGAAAATTGTATTTTTTACTTGCTCTATTCCACAAGGCATTACTTAAATTTTCAAGAGCTCTACGGCATTCCATTAAACAATCTCTGTAGGCATTTTCTCCTAGATGTGATGAGGCTTTATTTAGATAATGTCTTGTTGTTTCTTTTTTCTGAACAGTTTTTGATGATGGCTTTAAAAAAGCATACAAAATTCTTTCGCTTTCATATCCTTTTTTAGTAAAATGTTTATTCTCAATATCCTTTATGTACTCTTCAGAATGTGAAGTGATAATAATTTGTTTTTCATTGACAACAGGATTATCAAATAGCAATTCTCTAATGTTACCACGATGGTCGTGGTCAATAGCATTCACAATATCATCAAAAACTATAAAAGGCAGTTTATCATAAACGACTTTTGCAAGTAAAATAGATAAGCCTAAACACCTTGTATGGCCTTCGCTTAGAATGTGCATTGCGTCCAATTCAATTGTAGGATTGTCTTGGAATGCAACCTTAATTCTATCTCCTGCATTTGAAGGCAGTACAATATTTTCAATCAACTCAAAATTACTGTCGCCTTGGTTTATGAAATTGTAAAAATCCTTTGTTAATTCGTTTAGGTTTGAAACTAAAGATAAAGGCAACTCTCTTTTGTATTTATTGAGTTTTTGCAACATTAAAGAGTATGCTTCTACAAACTTTTTGTTTTCATCTATTATAATCTTTTCTTTTTGAACTTCTTCGATTAATGATTTATTTATTGCATCAAATTCCTTTATCGCTTTTTCTGCTGAACTAATTATATCTTGATGAGATTTGATTGTAGCTTTTAACTGGTCAATCTGACTTTTAATCGCTGATAAATTGGCTTTTTCAGTTTGTAATAATTTTTGTGTTGCTAAATGTTTATTTGAAATAGTATTTGTGTCTGAAATCTTTTGTTCTAATGCAAGTAAATGGGTTTTATGTAATTTGATGTTTTGAAAAAATGTTTTTAAATCTTGAACATACGATTTTTGCCCTGATTTATCCTTTTGAAAGTCTTTAAGTTGTGATGGAATATCTATGCTGATTTCTACTTGTAATTCATCAGCACTTTTTTTTCTCGCTTCAAAGTCATTTGTAAAAGTGTAAACATCCGAAACCAAATTTGACCAAGCATTATCTCTTTCTTGTTGGATTTTGGCAATACCCTCAAGCTCATTTAGTTTAGTTTTAGCATTTTCATACGGATTAACTTTTGCTTGTTCTACAGGTGTTTCACAAACAGGGCATTTGTCGAAAAGTGTTTCCTCAAAATTCTCAACTAATCTAAATAACTCAACAAAGTTTATTTTCTCTTTTTCTTCTTCAAACTTCGTATTGTTTACTTCAAAAGTTGAAAGAGTTTTCTCAATACTGGAAATAGATTCAAATAGTTCATTAACTGATGAATGTGTGAACAACTTGCTTTTAGGCTTCTGTAATTCCTCATCAATAATAGCAATTCTCCCTCTAATTTCTTGGTTGCCATTAATGTATATATATAGTTCTTCAAACGACTTGCTTAACTCACTTTTTTCTGAAATAGGCTGTTTTTGCTTTTCAAATTCAATGAGCTTTTCTTTAGAAGTTTTTATATTTTGCTTGTGTCCTTCTATTTCAAGGTTTTTTTTGTCAAGTTCTTTTTGCTTCTGCGATTCAACAGGTATTCTACCAGTGATATTATCAGTAAATCCGTTTATGAAAGAATAAAACTCATCTAGACCAAAAAGTGTTGCCAATAAATTTTCTTGCTGTCCTTGTGTTTTTGAAGAATAACGAGCAAAATCAATAATTCTATTCTTCTCAATAAAGCAAAAATAATAGCTGTCAGGGTTAGCTGTAATATCAATTATTTCATCTTTTGAATTTGCCCCTTTTATAATTGGATGCGAAGACTTGCCGGTATGTAAGTTGGTAATGTAATGTTTAACATCAATTCTTTTTGCTTCTGCTTCACTTAAATAGCCAAGCAATGAAAACTCCAATGCCTCACAAAAGCTTGTTTTTCCGCTTCCATTTGGGCCATAAACCAAAATTTTGGGTTTGGAAAGGTCAAAAATCTCTTTGGAAGCAAACCCTCTGAAATTCTCAATTTCAATGCTGTTTATTTTAATAATATCGTTTACTTTTTTCTGAGCATTGTCTTCAATTTTAGGTAAGATAGTTTTTAGTCTTTCTCTATGTTGGTTGATTAATTCGTTTAATAAAGCGGCTCTTTTCCCTGCTGCTGTACCTACACTTGCAACCGTATCAAAATTATCGGTAATCAAATTGATTAACTTTATTTCATAAGGATTCAATTCATCAGGTTTTAAAGTTCTGATGAACTGATTAAATTGAGATTTTATTTTAGTGTATTCGCTCATCTATTTTTACCCTATTATCATATTTTCAATTTCTTGTTTTGCATTGTCTAATACTTCTTTTGCCTCCATTTCTAATTGCTTTGCCTTTTCTCGCAATTCAAAAATATGTGTTGTTATTCTTTCTTGAATGTCAATTGGAGGAACAGGAATGTTAAGTTTTATTAAGTCGCTCGGATAAACGTGTGGTTGCCCTGCACCTTGTTGCAAACCGTAAATTTCTGTTTGTTTCAATTTTAGAATTTCAGACAAATAATCCATAGTAATAACATTCTCGTCTAATGATTTAATTACAGCACAATCAGAAGCGAAAATTGGTTGATTGTGATACCAAACATAACCCGAATAAGCACCTGATGCACTTACTGTTATTGTTTTGTCATCATAATTATATTCATTGTGAGAATACGGGCTAGTTTTTCCTCCTGCAATTACAGGATATTGTCCTTCAATTACATTGCTTGAAGTTATGCTTTGTCCTTTATTTACAGTGGCTAATTCTCTCAATTTCTTGTTTTCATAAATACCACCTTCAATTTTAATAGCACTATTGAAAAAAGAAAAAGCATCAAACCTATCTCCCGCTATTTCGCTCCATTTTACTTCAAAGGTTCGGTTAGAATATGAACTGTCTTTTAATGGCAAAGGGATATCTAATTCATCCAGCAAATATGAATCAATGTTCTTTAATAATTCTTTGGCTTGATTTTCTTTTACTAACTTTTGATTATAGGCAGTTTGGTAGATTAAGTTAAACTTATCTTGAATTTCTAAAGATGGCAAAGGTATTTCAAGTGATTTATATTCTTCTGCATTTATATTAGGTTGACCTGCTGTCCTTTGTATTGCTTTTACCCATTCCTTGTATGGTTTCAATTGGGTATAAATAAATAAAAAGTTGGGATTCAATAATTCGAAGTTTGTTACAAAGCGAATCATATAACCAGCAAAGAAACATTTATAATCTACTCTGTCGGACTTATGAATATAACTTTTACCTACAGTATTACCACTTCTTGCAATAATTATATCATCATTATTTAGAATATACTTCTCTTCAACAACATTTGCCGTTTTGCCGATTTCATTTATTAAATTACCATATTCATCAATATCGGTAATTCTAATATATCTAGGTTCTTTAGCATCTATTCTATCAATACCAGCTTCATTAGCTCCATATTGAGGGCTTTTTGATAGTAGTTTGCCAAGTTGAATGACTGGAAAATTAAACTTTGACACCTTTTTTCTATACAAAACCATTTCAGGGTCAATTCTATTAACTATATATGACTTGTTTATTATAAATGCTTTTTGAGTATTTATATTTTCACTTAAATTAAACATCAACCTTGAATTTTAAATTTATAAACATCCACTAATACCGCTTTAATGTGTTTCAATATTTCTTCTTTCAGCGTAATATGTGCATCCTTTTCGTAAGTGAAATAAAAATCAAGTTTATAGTCTGATTTTGGGTCTTCTGCTTTAGCTTCTTTTGCAATAATAACTGGTATTTTTAAAGCTCTTGCCCAACCCATTTCATAAGTTACATTTGGATTATTGTCAGTAATGTTCGCAATAAATATGTTACAGTTTTTAATCTTCTCAAAAATATCATTTACGATATTTACAGTCTCTCCTTCATATGTCATAATTGGGTGCAAACTAATATTGATGCCATAAGTCGTTTTTATTTCATCAATAACACTTTTGTAAATATCATTATGTGAATCAACTATTGGTTTTGAAAAATAAGGCATAGCAACAAAAACCTTGATTTCTCTTTCTTTTATTTTATTGAAAATACGGATAATGCTTTCAGCGGTGGTTTCTTTAGCTTCAAATAAATGATTGTTAATTATCCAATGATAAAAAAGTGTAAATGTTGTTTTGTCGCTAAATGACTTATAATAGAGAAAAGCTAACAAAATTTCCGTATTCTTATTTTTGTTCAAATTTTCATCATCTCGGTAAGTTGCATTTACAGCTTGAAGTGATTCAAATACAGTTTCAATTAATACATCATTTGAAAAAGATTTGCCTTTTTTAAAGAGGTTGTAAAGTTTGTAAATATTTAAAGCTATGGACCATTTATGATTAGATAAATGAGATTTGATTGTTTGAAAATCATCAGGATTTATTCTTAGTCCTAACTTTCTTGCATTCAAACCTACATAGTTAGCCTCATTCGAAAATATTTTTTCAATTTCTTGGTCGTCAAAATATTTTTCTGCACCAAGAATACTTCTTAAATTTTCTTCAAGAGTTAAAGGAATCGATTTAGAGTTAATATTATAAAATACAACACGCTCAAACTTTTTGTATTCTGTATCAGAAACCTTTTCCATTTGTTGAGTAGCAGGATTAAATTTCTCCTCAAAAGTTTCTTCAAACAGTACAATACAAAATGGAATATTCATTTTGCTAATTCTATCTGACCTAATCTCTTCAGCAGCTGTTAATCTATGATTGCCATCAATTCTATGCAAAGGATGTTTGTCATCTCTTATTAGTTGTTCTAATTCTGCATCATCAAATTCAACTTCTACTACTGTTATTTCGTTAGTTTCATTAATGTCAAAATTCTTTTGTTCTACAAGAGTTGAACGAACTTTTAATTTGTCAATATTTGAACTAAAATCTTTACCCTTTTCAATTAATTGTATAGGTGTAGCATCCGTTTTTGCACCTTTTATCGTAACATCTTGTCTTAACTTTAAACTCAAAATGACTTCAGGGAAAAACAAATAGGTTTCTTCTGTTAAGAAATTTGAAACAACATCCTTTTGTTTTACAAGTAATTCTCTTTGATATTCACGATTAGCTTTTGAAATTCTTGCTAACTCTTTGATACGTGCAAAGCCTCTAATACAAATTTGATTACTTAAAGACCTGTCTAATATTCCTCTAATTATCATAGTTCGGCAGTTTCAATGTGGTTAATGAACTTAGTAAGTTCTTTGCTTATCCATTCTAATTCATTTGTAGCAGTTTTTTTGCCAGTAGCATCATAACCAATGTCCTCTGCAATTGCCATAAAAATTGAATAGTCGGGCAGTTCTTTTCTTGTACGCTCTAAATATGCTTCTTGCAACTCTTCCTTGAGCAAATTAATCTTTTCGTTGTAAATATTGTTTATTTCGTTTCTCCATTCGATATATTCATCTGTTTTCTTAAACTCAGCAATTGGCATAGTAAAATGTAATCCTTTCATTGCTTTAAGCTTGTTTTTCTTCTCAGATTCCCACAATGAAATTTTATCATAAAACTGATATTCAATTTTAAGTTTCGTCTGTATTTTACTTTTGATTGATTGAATTTTTTCTGTTGCAGAAATAGGGTATTTTCTTAAAAACAATACAGAACTTTTTACACCTGCTCCAGTTGCACTAAATGCTGTTTGAGGCATGCTTACAACAGCAACAATTCTAAACCATTCTTCAACCGCATCTCTAACGTATTGCAAACTACTATTGGTTAAAATTCCATCGGGCACAACCATCGCCATATAACCATTAGGTGCTAAAAAGTTGTAGCATTGTTCAATAAATAAAACTTCTGTATTTTGATTGCTTCTTTCTTCAACTGTTTTACTTCCTCTAACATCTAACCAATCTGGTTGTTTTTTACCCAAAAAGTAATTTTTCAAATAACTTTTTTCTGATTTTTTTATACTACTTCCAAAAGGTGGATTAGTTATAATAAAGTTGAAGTGATTGTATTTGAACCCTTTGTTTTCAGTTAATTTGGCGATTTCATTTTCGTTTAATAATCCATCAGAAGTAATTACATTGGTGTGTCCATCATCGTGAATAATCATATTCATTTTAGCGGCTCTACTTATCTGTTCGTTTATTTCAATTCCAAAAAGATTATTTTCTGCAAAGTCGTGCCAATATTTAAAATGTCTTTTGCTGTGATTAATATCTGATTTGAAACGTGGATATAATTCGTCTGCTTGTTTTCTTACTTTGTTTAACGCATAAAGTAAGAAACCACCACTACCGCAAGAAGTATCTAAAACGTAAGAGTCATTTTTTATAGGAAGTACATTTACAGCAAAATCAACAATTGGTCTTGGTGTAAAATATTGACCAAAATTCCCTCTAAAAAATGAATCCATAAAGGTTTCAAATGCTCTACCTTTACTATCTAAGTCGGTTTCACCAAGATTAATATCCTGTAAATAACCAACTATGGTTCTAATTTTCTCGGGAGTTAGTCGGATATTATCCCTAAAAACTTCTTTGTCTTTAAGTCTGCCTTCCTCGTAAAGTGCAGTAACACGCTCAAAAAGGGCTTCATTTGTTTTTCGTATAGAATCCTTTTCGTCTTTACCTTCAACTTGTATTACTTGAAAATCATATGGGTCACCCGTTTGCCTATCTTTTCTTTCGTCCCAAATTTTGCAAAAAATTAGCTTGTCTAATTCGTCAAATGCTTCTGATGGATTAAGTTGACCGCCTGCCCAAAGTGCATCGTGTGCTTGTTTAAAACGTCTTGTTAATTCATCTTGAGAAATTACAGCAAGGTCAAAAAACTTTTGTTTTCCTTGTTCTGATTTCATTAATTCAGCTTCAAAAACAAATTTGTAGCTGGCTAATGTTTTTACTCCAAATTGAGGAATATCTGATTCAGGTTCGCGAGTTAGTTTTTTCTTGTTTACTCTAAAATATTCGTTTCTATTGCCTTTGGTAACCCAAACATATTTCACGTCATTGGGTAAAGCATAAGCATAACTATATGCTTGTTCAATTGCTTGACTAAATTCTTGTTCGCTTATATCCTCTTTTTTACATTCAACTAAAATGTGTGGTTCTTGCAATTCGTCATCGTTATAAACAACAATGTCCGCTTCTTTGGTGTCAACTCCCATTTTTACAGGAACAAAGTTTACAATTCTTTCCTCTGGGTAATTATATTGCAGAACCAAAGCACAGAAAGTTTCTACTTGAATTTTTTCTTCGGGATTTGTGAAATTACGTTTCTTGTTTTGATGAATATAAGTAATAAACTTTCTATCTTCATCGAAACTGATTAATCCTGATAATATTCCTCTATCTATTAAACTCATATTTTTTCTTTGTTCGAGATTATTAACTCTTTAATGTCAACTTTTAATATTTCAGCAATTTTATACAAGTCTTCTAATCTTGGTTGTTGTCTATTTTGAACATACGCATTAACCATATTGTAACTTTTCCCAAGTTGTTCAGCTAACCAAGTTTGCTTTATTCCTTTACTTTCCAAGACTTCTTTAATCCTATTCATTGATTTTGTCTTTATTCAAGTTACAAAAATAGTTAATTTGGTAAATATATCTCAAAATATTGTGTGTTTAATGTCGAAAATATTGTGAGGGTGGTGGGTGGGCTTGGGTGTGTGGGCAAGATTGCACTCTTTGACAAAGCTTTGGCTTCAGCGTTGGCTCGTGGGGCTTTGGCAATGTGTGCAATGCGGGTGGGGTTTTCTTCTTTTTTGTGAGTGGGAAGAAAAAAACAAAATAAATTTTCATCAAATTTGCACTGTCCTGTCAAAAAGCTAAATCCTTTCTTTCGTTATTATTTATCACTATCGTATCTGTCTGGTCGTCTGTCTTTTTACACTTGTTGCCAACGTGTCGATATACGAATACTTTCGTCTATCCTGCTTATATCAGATTGTGGGTTGAGTGCTGTTATTCAGTTTGTTAAATCACTCTCATGAGCAAAGATAATACA
>Ga0209310_1002727_pt1 | contig 11094 bp, 11 predicted proteins | sample AD_UKC030_MetaG_FD_184415 | JGI IMG/M metagenome (GOLD analysis project Ga0209310, IMG submission 184415) | Active sludge microbial communities of municipal wastewater-treating anaerobic digesters from USA - AD_UKC030_MetaG (SPAdes) (version 2) | ecosystem: Engineered > Bioreactor > Anaerobic >... | reverse complement strand
GCTCGAAGAGTTCAACGAGAAGTATCGCGGTGGTATCACTTACTGGAAGTTCGACCGCAAGGAAGGCCGTCTCGACCCGTCCAAGTCTTTCTCCCTCGAACTGCCGCCGTACTCGCAGGACTTGTCCGACGCCGGCAAAGGCCCATCGGATGGCTGGTCGTTCACCAACTCCTTCTGTTCGGAGCGCTACGTCGGCGGCATCGAAAGAGGCCGTCCGCCGTTCGAAGCCGGTTGCTCCGCCAAGGACACCGACTATATGCACGTGATCAACTGGAAGAAGGCCGCCGAACTGGTTGCTGCCGGCAAGGCCAAGAAGATCAACGGCCATGACGTGCTGATGATGGAAACGGCGATCAAGGAAGGCATCCTCTTCCTGGTCCCGGAACCTAAATCCCCGCACGGCGTCGACGTGACCCCCGACGGCAAGCTCATCACCGTCTCCGGCAAGCTCGACACCCACGTTTCCGTCTATTCCTTCGAGAAGATCCAGGCCGCCATCAAGGCCGGCAAGTTCGAATCCAAGGATCCGTACGGTATCCCGGTGATCGCCATGAAGGACGCGCTGCACACCCAGGTTCAGCTTGGCCTCGGTCCGCTGCACACCCAGTATGACTCGAAGAAGTGCGTTGCCTACACCTCGCTCTACGTCGACTCGCAAGTCGCCAAGTGGGATTACTGTGAAGGCAAGGTGCTCGACAAGATCTCCGTGCACTACAACATCGGTCACCTGATGACCATGGAAGGTGACTCGATGGATCCGAAGGGTCGTTACCTTGTGGCGCTGAACAAGCTTGCGATCGATCGTTTCATGCCGGTTGGCCCGCTGCACCCGCAGAACCACCAGCTGATCGACATCTCGAACGACAAGATGCAACTGTTGTACGACATGCCGCTGCCGTTGGGTGAGCCGCACTATGTGGTTGCGATCGAAGCCTCGAAGATCAAGCCGGGCGTCCGCTACAAGGTCGGTACCGACAGCCGCACCGACAAGCTGAGTCCCGACATGGTCCGCGCCGGTGAAGAAGTCACCACCCGCAAGGGCAACAAGGTCGAAGTCAAGGGAACACTGATCCGTTCGCACATCACCCCGGAAATCATCGAGGCTGAAGTCGGCGACGAAATCACGGTCCACCTGACCAACCTCGAGCGCGCCCAGGACGAAACGCACGGTTTTGCGGTCTCGACCTACAACGTACATGCCTCGATCGAACCTGGCAAGACCGTCACGGTCAAGTTCAAGGCCGACAAGGAAGGCGTCTATCCGTACTACTGCACGGAATTCTGCTCGGCGCTGCACCTTGAAATGCAGGGTTACCTGCTGGTCAAGCCGAAGGGCTGGAAGCCGACCAAGACGACCGCTGCCGCCGCTGCTTCCTACACCGAAGCCGACTACAAGGCGAGCCTGAAGAAGGTTGTCGACACCCAGGCGGTCATTGACTCCGTGGTGGGTTACATCACCAGCGTCAATTACAAGGACTTCCCGGATGTCGTGGCGATGGTCGAAGATGCAACCGACCAGTTGAACAAGACCAAGGATGCCAAGGCCAAGGCCGATGCCGCCGCTGCCCAGAAGGATTGGGACCAGGCCAACCTCTGGACCGAGCAGATCTGGCAATACCAGGTCAAGGCAGCCGACATCGGTCTGCGCGCCAAGACCTATCTTGAGCAGGCCGGTGCCAAGCCAGTCAAGAAATAAGCAGCAAACTTGATCTGACTCAAGGCAATACACGGGGAGCGGAGTCAATCTGCTCCCCGTCTCATTTTCAGGAAGGAATAACCATGAAATTTGTAATGACTCTGATCGCCGCTGCGCTTGTCGCCAGCCCCGCCATCGCCGCGCCCGACGGCGCTGCGCTTTTCAAGGACAAGACCTGCAACGCCTGTCACGGACCCAAGGGCGACAAGCCGCTGATGCCCAATTATCCGAAGGTCGCCGGCCAGAATGCCGCCTACGCTGAGCAGCAGATGAAGGACATCAAGAGCGGCGCCCGCAACAACGGCCAGACCGCCGCCATGAAGGGCGTCATGCACCTGGTCAATGACGCGGAAATCAAGATCCTCGCCGACTACCTGTCCAAATTGAAGTGACCACCGGAAGCTGGCGACACCGGCTTCTGACCGATATCAAGGAACGCTGATATAGCCTGCAGGACAATGGCGCCTGCGTTCCCGTAAACTCTCTGACAAGGAAATCAAACATGAAAGCATCACTCCTTTTGATTGGCCTGCTCTCGGCAGGCATCGCTTTCGCCGGCCCCCCGGCGCCAAAGAAGGAAGGCATCGAAGGCAAGGACTACAAGTGGAATGCCCAAGAGGGCGAAAAGATCGAGGCCCTGAAACTCAAGGGCGACAAGAAGCGTGGCGAGGAAGCCTATGAAGTCTGCGGCGCCTGCCACCTCCCCTCCGGCGCCGGCCGCCCAGACGGCACCTTCCCGCAGCTCGCCGGCCAGCATACTACCGTGCTGATCAAGCAGATGGCCGACATCCGCGCCGGCCTGCGCGATAACCCGACCATGTACCCGTTCGCCGCCACGCTGACCGACCCGCAGGAACTGGCCGATGTCTCGGCCTACATCGAAGGCCTGTGCATCCCGGCCGAGCACGGCAAGTATGAAGGCCCCGATGCCGCCATGCAGGTTGCCAAGGGTAAGGAGCTGTACGAAAAGCAGTGCCTGGAATGCCACGGCAAGACCGGTGAAGGCGTCAAGGACAAGTTCTACCCGGTGATCGCCGGCCAGCACTACAAGTACCTGCTGCGCCAGATGACCGAGATTCGTGACGGTCACCGCCGCAATGCCAACCCGGACATGGTCAAGGTCATCAAGCCCTACACCAATGACCAGCTGGTCGCCATTTCGGCCTACCAGTCGAGCCTGGTCATGCCCGGCGCCATGTGCAAGCCAAAGGCTGGCAAGAAGTAAGACCGCAATTGTTTTCCCCGCTGCCCGCATGATGCGGGCAGCCCCCGACGCACCTCCGGGGGCAACACCTTAGAGAGCAGCACAATGAATAAACAAAACAAAATCGTTGGTGGATTGACCTTCATCGCGCTGGTCGCGCTGGTCGCCGCCTACTTCGCCCCGATCTGGTGGGTTTCACTGACCGCCCCGAACTACCCGCCCGACGCCTTCCCTGATGGTATCCGCATCCACTTCCATTTCGACGGTGTCTACAATGGTTGCAAGGCGGCCGGCAAAGGCACGCGCATGGCCGGCGAGATCATCCAGAAGGATCTTGGCGCCGAAGATGAACGCTACAACCCGATTACCGACGCCAAGAAAAACGTCGACGCGGGCGCCGAAGGCCTCGACTGCGTCCATGAAATGAACACCATCAACCACTATGTCGGCATGTACCCGATCGCTACTGGCGCTCCGGTCGAAAAACCGCTGGCCAAGTTCTTCTTTGGCTTCTTCGCGGTCATGATGCTGGCCTTCGCGATGCCCAAGAAAAAGCCTCGTCTGCTGGTGTTGGCCGCAGGATTCATTGCCGTCGCCGCCTGGATGATCATCGACCAGTTGGTGCTGGGCCATCTCGAAAGCCATGTCCAGGCCTACATGAAGGAAGCCGGTACCTTCTTCAAGGACGTCGACCGCATCAAGGCCTGGGGCGACAACGTGCGCAACATTTCGATGGGCGTCATCTTCGGGTTGATCGTCGTCATGGGCATCGTCATCGCCGGCGTCGCGAAAATTCGCCCCTTCCAGCTGTTGCTGGCGCTGGTCCCGGCACTGCTGCCGGTGTTCTTTGTCATCACCTACGCCGGCTGGCTGTGGTTCTTCGGCCACAATATGCACCCGTGGGGCGCATTTACCGTCAAGCCCTTCATGCCCACCGTTTTCGGCGAGGGCAAGGTTGCCCAGTTCTCGACCTTCTCCTACCCGTACTGGGGCTACGGTTTGCTGATCATCATCTTCGTCTGCATGATGCTGGCGCTGCTGATCCGTCGCAAGCAACTGCGCGAAGGCGGTGCAGAGTAATATCCCGGTGATGCGTTTGCCACCATTCACCAAAGGAGCGCTGGCCACCGCACTTCTGCTGGTCTGTTCGAGCAGCATCTCCCAGCAGCAGGAACGCGGCGCGAGCGCTGACATGAGCAATGCTCCGCGGGTGACGATCGACCGGCCGAAGCCGACATTCATGCTGCGTGATCGTGATGCTCGCGTGCATGGTCTGAAACCGTTGCAGAAACTGGTCGATGATGCACCCGCCGGATCAGTCCTCAAACCGCCACCGGGCAATTACGCGGGGCCGGTCGTCATCGACAAGCCGCTGACCATCGATGGCGGCGGCAAGGTCACGGTCGATGCCGGCGACCGGGGCACGGTAATGATCCTGAACGCCAACGATTCGGTCCTGCGCGACATGCGCCTGACCGGGTCGGGCGATTCGCACGACACCGATGACTCCTGCCTCGACGTTCGCGGCAACCATAACGTGATCGAAGGTCTGCAGGTCGATAACTGCCTGTTTGGCATCGACCTCAAGCAGTCGAATGACAACATCGTCCGTAACAACAAGATTCGCTCCAAGGACCGTGACCTGGGCGTACGCGGTGACGGCCTTCGACTCTGGTACAGCAACAACAACCTGATCGAAAAGAACGAAATCTTCGACTCGCGCGACATGGTCGCCTGGTATTCAAACAAGAACACTTATCGCGACAACATCGGCCGGCGCAGCCGCTACTCGATCCACTTCATGTTCGCCAATGACAACATTGTCGAGGGCAACGCATTCTACGACAACGCGGTCGGCATCTACTTCATGTACACCGAGGGCGGCGTCGCGCGCAACAACATCATCTCGCATTCCACCGGTGCAACCGGCATGGGTATCGGCTTCAAGGAAGCCTCCGGCACCCTCATCGAAAACAACGAATTCGTCTACAACGGCATCGGCATCGGTTCCGACCTGTCACCCTTCCAGCCGGACAGCACCATCGAAATGCGCGGCAACCGCTTTGCCTACAACGGTATCGGCATCATGTTCAACAGCGAAACCGGTGGCAACAACATGGTCGACAACATCTTCGAAGGCAACCTGACTCAGGTCAGCTATGGCGGCCGCGGCGGCGAAATTAGTACCAAAAACACCTGGAGCGACAACTACTGGGACGATTACCAGGGTTTCGATCGCAACGCCGACAGCATCGGCGACCAGAAGCACGAACTTTATTCCTATGCCGACCAGATCTGGATCGAACTGCCGATGGCTCGCTTTTTCCGCAGTTCGCCGGTCCTGGAACTCCTCGACTTTCTGGAGCGCCTGGCTCCCTTCTCGACACCCGACCTGATCCTGCGTGACGAGAAGCCACGCTTCAAAAAGCCTGACAGGGTAACGCAATCATGAGCGATAAAAATCCCAACGGGAACAGCGACCCCAAGCCGGCGACGAATCCACCGCCGGCGCCAACGCCACCGTTATCCAAGGCCAAACGCCAGAGCAACCGCCGGCGCTTCCTGCGCACTACCCTGCTCACCGGGGGCGTGCTCGGCGCCGCGCTTTCCGGCTTCCTGCCGCTGATCTATTCCCAGAAAAAACGTCTGCGCCCGCCCGGCGCCCTCGACGAAAGCGACTTTCTATCCAGTTGCATCAAGTGCGGTCAGTGCGTCCAGGTCTGTCCGGTGCAGGCCATCAAGCTGGCCGACCTGATCGACGGCATGGGCGTTGGCGTGCCGTATATCGATGCCCGCCAGCAGGCCTGTGATTTCTCCTGCGATGCCGTGCAATGCGTTCTCGCCTGCCCGACCGGCTCGCTGACCTATCACAAGCCGGAATTCCTGCCGGTGCGCCCCGGCGCAGGACTTGCCGCGAAGCCGATCCTGGTGGCCAAGGAAAACGACCCCGAACCGACGCTGAACCTGACCGAACGCATGGGCGTCGCCCGGTTGACCCGCCCGGAAGCCTGCCTGGCGATTCAGGGCAAGGGCTTCAAGGGTCAGGCACGCGGTCCGAATTTCAAGGGCACCATGCGCTACATGGACGTCGATCGCTGGAAGCCGATCCCGATCACCGATCATCCCTACGATGTTCCCGAGTGCGATCTCTGCGTCCGCGAATGCCCGATCAAGGGCGCCATCTCGATCGAGACCGTCTTTGCCCCGGATGGCAGCCAGCGCAAGTCACCCGTCGTCCATGAACCTTGCGTCGGCTGCGGCGTCTGCGAAATGATCTGCCCGGTCGAGCCTGCAGCCATCACGATCCAAGCCCGCGAGGTATGGAAAACATGAGCCATCTTCTTAAACGGCGTTTTTTTGAACAGATCAAGGTCATGTTCGGTGCCGAGCCGAGCAAGCCCAAGGAGATCGCCCCGGCAGCCCAGGCCATGCATTTCTACAAGAAGGGCAATCGCGACCTGATCGCCGAAAAACTTCACGCCCGGGCGCATGCCGAGCACAAGAACAAATGGCGCAACCGGCGCTGGATCACGCTGATCATCGCCAACCTGCTGTTCACTGTCTCTTTCTTCTTCGATATCCAGATTCTCGAAGGTGCGCTGACCGCATCGCGTTTCGTCGGCTTTCACCTGATCGACCTCAACTCGGCCTTGCAGGTCATGCTGGCGCACAAGCACATCATCAACAATCTGATCATCGGGACCGGCACCGTACTGGTTTTGTGGGCGCTTCTGGGTGGCCGCACTTTCTGTTCCTGGGTTTGCCCGTACCACCTGCTCGCCGAGTGGGCCGAAAAAATTCACCTCTATCTGGCAAAGAAAAAGCTGGTCACCGACCAGACCATCGACCGCCGTTTGCGCAGCGTATTCTGGGTCATATTCGCCCTGCTCGCCATAGGCACCGGCTATACGGTTTTCGAAGCCATCTCGCCGACCGGCATCGTGTCGCGCGCCCTGATTTACGGGCCGGGACTGGCGCTGCTCTGGGTGCTGGCGCTGCTTTTCTTCGAAGTGTTTTTCTCGCGCCGTGCCTGGTGCCGTTATGCCTGCCCGATCGGGCTGACCTACGGCGTCGTCGGCATTATTTCGCCGGTCCGCATCAAGTACAAGCTCGAAGGCTGCTTCCACGAGGGTGATTGCCGCAAGGTCTGCCTGGTGCCACACGTGCTCGATACGGTCATCAAGGGCCGCGCCGTCGAAACTGAAATTCCCATCGGCCCCGACTGCACGCGCTGCGGCCTGTGCGTCGATACCTGTCCGACCGGCTCGCTCAGCTTCGAGGTCAAGGGTCTGTCCAAAATCAGCTGATTCTCGAACCCTGTCGATTTTTGATCGAAATTCAGGGTCGACCGTAACAGCTCTCTTATAATCTGGCCCCATGATCCAGTTTACGAATGTCGTCAAAAATTTCCGCCGGGCCCGCGTGCTCGACGGCATCAACCTCAATATCGGCATCGGCGAGCGGGTCGCCCTGATCGGCTCCAACGGTGCCGGCAAGACCACGCTGATCCGCTGCCTGCTCGGCGAATATACGCACGAGGGCACCGTCACCATCAACGGCCTCGGCCCGCGAGGAAACCGGACCAAGGTACTCGGCGCGATCGGTTTCGTACCGCAACTGCCGCCGCCGCTGAAGATGCCGGTCGGCCAGCTGATCGACTTTTCCGCCGCACTATGCAAAACCGATCCACAGCATATCCACGAGATCGCCCGACGACTCGGACTCGATGTCGCAGGCATCCTGTCCCGGCAATTCGTTCGTCTTTCGGGCGGCATGAAGCAGAAGCTGCTGATCGCCATCGCCCTGGGCCGTGATGCCAGCGTGCTGGTCATGGACGAGCCGGCCGCCAACCTCGATCCGGAAGCGCGCAAGATCTTCTTCGACCTGCTGGCCGAACGCCAGAACGAAGCGACGATGCTCATTTCCAGTCACCGACTCGACGAAGTCTCCGCACTGGTCAACCGTGTCGTCGAGATGGATATGGGCAAGGTCGTCCTCGACGACAAGGTCGCCGACGATGTTGCGCTCTCTGACAAGCTCGATTGCCGCATCGTCATCAAGCGCTTCGAGCCGGCCTTCGCCAAGTCCATCGCCGCCTGGCAATTCACCGCGCGGGACGACAATCTGGTGTGGGAAGGACAGATTGCCGGCCCCGACCGCCTGCGCTTCCTCGGCATGATTTCGCGCTACTCGGCGCTGGTCAGCGATATTTCACTGACCGAAAACGCCAACTAAGCGATGTGTGACGCACCCCGCCGCAATTTCCTCGGCCGTCTGACACTCGGCGGTTTCGCGCTGACGCCGCTGGCACTTGCCCTGTCGGCCTGCAAGAAATCCGACTGGCCGGAAGGAATGGTCGAGATCAAATGGGACCGCGATGTCTGCCCGCGTTGCAGCATGGCCATTTCGGACCGGCGCTTTGCCGCTCAGCTGCGCGGCGGGCCAAAAAACATGGCGGTGAAGTTCGATGACATCGGCTGCCTTACCTTCTGGATTCGCGACAACCTCAAGAATCATCCGTGGCTCGAAGATCCCGCCACCCGCATGTGGGTGGCCGACGTGACCAGCAAGAGCAAGGAAGTCATCTGGCTCGACCCGCGCAAGGCCCAGTTCATCACCCGGACCTCGCCGATGGGCTACAACTTCGGCGCCGTCGCCTACCCGCAGATGGGCAGCCTGGATTTCGAGAGCATGCGCCAGCATGTTCTGGCCAAAGGAAAATAAATGAAGCAACTGTGGCTCACCGCCAAACTGGACATCGTCGAATCGCTGCGCGCCCGCTGGTTCCAGATCTACACGCTGGTATTCGGCGGCATCGTCGCCCTGCTCTTCCTCTTCGGCCTCACCGAATCGCGGGTGCTCGGCTTCATCGGCCTGTCGCGCCTGCTCGTCACCTACATCCAGCTGACCATGGCCATCCTGCCGATCTTCGTGCTGATCACCACCGTGCGCTCGGTGGCCGGCGACCGCGAAGCCGGCGTCTTCGAGTACTTGCTGTCACTGCCGGTATCGCTCTCGGCCTGGTTCTGGGGCAAGATCGTCGGCCGCTACATCGTCGTCTTCCTGCCGGTCTTTCTCGCCATGCTCGGCGCCGTCGGCTGGGCGACCATTCAGGGCATCGAAGTGCCGTGGGACATGTTCGGCTACTACACTGCGCTGCTCGCCGTGATGGCCATGTGTTTCCTCGGCATCGGCATGCTGATCTCGGCCATCGCGCGCACCACCGACATGGCACAGGGTGCTGCCTTCATGGTCTGGCTGTTCCTGCTGCTTTTCCTCGACCTGATCCTGCTCGGCGTCATGATCCAGGGCAAGGTCGCTCCGGAAATTGCCGTCACGCTGGCCCTCGCCAACCCGTTGCAAGTTTTCCGCACCGCCGCACTGGCGCTGTTCGACCCGCAACTGATCGTCCTCGGCCCGTCTGCCTACGTCATACTCGACCTGTTCGGCACTGCCGGCTACAAGATCTTCGCGCTGGTTTATCCGGCAGCGCTCGGCTTGGTCAGTGCTACCGTCGGTTATCTGATATTCCGCCGTGGCGACCTGCCATGAAGGCACTTCTTTCCGTCCTGTTTTTTGCCCTGTTTTCGACGTTGACCGCGGCGGATGAGATGCCCTCCTCCGCCGCGCTGTTCGCCGCCACGCTGAACGATCTCGACGACAAACCGGTGGCCCTGGAGCGCTACAAGGGCAAGCCGCTGATCGTCAATTTCTGGGCCCGCTGGTGCGGCCCGTGCCGTGCCGAAATTCCCGAACTGATCGCCATCCGCAATGCCCACAAGGGCAAACTCGAAGTCCTCGGCATTGGCATCGAGGATAAGGTTGAGCCGGTCAGGGAATTCGCCAAAGCTTACGAGATGGACTACCCGCTCTTCCTGGCCAAGGAAAAAGGCATTCCGCTGATGCAGGCGCTCGGCAACACCAAGGGGGGCCTGCCCTTCACGCTGTTGATCGACCGCAACGGGAATGTTCTCCAGAAACGGCTCGGCGTCATGAAGAAGGCCGATCTCGATGCCGCGGCTGAACTGCTGCTGAAGACACGCTGAAAAAGCGGCCAGCACCGCCCTTTCCTGCCGTCCCACGCTTCAGCTATTTCGTTGCGCTCTTGCGCGGCTTTGCTGGCGCCCGTTTCGCCGGACTCTTTTGGACGGCAGCCGATTTGGCTTCACGGTTGAACTCGAGCGCCATGTCGAACGCCGTCTCGACGAATTTGCGAACCCGGGCGAACTCCTCATCGGTGAGCTTGCGGGCTTCGTCGCGCGCCCGGTAAATGCTGATGAACTCATGCTCGCGTCCGGCATGCTCGACCAAGCGGCTGATGCCGAACGATTCGAGAATTCGCCATAGCCCGGGACTGTAGGCCTTGGTCAGATTCATGACGAAGGGCACCGGATCATTACGTGCGAGTACCGAAGCGAGGCGCAGGACAACCTCGAACGGCAGCGCCATCTTGCCGTTCTCCGCCAGTTCGAGCAGTGCCGGATCTTTCAGGTCGATGGCCTTGCCCAGATCATCGAGCGGGATCCCCGCTGCCTCGCGCATGTTGCGCAGGAAGCCACCCGCCTTGATCAGGGCCTTGGTCGATGCCACGCCATGTGGAAACAGGCCGGAGGCGGCGTGTAGCGAGGTATCGACCGCTGCACCGGCCATGCCGACGACCTGGCCGGCAAGCGTGCGCAGTGACTTGGTCAAACCGCCCACCGCATCGAAGGGTTGTGTCTTGCTGCTTTTCCGGCCTGCGGATTTTGCCGCGGGCTTGCGCCCGCCACTGCTGTTTCTGGCTGTCACTGCGACCTCCATTCTGTCAATCGGGTAGTTGAATACTACGCCAATACCGGGATACGAACCCGCGAGCGATCAGTTCCACGCGCTACGTCGCAGGCAGTTGACGCGGAAGCTGTCAATATCCAGTACGCGTCACGGCTGGCCGATGAACAGGTAGAAATTCCCCATGCCGTTCGGCGCGTAGCCATAACCCAGGTAGACCATCCCCAGTGGGGTTTCGCCGCCGACATAGGCGGTCACCGAGCTTTGCCAGCCGTTCAGGTTGGTTTCCGTGTAGCGGCCGTCTACTTTCCCGCCTTCCACGGCCAAACCGACCCGCATGTCACCGCGCAGGCCGGCCGGCAATCGACCGACGATTTTTTCCAGCCGCACGTTGCCGTACATCAGCGATTCACCGATGATCTGGTTG
>Ga0209310_1002716_pt1 | contig 11133 bp, 8 predicted proteins | sample AD_UKC030_MetaG_FD_184415 | JGI IMG/M metagenome (GOLD analysis project Ga0209310, IMG submission 184415) | Active sludge microbial communities of municipal wastewater-treating anaerobic digesters from USA - AD_UKC030_MetaG (SPAdes) (version 2) | ecosystem: Engineered > Bioreactor > Anaerobic >... | reverse complement strand
TCGGCCAGGCCAGGCTCGGCATGCAGTGGCTGTTCACGCGCAGCGGCCCGCTGGCGGTCGGCATCAACCAGGGCGGCTGCTTCATGCGCGCGCTGCCGCAGGAGGCGAAGACGCCGGACATCCAGTTTCACGTGTCGACACTGTCGGCCGACATGGCCGGCGGCAAGGTCCATCCGTTCTCGGGCTTCACGATGTCGGTGTGCCAGCTGCGCCCCGAGTCGCGCGGCCACATCCGCATCCGCTCGACCGACCCGTTCCAGCCGCCGCAGATGCAGCCGAACTACCTGTCCACCGACCTGGACCGCCGCACCGCGGTGGCCGGCGTGAAGGCCGCGCGCGCGATCGCGCAGTCGCCGGCGATGCGCGCGCTCGTCAAGCGCGAGCTCAAGCCCGGCCCCGAGGCCGGCGACGATGCCGCGCTGCTCGAGTTCTGCCGCAACCACGGCGCGACGATCTTCCACCCGAGCGGCACCTGCAAGATGGGCCATGACGCGATGGCGGTGGTCGACGCGCGGCTGCGCGTGCACGGCGTGCCGGGGCTGCGCGTGATCGACGGCTCGGTGATGCCGACCCTGGTCTCGGGCAACACCAACGGCCCGATCGTGATGATGGCCGAGAAGGCGGTGGACATGATCCGCGAGGACGCCCGCTGAGCGGCGCCGGGCGGCAGCGCTGGCGCCCGAGTCCGCCGCGGCCGAGGCGCGCAGCCCGGCCGGCACGGCCGCGCGCCTGGACACGATGCGCCGCCGTCGGCGAGCACCCTCTTCAAGCCTGGGCGCCCGCACCCGGGCGCCGCGCGCCTCAGCGCCGGCGCTGCCCGGCAATGACCTCGAGGATCTCCTGGAACACCCGGTTGCCGGGCGGCGCCGACAGGTCCAGCGCCTGGCTGCGCGCGTAGTACGGGCTCAGGTCCAGGCCGACGCCGATGCCGCCGATCTCGGCGCTGGCGGCGGCCTCGTGGCGCTGCACGACGTCGCGCAGGTGGTGGTCGAGGTAATGCGCATCGTTGGCCAGGTTGGTGGCCGTGTCCATCGGGCTGCCGTCGGAGACGACGAGCAGGATGCGGCGCCGCTCGGGCCGGCCTTGCATGCGCGCCACGGCCCAGTCCACCGCCTCGCCGTCGACGCCTTCGCGGAACAGGTCGGCCTTGAGCAGCGCGGCGATGCCGCGCCGCGCACGCCGCCAGGGCGCATCGGCGCTCTTGAAGACGAGGTGGTCGACTTCGTTCAGGCGCCCCGGATGCAGCGGCCGGCCGGCACGCAACCAGTCGCGCCGCGCGCGCCCGCCGTTCCAGGCGCCGGTGGTGAAGCCGAGCACCTCGCTGGGCACGCCGGCCATCTCGAGCGCGCGCACGAGCACGTCGACGATCATCGCGACCGCCTCGATCTGGCCCTTCATCGAACCCGAGCAGTCGATCAGGAAGCTGACCAGGCAGTCGGCGAGCGGCTCGATGCGGTCCTGGCGGAACAGCCGCCGCTCGGTCGGCGAGGCGACGAGCTGGGCGAGCCGGCGCCCGTCGATGCGCCCGTCCTCCTGCGCGCCGTCCCAGCCGTCGGTCTGCGGCGTGGCGAGCAGCGCCTTCAGCTGCCGCGCCAGGCGGCCGAGGTTGACGCCCTGCGCGGCAATGCGCGCATCGAGCCGGCTGCGGAACTCGGCCAGCAGTGCCGTGCGCACCAGCGACGCGGCGTCGAGCTCGCGGTCGTAGGCGCGCGTGAACACGCGGTAGCCGTCGCCGGATTGCTCGAGCACGCGGCTCGTGCCCGAGCCGGCCAGCGCGATGCCGTCGTCGCCTTCGCCGTCGAACGCCATCAGCATGCGAAAGCCGGCGCGGCCGTCGTCCTGGTCGCGCTCGTCGTCGGCTTCGCCGCGCTCGTCGTCGCGGCTCGCGAGCAGCGCGGCGACTGCCTTCGCGATCGCCAGCGCGTGCGGCGCATAGGCGCGCTGGTCGTCGCGGTGGCGGCGCAGCCCCGCGAGCTCGTGCGCGATGCGGCGCGTGAGCATGCCGCGCGTCGTCTCGATCAGGTCGGCCGTGTGCTCCGGCATCGGCTCGGCGGTCAGCCGCGTGCGCACGGTCTGCGCCAGCGTGAACAGCAGGATGCCGCGCGCGCTCTCGGTCAGGCCCGAATCGATGCAGCCCTGCGACCAGCGCGCGAAGCGGTGCGCGAGGTTGCGCTTCACGCCCGGCATCGCGTCCGGCGCGAGCGACTCGACGCGCAACTGCTCGAGCAGGTCGAAGATCAGCCGCGCCACCGGGTCGGCCGGCGCGAGGCTGCGGTGCAGCGCCGCGTCCGAGCGCGCGAGCCGCAGCGCGATGCCGTCGGCCGCGCCGCGGAACGAACCGAAGTCGTCGGTCTCGAGCGAAGGGTGCAGATGCGGCCCGAAGGGCGGCAGCAGGCGGCCGGCGCGGTGCAGCCGCCCGCCGCGGAAGTGCAGATCGGCGTCGCCGGCCAGCGCGCGGATCGACGCCGCGCAGAGCTCTTCGACGCGCTGCTGCTGCCGTGCCCGGAGCGGCGCCTGGGTCATGGTGGCCGCGCCGCGTCAGGCGCCGAGCGCGCCGCGCACGAAGGATTCGTCCAGTTCCTGGTCGAAGCAGCGCTGGTAGTACTCGGCGACGATGGCGCGCTCGGCGTCGTCGCACTTGTTCAGGAACGACAGCCTGAACGCGACCGCAGGGTCGCGGAAGATCTCGCAGTTCTCGGCCCAGGTGATCACGGTGCGCGGCGACATCAGCGTCGACAGGTCGCCGGCGGCGAAGCCCTTGCGCGTCAGGTCGGCCACCGCCACCATCGCGGCCACGTGCCGGCGGCCCTGCTCGTTCGCGGCCTTGCTCGGCACGCGCGCCAGCACGATGGCGATCTCCTCGTCGCGCGGCAGGTAGTTCAGCGAGGCGACGATGTTCCAGCGGTCGATCTGCGCGTGATTCAGGCGCTGCGCGCCGTGGTACAGGCCGCTCAGGTTGCCCAGGCCCACGGTGTTGGCGGTGGCGAACAGGCGGAAGTACGGATGCGGGCTGATGACGCGGTTCTGGTCGGTGAGCGTGAACTTGCCGTCGCGCTCGAGGATGCGCTGGATCACGAACATCACGTCCGGCCGGCCGGCGTCGTATTCGTCGAAGACCAGCGCCACCGGCCGCTGCAGCGCCCACGGCACGATGCCTTCCTGGAACTCGGTGACCTGGCGGCCGTCGCGCAGCACGACCGCGTCCTTGCCGACCAGGTCGAGCCGGTTGATGTGGCCGTCGAGGTTGACGCGCACGCACGGCCAGTTCAGCCGCGCGGCCACCTGCTCGACGTGCGAGGACTTGCCCGTGCCGTGCAGCCCCTGAACCAGCACGCGCCGGTTGCGCGTGAAGCCGGCGAGCAGCGCGAGCGTGACGTCGGGGTTGAAGCGATAGGCGTCGTCGACCTCGGGCACGTGGTCGTCGCGCTCTGCAAAGGCCGGCACGCGCAGGTCGGTGTCGATGCCGAAGACCTCGCGCACGGCAATCAATCGGTCGGGGCGGATGTCGCGCAGATCGGCCACGGTGTTCTCCGGGTGGAATGGTGCTCAGGCGCTGGACGACAGGTCCGCGGCCTGGGCCTCGATGCGGCTCAGCGCCTCGGCGGCGCGCTGCAGCGGCGGCAGTGCCTGCAGCGCCTTGTCGGGGGTCATGCGCATGATCGGCGCCTGCATCGCCACGCACAGGTTCGACCGGCCGGACGCTGCCGGCACCAGCACGGCGACACACAGCAGCCCGGGCAGGAACTCCTCGTTGTCGAGCGCGAAGCCCTGGCGCCTGACGCGAGCGACTTCCTCCTCGAACGCGGCGGCATCGGTGATCGTCTTGGCCGTGTACTGCTCGAGCGGCGCGTGTGCCAGCAGGCGGTGGCGCTGCGCCGGCGTCATCTGGGCCAGGAAGAGCTTGCCGCTGGCCGAGCAGTGCACCGGCACGCGCGAGCCGGCCTGGAGCGCGAAGCGCAGCGGCGCCCGCGTCTCGACGCGGTCCAGGTAGATGACTTCGCTGCCCGACAACGAGGTCAGATTGCAGCTCTCGCCGATCTCGTCGACCAGGCGCCGCAGCACCACGTGCTGCGCGCCGTGGTGGATGCTGTTGAGCAGCAGGTTCTCGGCCAGGCGCCGCAGCCGGGCGCCGGCGCCGTAGCGGCGGCCGTCGGCGGCGCGCTGCAGCAGGCCCGCGCTCTCCAGCTGCTGCAGCATGCGGTGCAGCGTCGGCTTGGGCAGGCCGGTCTCCTCGACCATGTCCTGCAACGTGAACGGCTGATCCTTCGAGGCAACGACCTCGAGCAGCGAGAACAGCCGCAGCGTCGGCGTGTCGCCATTGATCTCGATCTGCGGCCCGGCCGTGGCGGAGTGGACAACTCTCATGTGGACGAATGATAGCCTAAGTCTCGATTATCGGTACGCGAAGTTTCGTTTTCGTAAAATTGTCTTGACTGTTTGCTGCATGGCACCTATAGTCCATGCACATTCCGGTTTTCGGAACTGTTTGTACCGATTCTTGATTTGCTTCCACCCAACTATCCCCTGCCAGGAGACTTCGCGATGAACACCAAGCCCTCGTCCGAGCGCCGCCAGCCCGTGGCCGGCGTCCAGAAGATGACCCCTTCCGAGGCCTTCGTCGAGACCTTGGTCGCCAACGGCGTGACCGACGTCTTCGGCATCATGGGTTCGGCCTTCATGGACGCGATGGACATCTTCGCGCCCGCCGGCATCCGCCTGGTGCCGGTCGTGCACGAGCAGGGCGCAGGCCACATGGCCGACGGCTACGCGCGCGTGTCCGGCCGCCACGGCGTCGTCATCGGACAGAACGGCCCGGGCATCAGCAACTGCGTGACCTCGATTGCCGCGGCCTTCTGGGCACATTCGCCGGTGGTCATGATCACGCCCGAGACCGGCACGATGGGCATGGGCCTGGGCGGGTTCCAGGAGTGCAACCAGCTGCCGATGTTCCAGGAGTTCACCAAGTACCAAGGCCACGTGAACAACGCCAAGCGCATGGCCGAGTACACCGGCCGCTGCTTCGACCGCGCGCTCAGCGAAATGGGGCCGACGCAGCTCAACATCCCGCGCGACTACTTCTACGGCGAGATCACCTGCGAGATCCCGAAGCCGCAGCGCCTGGACCGCGGCCCCGGCGGCGAGCACAGCCTGAACGAGGCGGCCGAACTGCTGGCCACGGCGAAGTTCCCGGTGATCATCGCCGGCGGCGGCGTCGTCATGGCCGACGGCGTGGCCGAGGCCAAGGCGCTCGCCGAGCGGCTCGGCGCGCCGGTGGTCAACAGCTACCTGCACAACGACTCGTTCCCGGCGAGCCACCCGCTGTGGTGCGGCCCGCTCGGCTACCAGGGCTCGAAGGCGGCGATGAAGCTGATGTCGCAGGCCGACGTGGTGATCGCGCTCGGCTCGCGCCTGGGCCCCTTCGGCACGCTGCCGCAGCACGGCATGGACTACTGGCCGAAGGACGCCAAGATCATCCAGATCGACGCCGACCACAAGATGCTCGGACTGGTCAAGAAGATCTCGGTGGGCATCTGCGGCGACGCCAAGGCGGCCGCGGTCGCGCTGCTCGCGCGGCTGGAAGGCCGCACGCTCGCCTGCGACGCGAACAAGGCGCAGCGCGCCGAGCGCATCGCCGGCGAGAAGGCGGCATGGGAGAAGGAGCTGGACGGGTGGACGCACGAGCGCGATCCGTACAGCCTGGACATGATCGAGGAGAACGCCAGGGAGAAGACCTTCAGCGGCGGCAGCTACCTGCATCCTCGTCAGGTGCTGCGCGAGCTGGAGAAGGCGATGCCGCCGCGCGCGATGGTCTCCACCGACATCGGCAACATCAACTCGGTGGCCAACAGCTACCTGCGCTTCGAGGAGCCGCGCTCGTTCTTCGCGCCGATGAGCTTCGGCAACTGCGGCTATGCGCTGCCGACCATCATCGGCGCCAAGGCCGCGGCGCCCGACCGCCCGGCGATCGCCTACGCCGGCGACGGCGCCTGGGCGATGAGCATGAGCGAGTTGATGACCGCCGTGCGCCACGACCTGCCGGTCACCGCGGTGGTCTTCCACAACCGCCAGTCGCGGTGGTCTTCCACAACCGCCAGTGGGGCGCCGAGAAGAAGAACCAGGTCGACTTCTACAACCGCCGCTTCGTCGCCGGCGAGCTCGACAACCCGAGCTTCGCCGAGATCGCCCGGTCGATGGGCGCCGAGGGCATCGTCGTCGACAAGCTCGAGGACATCGGCCCGGCCCTGAAGAAGGCGGTGGACATGCAGATGAACGCGCACAAGACCTGCGTGGTCGAAATCATGTGCACGCGCGAGCTGGGTGACCCGTTCCGCCGCGACGCGCTGTCCAAGCCGGTGCGCTTCCTCGACAAGTACAAGGACTACGTCTGACGCGCGCCGCCAGGGGAACCCGATGAATCCGGCGGGCTTCCCCACGGCAGCGGCCGGCGCCGCCCGGCCGCTGCCCGTCGGCCCGAAGGACGCGATCCTCCAGCCGGGCAGCGCGGCGCGGATCGGCGCGCGCGGCTTCGACATGCATACCATCCAGTGCCGCCTGCCGAGCGGCCCCGGCCAGGCCTGCGCTGCGCGCACGCCTGGCCGCGGGCTGCGCCGTCACCTCACCAGCCCGGTCCGCTCATGAAGATCTTCTCTTCCGCGCCACTGCACGACCCGATCGCCCCGCCGCGCCCCGGCGCGCACAAGGAGATCCGCAACACCACCTGCTACATGTGCGCCTGCCGCTGCGGCATCCGCGTCCACCTCGAGGACGGCAAGCTGCGCTACATCGACGGCAACCCCGAGCACCCGCTGAACCAGGGCGTGATCTGCGCCAAGGGCTCGTCGGGGATCATGAAGCAGTACTCGCCGGCACGCCTGACGCAGCCGCTCAAGCGCAAGGCGGGCAGCGAGCGCGGCGCCGGCCAGTTCGAGCCGATCTCGTGGGACGAGGCCTTCTCGATGCTCGAGCAGCGCCTGGGCGAGATCCGCGCCACCGACCCGAAGCAGTTCGCGCTCTACACCGGGCGCGACCAGATGCAGGCGCTGACGGGGCTGTTCGCGCGCCAGTTCGGCACCCCCAACTACGCGGCACACGGCGGCTTCTGCTCGGTGAACATGGCCGCCGGCATGATCTACACGATCGGCGGCTCGTTCTGGGAGTTCGGCGGCCCCGACCTCGACCGGGCGAGGCTGTTCGTGATGATCGGCACCGCCGAAGACCATCACAGCAACCCGCTGAAGATCGCGATCGCCAAGTTCAAGCGTGCCGGCGGGCGCTTCGTGTCGATCAACCCGGTGCGCACCGGCTATTCGGCGATCGCCGACGAATGGGTGCCGATCCGACCCGGCACCGACGGCGCGCTGCTGCTGGCCTTCATGCACGAGCTGATCCGCACCGGCCTGTACGACCGCGACTTCCTCGTGCGGTATTCGAACGCCGGGCAGTTGATCCACGCCGACGAGGACCGCGACGACTTCGGGCTGCACGTGCGCGACGCGTCCGCGCCCGAGGTCAACGCGATGTACCCGCAGAACAAGCTGTGGTGGGACCGCCTGAGCGACCGCCCGGTGGCCACGCACAGCGAGGGCGCGGATCCATACCTGCTCGGCGAATTCACGCTGCCCGACGGCGAGCACGAGGGCCGCAAGGTCAGGCCGGCCTTCGATCTGCTGGCCGAACGTGTGCGCACCTGCACGCCGGAATGGGCCGAGGGCATCACCGGCATCGCGGCGGACACGATCCGCCGCCTTGCGCACGAGATGGGCATCACCGCGCGCGACCAGAGAATCGAGCTGCCGATCGCCTGGACCGACTGCTGGGGCAAGGAGCACGACACCGTCACCGGCAACCCGGTCGCCTTCCACGCCATGCGCGGCCTGGCCGCGCATTCCAACGGCTTCCAGACGATCCGCGCGCTGGCCTGTCTGATGAGCCTGCTCGGCACCATCGATCGCCCCGGGGGCTTCCGCCACAAGGCGCCGTTCCCGCGCGCGGTGCCGCCCAGCGCCAAGCCGCCGAGCAGCCCGGCGGCGATCAAGCCGAACACGCCGCTGGGCGGGTTGCCGCTGGGGTGGCCGGCGTCGCCCGACGACCTGTTCCTCGACGAGGCGGGGGGGCCGGTGCGGCTGGACAAGGGCTTCTCGTGGGAGCATCCGCTGTCGGTGCACGGGCTGATGCACAACGCGATCACCAACGCCTGGCGCGGCGATCCGTACCCGATCGACACGCTGCTGATCTTCATGGCGAACATGTCCTGGAACTCGACGATGAACGCGTCCGAGGTGCGCAGGATGCTCAACGACCGGCGCGAGGACGGGCAATACAAGATCCCCTTCCTCGTCGTCTGCGACGCCTTCCAGTCGGAGATGACGGCCTTCGCCGACCTGGTGCTGCCCGACACCACCTACCTGGAGCGGCACGACGTGATGTCGATGCTCGACCGGCCGATCAGCGAGTTCGACGGCCCGGTCGACGCGGTGCGCGTGCCGGTATTGCCGGTGACCGGCGACTGCAAGCCGTTCCAGGAAGTGCTGATCGAACTGGCCTCGCGCCTGAAGCTCCCTGCGTTCACCAAGGCCGACGGCGCGCGCAAGTTCCGCGACTACCCCGACTTCATCGTCAACTTCGAGACCGAGCCGGGCTCGGGCATCGGCTATCTCGCCGGCTGGCGCGGCGCCGACGGCAGCAAGTTCATGAAGGGCGAGCCCAATCCGCGCCAGTGGGAGATGTACGCGCAGAACAACTGCGTCTTCCACTACGAGCTGCCCCGGTCCTACCAGTACATGCGCAACTGGAACCGGGGCTACATGCAGTGGGCGCAGCGCACGCGGCTGCGGCGCTTCGCCGAGCCGGTGCTGATCCAGCTGTGGAGCGAGGAGTTGCAGAGCTTCCGCTCGGCGGCGCAGGGCAGGCGGCCCGGCCGCCGGCCGCCCGAGCACTTGCGCGCGCGCATCGAACGCTGGTTCGACCCGCTGCCCTTCTGGAGCGTGCCGCTCGAGGTGCAGGCGAGCGACCTGCAGAAGTATCCGCTGGCGGCCGTGACGCAGCGGCCGATGGCGATGTATCACTCGTGGGACTCGCAGAACGCCTGGCTGCGGCAGATCCACACGCACAACTACCTGTTCGTGAACCCGAAGGCGGCGCGCGCCGCCGGCATCGCCGACGACGACTGGATCTGGGTCGAGTCGCAGTGGGGCAAGGTGCGCTGCCAGTGCCGCTTCAGCGAGGCCGTCGAACCCGCTGCCAGTGCCGCTTCAGCGAGGCCGTCGAACCCGGCACGGTCTGGACCTGGAACGCGATCGGCAAGGCACAGGGCGCGTGGCAGCTCGCGAGCGATGCCAACGAGTCGCAACGCGGTTTCCTGCTCAACCACCTGATCTCGGAGGAGCTGCCGCACGCGGGCACGCCCCAGGGCGTGGTCTCGAACAGCGACCCGGTCACCGGGCAGGCCGGCTGGTACGACGTGCGCGTGCGCATCTATCCGGCGGGCGCTGACGAGCCGAAGCAGAGCTGGCCGCAATTCGCGCCGATGCCCGACGCGCCCGGCGTCCTGGGCAAGGCGCGGCGCAAGTGGCAGGCCTTCGTCGCCGGCCGCATCGAATCGGAAGGCAAGACCCCATGACCCAGCTCGCTCTCGTCATCGACCTCAACGTGTGCGTCGGCTGCCATGCCTGCGTGACCTCGTGCAAGGAGTGGAACACCTCCGGCGCGGCGGGCACGCTGTCCGACTTCAACCCCTACGACGCCGACCCCAACGGCGTCTTCTTCAACCGCGTGCAGACTTTCGAGGTCGGCGAGTTCCCGAACACGCAGACGGTGCACTTCCCCAAGAGCTGCCTGCACTGCGAGGATCCGCCGTGCGTGCCGGTGTGCCCCACCGGCGCGTCGTACAAGCGCAAGCAGGACGGCATCGTCCTCGTCGACTACGACAAGTGCATCGGCTGCAAGTACTGCTCCTGGGCCTGCCCCTACGGTGCGCGCGAGGTCGACGAGCAGTTGAAGGTGATGAAGAAGTGCACCCTGTGCGTCGACCGCATCTACGACGCGAGCCTGCCCGAGCGCGACCGGCAGCCGGCCTGCGTGCTCGCGTGCCCGACGAGCGCGCGGCTGTTCGGCGACATCCACGACGAGGAGTCCGTCGTCTCCAGGGCGATCCGCGAGCGCGGCGGCTATGCGCTGATGCCCGAGTGGGGCACACACCCGGCCAACCACTACCTGCCGCGGCGTCGGACCGACGCGCAGGTGCAGCCGGATCAGCTCGTGCGCGCCGACAACCCGCTGAAGAAGGATGGCGGGCTGCCGATCCCGAAGCCGAGCGATCCGTCGCTCGAAGACGTCACGTCGTGGTGAGGGGGGCCAGACCATGAATCCCGCGCTCTCGGTCGTCTTCTTCACCACGCTCGCCGGCGCCGGCCAGGGGCTGCTGCTCGCGCTCGTTGCGGCGCACTGGGCGGCGCGCGAGGGCTGGATCGCGGCGGCGATGGACCCCGGCTTCGCGGCGCTGGGCGCGCTCGTCGCCGCCGCGCTCGCCGCCGCCGGGCTGGTTGCCAGCTTCTTCCACCTCGGCCGCCCCGAGCGCGCCTGGCGCGCCGCGATGCAGTGGCGCACCTCGTGGCTGTCGCGCGAGGTCATCGTGCTGCCCGGCTTCATCGTGCTGACGCTGGCGCTGGCGGCGGCGCACGCGGCAGGGCGCGCCGACTGGGCGCTGCCGCTGGGCGCGCTCGCCGCGCTCGCGGCCCTGCTGCTCTTCGTCTGCACGGGCATGATCTACGCCTGCATCCGTTTCCTGCGCGAATGGGCGACGCCGTTGACGCCGCTGAACTTCACGCTGCTCGGCTGCGCCAACGGGCTGACGCTGGCCGTCGCGCTGGCGGCGCTGCGCGCTCCGGCGCTGCTGCCGTTCTTCGCGGCCGGGGCGCTCGCGTTCACGCTCGCCGGCCTCGCCGGACGGCTCGCCGCATGGCAGCGCAACGCGACGCTGGCGCCGAAGTCGACGCTGCAGACGGCCATCGGCGTCAAGCACCCGCGCATCGAGCAGAAGGCGCAGGGCTTCATGGGCGGCTCCTTCAACACGCGCGAGTTCTTCCACGGCCGCAGCGCCGCGGCACTGCGGCTCTTGCGCACGGCAGCAGGGGT
>Ga0209310_1002715_pt1 | contig 11133 bp, 8 predicted proteins | sample AD_UKC030_MetaG_FD_184415 | JGI IMG/M metagenome (GOLD analysis project Ga0209310, IMG submission 184415) | Active sludge microbial communities of municipal wastewater-treating anaerobic digesters from USA - AD_UKC030_MetaG (SPAdes) (version 2) | ecosystem: Engineered > Bioreactor > Anaerobic >... | reverse complement strand
GAAGGAACGCTTGCGCGCGGCGCTGCGCACCAAAACCCGCGACGAATGGTGCGCGCTGTTCGCGGGCAGCGATGCCTGCGTTACGCCGGTGCTCGGTCTGGAGGAAGCGCCCGCCCATCCACACAACCAGGCCCGGCGCACCTTCGTCGAGTGCGCCGGCTTGCTGCAACCGGCCCCCGCCCCGCGCTTCAGCCGCACCCCAGCCGAAATTCAGGGTCCGCCCGGTCGGCAGGCCGAGGCTTCGAGTGATTGGTTGGCGGGCTGGGGATTTTCTGAAGCCGAGATTGCCGAATTCGGGTCTGCCGGAGCGATCTGAAAGTGCGCCGCTGCTAAATAACCGCATTTATTTACAGTAGCCCGCTGCGTTAAATCTGTGCATTGCAACGACCAGAGAATCATCATGACCTACGAAGACATCCTGTACGAAATCAAGAACGGCGTCGCTACCATCACCATCAACCGCCCCGATAAATACAACGCCTTTCGCGGGCAAACCTGCGAGGAAATGATTCACGCTTTTCTGCGGGCGGGCTGGGATCATTCCGTCGGCGTCATCGTCCTGACCGGCGCCGGCAATAAAGCCTTTTGTACCGGCGGCGACCAGTCGTCCCACGCCGGACACTACGACGGGCGAGGCGTGATCGGCCTGCCGCTGGAAGAGTTGCAGAGCGTGATCCGCGACGTGCCCAAGCCGGTGATCGCCAAGGTGCGCGGCTACGCCATCGGCGGCGGCCACGTGCTGGCGCTGCTGTGCGATCTGACCCTTGCCGCCGAATCGGCCAAATTCGGCCAGGTCGGCCCCAAGGTCGGTTCAGTGGATCCCGGCTTCGGCACCGCCTACATGGCGCGGGTGATCGGCGAGAAGCGGGCGCGGGAGGTCTGGTATCTGTGCCGGCAGTACACGGCGGCGGAAGCGGTGCAGATGGGGTTGGCGAACAAAGCCGTTCCCGACGACGAACTGGACGCCGAGGTGGACCGCTGGTGCGCGGAGATTCTGGAGAAAAGCCCGACCGCGCTGGAATTGGCCAAACGCTCGTTCAACGCCGACACCGCTCATATCGCTGGCATTTCCTCGTTGGGTCTGAAGGCGGTCAGCCTGTTCTACGGCACCGAGGAATCCCAGGAAGGGGTGCGGGCGTTTCAGGAGAAGCGCAAGCCGAATTTCCGCGGCTGACCCAGTCACGCGCAAGCTCCCGCCCCTACCGTTCATTTTGTTATTCCCTAACCATCCCAAAGAGAAAAACCATGAAAGAAGTTGTCATTGTCTCCGCCTGCCGGACCGCCATCGGTGCCTTCGGCGGTTCACTCAAGGATTCCCATACTTATCGCATCGGCAGCGCTGTCATGCGCGAAGCCATTCAGCGGGCCGGCGTATCGCCTGACGTGATCAACGATGTCCGCTTCGGCTGTTGTCTCGAACCCTACAATGCGCTGAACGTAGCCCGGGTGGCCGCCATTGATGCCGGCATCCCGATCACGGCTACGGCGGTCACGATCAACCGGGTTTGCATCTCCGGGATGGAGGCCGTGATCTCCGGGATGGCCATGATCCAGGCGGGTCTGGTGGATGTGGTTCTCGCTGGCGGCTTCGAACACATGTCGGGCGTCGCCTACGCGGTGCCTACGGCGCGCTGGGGGTGCCGGCTGCAGAACCAGAGTTTCGACGACATGATGATCGAGGCGCTCTATTGCGGTTCCCGCCTCCAACCAGGTCTGGAACAGGGGCCAGCCAAGGAAGGCTCCATCGTGGATATGTTCCGTGGGAAACCCTATCTCATGGGCCATACGGCGGAACTGGTCGCCCAGATTCACAAGATCAGCCGCGAAGAGATGGATGAGGTCGCCCTGCGGAGTCACAACAGCGCCGAAAGGGCCACGCTGGAAGGTCATTTCAAGGAGGAGATCGTCCCCATCGAGATCCCTCAGAAAAAGGGCAAGCCCCCGCTGATCTTCGACAAAGACGAGCATTTCATTCCTGGGCTGACGATGGACCGGCTCGCCGCCCTGCCGCCGGCCTTCATTCCAAAAGTCGGCAAAGTCACCGCCGGGAATGCCTCGGGCATCAATGACGGCGCCAGCGCCATGCTCATCATGTCCGCAGAAAAGGCCAGGGAGTTGGGCCTGAAACCCATGGCGAGGATCAAGGCCGTGGGCTATGGCGGCGTCCATCCTTCAGTGATGGGCCTGGGACCGACGCCCGCCGTGCACGATCTTATGAAACGTTCCGGCCTCAAGCTTTCCGACTTCGAACTGATGGAAGTGAATGAAGCCTTCGCGGCCCAATACATCGGCGTCGAGAAAGAACTGGGACTCAAGCGGGAGATCACCAATGTGAACGGTTCCGGGATCGGGCTGGGACATCCCGTGGGATCCACCGGATGCCGGATCATGGTTACGCTGCTCCACACTCTGAAAAAGCAGGGGAAGACGCTCGGTCTGGCTACGCTGTGCGGTGGCGGCGGCGTGGCCATGGCGACGGCGCTCGAGATGATATGAAGTGTTGATCCACCATGGGCTCGAATCAACGAGGATCGACGAGGAGAACCGTAATTCATCCGGGAGGACCTGATTCTGCAACGGGCGAACACTGGCCGGTGGCTGCTGGAGCTGCCGGGGGGCGCTGGGATGAAGCGTCAACCCGCCGATGCCCGCCATGCCGCGCCTGGTCCATAACCTGCTCCGTGCAGGGCTGAGTCTGGGCATCACCCTGGCGCTGATCCTGCACGCCAACGGGTTTTACTCGCTGGCGTTGATCAGCCAACTGGAACTGTTCGCCTACGATCTCCGGTTGCGGCTGACACTTCCAGGCGGCGTGGATCCCCGTATTGTGATCATGGATATTGACGAGGCCAGTCTGCTGCAGGAAGGGCAATGGCCCTGGCCGCGACAACGCCTGGCGCAACTGGTGGAGACCCTGTTCACCCACTACCACATCCAGTTGCTGGCCTTCGATATGGTGTTTGCCGAAGCCGGGCGCGATTCGACGGCGACCGTGCTGGACCGCCTGGCGCAGGGCGCGCTGCGCGCGGACGCCGCCTTTCAGCGGGAATGGGCGCGGCTGCGGCCCACGCTGGATGGCGACGCGCAGTTCGCCGCCAGCTTGCAGGAGCGGCCGGTGACGCTGGGTTATTACTTCACCCTGCCGGGGCAACAGGGCCAGGACCTGCGCCTCGGCCAACTGCCCGCCGCTGCCGCCCCGGTTGCTGCTCTGGCGGGCGCTCCCAACCCCTTTGTCACGGCCACCGGCTACAGCGCCAATCTGCCCTTGTTGCAGGCCAGCGCCCGGAGCGGCGGCTTTTTCAACAGCCCGCTGGTGGATGCGGATGGCCGGTTTCGCCGGCTGCCCCTGCTGCTGACTCATGGCGATCAGCTTTACGAGCATTTCGCCCTGGCGGCGGTGCGGACGCTACTGGGCGGACCGCCGCTGGAATTCGTCACCGGAACCGGCTACCGCGATGTCCCCAAGGGTCAGCGGGTGGAAGCGGTGCGGGTCGGCGGCGTGTTCGCCATCCCGGTGGACGCCCAGGGCGCGGTGTGGGCGCCCTACCGGGGGCCGCGCGGCAGTTTTCCCTATGTTTCCGCCAGCGCAGTGCTCCGCCAGCAGGTGGAGCTACAGCAGTTGGACGGCGCTATTGTGCTGGTAGGGGCGACCGCCGCCGGGTTGAGCGATTTGCGGGCGACGCCAGTACAGGATGTCTATCCGGGCGTCGAGATCAACGCCAATCTGATCGCCGGGATTCTCGATCAGAATCTTAAGTATCAACCGGTCTTCGTCCGGGGACTGGAAAGCCTGCTGCTTTTGCTGCTGGGCGGCTTGGGAACGGCACTGGGCTTTTTGCCGCCGCTACGGGCGCTGCTGGGCGCGGTGGCGCTGGCCGCCGCTACGGTGGGCCTGAATCTGTACGCCTGGCAACAATGGAACTGGGTGATTCCGCTGGCCCCGGCGCTGGCGCTGCTGTTGCTGTTGTATCTGTTGCAGAGCAGCTACGGCTATTTCGCGCAGACCCGCCGCGAGCAACGCCTGGCCCGGCTATTCGGCCAGTACGTGCCGCGCGAACTGGTGACGGAGATGAGCCGGCGACCGGGCGGTTACGCGCTGGGCGGGGAAAGCCGGGAGATGACGGTGCTGTTCAGCGACATTCAGGACTTCACCACGATTTCGGAGACGCTGGAGCCGCGCCAGTTGACCCGGCTCATGCAATTCATCCTGACGCCCTTGACCCAGGCGATTCACGATCAGCGCGGCACGGTGGACAAGTACATCGGCGACGCCATCATGGCGTTCTGGGGTGCGCCGCTGCCCGATCCCGATCACGCCCGCCATGCGGTGCGCGCGGCGTTGGCGATGCACGCCCGCCTGGAGGCGCTGGCGCCAGAGCTGGCGGCCCATGGCTGGCCGGCGCTGCGCATTCGCATCGGCGTCAACAGCGGGTTGATGAGCGTCGGCAACATGGGTTCGGAATTTCGCATGGCCTACACCGTGCTGGGCGATGCGGTCAATCTGGCGGCGCGGCTGGAAAGCGCCGCCAAGCAGTACGGCGTGGCCATTGTGCTGAGCGAAACCACCCGCGCCGCCGTTCCCGAACTGGCTTGCCGGGAACTGGACCGGGTCCAGGTCAAGGGCCGCGCCCAGCCCGTCACCCTGTTTGAACCCATCGGACTGATGGACGCCCTGACGGACGCGCTGCGGGAGGAACTGGCGCTGCACGAGCAGGCGCTCGTCGCCTACCGCGCCGGCGACTGGGCGTTGGCCGCCGCCCGCTTCGCCGCATTGCAAACCCGGCGGCCAGAGCGGACCCTATATACACTTTATGTGGAACGAATCGCCCGGTTGCGCGCGCATCCGCCTGCCGTGTGGGAGGGCGTATTCGCGTTGACTGAGAAATGATGCCGGGAGATCACTACCATGTTGCGTTACCAGACCTTGTCGTTGATCGCACTCATCGTTGGCTGGCTGTTTGCCACAGGGGGATATGCGGAGTCTGCGACGGGAGTGGCGGGCTACGTGACCCGGGTGCGGGGCGAGGTTGTCAGCGAAGCCGCTGCGGGCCGGCGACCGCTGGCGCTGGGCCATGCTCTCCATCTGGGCGACCGCCTTATAACCGGCGTTGACGCCCGGCTGGAGGCGCGAATGCAGGATGGCATGGTCATCACCCTGGGCGAGAAGACCGAGTTTCTGGTTCAGCAGGTTGCGGGCGTGACCCCGGACCAAAACAACTCGGTTTTTGAACTGGTGAAGGGCGTTTTCCGCGCCGCCACCGCCTCGACCGATGCCCAACCGCAATCAAAACCCAGAGAGCCGAGTCGGGTAGAAACACCGGTAGCGACTATTGGCATTCGCGGCACCGATCTATGGGGCGGCTTCAATCTGCTCGATGCGGGCGCGCGCACCCTGGATGTCGTGATGCTGGAAGGCAAGGGTGTTTATGTCGAAAGCAATGGGCAGCGGGTAGAGCTGAATCGGGCGGGGGAGGGCACCACCGTACAGGGTTTCTATGCCCACCCGACCCTGTCGCTGGCGGAGGAGATCGCCAGCCGGAACGCCGCGACGCCCACGCCCAGCAAAATCTGGAAGGAAAAAAAGCTTCAGGCCGCGCAGCGCACGGTGGCGTGGTAGCTGAACCTGGGTTATGCAATTGTGATCAAGGCAGCGATTATTCCAGAGACTGTTTAAAAACTAACCGACGCTGCAAATCACGAGCGGCGAACAGTAGACTGGCGAAGCCAATAATCTTTTTCTGATCGGGTTGCCGGTCCTGCTTGCTGATGAGTTCCCGCGCCTGCAGCGGGATTCGCCACCAGCCAGTACCAATTTCATGCCGTGTCGGGGCGCTTCTCAGCGATCAGTTCACCGCTGTAGCTATCGGCACCGTAGATCATCTATCGGGAGTTACTTATGGGATTCACGGTCGCGGGCTTTGGCTGTTTTTAGTCAGGATGGAGCCAGAATCAAAGCATCTGTAGTGATTTGAATCCAAACAGCGCCTCCGGGGCTTCGAATCATTTCCTGGTTATCGCTGATCCATCCAAACGACTCGAATTGTTCCCCATGGAGCATCCCGACCTTATTATTCATATCCATCAACTCCTGCAAGGTATAGCAACGTCGCTGACCGAGTTTGGTGTTGCAAGTCGCATGACCCCATGCTACCTGTTGCGGTATATGCTCAAGCTGTTCATAGACCAAGGGGTGGAAATGAAAAAGATTGACAATCGTGGAACGAGTCGCGCCTTCAATTTGCTCAGCAGCATTCATCAAGCCGCTTTCCTCTTCAAGCCTGAGCATCTCATGTAGTTCACTATAACGAATCGGGCGCAGACATAAAGGGCAAGAGGAAAAAGTATTATTTATGATTCCTCTGTCCTCATAAATTTGATAGTCAAGCAATGATAGCGACTGCAAAATTGCCTGAATATGGGCGGCTTGGCTGGTCAAATAGGGGCTATCCACCGTATGAATGATTTGCCATGCGAGAACAACTTGGCAAAGAAAGTTGGTATCCGCATTAGCATATTCAGGCGCAAATATTCCCTGCGGAGGGCCTTCAATACGTTCGGGCTTGGTGATGGTTTTTCCACCTCCAACTTTAGGCAACCGAAGTATATAGTGCCCCCGATCTACAGCATCTTTTACACGTCGGTCTATCCGGGATCCATCGGGTTTTTCCAAATATCGCACATGCCAATTGGCAAGAGGTGGGAATTTCTCAAGAATATCATGGCTTCTGTATAAAACGAACGCATTTTTACCAATGGCAACTTCTGAATCTACTGAGTTGAATCCACTTTTAAGTTTACCAGAAGCTTCAAAACACTGCTCTGGCAATACCCGCACGACATAGTCATTTTTATAAATGGATGTATGCGGAATCAAAGCCAGTTTTTCGTATGGAATAATGACCCGGCTATTCCTGTAAACATGATTCTGATAGGCTCCTTTTGCACCACCACGCGGAGTTGCATAGCCAGCTTTGCTAAGCTTATCTTTATCCTTCTCATTCATAAAGGCCCATGCTTCAACTGGGGTAGCAGAGCACTTCCCCTGGTGGCCCGCCAATCTCAGGCACCTATTTTCCAAACAAAGTAGTGGGATATTTTCAAGAATTCTTCTCATTCAAAATCCCTCCTATTTTTGACCCTACATGCCGTACATCCAGCTTTCCAGAAAGCAGAAGAATAAGTATTTTTTGAACCAGATCCTCCATGCGATCCCGATAAGCATGAATTTTTTTAATCTGGGTAGTATCACCTAAGGCTTGCTCCATGGGTAACGCCAGCATGGCTGTAAACTGTAGCGCCTTAATAACTTGTATCACTTGATTCTGATATTCCAATGGGGGAACGGAAATTTCAAATTCAAACAGATCAGCGACATAAAGCTCTGGATAAGTTGAACCATTCGCAATCTGTTCAAGATAGGGTCTGTTAGCGATCAGCCAGTAAGCCAGATAAGTTGATCTCAAGTGAGGTCCACAAGTGAAAGCTAAAAATCCTTGATTCACAGTCATGGGAGCTGTATTAACCGCCACCATTCCAACAGGCGCGCGTTTGGTCAGCATGACAGTCCCTGCTGGATGTAGCTTTAGAGATGACTCGACTAACCCTTCACGGGTGACCGTTCGTTCCGTTGTGGAAACGAAAATTCCTCCCCGGCGGCGGGATATTTCCTTTGGAGTCAGCCAGGGAATATCGCCATCCCAATATCGCTCAACCTCGGTTTTAGGCGTCGTTCCCGTATCAGCCGCAACGATCAATCCCCCCTTTGAGCCAGGTTCGAGAGTGCCTTTACGCCAATGAGAGGGACATTCAAGGAATGGTTCAGCCATCGACAAGTTCTTCCAGTAAATCGAGCGCCTGTTTCGCAGACTGGCCTACCGCGAGCAACATATCCCTGATCTCCTCCAGCTCGGTGCGCAGTCTATCCATATTGATTTCACCAACACGCGCCCGATCAAAACCAACATATCTTCCAGGTACAAGAGCATATTTATGATAAGCTATTTCTTCCTTGCTGACCGCTCGACAGAAACCCGGAATATCATTGTAAACTGTATCTCCATCTTCTCGCCAATGATGATAGACACTGACAATTTTATTTATCTCTATTTCAGTTAACTCCCGGTGGGTACGATCAATCATCACCCCACAGGGTCGCGCGTCCACAAACAGATATTCTCCACGCCGGTCCCGGAATCGCCTATGACCATTACTCTGTCCAGCGCCACTTTTATCCTTGGCGATAAACCAGAGCGATACCGGGATTTGTGTTGAGTAAAAAAGCTGGCCAGGTAATCCAACCATGCAGTCAATCAGATCATTTTCAATGATTGACCGTCGAATATGGCCTTCCCCGGAAGTATTGGAAGTCAGCGCGCCATTAGCCAATACAAAACCGGCCATGCCTCCAGGAGAAAGGTGTGATATAAAGTGTTGAATCCATGCATAATTGGCGTTACCTTCGGGAGGAGTACCGTATTTCCAGCGTTTATCACTCCTTAGGTGCTTTCCTCCCCAGTCCTTTTGGTTGAATGGTGGATTGGCGATAATGTAGTCTGCTACCAGGCCATCGTGTAAATCATGGGCGAAGGTATCGGCACTACTCTGGCCCAGATTCACATTAAATCCCCGGATCACCATGTTCATCCGCGCCAAGCGCCATGTGGCAGGATTAGATTCCTGTCCGAAAAGACGAAGATTGACTTGGCCGCTACCGCATTCTTCAGCAAACTGTTGCGACTGCACGAACATCCCGCCGGAACCGCAGCAGGGATCGTAAACCACGCCATGGGTGGGAGCCAACATCTTCACCAGCAGATTCACAACGCAATGGGGCGTGTAGAATTCTCCACCACGGTTACCCTCGGCTCTGGCAAATTGTCCAAGAAAGTACTCGTAGACACGGCCCAAGATATCCTTGCCCCCGCCATGACGCGCGCTAAAATCAGTTTTTGCAAGCGCCTCTAATAGTGATTGGATTTGTGGTAGCTTCAAACCGCTTCTCTGAAAATCTTTTGGCAACGCTCCTCTTAAGGCTGGATTGTGTTGTTCGATAAATTCCAAAACTTCATCAATGCGAGCGGCAATTTCCTTGTCGTCGGTGCGTTGGAGCAATGACGACCAAAGCGCATTATCGGGAAGAATCCATGGAGAGTCGCGTTTCGCATTGACCAAATCAGCGAGTGATTTCAGGAAAATCAGTCCTAAAACCAGATACTTATACTGGGAAACGTCGAGATGGCCACGCAGTTTGTCAGCGATTTGCCATAGCACCGTCTCAAATCCCAGCGTGGCGCTGGATTTATTGCTGGCAAAAAGATTTATCTGGTTTCCAGGATTAGATGGCATGGCTGAAAATCATTTGGTTAAGTATCGCTATTATTGTATCGGTTTTTTTCCAGCCCAACATCTGGTCAGCTCCCAAAGGGTAATATTGTGCCTCCTGTAAATTTTCCTGTGATGGTGAGGGGTAGCAGCGTGGAGCCAGGGCGTCGACTCCATCCAACCCATTGATCTTGTTAAGTGATGCTGGTTTGGCTTACCCGCGCCGCCATTTCGATCACAGGAAAATTTACAGGAGGATATTGTGCAGCCATCCCGACAACCGCGGAAAGGCTATCATTCTGGCCTAAAAAATCAGAAACTTATCGCTGATCGTCCCCGTTCGCCAACCACTCGCCAGCGAACGGGGACTCATGACTCCGCCTTCAAACCGGCAACAGGGTCGGTGGCCGCTCCTTCAAAATATCCTCCTTGCGGACGTGGACGCCGGCCTTGGTTTCCGGATGGGTGAGAATGTAGAACTTCTCATTCTCGACCGCCGCGAACACATCGTCGGCCACCTGCTCGGGCGCGATCCCCTGCTGCACCGCCTTGAACATGCTCAGACCGGTCTTCGCCGACACCGTATCGAGTTGACGGGGATCCGTCCGTTCGTCCGCCTCCCGATGGCGGTCGGATTCAGCGATGCGGGTCTTGACCCAGCCCGGACACAGCACCGACGCCTTGAGTTTGGTCTTGCGCAGGGTCAGATCGTGGTGCAAGCCCTCGGTCAGCGTCACCACGCCAAACTTGCTGACGTTGTACGCGGCCATCGCCGGTTGCGAGACCAGGCCGGCGACCGACGCGGTGTTGACGATGTGGCCTTCCTCGCCTTTTTCCAGCATCCTCGGCACGAACGCCCGGATGCCGTGAATCACGCCATAAAGATTGACGCCCAGCACCCATTCCCAGTCGGCGAGAGTCGTTTCCCAAGCCGATTTGGCCAGCGCCACGCCGGCGTTGTTGACCAGCAGATGCACGTTGCCAAAGCGTTCAAACGCCCGCGCGGCCAGGGCTTCGACCTGCTCGGCCTTGGACACATCCACTTGGACGCCTTCGACTTCCGCGCCGCTGGCGCGCAACGCCGCGACGGTTTCATTGAGTTTGGCTTCCGAAATATCGGCCAGCACCAGCTTCATGCCCCGCGCCGCCGCCTGTTCGGCAATCGCCCGGCCAATGCCTTCCGCCGCGCCGGTGATGACCGCGACCTTACCTTGCAGCTCTTTCATCGCAATGGCCCTCGATTAACCCAGCAGATAACCGCCATCCACCGGCAGGCAGGCGCCAGTGGTGTAGCTGGCGGCTGACGAAACCAGATACAGCACTGCGCCGGCCATTTCTTCCGGCTGCGCCACCCGGTTCGCGGGAACGTGCAGCAGCGCCTGCTTCAGAATCGCCGGATTCTTGATCAGCGCCGAAGCGAACTTGGTGTCGGTCGCGCCCGGTAGCAGCGCATTAACGCGCACTCCCATTGGCGCGCATTCCTTGGCGAAGGCATGTGTCATCGAAATCACCGCCGCCTTGGTGATCGAGTAGATGCCCTGGAGCGGACCGGGAATCACACCATTGACCGAGGCGACATTGACGATCGCGCCGCCGCCATTCTTCGCCATCAACTTGGCGCCATTGGCCGACATGAAGAAATAGCCGCGAATGTTTACGTCCACGGTTTTCTGGAAAGCGTCCAGACTGGTGTCCACGATGGGGCCGAAATAGGGATTGGCGGCGGCGTTGTTGACCAGGATGTCGAGCCGGCCGTGCTTCTCTTCTATAGCCTGGAAGAATGCGCCGATCTGGTCCATTTCGCCGATATGG
>Ga0209310_1002710_pt1 | contig 11148 bp, 7 predicted proteins | sample AD_UKC030_MetaG_FD_184415 | JGI IMG/M metagenome (GOLD analysis project Ga0209310, IMG submission 184415) | Active sludge microbial communities of municipal wastewater-treating anaerobic digesters from USA - AD_UKC030_MetaG (SPAdes) (version 2) | ecosystem: Engineered > Bioreactor > Anaerobic >... | reverse complement strand
TAGAGACCGCCCAACATCCCGAAAAGCTGCGCCGCGTGGCCATTGATCCCGTTTCGCGCGTCGAGGGTCACGGCAAGGTCACCATCCTGCTCGACGAGCAGAACAAGGTGCATCAGGTGCGCCTGCATATTGTCGAGTTCCGTGGCTTCGAAAAATTCATCCAGGGCCGGCCCTACTGGGAAGTGCCGGTCATGGTTCAGCGCCTGTGCGGCATCTGCCCGGTGTCGCATCATCTGGCAGCGTCCAAGGCGCTCGATGTCATCGTCGGGGCGAAAAGACTGACGCCGACGGCAGAAAAGTTGCGCCGGCTGATGCATTACGGCCAGATGCTGCAGTCGCACGCGCTGCACTTTTTCCACCTCTGTTCGCCGGATCTGCTGTTCGGATTCGACAGCGACATCACCAAGCGCAACATCGTCGGCGTTGCCGCCGCGCACCCGGAAATCGCCAAGCGCGGCGTGCTGCTGCGCAAGTTCGGGCAGGAGGTCATTCGCGTCACCGCCGGCAAACGGGTGCATGGCACCGGCGCCGTGCCGGGTGGCGTCAACAAGTCGCTGACCGTCGCCGAGCGCGACGAGCTGCTCAAGGACATCTACCACATCGTCCAGTGGTCGCGCGACGCCGTGCACCTGATCCAGAAAGTGCATATCCAGGATCCGGGGCTCTACAACAGCTTCGGCATCTTCCGCTCCAATTTCATGTCCATCGTCGGCCACAACGGCGACCTCGACTTCTACCACGGCACCCTGCGTGCCCGCGACGACAACGGCAAGCTGATCTTCGACCACGTCGATTACCAGCAATACGACGATTACATCGAAGAAGAAGTCCGCCCGTGGAGCTACATGAAGTTCCCGTTCTTCAAGTCCATCGGCAAGGAACACGGCTGGTACAAGGTCGGGCCGCTGGCCCGCGTGCAGAACTGCGACCAGATCTCGACCCCGTTTGCCGAACACGAGCGCAAGGAATTCGTCGACTATGCCGGCGGTACCCCCATGCACGCGCCGCTCGCCTACCACTGGACGCGCATGATCGAGCTGCTGCACGCCGCCGAGGTCATCAAGGATCTGCTGCATGACGACGATCTATTAAGCGATGACCGGATGGTCGAAGGCGAACGCAAGATGGAAGGCGTCGGCGTCATCGAAGCACCGCGCGGCACGCTGTTCCACCACTACCGCGTCGACGAAAACGACCTCATCACGATGGCCAACCTGATCGTCTCGACCACCAACAACAATCAGGCGATGAATGAAGCCGTCCGCCACGTCGCACGCCGCTACCTGAACGGCCGCGAGGTCACCGAAGGCCTGCTCAATCACATCGAAGTCGCCATCCGCGCCTTCGACCCCTGCCTGTCCTGCGCCACGCACGCGCTGGGCAAGATGCCGCTCGCCGTCGAACTGGTCGATCCGGAAGGGAAGGTCGTTCATTCGCTGAGCCGCTCATGACCGCGCCACTCGTCGTCTTCGCCGTCGGCAACCCCAGTCGCGGCGACGACGCCATCGGGCCGGTCATCTGCGGTCGACTGGCAGAATGGCTGGAAAATGCAAACCTGGCCGATCAGGTCGAACTGATCGAAGACTTTCAGCTCAACATCGAACACGCCTTAGACCTGCAAGGCCGGGAACTCGCGCTCTTCATCGACGCCGGCGAAAACACCCCAGCCCCTTTCATTTTTGCCCGAATTTACCCGTCGACCGCAACAGCCCACACTACGCATGCCCTGCCGCCCGAAGCCGTGCTCCAGGTCTATCGCCAGATGGAAAGCGAGGAACCGCCGCCGTCTTTCGTGCTGTGCGTGCGCGGGGAGGGGTTTGAGCTTGGCGAGCCGTTGACCGCAGCCGCCGAGAATGATGCAGAGGCGGCATTCGAACTGCTGATGGGGCTTTGCCGGCAACCGATATTGGCAAAATGGGAAGGTGCGGTCATTTCGATTGGATAAACCTCGATCAATAGCCGGCCAATTGCGGTGCAGGCATGAAGAGGGGAGCGGAGGGGCGATGAACATTGTGAGATACGCGTTGACCAACTATCTGACCAAGTAGCCGCGCTGTATCTGATCGAGTTCTTTTCGGCAAACCTCACTGAATTTTTGTAACGCATCGCTCCCATGTGAGGTAGCGATCTTTCGTAGCTCGGCAAGCGATATGTTGGGTTGAAAATACTGTTCAAGAATGTCATTCATCGAATTTTGCGCTGCTGCGACCACTTCATCCGATGCAATCAGGCGAATGTGATTGAGAAGCGCATAGATATGTACCAGGGTAGCCGGACTTTCGAGTGTTCGAGCGAGGGCATCGGCGGTTAGCCTTGAGCATTCGGTAATGAACTCGGCGTACAAGACTTCGCGCCGGTGAATTTTGGTGCCAAGCAACTCGCGCTGGTTTTGCCCTTTTTGGGTAAACCACGCCGCAGCAATCGAGGCGGAGCCACCCACGAGAGAGCCGAGAATGGCGGAGAGCGCACTGACGATTGATGGATCCAATGATTGACCTCGTAGCGTCTAAATAAACTGGCCCAGATTAAGCCCGCGATGGATTTCAGCCTTGAGCTGCTCGATTCCCATATCTCCCCCGCCAAGCCGCGCAACGATGGGGCGCGAAGCGAGAATCATGGCAAGGCTACCGAATAAACCCATATGAAAAATCACCGGATTAACTCGCCGAAGCAAGCCGGCATCCATCGCTTCGTTCCACAAGGGGACACAGACCTCAACACCGGGACGGAGCAAGCGCTCGACAAGGTAGTCGAGACGTTCGCCGGGATCCGAAATTTCACGCGTCACGAACATGATGATTTCCGGTCGCTCGCCGAGGCGATCAAGCAACACATCCAGCACATCCCCCAGGCGGGTTGCTAAAGGCCTGGCTGGTGCATTCAGTACCCTGAGTCGCTCAAGCAGGGTGTCTTGATGATCCTGCGCAATGGTATCCACCACGGCTTGCCACAAACCGATCTTGGAGCCGAAATAATGGGAGACCATCGAGACATTGAAGCCTGCCGCATTGGCAATGGTGCGCAAACTGACGCCATCAAAGCCATGGCAGGCAAAGGATGAAAGCGCCGCCGTCAACAGCCCATCGTAACAGCTGGAGTCAGCGCCTTTGGGGCGTCCGGGAGATCGGGGCAAGGCGAGTGGGGACATTTGGAGCCAAGTATGGACACGTCTATAAAGGTAGGCAACAGGCAGACGCAGCGCCGCGATTTTAGCGCAATGAGCCATCCGGTTGACAATAATCAAACAAGTGTTGAATTATTGTCATATGATTACATTGTCCTGTTGATTTCGCCAAGCAGTGGTATCACGGGCATTCCCTTAATCAATGATCTGGAGCCGAACATGTCCAACAACGAAAGCAATGAACATTTCCTTGCCGCCAATAAATCCGTTATCGATGCGATGACATCCGCAACGCGGGCGATTCTCGCGGCTACCGAGAACTTGGTGGCACTCAACTTTGAAACGGCCCGTGAAGCATTCGATGCCAGTGCTGAAAACGCCCAGGCTTTGCTATCCAGCAAAAATCCGCAGGAAGCAACGGCGCTGCAAAGTGCTCTGGGGAAGACGGCAGTGGAAAAAGCAGCAGCTTACTCGCGCGGTGTGTACGAAGTTTCGACGAAAGCGGCAAGCGAACTCGGCAGCTTGTTTCAATCGCAGCTTGAAGCATTGACGAAAGTGAGCCAGGAAATCACCCAAAAGGCGGCCAAGGCCTCGCCGTTCGGTGCCGATTTCGCCCAGGCTGCGGCCAAGCAGGCGGCGCAATTCTCGGAAAGCTACATAACCGCCGTATCCAGCGTTCTGCATAACGCTGGCGCCAAGAGGAGGAAGTAAGCAGCGCCGGCTTTCTCAGGCCTGCCTGGGTTCGGGAAAGCCTTGGCAGGCCCGCCCTGCTTGCCAATGCGGTCTTTTGTAACAGGCATTCCGTTTCCCCCGGAGAAAAACATGAACATTGAAATAGCCCCAACCCCCTCACATATCCCGAGCGTCAGCGAGCGCCTCGACCAACAGGTTCATGCCGCACTGGCAAAGGCCAATTCATCCCTCTCCCTGCTTTCCGCGTGGTTGGCTTTTCTCGATTGGTCGGCACATCTTGCCGTCTCGCCCGGCAAGCGGCTGGCGTTGATGCAACTGGCCGGCGAGCAGACGAGCAGCCTTGCCGGGCATGTTTTCTGTGCGGCGTTGGCTGCCAGCAGCAGGCAGACGCCCGATTGCTGCGCGCCGCGTGCGACCGACCGCCGCTTCAGCGCTGAAGAATGGCATCGCTGGCCGTTCAATATCATGCAGCAATCCTTTCTGCTTTCCGAACAATGGTGGGATGCGGCGACGACCGGCGTCTGGGGGGTGTCGAAGCATCACGAGCAGGTCGTCTCGTTTACCGCCCGCCAGTTGCTCGATATTTTTTCGCCCGGCAATGTCCCGCTGAGCAATCCCGTGGTGCTGCACCGCAGCGTTGAAGCGGGAGGGCTCAACCTGATGCGGGGGTGCTTCAATGCGCTGGACGACCTCAAGCGCCTGGTCAGTGGCCAAGCACCTGTCGGCGCCGAGAATTTTGTCGTCGGCCGCGATGTGGCAGTCACCCCCGGCAAAGTCGTTCTGAGAAACTCGCTGATCGAATTGATCCAGTACACGCCGACCACCGGAAAGACCCATCCCGAACCCATCCTGATTGTGCCGGCCTGGATCATGAAGTATTACATCCTCGATCTTTCCCCGCAGAATTCGCTCATCAAATACCTGGTAGACCAAGGCCATACCGTGTTCTGCATCTCGTGGAAAAATCCGGGGGTCGAAGAGCGCAACCTGGGCATGGACGACTACCTGCAGCTCGGCTTTCATGCCGCGCTCGACGCCGTCAATGCCATCGTTCCCGAGCACAAGGTGCATGGCGCGGGTTACTGTCTCGGCGGCACCCTGCTGGCCATCGCCAACGCCCAACTGGCGCGCGATGGCGACCATCGTCTGGCCTCGATGACCCTGTTCACCGCGCAGACCGACTTTACCGAACCGGGCGAATTGGCGCTCTTCATCGATGAGGCCCAGATCAGCGTGCTCGAAGCCCAGATGAACGAGAAAGGCTACCTGACCGCCGGGCAGATGTCGGGCGCCTTCCAGTTGCTGCGTTCCAGCGACCTGATATGGTCACGCAGCATGAATGAATACCTGCTCGGCGAACGGGCGCCGATGACCGATCTGATGGCCTGGAATTCCGACGCAACCCGCATGCCGGCGCGCATGCACGGGCAATACTTGCGTCATCTCTTCCTTGATGACGATCTGAGCGAAGGGCGCTACCGGGTGGGTGGCAAGCCCATTTCGCTGGGCGACATTCGCACGCCGCTATTTTGTGTCGGCACCGAAACCGACCATGTCGCACCGTGGCGCTCGGTATACAAGCTGCACTACATGACCCCGGCTGAAATGACTTTCGTGCTGACCAGCGGCGGCCACAACGCCGGCATCGTCAGCGAACCCGGCCATCCCCACCGTCACTACCGCATCGGCACGAGTGTGGACGGCGAGTCCTACATGGCGCCGGACGATTGGCAAAGTGCCACGCCAATCGTGGAAGGCTCCTGGTGGCCGGCATGGAGCGCCTGGCTCAAGGCGCGCTCGGCTGAACCGGCAGCACCGCCAAAGACCGGGGCAGCCGCGCGCAAATACCCGGTACTTGGCGATGCGCCGGGAACTTACGTATTGCAGAAATAGCGAAACTCAGCGCCCTTCAGGCCAGCATCGCCCCCGCGTATCGCTGGCCGTTTGAAACCCCGAGGCCTATAATCCAACCCATAATGACCGGTCGGTCAGTAATAAATCGAGGGTGTTATGAATCGTTCTCGTCTTGGCAGAACACTGGTTTTTGGCCTGTTTTTGGCGTTGACCGCAACAGGCGGTTATTTCCTCTATCAGCATCGCCAAACCGGCTTGCCGGCGGGGTTTGCGTCCGGCAACGGCAGGCTGGAGGCGGTCGAGGTCGATGTGGCGACCAAGATTGCCGGGCGGCTGGTCGAGTTGGGGCCGCATGAGGGCGACATGGTCGAAGCGGGGGCGGTAGTGGCGCGGCTCGATGCCGACGACCTGCGTGCCCAGTTGCGGGCGGCCGAGGCGCAGGTAAAACAGGCGCAGAAGGCCGTCGAGGAGGCGCGGGCCGGGGAGCGCAAGTCACGTACCGATGTGGCGCTGGCGGGCAAGACTTTGAAGCGTTCGCAGAGCCTGGTCGACAAGGGCTTCATCAGCCAGAGCAAGCTGGATACCGACCAGACCGGCATGGAAGGCGCGATGGCCGGCGTGGATCAGGCGCAGAGCCGGGTGGCCGAGGCCGAGGCGGCGGCTGCGGCGGCGGTGGCGAAGGTGGAAAGCCTGCAAGCGACGCTGAACGATATGACGCTGAAATCACCGATCAATGGCCGTGTGCTGTACCGGCTGGCCGAGCCGGGCGAGGTGCTGGCGGCGGGCGGCAAGGCGCTGACGCTGGTTGATCTTTCGGATATGTATATGACGATCTACCTGCCGACCGACAAGGCCGGGCAGGTGGTATTGAGCAGCGAGGCGCGCATCGTGCTCGACGCCTTGCCGGGGCAGCCGATTCCGGCGCTCGTCAGTTTTGTGGCGGCGAAGGCGCAATTCACGCCGCGCGAAGTCGAGACGCGCACCGAGCGCGAAAAGCTGATGTTCCGCATCAAGGTCAAGCCCGACCCGGCCTGGCTGGCGGCGCATCGCGATCTGGCCAAGGGCGGCCTGCCGGGCGTTGCCTACGTGCGGCTCGACCCGGGCGCCGCTTGGCCGGACAAGCTGCAAGCCAACGGGAAGTAGGTCGCCATGGATCGCCCGCTGGTCGCCCGTCTGGCTGGCGTCAGCCACCGCTATGGCGTGGTGGCGGCGCTGGAGGCGGTCGATGTCGCCTTGCCGGCAGGGTGCATGGTGGGGCTGATCGGGCCGGATGGTGTCGGCAAATCGTCGCTGCTGGCACTGGTTTCCGGGGCGCGGCAGATTCAGACAGGGAAGGTCGAGGTGTTGGGCGGCGACATCGGCGAGCGGCGTTTTCGCGCCTCGGTGCAGCCGCGTATTGCCTACATGCCGCAGGGGCTGGGGCGGAATTTGTACCCGACGCTGTCGGTGTTCGAGAACGTCGATTTCTTCGGCCGCCTGTTCGGGCAAGACAAAGGCGAACGCGAACAACGCATCGCCGAACTGCTGGCCAGCACTGGCCTGACGCCCTTCCGCGACCGGCCCGCCGCCAAGCTGTCGGGTGGCATGAAGCAGAAGCTCGGCCTGTGCTGCGCGCTGATCCACGATCCCGACCTCTTGATCCTCGACGAGCCGACGACCGGTGTCGATCCGCTCTCACGCCGTCAGTTCTGGGAGCTGATCGACAGCATCCGCGCCCGCCGCCCAGGTATGAGCGTGTTGGTGGCGACCGCCTACATGGAAGAGGCCGAGCGCTTCGACTGGCTGGTGGCGATGGATGCGGGCAGGGTGATCGGCACCGGCACGCCGGCCGAATTGCGGGCGCAGACCGGGCAGGCAACGCTGGATGGGGCTTTCATCCGCCTGCTGCCCGAGGAACGCCGGCAGGCGCACCACGAACTGGTGATTCCGCCGCGCGTCGGCGACGGCGACACTTACGCCATCGAGGCTGAAAATCTGTCGCAGCGTTTTGGCGACTTTACGGCGGTCGACCGCGTCAGCTTCAAGATCGAGCGCGGTGAAATTTTCGGCTTTCTCGGCTCCAACGGCTGCGGCAAGACGACGACGATGAAGATGCTGACCGGCCTGCTGCCGCCCAGCGAGGGCGTCGCCAAGCTGTTCGGCAAGGCCATCGATGCTGGCGATCTCGACACGCGCAAGCAGGTCGGCTACATGTCGCAATCCTTCTCGCTTTATGGCGAACTGACGGTGCGCGCCAACCTCGACCTGCACGCCCGGCTGTTCCATCTGCCGGATGAGCGGCGCGGCCCGCGCATCGCTGAGCTGATGCAGCGTTTCGGGCTGGAAGCCTACGCCGACAAGGCCGCCGCCGACCTGCCGCTGGGCATCCGTCAGCGCCTGTCGCTGGCCGTGGCGGTGGTGCATACGCCGAAACTGTTGATCCTCGACGAGCCGACCTCCGGCGTCGACCCGGTGGCGCGCGACGATTTCTGGGCGCTGCTGGTCGAGTTGTCGCGCGGGCAGGGCGTCACTATTTTCATTTCAACGCATTTCATGAACGAGGCCGAGCGCTGCGACCGCATTTCGCTGATGCACGCCGGCAAGGTGTTGGCCAGCGACACGCCCGCCGGCCTCTGCGCGGCACGCGGCCAGCCGAACCTTGAGGCGGCGTTCATCAGTTATCTGGAAGAGGCGACAGGGGTCGAGAAAGCGCCTGTTGCGGTCGACGGCGAAAAAGGGGCAAAAATGGAGGTCGACCGCAACAGGCCGGAAAACAGCCCGAGCGCTGCCCCCAGCCCCTTCAGCCCGCGCCGCCTGCTCGGCTACGCCTACCGCGAGGCGCTGGAATTGCGTCGTGACCCGATCCGTCTGGCCTTCGCCTTGCTCGGCTCGGTGCTGCTGATGTTCGTGCTCGGTTTCGGCATTTCGCTCGATGTCGAAGGCCTGCGCTTCGCCGCGCTCGACCGCGACCAGTCGCCGGAAAGCCGCGCCTACATCCAGAACATCGCCGGCTCGCGCTATTTCATCGAGCAGCCGGCCATCCTCGACGATGCCGATCTCGACCGCCGCATGAAAAACGGCGAGTTGGCGCTGGCCATCGACATTCCCGCCGATTTCGGCCGCGATCTGCGGCGCGGCCACTGGCCGGAAATCGGCGTCTGGGTCGACGGCGCCATGCCGTATCGCGGCGAAACCGTGCGCGGCTACCTGCAAGGCATGCACCTGGAGTACGTGCAGCAGATCATCCGCGAGGCCACCGGCGTCGAGACCGCCTACCCGGTCAATATCGTCTCGCGCTACCGCTACAACCAGGATTTCAAGAGCATCAACGCGATGGTGCCGGCGGTCATTCCCATCCTGCTGATCTTCATCCCGGCCATTTTGATGGCGCTCGGCGTCGTGCGCGAGAAGGAACTCGGCTCGATCACCAACCTCTACGTGACGCCGGTGACGCGCCTCGAATTCCTGCTCGGCAAGCAGTTGCCCTACATTGCCGTGGCGCTCATCAGCTATGTGCTGCTGGTGATCCAGTCGCAACTCATGTTCCACGTGCCGCTCAAGGGCAGCCTGGCGGCGCTCAGTCTCGGCGCCTTCCTTTACGTCATCGCCACCACCGGCTTCGGCCTGCTGATCTCGACCTTCACCAGCACGCAGATCGCCGCGCTGTTCGGCACGGCGATTTTGACCATCCTGCCGACCGTGACCTTCTCCGGCTTGACCACACCAGTCGCCGCGCTCGAAGGGCCGGCCTACTGGATCGGCCAGTTCTTCCCGGCCAGCTATTTCCTGATCGTCAGTCGCGGCACCTTCACCAAGGCGCTCGGTTTTGCCGACCTGATTCCGCAATTCATCGCGTTGGCCTGCTTCATCCCGGTGCTGACGGCGCTCTCGGTGGCGCTGCTCAGAAAGCAGGAGAAATAGCCATGCGTTTCGTCACGCTCGCCAACATCTACCGCCTGGGGCTGAAGGAATTGCAAAGCTTGCGCGCCGACAAGGTGCTACTGGTGCTCATCTGCTGGGCTTTTTCAGGCGCCATCTACACGGCGGCGACCGGCGCTTCACAGGAACTGCGCAACGCCCCGGTGGCGGTGGTCGATGAAGACCAGTCGCCGCTGTCGCGGCGCATCGTCGGTGCGTTTTACCCGCCGTACTTCCGTCCACCGCAACAGACGACGCTGGCCGAACTGGACAAGGGCATGGATTCCGGCCGCTACAACTTCACGCTGGTCATTCCGCCCAATTTCCAGCGCGATGTGGAGAAGGGCCGCACGCCCGACGTGCAGCTCAATATCGACGCGACGATCATGAGCCAGGCCTTCATCGGCGCCACCTACATCAAGACCATCGCGCTCGGCGAAGTGAATGAATACCTGACCGGCACGCGCGACAGTGCCGCCACGCCGATCAAACTGACCACCCGCGTGCGCTTCAACCCCAACCTGATCGGCGTCTGGTTCGGCGGCGTCATGGAAGTCATCAACAACGTCACCATGCTGACTATCATCCTGGTCGGCGCCGCCTTCATCCGCGAACGCGAACACGGCACCATCGAGCACCTGCTAGTGATGCCGCTGACGCCGTTCGAGATCATGATGGCCAAGATTTGGGCGAATGGTCTGGCGGTGCTGCTCGGCGTTACTTTCGCGCTGCTGGTGATGGTGCAGCAGGTGCTGAAAGTGCCGATTGCCGGCTCGCTGCCCTTGTTTCTCGCCGCCGCCGCCTGCTACCTGTTCGCGGCGGCGTCCATCGGCATTTTCCTCGGCACGCTGGCGCGCTCGATGCCGCAGTTCGGGCTGCTCGTCATCCTCTGCATCATCCCGCTGCTGATGCTCTCCGGCGGTGTCTCGCCGCGCGAGAGCATGCCGGAGATCGTGCAGAACATCATGCTGGCCGCGCCGACCACCTACTTCGTCCGCCTGGCGCAGGCGATTCTCTACCGTGGCGCCGGCTTCGACGTGATCTGGCGCGATCTGCTGGCCATGACCGGCGTCGGCGCCTGCTTCTTCACCGTCGCGCTGCTGCGTTTCCGCAAGGCGGTGACGCAGACGCAGGTGTGAAGCGCATCAGCAATTGTTGATATGCATCATGGGCCGGCAGCCGGCCAAGGGCCAATATGGCATCCGAGCGCATGCCCTCATGGCAGCGTTCCAGTTTCGACATGTTTTTCCTCAGACAAGTAATTTCGGCGGCTGCGGCCGCCGCCTTTTTTACCCAGGCACTTGCCGTCGAACCGGCCGATCGGCAGTTCGAGGCGCTGGCGCGCCTGCCGGAAGCCAGCCTCAAGGCGCTGCGGGGGCAGGAGATCGAGGTCGATGTCGACCTCGAGGCCGGTTCCGGCTTTACGGTCGACGTTACGGGTGAACGCGCGGCGGTGCGCTACCGGATGGCCTTCAACCAGGTCGCCGAAGGCTGGAGCTGGCAGCCGCTGGCCGATGCTGCGGTCGACGACTATTACCGCTTCAAATTCCTGCCGCTGCAGTCGGTAGCTGACGAGCGTG
>Ga0209310_1002705_pt1 | contig 11163 bp, 10 predicted proteins | sample AD_UKC030_MetaG_FD_184415 | JGI IMG/M metagenome (GOLD analysis project Ga0209310, IMG submission 184415) | Active sludge microbial communities of municipal wastewater-treating anaerobic digesters from USA - AD_UKC030_MetaG (SPAdes) (version 2) | ecosystem: Engineered > Bioreactor > Anaerobic >... | reverse complement strand
AATGGGAAGAAAGCCACCGCATGCGCCTGTGGCTGGCGCCCGAAAAAGCCGCCAAGCGCGTCGACGAACCCGGCCTGCGCGCCATTCTCGAAAAACTGGCTGCCAGCCTCGCTAAAGGATGACATCCTGCAGTTGTCTTTTCCCGCCCGATTCAGCATCATTCAGCCCCCCAATTTTGCCGCACCGCCACACCCATGCTCGCACCCATCGAACACCGCATCGCCGTTGAACTCGGCGTCCGCCCGGCGCAGGTCGCCGCTGCCGTCCAGTTGCTTGATGAAGGCGCCACCGTGCCCTTCATCGCCCGCTACCGCAAGGAAGCCACCGGCGAGCTGGACGATACCCAGTTGCGCAATCTCGAAGAACGCCTGATTTATCTGCGCGACTTGGAAGAGCGCCGGGTCAGCGTGCTGGCCAGCATCGAGGAACAAGGCAAGCTGACGCCCGAACTCAAGGCCGAGATCGAAGATGCCGAAACCAAGCAGCGCCTCGAAGACCTCTACCTGCCCTACAAGCAGAAGCGCCGTACCAAGGCGCAGATCGCCCGTGAAGCCGGCATCGAGCCGCTGGCGCTCGGCCTGCTCGAAGACCCGAACCTGACGCCGGAAGACGAAGCCGAAAAATACCTCAACGCCGAAGCCGGCTTCGCCGACAGCAAGGCCGTGCTCGACGGCGCCCGCCAGATCCTGATGGAAAAGTTCGCCGAGGACGCCGAACTGCTTGGCCAGTTGCGTGAATACCTCAGCGAACACGGCCAGTTGCGGTCGACCGTCGTCGAAGGCAAGGAAACCGAGGGCGCCAAGTTCCGCGACTGGTTCGACTTCGCCGAGCCGATCGCCAGCATGCCCTCGCACCGGGCGCTGGCGCTGCTGCGCGGGCGTAACGAAGGCATGCTGCAGGTTTCGCTGGTACTTGATTCCGAACTCGACGAGGAAAATCTCAAGCCCGGCCCCAACCCCTGCGAACAGCGCATCGCCGCCCGCTTCGGCATCAAGGCCCAGAACCGCCCGGCCGACAAATGGCTGGCCGACACCGTGCGCTGGACCTGGAAGGTCAAGATCTACACCCATCTCGAACTTGAGCTGGTGGGCGAACTGCGCGAACGCGCCGAGGAGGAAGCGATCCGCATCTTCGGCAAGAACCTGAAGGATCTGTTGCTCGCCGCCCCCGCCGGCCAGCACGTGACCATGGGCATCGACCCCGGCATCCGCACCGGCTGCAAGATCGCCGTCGTCGACGCCACCGGCAAGCTGCTCGATACCGCCACCATCTACCCGCACGAGCCGCGCTGCGACTGGGATGGCTCGCTGAACACCATCGCCCGCCTCGCCGCCAAGCATGGCGTCACGCTGGTCGCCATCGGCAACGGCACCGCCAGCCGCGAAACCGACAAGCTGGTGCAGGACGTCATGAAGCGCCACCCGGAAGCGCGGCTGACCAAGATCGTCGTCTCCGAAGCCGGCGCCTCGGTCTATTCGGCCTCCGAACTGGCCGCGAAGGAGTTCCCCGATCTCGACGTCTCGATCCGCGGCGCAGTGTCGATCGCCCGCCGCCTGCAGGATCCGCTCGCCGAACTGGTCAAGATCGAACCGAAATCGATTGGCGTCGGCCAGTACCAGCACGACGTCTCGCAGACCAAGCTGGCGCGCAACCTCGATGCGGTCGTCGAAGACTGCGTCAATGCCGTCGGCGTCGATGTGAATACCGCCTCGGTGCCGCTGCTGACGCGCATTTCCGGCCTCAACGGCAGCCTGGCCAGCAACATCGTCAGCTACCGCGACGCCAACGGCGCTTTCAAATCGCGCAACGACCTCAAGAAAGTGCCGCGCCTCGGCGACAAGACCTTCGAACAAGCCGCCGGCTTCCTGCGCGTGCCTAATGGCGACAACCCGCTCGACGCCTCATCGGTGCACCCGGAAGCCTACCCGGTGGTCGAAAAAATCATTGTCGACCTGAAAAAGCCGATCAAGGAAATCCTCGGCGACAGCCGCGCCCTGAAGGGCCTGAACGCCAGCAAATACACCGACGAACGTTTTGGCCTGCCTACCGTGCAGGACATTCTCAAGGAACTGGAAAAGCCCGGCCGCGACCCGCGCCCCGAATTCAAGACCGCCACCTTCGCCGATGGCGTTGAAGAAGTGAAAGACCTGCGCCCCGGTATGATCCTCGAAGGCGTCGTCACCAACGTCGCCGCCTTCGGCGCCTTCATCGACATCGGGGTGCATCAGGATGGCCTGGTGCACGTCTCGGCGCTCTCCAACACCTTCGTCAAAGACCCGCACGAAATCGTCAAGGCCGGCCAGGTGGTGAAGGTGAAAGTGCTGGAAGTCGATCTGCAACGCCAGCGCATCGCGCTGACCATGCGTATGAGCGACGAACCGAAGAAGCACGAAGCCGGCAGCCAGCGCGGCGCCCCGCTCTCGCGCCAGCAAGCCCGCCACAATGCGCCGCCCCCCGCCGGCAACGCAATGGCCAGCGCCTTCGCCAAGCTGAAACGCTGATGTCGCGCCTCGTCCGCCTGACCAACGCCGCCGGACGCCACACCTGGCGCCTGGCCGTGCGTCTGGCGTGGATCACCGCGCTAACCGCTGCCGCCATCGTCCTCGGCTACACCCTCTACGCCGTCGCCATGCTGCCGCCCTTGAAACCCTGGCACACCGAAAGGCTCAAGGAAGAATTCTCGGCGCTGCGCGACAGCAATCTCGATTTCGCCGGCTACCTGCAACTTGAGGACCGCCTGTTCGCCGAATACCGCGAAAAGGTCGCCAGCTGGAACGAAAACGACGAAACCTACCTATTCAGCCGCTTCAACCCCGAAAGCCCGGTCAGCCGGCTGGCCGACGGCGCCCAGTTCAATCGTTCCTTCCGCCTCGCGCAGGACAAACCCGTGGGCCAGGCGCTGCTCATCCACGGCCTCACCGATTCGCCCTACTCCATGCACGCCATGGCGCGGACGTTGCACGCGCAGGGCTTCGACGTCACCGTCGTGCGCCTGCCCGGCCACGGCACGCTGCCCTCGATGATGGTCGAAATGAGCCACCGCGACTGGACCGCCGCCATGCGCATCGCCGCGCGCGACGTGGTCTCGCGCCTGACGCCGGGGCAGCCCTTCTACATCGGCGGCTATTCCACCGGCGGTACGCTCGCCATGCAATACGCGCTCGACGCCCTCGACGACCCCGCGCTCAAACGCCCGGATCGCTTGCTGCTCGTCTCGCCCGCCATCGAAATCACCCGCGTCGCCGCGCTCGCCTCGATCATCGACTTCCTCAGCATCGTGCCCATCCCCGTGCTGGAAAAAGTGCGCTGGCAGGATGTGAACCCGGAATTCGACCCCTACAAATTCAACTCCTTCCCGGTCAACGCCTCGCGCCAGGTCAACCGCGCCACACGCGCACTGCGCGCCAGCCTGCTGCGCGCGCATGAGCGCGGCCGCATCGGCGAACTACCGCCAGTCGTCACCTGGCAATCCGTCGTCGACTCCACCGTCGGCGCAAACGGTGCCGCCGAAACCCTCTACGGCCGCCTCAACGGCAACGGCCACCGGCTCGTGCTCTTCGACGTCAACCGCCACCGCTACCTCGCCAGCGTGCAGCGCCCGCAAGCCGGCGCACTCATCGACCGCCTGCTGCACCAGAAACGCGGCTACGCGCTCGACATCGTCGGCAACATCAGCGCCGACGACACTGGCATCACCATCCGCCACATCGCCCCCGACGGCGCCGAAACCCGCGACCTGCCGGAACTCAAATGGCCGAGCAACCTCGTCTCCCTTGGCCACGTCGCACTCCCCTTCCCTGCCGACGACCCCATCTACGGATTCCAACCCGGCAGCGGCCGCCACGGCATCCCCAGCATCGGCTCCTGGCTCCTGCGCGGCGAAAACGGCGCGGTCACCCTGACGCTCGGCTCGCTCACGCGGCTGCGCAGCAACCCCTTCTGGTCGCTGATCGACGAAGAAGTCGGCACACTGGTCGCTGCTGACCTCGGCAAACAGCGCTGACCTGACCACGCAACAGGCGACAGACAGCCTGTTGCAGTCGACGCCAAAAAAAGGGCAATTTTCAAGGCTGGGCTGTAGGCCTTTCCTGCTCTACGCCACCCGGATAGCGGACAAGCGTACGCTACAGGTATGCTGTCAGCGTTAAAGACTGGGCACTCGCGAATCTGCGAGCCTGGCCCTTTTGATTCCTTGTTATTCTTGGAGTATTGGCATGAGCAACACAAGCTACCACATTCTAATCCATAGAAAAATTTTAGTTTTCTTGATTTGTTTATCTGGCGCATTGTCTTTTGCTGCGGAAAGTGATCTGATTAAAACTCCAAATGGAGAGTTTATTCAACAAAACAGTTCTTATGGAAAATTGATTTCGACCAGTAAAGCCATCGGATACGCCGATCCTTTTGATCATGTTTTGTACACAAAAGACAAAGAAGCATTGAAATTACTGGTAGAGAAAGGGCACAATCTTAATCCGAAAACTAACCGTCCCTTAGACAGGGCAATATATTTCTACGTGATGGCTCGTGAATCGGAGCGCGCTGAAAGATGGGCAATGGTAGAGTTATTGATAGATTTAGGAGCCAATAAAAATTATGAAAAACCAAAATCAGTTGAAGACGCCATGCGCTCCGATCTTCCTGAATTGGTGGTTTTTATGCTACAAAATGAAAGCCACCCCAAAGGCTCTCTTAGCAGAATATTGTTTATCGATGTGGTAATTTCAAAGTTTCTGGAGAATAATCCGGTGGCAACAAATGCACTGATTGTTGCAAATCGGTCAGTTCCGGAAGGATTGGTGCGTTTGGCAGCATTGGGAAATAACCCGAAAGTTTTGAGATCAATCCTGGCCTCAGGTTTACCTGTTGGTTCTGATATGCTTCATTGGGTAAATGGAAATCAGCAAGCTGTATCCCCGGATATCCAGATACTTTTGAACAAACACACAAACGACAAATTACGGATGTATGTTGACCGTGTCGGAAAGGTAGAGCCTGGATTGGGCGATAATGTAACGTTAATGAGTTATTATATAAATAATAAAATTAAACTAATTTTAAAATCCAGCGGAAATTACTCAGGGCAATTGGTAACGGATTTTATGGGGTACTCCACAAATATATGTTTGAATCGCATTGGTGACCTTTGTGGTTCAGTTAAATCGGAAACTGGGCAAAACTGGCTGAACAATATTAAAATCAGTTGCGATGTTGATACAAAAAAATTCTTCGATGAACCAATGTGCAAGCTTGCAGGAATGTACGTGGCAGATAAACCGCTGAAACTTTATATATTTTTTAGCCCTTCTGATTCACCAGAGAGCTATTCTCCAAGCATTGAGGCTTTTTGTCAGATAGGTCAGAAATCTATTCATAACGGCGCTACCCCACTTACGACTCTTCAAACAGAATGTCGGCCCATTTATTAGAAATTTTAAAATCAAGAAAAGCGACCAAAAGGGTCAGAGTGAATTGAAAAATCTAATTTACCCTGACCCCCATGGCCCTTCAGCCAGTACATCGTGCAACCGGCCCAACCTCCTGTTGCGGTCGACCCCGAAAAACGGCCAATTTTCAAGGCAGAGCCACCGGTTTCTTGCTGCCTTCGTAGCCCAGCAAGCGCTCGAAGCATCGCGTTACCGTCTGCCAAACCTGAACATCGTCAGGTGGCATCACCACTAACTCCGCCGCCTCAACCGCCGTCAAGTCGATCCAGCCGCCCGCTTCAATCACCAGCGATTGCTCGGGACGCAAGCACTGTTCAGGTGCCACGACGTTTTCCGCCAGCCAGACCAGCGGGCCGCGTAGCACCAAGTCGCCGGCCACGAGCAGCACCGTCGTCCCCGCTTCCACCAGCACGCGGCGCGCTTCTCCTTTGCCGAGTGCCAGACGCATCATTTGGCGGTCTTTCATGATCTTTCTCCGTTGAATTGTCCCGGTTGCGGGGCGATGGAGGCATGTTATTGAGCGGGCGGGCTTGAACACAGGCACAGGATTCGGCTATCTGTTACGTAGCAGATGGCGATTTCGCAATCTGTTATGGTGCGAATTGGGGCGATCTATATCTGTCGCCCCGCTTTGCCGCAGGAGAAGATTGCGTCATGGATACGCCCGTACTCGCCGCGCCGCTTTATCGCCGCCTTGCCACGCATTACCGTGCCGCCATTGAAGCGGGCACGCTGGCGGTAGGCTCGCGTTTTCCGTCGATGCGCAGCTTGATGGCGCGCCACGAGATCAGCCTGTCGACGGCTTTGCAGGTTTGCCGGCAGTTGGAGAGCGAGGGCTGGCTGGAGGCGCGGCCGCGTTCCGGTAATTTCGTGCGCCAGCCACGCCGCAATGCGCCCCGCCCGCTGGCCGAGCCGGCGGTGGATCAGCCACTCGACGCCGCGCAGTATGTGGGCATCAACGCCCGGGTTTCGGAGTTCATCGCGCGCGGGCGGCAAGGGGCGGTGAAGGTCAATTTTTCCGGCGCCCGTTGCGCGCCTTCGCTCTACCCCGGCGAGGCACTGAAGAATGCCGCCGCGCGTGCGTTGCGCCACGATCCGGAATTGCTGGTGAAGGTTTCGCCGCACAACGGCAACCCGGCCTTTCGTAAGGTGCTGGCGCGGCGCGCGTTGGGCAACGGCATGCTGATCGCCGCCGAGGATATTGTCGTCACGCAGGGCTGCATCGAGGCCCTGAATCTGGCGCTGCGCGCGGTGACGCAGCCGGGCGATATTGTCGCCATCGAATCGCCGACGTTTTACGGCCTGCTGCAAATCCTCGAAAGCCTCGGCCTGCGCGCGCTGGAGATTCCGACCAGCCCGCAAACCGGCATTTCGCTCGAAGCGCTCGAATTGGCGGTGCAGACCCAGCCGGCGATTGCGGCGATTGTCGTGGTGCCGCACCTGCAGAACCCGCTCGGCAGCATCATGCCAGAGAGCCATCTTGCCCGGCTGGTGGCGTTTTGCGCGGAGCGCGGCATTCCGCTGATTGAGGACGATACCTACAGCGCGCTGGCCAATGGCGATGCGCCGCTGAAGGCGCTGAAAGCCTTCGACCAGACGGGCAACGTGATTCACTGCGCGTCGCTGCACAAGGTGTTGGCGCCCGGTTTGCGCCTGGGCTGGATGAGCGCGGGCCGCTGGCAGAGCCGCGTGGAGATGCTGAAACACGTGCAAAGCCGCAACAACGAGGAGCTTTCGCAGCGCGCGGCCGGCGATTTCATGGGTTCCGCCGCTTACGACCGGCATTTGCGCAAGCTGCGGGCGGCGCTGGATCACCAGCGGGCGCGCATGGCGGCGGCCATTGCCAACCATTTTCCGGCGGGCACGCGCTTCAATCACCCGGATGGCGGCCTTTCGCTTTGGCTGGAGTTGCCGGAAAAGCGTTCGTCGACGCAGCTTTTCAACGCCGCGCTGGCCGAAGGCATTCTCATTGCGCCCGGCGCGATGTTTTCCAACGCCGGGCGTTTCGAGCATTTCATCCGCCTCAATTGCGGCTGGCCGTACAACGCGGAGATCGAAAGCGCAGTGAAGCGCCTGGGGCAGTTGTGTGCCGCCCTGCCCGCCGGTGGCTGAACCGCCGCTTGCGTTTGCTTACACTTCGGCACGCATTCCTGACAGCGCTTTACACCGGCGCGGCCTAAAATGGCCTTATCCGCTTCCGAGCGATCTTCCGGGCGATTTTCCCCGCCGCAATCCATCATGAAACGCATTCTTCTACCCCTCGCGCTGGTTCCGCTGGGCCTTTGGGCCTTTTACGTCTTTCCCGATCTGTACGCCGGCGATACCGGCTTTTGGCAATGGCGGCGCGCTGCCATTGTGCTCATCGGCATGATCGCGCTGTGGTGGATGAGCGCCGGCATGGTGCTCGCCGCCCGCCCGGCCTGGCTGGAACAACGCTTCGGCGGGCTGGACAAGCTTTATCGCCTGCACAAGAACATCGGCATCGGCGCCGGCATTCTGGTGTTTGCGCACTGGATGGCCGAATGGCTGCCCAAGAAGCTGGGCAAGCTTGGCCTGCTGCCGCCCCGTGTGCGCGGCCCCAAAGGTCCGGAAAACCTATGGATGGATCTGGCCAAGGACATCGGCGAGTGGGCCGGCTACATCCTGCTGGCGCTGGTGGTCATTGCGCTGATCCGGCGCATTCCTTACCGTTGGTTCCGGCTGGTGCACAAGGCTTTCGGGGTGGTGTTCCTGGGCGGAGCTTTCCACGGCCTGATGCTGCTGCCCAAGGATTTCTGGCAACAGCCGCTGGGCTGGCTCACCGCCGCGCTGGCGCTGGCCGGCAGCATTACCGCCCTGCTTTCCCTGCGTGGCCGCGTCGGCGAAAAACGCCGCCACCGCGCCACCATCGCCGCGCTGCGCCAGCCCGAAGCGGGCGTGCTCGAAGTGGTCTGCCGCACCGACGGCACCTGGCCGGGGCATCGCGCCGGGCAATTCCTGTTTGCCGATTTCGGCAAGCGTGCCGAAGGCGCGCATCCCTTCACCATCGCTTCGGCATGGAGCGCGCAGGATGGACAAATCACGCTGGCGATCAAGGCGCTGGGCGATTACACGCGCACGCTGGCGCGCAGCCTGGCCATCGGCCAACCGATTCAGCTTGAAGGCCCCTACGGCAAATTTGATTTTTGCCCTTCTGGAACGGTCGACCGCGACAATCGCCCCATACCGCAAATCTGGGTGGCTGGCGGCATCGGCATCACGCCTTTCCTCGCCCGCATCGACGAACTGGCGCAAAGCGGCACGCCGGAAACGCTGCGCGCCCACCTGTTCTACAGCACGCCCGAAGCGGCGGCTTTCCCGGAAAACCTCGAAGCGCGCTGCGCGGCGGCCGGGGTGCAGTTGCACCAGCACATCAGCCAGCGCGACGGCCTGCTCACCCCGGAAAGCATCGGCGCGCGCCTGCAACCCGGCAGTAGCGTCTGGTTCTGCGGCCCGGCCAACTGGGGTCGCAGCCTGCGCGAAGCGCTCGTCGCGCACGGCTTGGCGCGCCGCGCCTTCCACCAGGAGGCGTTCGAGTTCCGTTAGGCGGTGCTGGTAAAATCGTACCCTTACCCCATTGAAGAAAGTGCCGGTAATGAACAAGGTTTTTGGCATCAAGAACTGCGACACCATGAAGAAGGCCATGAACTGGCTGAGCGAAAACGGTGTCGCCTACGAATTCATCGACTACAAGAAGGCCGGTGTCGCCGAGGCCAATCTGCCGGACTGGGCGGCCCGTGCTGGTTGGGAAAAGCTGCTCAATACACGCGGGCTGATGTGGAAGAAGCTCTCCGACGACGAGCGCGCTGCGGTCGACGAGAAAAAAGCGCTGAAATTGATGGCGCAATACCCGGCGCTGATCAAGCGTCCGGTGCTGGATACGGGCAGCAAACTGCTCGTCGGTTTTACCCCTGAAACCTACGCCGCAGAACTGAAATGAGCGACAGCAGCGTTCGCCGCTTCCTGTTCGAGCATCTCGACATTCGCGGTGCCATCGTCCATCTCGGCGATTCCTGGCAACAAATGCAGGTCGACCGCAACTATCAGCCAACCGTTGCGCAGTTGCTCGGCGAAACCGCCGCCGTCACCGCGCTGATCGCCGCCCAGCTCAAGCAGCCTGGCCGCCTGACGCTGCAATTACGCGGCAATGGCCCGATCCAGTTGCTGGTGATGGACTGCAATGAGGCTTTGCAACTGCGCGGCATGGCGCGCAGCAATCCGGTCGTCCTCCCCGCCCCGGTACCGGAACTGCTCGGTGCCCATGAGGGCGGCCAGTTGATGCTCAGCCTCGACATGCCGGACGCCCGCCATCCGTACCAGAGCTTCGTGCCGCTGGTCGGCGACAGCATCGCGGCAATTTTCGAGCATTACCTCGAGCAATCCGAGCAGCAGCCCTCGCGTCTTTTCCTGATGGCCGGCCCGCAAGCCGCCGCCTGCCTCTTTCTGCAAAAGATGCCGGATGCCGACGCGCGCGACGCCGATGGCTGGCACCGAATCACCCAGCTCGCCGCCACCGTCAAGCCCGACGAATTGCTGGAACTCGATGCCGAAGCCCTGCTCGGCCGCCTCTTCCACGAAGAAATGGAAACCCACGGCGTGCGCGTCTACGATCCGGCGCCGGTGGTCTACCACTGCCCACAGGACTGGACGAAGGTACGCGACATGATCCGCAGCCTGGGCCGCGCAGACGCCGAAACGATTCTCGCCGAACACGGCGAAATCCTGATCCGCGACGACATCTGCAACCATGAATACCGCTTCAGCCCGGAAGACGTGGCCGAGTTGTTCGCCGCCGACCCGACACTGCACTGAGCCTGAAAGCCGCCAAACAAAAAAATGACCTACGAAGAGCATCTCGACGAAGTGACCACGCTGATCACCGAAAAATACGCCATTGCCGATGCGGCAGCGATCAAGATGGTCATGCGCGCCCAAGCCGACGACTTTTTTAGCGGCCACGACGATGACCCGTCGATCTGCACCCTCGACCGCGCCCACCGGGACGCGCAAACCGTCTTCAAAAAATACAAATAGAGGTTTGCCGATGCGTTCAACCCGCGCCAGCGCCGCTATCGCCCGCCTCAACCGGCGCAGCGAAGGACGCAACTACCTGATGGCGATGACCGGCAGCGGTCTGTTCGTGCTGCGCGAGCGGGTCGACGGGCAAGACACGGATGTTTCGGCAGCGCTGCCGCTCGACGATTTCGTGCGCTTTGTCGATGCCCAGGGGCCGCAGCAGGCGCCGCGCATTACCAAGAACGACGCCGCCTTCGCCCGGCAACTGGTCAAAAAGCCTTGAGCCGCCAAGCTCAGTCGGCCGCCTGCCCTGCCGCCAGCCACGCCTCGTAACCGCCGCGCAAGGGGCGCACCGACAAGTAACCCTCGGCCAGCAAGCGGCGTGCGGCCTGCACCGCCCCGGCATCCTCCGGACAGGCGCAAAGGGTCACGATGGGCTGGTTGCGGGGCCAGTGCTCGACCGCCTCCAGCAGGCGATCATGCTCGGCGACCACCGCGCCGGCAATCGGCCCCGCTTCGGCCACCATGCTCGGCCCGCGCAGATCGAGCAGCAGTGGCGGCTGTTCGCCCGCCAGCGCGGCCAGCAGCTCCGGGGGCGTGATGTGCGGCACCGCCGACCATTGGCGAAAGCGGTATTTCTGCCACAGCTTCCAGCCCAGCCAGATGGCGGCGAAGCCGGCAA
>Ga0209310_1002704_pt1 | contig 11163 bp, 11 predicted proteins | sample AD_UKC030_MetaG_FD_184415 | JGI IMG/M metagenome (GOLD analysis project Ga0209310, IMG submission 184415) | Active sludge microbial communities of municipal wastewater-treating anaerobic digesters from USA - AD_UKC030_MetaG (SPAdes) (version 2) | ecosystem: Engineered > Bioreactor > Anaerobic >... | reverse complement strand
CCCCACAATCCGCGATATACAGTGATAAACCACCCGCCGCCCCTGAACCTTGATCCTGGCTAATCTCATAATACCCCCCAGCCTACCCGGAATACCGAGAGAAGGTCAATAATAATGAACCTGTCACCTTATTTGTTTTTTTAGATTCTTGGAGTCATTTTCAGCATGAGAATGAACCTGTCTTCTTATTTGATTGCAGTGGAAACCGTCATCGCAAGTTCCACCAGGAATCGCACCCAAAGGTAAGTTATTGGGAACTGGGTTTGGTGCAGACATTCCCCTTTCAGACCCAGAATTACTGGGATCCTTGAGCGGCCCAGGCTTGAACAACGAAGGTCAGGCAAAAGGGCAAACCAGACCGTGTTCCTGGATGAACTGGCTCGACCGATCGTCAAAAAAACTTTCGGCAACCAAGTCTAACTTATGCCGTATTCCTTTTTGTTGCCGGCAAAGGAGACCAGAACAGGTCGGTCAGGCACACGAGCCTTAAGCAGAGCAACTTCATCGACCCCCGCGGTCAGAGGCAAGGAAACTTGCCCGCCCTGAGCCGCGGAGATCTGAAGACCCGCCATGGCCTCAAATCCGGTCCAGGCGTGGTCGAAACAGCAGGGGTGCACGCGGGCAGGATCGTCCAGCCAATCGGCCATCTCCTGGATATAAGGCGGCATATCGGCATCATAATTCATGGTGCCCTGTCCGGTTTGGAATCCGTCTCGGCGGGTCAAGGATCGCCATCCGCCACCAGTGAATACTTCCGCAAATCCCTCGCTTCCCTGAGCTCCGATTCGGCATTTGCGCCACCAGTAATCGACTTCTGGCACGTCCGGCGCTCCGGCGCCGCATTCGTAGATCCCCCGAACACCGTTCTTGAACTGAACAAATCCGGCGAGATAATCCGGAGAAGGATGCATATCGGTCAACTTGCCCCGGCCCGCGGCCTGAGCCATGGCCCATTCGGCGGGGACATAATCGTTGAACCAGCATGTGTAATCGAGCAAGTGACTGAGCATGTGAGCCATCCAGCCGGTAGCGCTTGCGTAAACCGTGTGGATTCTGCCTAAAGCACCGCTCGCCACAATCTCCTTCACCTTCTGGTAGTGAACGCCATACCGGTGTTGATGGCTGACAACGGCCTTTGCCTGGCTTTGGTCAAGGAGTTGTTTGATTTGGATCGCCTCGGCGCTCGTTAACGCGATTGGCTTCTCGAAGGGGATCAATCGAGCCCCACAATCGATGCCAACACGGATCATGTCCAACCGGAGGCTGGGCAGGGTGCAGAAACAAAACACATCGGGCTTCAGGGCGGTGGCCAGGGCGCGAGCGTCGGTGCCGATCTGAGGTTGCCCCAGCTTGGGAGCGGCAGCCTGACAGCGCGCCAAGTCGATGTCACAGAGACCCACGACCTGGAATCGAGGGTTGGCATGGAACGCGGAAGCGTGGTGCAAACCCCGTTTGCCCATGCCGACAACGAGAACGGAATAGGTTTTCATGCTATCACAGGGTGATCGATTGGGTGCAGCTAGCTGCAGCTTGGACAGGTGGCGCCACTGCGGGCGGGACCGGGTTTGTCGCTTGCCTGGCTGGCGTTGGCCTGATCCCATTCTTTGACTTTAGCGATCACGTAATCGACCTCAGCTTCGGTGAGTTCAGGGAACATCGGCAAGCTGACGCAGCAGGCCGCATTGGCTTCGGCGTTCGCAAGAGAACCGACGATCCGGGCCTCTTTGCCCCAGGGATATCCCGCCTGTTTGTGGATGGCGATGGAATAGTGGGTTTTGGCATCGACACCTTGATCGACCAGGAACTTCACCAGGGCATCACGAGAATCGGGATTTTTTGTTTCGATGACATAAAGGTGAAACACATGTCGATAGCCGGGCAATTCAACCGGGAGATCGAAGGTGCGGCAGCCAGCCAGACCGCTGGTATATCGGGCGGCCCATTTGCGGCGGAGATCATTCCAGGCGTCGATGTGTTTAAGCTTGGCGCTGAGCACACCGGCGTGCAGGTCGTCGAGACGGCTATTGAATCCGTAGCTGTGGACGTTGCGCTGATTGGAACCATGGTTACGGAGCTGGCGCACGCGGGCGTCGATCGCGGGATTGTTGGTGACCAGAGCACCGCTGTCTCCGAAGGTCCCCAGGTTCTTTTGGATGATGAAACTCGTTGTCGCGGCATCGCTGAGCTCGGCAATCTTAAATCCTTTGCCGGAGGCGCCGATCGCCTGCGCATTATCCTCGATCACATGGAGCTTGTGCTGGTCGGCGATCTTCTTGATCGCGATCATATCTGCGCACTGGCCGTAAAGGTGAACCGGGATGATGGCTTTGGTTCTTGGGGTAATGGCCGCGGCGATTTTCTCGGGGCAAATGCACTTGGTTTTGGGGCAACAATCAACGAAGACCGCTGTGGCGCCGGCGATCCAGATGGCCTCGGCCGTCGCAAAGAAGGTGTTGGGATGGGTGATGACCTCATCGCCGGGACCGATATTGAGCGCCATTAAGGCCAGCCAGATGGCATCGGTGCCGTTCCCGACTCCTAAGGCATATCGGGTTCCATGATAGGCAGCCAACTCAGCCTCGAACCGTTTGAGCATCGGGCCCATGACATACTGCCCGCTCAACAATACTTCCCGGATGTTGGCATCGATTTCCTGTTGAATATTGTGGTACTGGCGAACGTGTCCGTAGAATTCGACTTTCATGGTGTGAATAGTTTGATTTCAGATTAGCATATCGGAATAACCGGAGCCTTGCGGCGTAGGATTTATATTGGTGCAAGGTCCCCAAGGTGACAAGCGTGAAATGACCTTAATTGATTCCCCGACACTTTCCGAAGACACCTTGAGTCTTTCTGCCCTAACCACCAGGGGAAGGGCTGGGCTGGCGGAGGATCTGATTCGGGGATCTTCTGGAACGGGGCTAGACCACGGTGCGGGTTTTGCCGGGGTTTTCAGTCCGCTGCCAGATTGCGACGAACATCCCGTTGCCTTGATGTTCCTGAGGTAAAAAGGTAAATCGAGCCTGTGGGATGGCCTCGGTTGAAAAGGGGTGGTTCACAAGGTGAGGCTTGAACTCGGGATGTCGTTCTTCAAATCGATCGGCCACCGACGTGGTTTCAGCGCGGGTGAGGGTGCAAACGGAATAAACCAGGGATCCAAGGGGTTTCACTCGCGAGGCCGCCGCATGAAGCAACTGTTCCTGGAGATGGGCGAGTTCGAGCACATCGGTTTCGCTTGTGGTCCATCGGGCCTGGGGGTTGCGATGCCAAGTCCCGATCCCGCTGCAAGGGGCATCGACCAGCACTCCGTCACACCGGGTATTGAAAGGGGGATGTTCGAGGTTATTCCAGATTCGAGTGCGGCAGTTATAAACGCGAGATCGAGCCGCGCGTTGTCGAAGCCGGTTCAGTCGCCAGCCAGCCCGGTCGGTGGCCCAAATCAGGCCTTGGTTCTTCATAAGATCGGCCAAGTGCAGGGTTTTGCCGCCTTCACCCGCGCATACGTCCCACCAGGTTTGGCCCGGCTGGGGATTACAGAGCCAGCCGACCGCCTGCGAACAGATGTCCTGCAGTTCAAACAATCCCTGGCGATAGTCCAGGGTCTCAAAAAGGTTTTGAGTTCCGGTGTAATGCAGCGCAGTCGGATGGATTCCCAGCGGGAACGGATGGCAATCCCCCAGGCGCCGAGCCAGTTCCTGGGTTTGGCCGGGCCGGGTGCGGAGCCAGATTTTCGGAGGCATTTGCAGCGCGCGCAACCACTCCAGGCTGACGGTCATTTGCCGGTGGATCCAAGCCGGGATGGTATTCTCCCGGAGTTCAGCATCTGTGAAGGAGTCAGGCTGATCTCGCCAGGCGCGATCCAGCCCGATCGCTTGAGCCAAGCCAGCCGTCAGGGAGGAACCGCTCCGCAACCAGCCTTGCCAGCGGTAGTAGCTGAAGACCGCTTCGCTGATGAGGCTCCGGCTGGCACGCGTCAGATTCCGACGAGCCCGCAGAAACGACCGCAGAACGGCATCCGCCGGATGAGATCGATCGGCCTGGCGGAGGATCTCGCAGGCTAATTCCACGAGATCGCGGGGGAATTCGGGCGGAACTCCGGGCCGATGAATCCGCTCAACCTTCTGAATCACCGGTTGTTGAGGGGTGGACCGGGAAGGCTTTTGCGACTGTCCTGGCTGACAATGGACACGATGACGCACGGTTCAGATCGTTAAAGTGTTAGGGGGCGGCTTGCAGATCGCGAATGAGAACGCTCATATGGGGATAGCGTTTGTCCGGATCGCGTTCGAGACACTTCAGGATCACCTTCTCCATGGGGACGGACAAGTCGGGATTGTATTCTCTCGGAGAAACAAAATTCGAGGCGCGATCCAACTGTTTTCGCAGGATTTCCTCGGCGGTCTCACCGGGAAACGGGCGTTGGCGGGTCAGCAATTCGTAGGCGGCGACGCCAAAGGCAAAAAGATCAGCGCGATGGTCGATGCGCTGATGGAGAAGCTGCTCCGGCGCCATATAGGCCGGGGTCCCTCCGTATTTCCAAAGCTTGATCGGAACATCGGGCTTTGGCAGGGCCAAGTCGAAGTCCACCAGCCGCAACTGGCCGTTCCGGGAGACCAGCAGGTTTTCGGGTTTATAGTCCAGATGCATGAATCCACTATCGTGGACTTGTTCCAAGGCATAAGCCATGTCCATCAGAAGGGTCCAGACCTTATCGACCAGCATGGGATCGTTTTGGTGCAGCAACTCCCGCATGTTGGCGCCTTCGACATATTCCATCACCAGATAAAGTCTTCCTTCAAGCTTGCCGTGTCCGTAATAGCCGATGACCTGGCTGTGAGTATGGATTTTGGAGAGGATTTCGCAGCCGCGCTGGAAACGCCGCTTGGCGACCAGATCGAAGCGCAGATTCTGGTGCATCAGACGCAAAGCGAACGTTTCTTCCTGTTGATTGGTCGCCAGCCAAAGGTCGGCCATGCCGCCGCTGTTGATCAATTCATGGAGACGATAAGGCCCGAACGTGGGCTGGCGTTCCAGCTCACTGGTCTCGTCCTTGCCTTTTCCGAACAAACCCATGCCCAGAAACCTAGCGCGAACCAGGACGAATGACCAGCGTGATCACCAAAAACTCAGGTCTTCAAGTCCTTGATGACAGTCAGGATCTGATCTCGGTAATCAACAGGAGCCTCCACGTGCCCCCACCCTTTCATTCCCTGGAAGATTCCATCCAGGATGGTGTCGTGATAGCACACCATGATGTGCGGAATATCCAACTGGGAAAGCTGGGAATCGACAATTTCGGCCTCGACTTCGTCATCCAGGACGGCGATGCGTTCATATTTTTCCATCGTGCCTCCAGTGTGAATGGAATTGGGAATGACCGACCCAATATGGCCCCATGCAAACCTTTGCGCAATGGCGAATCTGCATTTGGGCCAGGCCGTTATGAGGATCTGGCGGAGAGAGGGAGATTCGAACTCCCGGTGCTGTTTAGGCACTCACGCTCTCCAGGCGTGCGCATTAAACCACTCTGCCATCTCTCCACCGGACGACCACTCAATGTGCGCAACGACGCAGCCAGATGCAATGTTTTTTTGGCGCACGGCGTGCCGCCGCTCATGGCGCTGGACAAGGTTCGGTGGTAAGGTAGTTGGCACAAGGGGATATACGAATTCTGTGGCGCACCGGCTTGTTTTTTGATCTGCTTGGGGCATGTCAGTCTGTCATGTTAATGAGCGGATGGCTAGTTTGCCGGTCGAAGAGCGGCTCCTGGAGCAAGTCACGGTGCGGTTGATCGATCCGGACGAGCGGGAACGGTATGATGCGTTGATGGATCAAGGGCACTACTTGGGCGAGGACCATGCTGTGGGTGGGGTCTTGCGCTACATCGCGGAATATCAAGGCCAATGGGTGGCGTTGCTGACGTTCTGTTCGGCTGCGCTGCATCTCAAGCCTCGAGATCGGTTTTTGCACTGGCCGGCGCGACAGGTCGCGGAACGGCGTCATCTGATCGCCCAAAACAGTCGGTTTCTCATTCTGCCTTCGACGGGCCACTGGCCCAACCTAGCGTCGCGGATTCTCAAGCTGATCTGCGTGCGTTTGCCGGAGGACTGGCAGCGAGAGTTTGGCCACCCGGTCCTTTTGGCTGAGACCTTTGTCGACCCGCAACGTTTTCGCGGCACCTGTTATCGGGCCGCCGGGTGGCAGGCCTTGGGCCAGACGCAAGGCTTTGAGCGATGCGGCCAGGATTTCTACGTTGATGCCAAGCACCCCAAAGAGCTGTGGGTGCGTCCCCTGGGCCCCAAGGCCCTGGAGCAATTGCGCGCCCAGAGGCTACCGCCCGAACTGCGCGGCGAAGGACGTCCGCTGCCTCCGGCGGTGCCCATCCCCACCGGCCAGATGGAGGATCTCTGGGCGTTTGTGTATGCGCGTCTGACCGATCCGCGCAAGCCGCGCGGAGTGCGTCATCCGATCGCCTCGGTGGTCTGCGTGGCCGCTTTGGCTGTGGCGGCGGGGTGTCAAGCGCCTCACGCCATTGCCCAGTTCGCCGACAGCCTCAACCACGGCCAACGCCGTCGATTGCGCTGTCGGCCACGACGGGGCAAGCCGCGCGAATTTGAGGTGCCCTGTGAACGGACCTTTCGTCGCCTCTTGAACGTCATCTGCCCTGAGCAACTGCGCCAAAGCTTCTCAGCGTGGATGGCCCACTTGGATCCCGACCCGGTCCGGGTGCTGCATCTGGATGGCAAGGTGGTCAAGAACGCCGAGGCCGCACCCGCCGCTTTGACCCAAGACCCCGAGTTGGTGGCCGCGGCGGCGACGGTGGACACACCGATCGACCTGCAAAAGCCCAAAGCGGAAAAAGCCCTGACGCTGGTCAATTTTCAAACGCCCCAACAACGGCTGATCGATCAGATTGCCGTCCCCCGAGACACCAACGAAGAAGCGGCGGTGGCGGCCCACCTGCCGCACATGGATTTGAGCGGTGTTACCGTCATCGCCGACGCGGCCCATACGGTCAAAGCCAACTCTCGTCACCTGACCCAGGAGCAAGGGGCCGACTACCTCTTCTTTCTCAAAGGCAATCAACCGCAGGCTTTCGCTAAAGCCCAACAGTTGCTGGCGGGCTCTATTCCCCCCTCAGGCCACCTCGACCGATAAAGGTCACGGCCGGGCCGAATATCGACAGATCTGGAGCCAGCCGATCGATGGGGCCACGGTCGGCCTGGCTGGAGCCGCGCAGATTGTCCGGATCGACCAGCAGGTGGACTATTTGCGGCGCGGTCAAGTGATCAAGACTACTCACGACACCCGCTATGGCGTGACCAGTTTGTACCCTGAGGAAGCCGACGCCGAAGCGTTACTGGGGTTGGTGCGAGGCTACTGGGGCATTGAGATCAAGCAACATTATCGCCGCGATCATACCCAACGCGAAGACCACTGCCAGGTGCGTGATTCAATCGCCGCGCGCAATCTGTCGCTGATGCGATCCTTGGCCATCTTCCTCTATGAGCGTCAACGCGCCAAGCCTCACGGCAAGCGCTCGCTGCCGGACTGGCTCAGCCACAACCATCGTCATCCGAGCCCGCTGATCAACCTGTTGGCCGCTGGAGCGCTGCCGTAATCGGCGGCGGCAGAGCTCAGCCATCACCCCTCCTTCGTGGGTCTTCCCAATCGGTAGGAGGTGCGGATCGCTTTGTTGCTTTCCTGAGATTCCCTGAGCTCAGCGATGTAATCCGCACCGCGAACGCACCATTGGCCAACTGCACAAGCCCCCTGCAAGAACTCCGGGGCCTGGGATATCAGCGCCCGGACGACTTTGTCAATGGCCTTGTGCCGCCGCTCCAGCGCGAAGAAACCGAAACAAGATCAGTGGATCCCGGGCCGCAGGGCTACAAGGAAGCCGGATCTCCCCTTATCCTTGGCGTATCTTTTCCTTTTTTTCCTGTAGCTCGGCCTGCAAGTTGCGGCGTTCGGCGGCCAATTGGGTGGTGTATTTTTCAGCGGACTCGAAATCTCCCCGGGCTTCGGCCTGGGTGATTTCCGCCTGAAGACCCAGCTCGCGTTCGGCGATCCGAGCGGTGTAGAAGGAATCCAATTCCGCCAGCTTCTTCTTTTGCTCGTCGGTCAGCTTGACGGTCGGCGCGCTTTTGGCGAGACGTTCCATCGCCAGTTCATAGGCAGTTTTCATGGTTTGTCGGATCTGTCTCCGGCATCGGCCGGTTTTCTTTAAAGGTTTTCGCGCAACCGGGCTTTTGTCAACTGCAGGCTCGCCATACTCCGATTTGGAAACAGACCGGCAGTCTCTGGCAACCTTGCCGCACACGCGGCCCAAATCATCGCGCCGCAGAACATGGTTTAATGCGTCGTATTCACAAAGCACCAAGTCCACTCACTCCGGCAAACGAAAGGTCCGCATATCCTGCCGGAGCACAGTCAAATCCAGCCTCGCCGCCAATGCCTTCTTAAGACATCCCGGGGTTGTGCCATGAGCACTCACCCCCTCATGGGGATCAAGCACCGCGTTCATGGGCGTTTGCGGAGTTGACATTTTACGCCCTTCGGAGGCAAGAAACCAGAATGTTCTTCTGGGTGCCCCTATGAAACTCTGCGGCTACTGCGGGCGGGAAAACAACGACGGGGCGATGCGTTGCCAAGAGTGCGGCACTTCCTTTGCCGCTTGCCCAGCTCCGGTTTCGGGTGACTCGCAGGAACTGAGACCAGTGCCACCATTTGCAGGTTCCGTGGCCGGTGGAGGCGCGGTGGTGTTGATCTGCACCGGGGTGGTGTGGGTTTCCAGAGAGGCCTTCCCTTGGATTTACGGGTTCGGGCTGTTCCTGGACCTATGGATGGTGCTGCTGGCGGTCGTTGCGTGCTGCCTGGCCCAGTACGCGGGGACTCTTTGCTGTCGAGGGCGATGGCGTCGGGTGGGTTTCACCCTCACCGTCATGGCGGTATTGGCGGCGGAATGGCTTCTTTACCTCAGGGTTGCTGAACCCGAGAGAAGCACCCGGGGCTCTGCCGTGGCCGGATATGCTGGGTCGGCCCTGTTGATCATCACTGGTATTCTCACCCTGGCCTGGATTCGCCGGCGCGAGAGTCAGCATCCACCGAAAGGCGTCAGCGGTGCTGCGCCGGGCAATGCCTCCACAGCGCTAATTGGCATTCCGGGCAAGGGCATGGAGCCATCGTCTTTCGACCAGTTTCCGTGGTGGATGGTCGTGGTCTGCAACGGGGTTGGTCTGGCCATTTACGCGATTGGCCTCTACCTAATGGCCCGTATCGGGATCGTGTGGGGATTGCTCTATGCCGCATACTGCGTCTGGATGGAATGGCGGCTTCTGTCAGGCAGCTGTCGGTCCTGTTACTATTTCGGAAAGCGGTGCGGCTTCGGCAAGGGGCGAGTGTGTTCCTGGTTCTTCGCCCAGGGGCCGGAACGGAGCTCTGGCGCAAAACGAATCTCCTGGCGGGATGTGGTCCCAGACTTCCTGGTATCGCTGATTCCGCTCGGCGTTGGGGCTGCCATGCTCATCCGAGGTTTCTCGTGGCCCGTGCTGCTGCTCATGGTTGTCCTGGCGTTCCTTGCTTCGGTGGGCACGGGCTTCGTGCGAGGTCAACTGGCCTGCAAGCATTGTAAGCAACGGGAACTCGGTTGCCCTGCGGAGCAGTTGTTCAGCAAGACGAAGCACACCTAGCAGCGCGCCAACAGCGTTGGCAGAACGGGTGTAAGTGGCACTCCGGGCTATCCACCGGAGATCGCACCCATACTCGACGGCGCGCGAAAGGTTCCGCTTGCCCGGCTTCTTGCGAAGACTTTTCACCAAAGAACTCCTTCCGAGTTTGTGCCTGCCTCACGTTGTTCCCCTCCTGCCAACCCCAAAGCCGGTTCGTGCAAACTGAACCAGCAATGCGGAGAGAGGCATCTCAGGGAAAGGCTTTCCAAGGGTCTTCCTGTGAGATATTTTGTTCCGGAACCTGTTAGTCAGTTTATCGAAGAGACCCGATGCTATGCCTAAGAAGTTCATCAAGAACAATGACGAAATGGAGCGTTTGGCAGGCACCGCCCGCGAAGGCGATGGAGTTGATCCTCGCCAGGAAGCCAAAATTCGGCAGCGTGCGCGGCGTCAAAGAAGCGACGGCTCAACCTGTGGTATCCACCGGCAGGAACGATTCGGCAGCCAGGTTCGGGATGCCATTGATTCTGCCTTGCTGTCCGCATCAAACCCCAGTGGGTTCAGCCTTCAACTCCGTGGTGACCGCACGCGTGCGGGAGCATCCCCTGTGGGAGAAGGAATTGCGAGCACCGGTGTCAAATCGGACATTACGCAAACTAGCGCGGCAATTTGGGTCCTTGGGCGGGGGCAACCATTTTCTCGAGATTCAGCGGGACCATGAGGAAAGGCTATGGGTCATGTTGCATTCCGGATCACGTTATCTCGGGGTGGAGGTGCGGGATTGGTACGTGGAACAGGGCGCAACGCAAGCGGGTATCGATAAGCGTCTGTACGCTCGCATTCCGCATCTTATTGCCGCGTCATCGCTGGCTACCGACTACCTGTCGGACATGAAGCTGGTCATGAATTTCGCCCGAGAAAGCCGTCGTGAGATGATGCTTCGCGCCTTGGAGGTTATTCGCAATCACGCTGATCAATTTGATGTCGCTAGCGTGGAGCAGCAAGTAATCGATATCCAGCTTCCATCGCCGGGCCCACTTGCCGCTCATCTTGGCCTCGGGCTTGAAGGAAAAACCGGTGGCGGTGCCTTGGTGAAACGGTTTACCCTTGCGCCTCACCACCTACAATGGCCCCCTCAACAGACCCAAAACTTAGTTTAATTCCTTTCCGTGGAAATCCAGGCTAGGGGTACGAAAACGGCAAAGGACAGCCGCACTCCAAAACCTGGCGGCCCAGCCAGAGGTTCATGGGAATTTGGCGCCCCTGTCCTTCGCTCGTCTTCCTGACTCCACACACCATTACCAGAATTCTCAATGCCCTTTGCTCTCCAAGCAGAGTGTTCATTTAATGCTTATATGTCAATAATAGATTCTGCTGAAAAACAAATTGTATAATATAATAATATGAAGTGAGGACGGGCCAATCGATCGCGATCGACCGGCCGTGATCAGTCGGGGGCCGTGATGCGTCCCCGAGTTTTCACTCAACTCAT
>Ga0209310_1002695_pt1 | contig 11193 bp, 10 predicted proteins | sample AD_UKC030_MetaG_FD_184415 | JGI IMG/M metagenome (GOLD analysis project Ga0209310, IMG submission 184415) | Active sludge microbial communities of municipal wastewater-treating anaerobic digesters from USA - AD_UKC030_MetaG (SPAdes) (version 2) | ecosystem: Engineered > Bioreactor > Anaerobic >... | reverse complement strand
TGGTTTCCGGTATTCCAGTTCCTCCTTGCTGTGCCCCATTTGCCCTTTCGCCTGAGGTTCAGAAGCATGTAATCTCAAACAACTCAACACAATGAAAACGACAAAGAAAACCTTCACCTCATGGGACGCATTTGTAAGCTTTATGGAACAGATTTACTGGGCAGGCATCATCGAAGAATCCACTTCCGAGTTCATCGACTTCCACTGGTCAGAATTCAGGGCAAACCTGGCATAACCGCAGAAACATCCTTCCGGGGGGGCTTGCTCCCCTTTTTTTGTGTTCCGGGCAGGAAAAAAGTGACACAAACACTTGACATCATTCGGCTCCCTCAATGCTGGAGGCTTTTCATTTGAAACCATGGCGAGCCAGACCAGCCCTGAGTTTATCGAAGGGAGCCAAAACAAGTCCGCAGGGCAGCGGCGAATGATTATGCAGATGAACGTGATTGCAAGCTACACCACCAAAGAGGCGCTAGCAGATGGATTTCTTGTGGAAGTGGAACAGAAAATCTCGAAAGAGGCCGGCATCCGGTATCCGGTGTATCTCTCCAGGAGCGTATGGGACCGGTATGTGGAGGTGCCGGCAGGTTGCAAGGGGATCCAGGACCAGGAGGGGAGGCTCTGGGATATCCTGTATATGTTCTCCTGGGCAGCCCGCCGTTCAGAGGGTGATACCATATTATATATGCTCGATTGTGTGGTGGATCCCTCCTCTGCCCGGCTGAGCAATGAGAAACGGAACCCCGGCCGCACTTCCCTTACCATCACACTCAAAGCTGTGATCTCAGCCAGGGACCTCGACGATCCATCCCCCGCCATCTTTATCATGACTCCTCAGGAGGATTGATCGGGGGTTCAAAAAGGGAGCCCTTCAGGCTCCTTTTTTTGTTCATTCACCCTTTATAAGCCCCGTTCCCAGAGACCGCTGCCTTAGTGGATGCCACCGAGCTTAACCTTGCCCTTGGATTTCCGGAGGCAATGGACTCTGATCCTTTCCGGGTTCCTGCCTAAAACATAGTTCACGGTGATTTTCCCTTTGCTGGCATGCTGTCCTTTGGCACTCATACTCTCACTCACTTCATTCTGCTATGGTGGCAATTTTTCTCTGCAGGTACCATTGCGGGGTGATGGGTACGTTTACCGGAAGTTCCCCTGTCTGCCTTGTCTGATACTTCTTTGTTTCAATGCCCTGCCGGTTTTGGCTTCGGGCGTGTATTTGCTGTGCTAAGATATTTCGGCATTCCGACCAACATTCCTTGGCAGGCTTCGTCATTGGAACAAGGATTTTCCCGGCATATCCTCACTGTTGGTTCCGGTATTCCAGTTCCTCCTTGCACCTGGCTCCAAGCCTCCACTGATTCTTGCACATCAATAACACTTAAACCCAAATCGTCATGAAGAACATTGAGAAGAATTATTTCGGAAAAGGCCGCCAGGTAGGAAACATGGACATCGTAGCACTCACACTCCCGCTGAAGGTTATGCAGCAACTTGCCCACGAGTACAATGGCGAGATGTACGTAAGCTTCGAGGTTGCCAGGATGCAGCAGGCAGACAAGTACGGCAAAACCCACACCGTGTACCAGACGGTAAGGCAGGAAGTAGTCCCGGAGGCTCAGGAGCCCGCCCCCGCTAAGAAACCCAGAGGCAAAGCAAAGCCACAAACCGCCGACCTCCCCTTCTAAGGCACCAGCCCCGGAAACGGGGCTTTTTTTTACTCATTTTATCATTCATTTTGCTGTCATATAAGAATCATTGGTATATTTGTGGGTGGAAATAGGATAAATCTGCACAATGAGAGGGTGATAGAGATTTGATGAATGATGGGTTAAATGGGTTCACTACATAACAGTTAGGATAGAATGTTCGTAATATATGAATTATCAATTTGAAGGCAATCGTAAATTGGCAGCTATACAATAAACTATTTCCAAATGGATACAAAAAAGAGATGATATTTTGAAAAATGAATACGCACATAAAGACGTTACTGCTACTGGACAACGAATAAACCTCTACTCATTGCCCAATGTACTGTCTTATTTTTTGTCAACATCACGAAATATTTCGAAATTGCAATCCCCACACAAACAAATGTTTACGCTTTGCTATGCACACAAAACCCACTCCTTTATGCAAAGTCAAAAGATTCGTTTTTTAAAACCTCCATTATTTATATTGTCAACTTAAATCATACTATTAAAAACGAAATGATCATGATTTACACAGATTATCAACTTGCAGCTGCAAAACACTTAAATACCTGTAATTCAATACTTGACTCATTGTATAGGTTATCTAGACTGGATAATAGCGCATTATTAGTATCAAGGTATAATCAAGAAGCTTTTCATAATGTTTATTACTTATCGGGTTATACACTTGAATCAATTGCTACTTATTCCATTTATAAACATTTTAGATGGAATCCTGGAACTTCAGTTAAGAGGTTTGACAGAAGTTTTAGTAATTCTTGCCAATTCAATTTCTATCCACATCCTAATTATTTATTTTCAGCCAAATCGCATATTTTTCAAAATAATCAATTCGAAGTATTAAGGCGAGAATTTAGTAATTCAAGAATTGAATTTATTGATACATCAGTGAGGGTTAATAACAATATGAGGTCATTATTCAACTTATGGAAGGCCGAAATACGATACCATCAACCAAGTAGCCCCTATTTGAACAATAATGCTATCTCAGAAATAGACATTAGAGAGTTCGTAACAATTACAGAAAACATTTATAATTCATTACTTCAAATTGTTGGATAAGCCATGATAAAAATATTAGACATTTCAAATCGGTTAGCAGAAAGATTAGATTCTTTCAAACCACTTCAAATTGATGATTACAAGATTATAGTCCGATTAAATCTTGAGTTAGATGTATTATTTGTTTCCGATGATAATCAAATCAAAGAACAATTAGAAAAAGAATTTGCTAATTACCGCATCAATTTCAGGCTGGTTCACAGAGATGAACTTGAAGAACATTGCTATTTGCAGAATACTTTTAAAAGTAAAGATTCAATAATACTTGGCTTGAAGTATAGGTTCAACTCATTATTGAATAATAAATCTGCAAAATTATTTAAATCCGAAAAAACTTTAAAGACTCCAATTGTAACATTTTATTCCTATAAAGGTGGTATGGGTCGAACAACTACACTTACCTCATATGCGATAGATTTAGCAATAAATCACAATAAGAAGGTTTGTATTATAGATTGCGACTTTGAAGCACCTGGCTTTATGAATTTCTTCAACCTAGGTAATAATGAGATTCTAAGAGCCGGGCTAAGAAATGGTATTGTTGAATACTTAGTAGATTATAATTTTCAAAATTCAGTTGATATTAGGGACTATTTAGTTACTCATGATGATCTTCATCAGCCCGAGTTAAAAAATCTGTACATTGTTCCAGCTGGTAATTTAAGTGATACTGCCATAGAAGGTTCATCGGAGTATATTACACATAGAGACCACTATTTAGAGGCACTGTCAAGGATTGACATATCCAACGAAGCTGTAATAATTAAGGGATTTGAATCCTTCTTTGAAGAAATAGAAAATGCAATTAAACCGGATATTATACTTATTGATTCTAGAACTGGTTTCAATGATATTTTTGGGATTACAGCACTTAGATTATCAGATTGTATTGTTGGCTTTTTTGGCAGTAGCGAACAAACAAAGCCAGGCCTTAGATTTATACTAGATAGATTTTATGACATCAAATCATCAGGCAACACTAAAACTGAACTTATTCTTGTTAATTCAATACTACCAGAAGATGAAAAATTAAGTAATGAATTTCATGAAACATTTATTAATGAAGTCGGACGATATGCTGACTTTATTCAAGAAATCAGGAAAGATAAAACAGCGAATGAGATTCCTTCCATTCCAAAGTTTTATAAACTGAGAAGAAATATTATTTTAGAGAAAATTGGAATCAAGGAAAATGAAGAAGACAATGAAGATTATAATAGTCATTTAAATCTTATAAAAGAGAATTTATTTGTTGATTATATCTCAATTTTCTCTGGACTAAATGAATCTGAAATAATTTCCGGAATATTTAAAGTTGAAGAAATCAAATCAATATCTCATGTTAAAACCATTGAGTTAAAGAATCTAATTCTCAAAAAATTAAGAAAGCAATTAAGAAACGAGGATGGTAAACCAAAATTGTTCGCGGAAGATGCCGAAGTAAAATCTGAAACATTTTTTTACAGAGAATCAATGAAGGATATTTTTGTTCGAGATAAATTTATTATCCAAGGTTTCAAAGGAACAGGGAAGACATATTTGTATAAAGCTTTAAGAAATCCAGAATTACAGGATATTAAAAACATCCTTTTAGAGCTAGCCGAGATAGAAATTAAAAAAGACATTCGATTTATAGATGTCATTTCGTTAAAAGGTAAAGGTGAACCAAAGTCATTTGATTTTAAAAGAATTCGTTCTAGTGAGATTAAAGACAAAAGAAGTTATTTTACGAATTTTTGGATTGTTTACACATGGAACTCAGTCTTTTTAGATGCAAAAGACAAATTAGGTTTCGACTATCATTCAATGCTAGAAGATTTGATTCAACCAATTTCACCAGACACAGAAACCAAAAAGAGATTTGACGATATAATTTCTAACGATGAGCTTATTATTAGAATTGAGAATGATTTGAAATTACTTGATGATTTTTTAGGCAATCAAAGCACAACGCTATTCGTATTGTATGACCAGCTTGATAATTTGATTGAGCCACATGAATGGGGGGAAGCAGTTTCCCCACTTGTGGATTATTGGTGGGACAATATTAATCGATTTAAAAATATTTCACCAAAAATATTCATACGAACAGATTTGTATAAACGACTTAAAGGAACAAATACTAGCCGTCTTGAAAACAATAAAATAAAAATAGAATGGTCTCGAGAGGAACTATATTCATTCTTTTTTAAACTGATTTTCTCTGATAAAGAATCATTCGATGCAATATTTGAAATAATGTCAAGAACTAAAAGATATGATGAAGCATTTATTAAAAACTCAAAAAAATACCTTGAAAGGAACCACAATCAACTGAATCTATTCAGAAACGAGATTGAACCATTTATGACAGTATTCTTCGGAAAGGAAGTAAGAAGTCAACAAGGTTCACTTGGTAAGACATTCGATTGGTTTTATTTTAATCTTACAAATGCAGACCAGAAATCTATAAGTTTAAGGCCATTTATAAACTTGGTTGATGGTGCAATAGATAGTGCTTTAAAAGACCCCGAAAGGCACATATATCAAATAATTGACCAAAAGTATTATGCAACTAGAGAAAATAGAGACAATGCTGTCAGACAGCATTTTGATGATTTAGTAAGGGAAGACTTTAATAAGGATCTGTCAATAATATTCAGCTATTTGAAGGAGAAGGGAGAAAAATACAAGCAAATATTTCTTTATAAAAGTGAGTTATATGAGTTTCTAGACAATATCTTGAGAGATAATGAAAATCAATTAGATTCTAAGTCAGTTGAAGAACTTAAAGAGATTCTTGTTTCTAATGGTATCATTCACGAAAATGTTAAACCAGATGAAAACATTTTTTACTTTGCTCAATTATACAAATATTGGCTTGGCCTTCAAAGTCGAAAATATGAATTCAAATATGGAAGTAAATCTTACTTTAAGAAGTGATTATGAATGAGCAAGGAATTTTTAAACATTTGCATTTCTCTCATCCAACAACTGAACAAGTTGAAGTATTATGTGAAATGCAAAAATTCATTGAAGATTCTAATCATTTTGATTTTATTGTGCTTTGCGGTGCTGCTGGAACTGGAAAAACATCTATTACAGCGGCTTTAGTTGGCTATATGAATGAACTTGGTAAATCATACAGAATAGCTGCTCCTACTGGGCGGGCCGCCCGGATTATTGGGCGTAAAGCGAAAACCATAACTTCAACAATCCATTCGATGATTTACGCACCTAAAGCGGACAATGAAACTGGAAAAGTGATATTCAAATTAAGAATAGGACATAATTCAAAGCCTCTGATTTATATTATTGATGAAGCCTCCATGGTTCCCAAAGATGTAGATAAAGAACAAAACCTTTTTCAAGTTGAAAAAGGCCTTATTTATGATTTAATCACCTCAGTAAAAGGAGCAAATTCGAATAATAAAATCATTTTTCTAGGGGATCGCTACCAGCTACCTCCTATTGGTGAAGCGGAATCCCATGCTTTAAATATGGACTTCCTTGAAAAAACTTTTAATCTTAAGGGTCATTCCTATTTGCTTACCGAGGTTAAGCGACAGGAAGATGGAAGCTATATTTTGGAAAATGCTACTGACATAAGAAAAGCAATAGACCGTGGCGAAACTTCGCATCCTATAAAGGGTAATCAAAACAAAACCATATATGCAGCTGCGGATAAATATGTCTCAGATACCAAAAATGAAGGACTTGAAAACCAAGTTGCAATTGGTGTTTCTCACAAAGCGAATAAGTTTTTTAATGATTTAATTAGAGAGAGAATTTTCGGAAGTGCAAAAAAAATATTAGAACAAGGAGACTTGCTATTGGTTACTCAAAATTGGTACAGAAATGGGATTCAACTATATAATGGCGACCACGTTGAGCTTATGTCTGTGGACTGGAATATACAAGAACAAGTTGCTGGTCTCCATTTCGTTGCTGTAAAAATTAAAGGATTATTCAGCGAATTTGACAATATAGTTGAAGATTACGCTCTACTAGAAACCATTTTATATCCCGGAGGCCTAATAGATAGCAAACTAGAAAATGAACTACGCAGACAGAGATATATAAAAAACAAGATTTTCAGAGAAACTAATATGCCTAGTGATGACCGATATGTAGGGGCATTGCGCCTGATATATGGTCATGCTATAACTTGCAACAAAGCACAAGGAGGTGAATGGAAAAAGGTTTTCGTTAACACAATGGGAATTCCATCATTGAAATGGCAATATACAGCAGTAACTAGAGGTATTAATGAAATCGAAAAATTTTAACAACGATCATTTGTCGCAATTTCATTGCAAATATCCATAGAGCCCTCCGGGCTCTTTTTTTTGACTAAGGTTTCATGGATCAGTTGATATCCGGGGTTGAATAATGCCCTTGTTTGATGCGCAAAGGTATTGATCGCCAGTGCGGAACAGTCAAGGGCAGGTGCTTCGCGTTCGGTCAATTTCCCGCTTCGCTTCAAATTGACATGCACCCTTGACCTTTTGCACCCTGGCTCAATGGAGGTGGCGCATAAACAATTTCATTATCCACCTTAATCTATTGCGTTATGAAAAAGCAGAATGAGTTTACCAATTGCGTTACCGAAATCCGTGCAACCTGGTCGAGAAGAGTACCATTGTGTGAACAGCCTGTGGTTAAAAGTTCCGGTGCTGTGCATGAATACCTGATGAATGTGTTCGAAGACCTTGACTATGATGAGAAATTCTACATTGTGCACCTGTCAAGGGCCAACCGGATCATCGGCCATTCACACATCTCAACAGGGGGGCTGTCCGGTACCGTTGTGGATCCGAAGAAGGTATTCCAGAATGCACTCAAGGCAAATGCCTGCGGACTGATCCTCGCACATAACCATCCTTCGGGCAACCTGCAACCCTCCGAGGCTGACAAGAAGCTGACCCAGAGGTTGGTTACAGTAGGGAAATTGCTGGAGATAGAGATTCTGGATCACCTGATTATGGCACAGGATGGTTATTTCAGCTTTGCAGACCATGGGTTGATTCCGGGGAATTGACTCTAGTTTCTGAGAATGGCACGCGGGCTCAGTGAACCGTGCTTTTGTCCTTTCGATTTGCCTCAACCCTCTGTTTTTTTGCCAAAACCTTTCCCTATGGACGATGATGCAATCAACCTGTACGAAGCCATCCGGTGGATGGAAGCGCAAAAAGAGCCCTTCCGGGTGGAGTTCATCACCACCAGCCTTTCCAAAGGCACCGGTGGTCAGGTGAAGGTGATCGACCGTGCTTTGTGTGGCGCCATCCGTGCCAACGTGCACAAGGAACATATGATCGGGCTGGTGGACCTGCAAAGCGATGACGCCACACCCATCCACACCTATATCTATTCACTCTGTTATATCAACGGCAAACGCGTGGAGCTATGAAAAGAAGTCCGGGAATCATCCAGGGAGAAAACCACGTTGCCATCCTGCCCGGCTCGCAGGCGCTCTATTCATCCACCGCGCCGGTATCGCTTTACAACCCGCGGGAATCGGTATCGATACACCCGGCAAGCTTCGCATCCTACTTCTCGCAGGAGCCCTTTGAAGGGGAATACTTGCAGATCGGCTCGTACCGCATCGTGCCCAACGGCCCCGATAACCTCTTCCCGCTGAACTTCAAGCACCTGATCGATTCCAACGACAAGCTCCACTCGATGCTGCGCCAGAAGATCGACCTGATGATGACCGGCGGGTATTACCTCTACCTGGAGCAGATGCAGGGGGGTAAGGTGGTGCAGCAGGAGATCCTGGACAACGAGATTGAGGACTGGCTGGAATCGTTCGGGTTTTTCAACTACCTGCTGGAGCAGGTTGTGGATTTTACCTACATCGAAAACAACGCAAGCCTGATGGTGTGCAACAAGGCAAGGAGGTTCTCCTCTATGCAAAGCCAGGTAAAGATCTCTGCCCTGCAGTACCTTCCGGCGGAGGATATGCGGATGGGCTGGAGCGACCTCTTAAGCCACCGTACCCCGCAGCATTACTACCGGGGCAACTGGCTGTATCCCTCTACCATCGTGCAATACCCCGCTTACGACCGCTCCAGCCCTTTCCGGTTCAACTCCAGCGTCTTCTTTGTGAAGATGCCCACCTTCGGCTCGAAGCACTACGGCAGGCCACCGTTCATCGGCATCAGCTCCTACCTGGAGCTCAAAGCCCTGATCCTGGCATGGCAGAAAGACAACCTGAAGAACACGCAGTTCAAATGGCATGTGGAGAGCTCGTTCGATTTCTGGGAGACCGTTGCCAGGCATCGGGGCTGGGAGATGAACGGCCCGGAGATCCTGAAATATGAGCAGGAGATCCTGCAGCAGATCGACACCTTTCTGCGCTCGGAGACTGCCGAGAACGCCCAGAAGCGTTTCCATACCAAGTTCGGCACCACCCAGTTCGGCAGCGACAAGGTGTCGGGCTGGAAAATCACCGCCCTGGAGGACAACACCCTGAAGAACTCCGAGGCATACATCAAAGCTGGTGAACAGATTGATGCCTCCATCATTGCCTCGGTACATCTGGATCCTTCGCTGTCGAACATCCAGCAGCAGGGGAAGCTCTCCTCAGGGCTGGATAAGCTGATAGCGTTCAACATCCATCAGCTCACCGCCACCCCCTTGCCCCGCCGGCTGATCCTTTCGCCGGTGAACGAGGCAATACGGGTGAACTTCTGGAAAGAGGGGTACCGCCCGAAGCTTGGCTTCAGGCAGATGCAGATGAACTACCAGGAGAAGGGGGCTGCCACCACCACAAACCCACAGGAGGAGTAACCGATGATCAGCAACACCCAGGAGCTGCAGCAGCACATCCGGCTGATCAGCCAAAACGATTTCGACAACATCCGCCCCTCGCTGAAACGGGCTGAACGGTACGTTTCCCGTGTGACCGGGCAGCGCACCTGGGAGGCAGCCCTGACACATTACCGCTCCGAAGACTACGGCAATGTGCACACTCAGGGGTACCAGCCCAAAGACGAAACCTCGGGGCTGATGGACCAACTCGTGGATCGCATCCAGGATCCGCTGGTGCATTACGCCTACTATCTGTGGTCGCCCCAGGCAAACGTGATCCTGTCGGATTCGGGGTACCAGGTGGTATGGAGCGAATCCATGCGGCCGGCGCAGGAGTGGCAGATCAGGAAGGCAGAGCAATCGCTGCTGGATACCGCCCATGAGTTCATGGACGACCTGGTGGAGTTCCTGGACCGGCACATCGATGCCTTTGAATTCTGGGGAGGCTCCGAGGAGCAGGCATCCTGCCACGAGCTGCTGATCCGATCAGCGCGGGAGTTCTCGCTCCAGATCCCCATCAACGACTCCCGGCGGGTGTTCATCGAGCTGAAACCCCATATCCAGCGGTCTGAACACAGCTACATCCTTCCTATTATCGGGCGGGAGCAGTTCGACCTGCTGAAAGAGCGACAGAAAGACGGAGAACTCACCCCGGAGGATGAAACCATGCTGGGGCTTATCCGTCCACCCCTGGCACACATGGCACTGTGGCATGCAAGCGCCATGCTGCCTGTGGATATCCTGCCCGGAAACCTTACCGGAAGCAGTAGCACCAACACCCCAAAGAATCAGCCCGCCCATACCCAACTGCTGAACACCTTTGCCGCCCACCTGAAATCCACCGGCGAGGAGCTGCTGAAGCAGCTCAGCCTTTTTGTACAGGCACTGCATGCAGTGCCTCCTACGGAATCCACCGGCAAAACCATCATTGTCACCGACAAATGCTTCTCCCTATGAAATCCATCTCCGTAAACGGCAATACCCGGATGGTACCGGAGCAGCTTTCGGAGCTTACCCCGCAAGAGCTCCGGTGGCTGATGCGGCACATTATATATGGTATGGATGCCGGCCTCATGAAGCTGCAGTTTCTCTGCCGCTACTTCAGGCTCCCCTTGCGCAGGATCAACAGGTTACGACAGAAGATCACCAGAGCAATAGATCCCATCGAGCGTGCCCTGCTGCAGGAGCACTACCTGGAATGCAACAGCAAGATTTTCCTGCTGACCGAGCAGTTTAACTTCCTTTTGCACGACCGCACCCTGTTGCACAACCCCATGCCGGTAATCCGCTTCCCGTGGTGGAGATTCCGGAAGCTGCTGGGCCCGGCGGATGAGCTGAAAAACATCACCATCTGGGAGTTCGCCCTGACAGAACGTGCCTTGTCGAACTTCCTTGCCACCGACCGTGAAGAATACCTCGACCAGATGATGGCGATACTTTACCGCCGCTGTTCCTTTCGCCGAAGGGTGGCATCCTTGTTTTGGCACCAGACTGACCTGCGGGTTCCCTTCTGCGACCAGGTGCATATTCATCCTATCCGCAGGATCAGAAACCTGCCCCTGGAGGTGAAGCTTTTGGTATCGGTATTCTTTGCCTCGGTGGTGATGAGCTTCAAAGAGCCGCA
>Ga0209310_1002693_pt1 | contig 11193 bp, 10 predicted proteins | sample AD_UKC030_MetaG_FD_184415 | JGI IMG/M metagenome (GOLD analysis project Ga0209310, IMG submission 184415) | Active sludge microbial communities of municipal wastewater-treating anaerobic digesters from USA - AD_UKC030_MetaG (SPAdes) (version 2) | ecosystem: Engineered > Bioreactor > Anaerobic >... | reverse complement strand
GTCCAAGTCGTCTACTAAAATCAACAAAAGTTCTGGCTGGTCCAATGCTTGAGCCTCGAAATCCATGATTCATAATCACGATTTTTTTCTGATTATTTTCAGGCTCCAACAAAGTACAAAATATTTTTATATTATTTACTACTTCAAAAAATACTTTTTCTTCATAATTCATACTCTCATTTTACCTCAATTCAAAACCCCAAGACTGCTTCGTTGCTTTTCTATAACAGGTTCAGGCTTACTTTTATCTTCAAAAAAGACATCCAAATTATTATTCAAAGTTCCTCGATTACACCTGGGACAAAGGTCCCTTGGAGGAAATATTTTCTCATTGCAGTGAGGGCACTCCTCGCCCACTAGTCGAAGTCTTTGCTTTTTCAGTCTCCAGTGTCTTGGTACTTCCATTTATTTATCATTCATAACTTTTATTGTCCAGTATCCAAGGTAAAGAAGCATGAGTCCTTGCATTAAAATTGCTATTTGGAAACCTCTCCCGGTTATCATTATCAGGCTACCATGGCGGATTAGATCATTAATAATTCTGGAGATGATATACAAAAAGAGGGGAGCTAGGGCGGTCAAGCTAATTAAAAATATTTGTGATTTATCTCGGCTTTCTTTTAAGCTACTTAAAGTTAAAAACGGTTCTCTCATCAGTTCGTACCAGTTTCTTCCCAAAAGATACCCCTGCCTAATTCCGATTAGGCTGCCGAGCCTGAATAAATTCTTTACTCTTTTCTTTATCATAATTCCAAAGACTCTGGAATTTTCTTCTAGCTCTAATTAGCCTCGACTCGACTGCTTTAACGCTGATTTTCATGAGACTAGCAATCTGACTACTTTTCCAGTTGTCTATATACTTGAGTCGTAGAATTTTTTCATAATCTTCTCTCAGTTCAGTCATAGTTTTTTTTATTTCTTCTTTTAGTTCATTTTTCAGGACGTCTCTTTCTGGAGTTAGGGCATCCTCAGCAATTTCTTCAATGATCGGATTGACCGAAAATAAGACCGTTTTAAGTTTTTTCTTTCGGTAATAGTCTGTAATTTTATGTTTCGCGATCCCGCAAATAAAGGAAAATTCACTACTTTTTTTGTTAAAAGTTGGTAGAGCACGGTAAGCGGCCATCAAAATATCCTGAGTTAATTCCTCAACCACATCTTCATCCCCGATTTTTTTTCTAATAAAAGCCGCCAGACTTTTTTGGTACTTATTAACGAGTTCTTCCATTTGTATCGTTACTTTACCATATTCTAGCTTTATTTTTAAATAATTTTAATAAAAAAAATATTCCCCTCCCTGTCAAGGGAGGGGTAAGGGGTGGGTTTTTTTTCATTTTAGCTTATACTTAATTATATGTTCTTGCCCAAAAGTTCTGCTCATCCTCTTTCTTCTCTATCCCGTTCCCTTCGCCTTGATATTTTAGAGATGATCAATCACGCGGAATTTGGTCATATCGGTGGTTCTCTTTCTTCAATCGATATTTTGATTGCTCTCTATAATAGTGATTTATTTAACTTTAACAAAGACCATTTTATTCTTTCCGCTGGTCATCTTTGTCCGGCTCTTTATGTGGTTCTTGCCCAAAAAAATATTATCCCTCGTCAGGAGCTTCTCACCTATGGTCTTTTTGCTTCTCGACTTCAAGGTCATTCAAATTTAGATACTCCAGGTCTTGAATACGCTTCCGGGGCTCTTGGTCAGGGCCTTTCTTTTGCCTCAGGTCTGGCACTGGGCGATAAAAGCCATCACACCATCTGCCTCACCACTGACGGCGAGCACAACGAAGGTCAAATCTGGGAAGCTATCGCCTTTGCCAGTAAATACCATCAGGGTAATCTTATTAATATTATCGATGTTAATGGCTACCAGCTCGGTGGATCAACTGCTGACATCATGCCAATGGGGGAGCTAGCTTCCAAATATCTTCATTTTGGCTGGACGGTCACTACTGTCAATGGTCACAATTTTTATGAATTAGAAAAAGCCTTAAAAACGGCTAAATCATCATCTATTTATCCCGCCTGTATTATTGCTAAAACCACATTTGCCAAAGGTATTTCCTTTATGGAGAATAAATTTGAGTATCACGACATCAAAAAATTACCTGAAGAAATTTATTTAAATGCTAAAAAAGAACTGGAGGCCAAAAAATGAAGATTGAAGATTGTAGATTGAAGATTAGTTCCATTCGTCAAGCTTTTAGTGAAACTCTTTTTGATCTGGCTGTAAAGAATCCCAATATATACGTCGTTGATATTGGTCTTCGCCCTTCACTTTATCTTGATAAATTTGCGGCCCGTTTCAAAAGTCGTTTTATCGAGTGCGGTGTCGCCGAATCAAACGCCGCTGGTGTGGCTGCAGGTCTGTCTGCCTCAGGCAAAACTGTTTTCTTAACTTCTTTTGCCTGTTTTTCCCCTGCCTTAAACTGGGCTGTGATTAAGCAGTCGATTTGTTACAACCAGCAAAATGTCAAAATTGTCGGCTCCCATGCTGGTCTCATGAGTGGGGATCTTGGAGCCACTCATCAGATGCTTGAAGATATTGCTCTTATGCGCTGCTTACCCAGCTTGGAAGTTTTTGCCCCTATCGATGCTCTTGAAATGAAGAAAATGCTTCCAGTTCTTGCCAGTAGCCCTCGTCCCGCCTATCTTCGCCTATTCCGTCCCCCAACTATCGAAGTATATCCACTAAAATTATCCTTTACTATTGGCAAATCTCATCTAATAAGATCAGGTAGTGACATTACTGTTCTTGGCTATGGTCCCATTTTGACCCAGTTATTTTCTGATGATTTTAAGAAATTTTCTTTAGAGATTATCAACTGCTCTTCAATTAAACCACTTGACTCGGAAACAATTTTAAAATCAGTTAAAAAAACCGGTCGTTGTCTGGTCATTGAAGATCACCAAAAAAATGGCGGTCTTGGCGATGCTGTTTCAAATTTAATTGTAATATCAGGTATAAAATGCAAGTTTATTCATCTGGCTGTCGATGATTCCTTTGGTCAATCAGCTAAGAGTTATTTTGATTTATATCACCACTACGGCCTTTCTCCTTTAGCTATCATTGAGTCATTAAAAAAGTTATTATCTAAAACATGATTCCTTTAAAAAATTTACTCTCAGACTATCAACAAAAACATCAAGCTCTGCCCGCCTTTAACATTGATTCTTTTGAAATCTATCAAGCGGTCGAAATGGCAGTCTCAGAGCTCAGTCTTCCCTGCATTGTTCAGCTTTCCCCCTCCGAAGACAAATTTATCCAGGCCGAAAGACTGTTGATGCTCGTCAAAAAAGCTAATCACGAGGGTTTACCGATTTATCTAAACATTGATCATGGCCACGATGTTCGGCGTCTTGAACATTGTTTAAAAATTGGTTTTGATATGGTCCATTTTGACGGTTCTCAAATGGATTACTCCACCAATCTCGCTGCCACCAAATATTTTGTTAGCCATATGAAAGAAAAGTATCCCGAGTCACTTATAGAAGTTGAATTTAACCACATTAATTTGGTCGGAGCAATTCCTTCATCCGATTCTTTTACCATTCCCACTGAGGCTCAGCAGTTTATGACTGAGACAGGCGCTGATCTTTTTGCCGTATCTATCGGTAATCTCCATGGTATAAATAATGAGCTTCCTGAACATCTGAATATCAGTCTTCTTTCTGAAATTAAAGAGAAGCTCGGAAATACTTTTTTAACTTTGCACGGTGGTTCTGGTGTTCCTCTCGATCAGATCCAGAGTGCCATCAGTTTAGGGGTGGTCAAGATTAATATTAATACCAGTCTACGTCTCAAATTTATTGAATCGCTTCGCCATCAGCTCACTCTCGGACATAGTGAAAAAATTTATGAATATCTTACCCCTGTCGTTGATTATGTGAAGCAGGTAGTTAAGCAAAATTTAATTAGTTTTAACCAGCATGTTTGATATTATCTCGATTGGCGCTGCCACTACTGATATCTTTATAAAATCTTCAGAGCTTCTTGAATCGAAGCGCTTTTTATCTCTAAAAAGATCAAGTAAAAATGAAATTTCCGAGTCTCTAATTTGTAGTGGCGGGGGGGCTACTAATTCCGCTACCACTTTTTCTCGCCTGGGATTAAAAACCGCTCTAGTTTCACTGATTGGCGACGATCCTTTTGTGGAGTATATAAAAAAAGACTTAATTAAAGAAAAAATAAATCATCAATTTTTAGTAATCAGTAAAAAAGATCAAACTGATTTTTCTCTTATTTTAGTTTCTTCAAATGGTACCCGCTCCATTTTAACTAGTCGGGGTTTGACTCGTCTTGAAAGTAAAAATATCCCCTGGGATAAGTTAAAAACTAAATGGCTTTACCTTACTTCTCTTGAGGGAAATATTCCCCTTCTCGAGGAACTAATCGGTTTTTCCAAAGAAAATAATATTAAAATTTCTTTTAATCCAGGTCTTCGAGAACTTAAACAGCGTCGACAGCTTCTTCCTCTATTAAAACACCTCGATTTTCTTTTGCTAAATCGCCAGGAAGCCGAAATTTTAGCTGATACCAGTCATAAAAATTCTTCCTTTTACGACAAATTAAAATTATTTTCCCCCTTGGTTGCGATTACTAATGGTCGTCTCGGTGCCAAGATTTTAACTCCCACTGAAACTTTATTTTCTCCTATTATTAATACTCACCCTATTGATGAAACTGGGGCAGGTGATGCTTTTGGCTCTGCCTTTGTGGCGGCTTTGATGCAAAACTTTTCTCTCGAGCAGTGTCTTTCCTGGGGCATTCACAACTCTGCCTCTGTTGTTTCTGCCCTCGGCGCCAAGGCTGGTATTCTAACTCAGTCTAAGATTGAAGATTGTAAATTGAAGATTGAAAATTAAGTTTATGCCTCTAAAATCAAATAAAAAACTCAAACATTTTCCCTCCGAGGAAGGGCAGCAGCTTGATCTCGTTGAAACTATCAATGATGTCGACAAATTAAGAAAAAAACGGACTTCGATTATTCTTTTTTTATTTCTTACTGTTGGCCTCAGTTTCTCCTTTTGGTTTTATCGGCAATTTCAATCTATTAATTTAAAAGAATTCAAAATGCCTAGTTTTTCTTTTTCCTTTTCAAAATTTTCACCTGAAATACCGGAAAACTGGTCACTTTTTGTCAGGTCTATCGGTGTTACCGATTTTTCTTATTCTTCAAAATTTAATTCTCCTGCAGATTTTAATTATATTTCTACTCCTCATGAACCCTCCTATGCTAAAAAAAATTTACCCGAGGGAGTAAAAGTAGTTGAAAAAATTAAAGACAATCCAGAGTCTTTAGAAATACTATCGGAGATCTCTACTCCCAAAAATAAGTTTGAAATATACACCAAAATTCCAGGAAAAATAACTTCAGAGTCTAAAGAGGTCCAAGTTTTTTCTGAGCTTGTAAGTACCTTTTATTGGCATTTACTTAAATAGATAAGACTGGAGTTGGGGTAGGAGAAATACATTTTATTTTCTTTTCGTTGCCATCATGAAACCACTCGTTTTTACCACAAGCTTCAACTTTGTATAAGCCTTTAGGTATTTCCCAGTTTTCATTATTTCTTTTGTCGATTAATGATCTCATAGTTCGGTTCCAAATCGGTGTCGCTCCAGAAATTCCTGAAGCTACCCAGCTCATTGGCGAGCTGTCATTATTTCCCACCCAGACAGCTACAAGATATGTAGGTGTCCAGCCAATGCACCAGTTGTCTTTGAGGCTATTGGTTGTCCCGGTTTTGACAGCTACTGTTTTTCCCTTAATTTGTAAAAGAGAATTACTTCCAAAGATTGGGGATCTAGCCTGATTGTCACTCAGAGCGCTATTAATCAAAAAAGTATCAATTTCAGAGACAATCCTTTTCTTTTTAATTTCTTTTTTATAAATATTTTCTCCGAGGTAATTATCAATTTGTATGATTGGATTAACTTCAATTTTATCTCCCAAATTAGCAAAGACACTATAAGCCTGAGCCATTTCAATGATTTTAACCTCTCCAGCACCAAGTGCCAAAGACAAACCGTAGCGAGATCTGTCTGTCCAGGTTGTGATACCCATTTCCTCTGCCAGATCAATCATATTTCCAATTCCATTTTCATTTAGTAGCTTTACCGAGGGAATATTAAGAGAAGAGGCTAACGCTGTTCTCAGTGTCACTGTCCCTAAATATTTTCCGGTGTAATTTTGAGGGGTGTAATCTTTTTGGCCAGGTATTTTATATCTAACTGGTTTATCCTCAACTGTATCCCAAAGATTTTTTCCGTTTTTTAAAGCTAGTAAATAATTAATTGGTTTTATTGAAGATCCAGGTTGTCTGAGAGCCTGAGTGGCGACATCAAATTTTCCATCTATGTCGGTTGCGAAATAATCTTTTGATCCCACTATTGCTAGTATTTCACCTGTTTTTACGTCTAAAATAACACTAGCCCCATTATTAATTTTCAATCTTTTCGCCTTAATAACTTCTTCTTTAACAATTTTTTCTGCTTCTTTTTGAATTTCATAGTCTAAACTAGTTATTACTTTTAAACCTCGCCTGCCTACCTCAGTAAAACCAAGTTTTTCTAAATAGTTTTTAATATAAAAAACAAAATGAGGTGCCAAAATATTTCTTTTTTCTTCAATAATTTTTATTTCCACCAGTTTTGCCATCTCTGCTTTTTCAAAATCTAGAAGTTTGGCTCCGACCATTTCGTTTAAAACATGCTCTTGTCTTAATTTTGCTAGTTTATATCCCTCTTGACTAAAAGGAGAGTATGAACCGGGTGCTGCCGGTAGTCCAGCCAAAAAAGCAGCTTCGGCTAAATTTAAATCTTCGACTTTTTTGCCGAGATAGCGGCTAGCTGCTTCTGCTACTCCATAAATATTTCCCCCGTAGGGAACCTGATTAAAATATCTTTCCAAAATTTCATTTTTACTTAGTTTACTTTCAAGGATTATCGCCAGTATTGCTTCTTTTATTTTTCTTTCCCAACTTTTTTCTCCATCAAAAAAGACATTTTTTACCAGCTGTTGACTAATGGTTGAGCCTCCCCTAGGTTTTGTTTCACTGGTTTTTTTAAAATTATAAATAACCGCTCGAGCTATTCCTCTTAGACTTAGACCACGGTGCTGATAAAAATCTTTATCTTCGACGGCGATAGTTGCCGAAATAAGATCCTTTGGGATTTGAGACAAGTTTACCCAGCTTCGATCTTCGTCTTCATGAAATTGATACAAAAGCATCCCGTTTCGGTCGTATATTTTTGTCGATAATTTAGGTGGATTATAAATTTCATTAATATTTGGCAAATCGCTAAATATTCTTTCATACATCCACAAAAGTAAGCCAGTTATAAGTAGTGTAAGTAATAATAGAGCCGGATATTTCCAGTTTAAATTAACCTTTTTTTTATTTATTACTATTGCTTTGTTTTTTTTAAGCAAAATATTTTTTACTTTTTTCTTTTTAATAAATATACCTTTCAGCACTTTAATCTTAAACAGGGCTTTAAACATTTTTAACAATGGTTTGCCGATAAAAATAAAAAAATTAATTATCTTTTTCATCTTTAGGACAATCTAAACAAACCCATTCACCTGTCGCATCCTGGACACTCAGTCTGTTTTGCCACTCCGCATTGGGATTATCTTCGCCTTCTTTCACGATTTTACTAGTCGTTTTGTCAATCAAAATATTGTTTTGCAGTGATATTCTCGATTTTGGCGTAAATTCCTTTTTGAAAAGTTCATTATGCGAATCACAGCCTCCCTCTGGTGGTAGCTGTCCAGTTAAATTACAGACATTCATGTTAATTACTCCACTTGGCCTGGTAAAATTCTTTACGGCTTTATTTTCCAGTACCTTGGTCATTATTCGATTCCAAATTGGAGCGGCGCCCGTTGTTCCAGAGACTAGATAGCCCATTTTTGAATTATCATTATTTCCCACCCAAACTGCCACCACATATTCTGGGGTAAATCCGATTGTCCAGTTGTCTCGCATGTCATTGGTCGTTCCCGTCTTCACCGCCACCTCGGGATGGCCTTTAATATTTAGCATTGATCCTCTGCCAAACACCATACTTCTGGCGCCATCGTCTGAAAGTATATTAGAGATGATAAAGCTAGTTTCTGGAGACAAGACCCTTTCACCAGGATAATAATTATATTCTTCAAGAATTTCTCCTTTTTTATCAACCACTTTCAAAATAGAAACTAAATTTTGTTTTATTCCCATATTTGAAAAAACACCAAAGGCTACGGCCATGTCAGTCATATAAACATCACCCCCACCCAGAGTTAGTGATAGGCCATAATTGCTCGGGTCTTTAAAAGTGGAAATTCCCATAGCTGAGGCCGAAGCCACAAAGCTTTTTACCTCATTTAATTTAAGCATTTTTACGGCTGGGATATTTAAGGAATTTCCGAGTGAATTTCTCAATGTCTGAATTCCAAAATAGTTATAACCATAATTTGTAGGACAATATGCTCTTTGATTCTCAACTTTAAAACAAGTCGCTCCATCATTAAAGACTGAGGCCGCTGTCACTTTTCCACTCTCTATTCCGATGGCGTAGTTCAACGGTTTTATTGACGAACCGGGTTGTCGAAGCGCCGTCGTGACATTATATTTACCATCAATCTCACTGTCAAAATAATCTTTTGATCCAACCATAGCCAGTATTTGACCACTCTTACTTTCTGTGATTAAGGCCGCTCCGTTCCCCACCTTTTGTTTTTTAAGTTTTTCGATTTCTCTAGTCACTTCTTCCTGAGCATAATTTTGTAAATCTAAATCTAGAGTAGTCCAGACTTTTAATCCTCCTTCGTTGACTTTCTGAGCCCCGTATTTTTCGATTAATTGTTCTCTGACATAAAATACAAAATGAGGCGCATTAATCTCGTTTCTATTTAACTTATAATTTAATTTTTCATTTATCGCATTCTCATATTCTTCGTTGCTGATATATTTCAGTTCCTCCATTCTTTTTAGTACCATTTCTTGTCTATTTTTGGCTGCGTCGGGATGAGCAAAGGGGGAGTATTTGGTTGGCGATCCGGGTAGTCCAGCGATAAGAGCTGCTTCCGCCAGGCTCAAATCTTTAACATTTTTATCAAAAATCCCTTTAGCGGCTGATTCTACTCCCCACATAATTCCTCCGTATGGAGTCTGGTTAAAATACATTTCTAAAATTTTATCCTTGCTATACATGATTTCAGTAATTATTGTTAGAAATGCCTCTTTAATTTTTCTTTTCCAAGTTCTCTCAGGACTAAGTAATGCATTTTTTACCAGTTGCTGAGTTATGGTCGAGCCTCCCTGAAGTCTCTTTTGAAAAATAGTTCGATATAGACCCCTAATAATTCCTTTAATATCAAATCCGATGTGTTTATAAAAATTATTATCTTCGATGGCTAAAGTAGCCTTAATCATTTTATCCGGAACATCTAAAAGAGTTACGCTTGTTCTATTTTTATCTGCATAAATTTCATAAAGCATTTTTCCGTTTCTGTCCATTATTTGTGAAGACTCCGCATATTCCCCTGATCCCAATTTTTTAGGATTAGGCATATCTTTGAGTAGTAAATATAGCAATATCCCCAGACTTGCTATGACTACTGGCCAGAAAAATTTTTTTGACCACTTTTTATCCGCTCTTTTTTTTCTAATTTTGTTTTTTTTCAAACTCATTAATTTCTTGCAAAAGCAATAAATATTTTTGCTCATCGATTTTATCATTTTTCCCCATTTCTTCAATCATCTTTTTATACACCTGCGTCATATTTTTTATTTGATTTTTGATCTCACTTTTAAAAATATCTTTCTTTTCTATTTTATTAACCATCTTCTCTGCCTCTTTTAATTTTTCAATTGCTTTTTGATAGCTTTCAAGGACTAAAGCATATTTTTCCTTTTCCATCAGATTTCTGGCTTCTGACACTTTTTTATCTGCCAAGATTAAGGTAATTCGAATTATTTTTTCTTCATCAAAACTAAATTTTAGCCAAATCCAGTCTCTGGTTTCTTTAATCCAGTAATAAGCGCTACTTCGTGATACCTGGCTTTGGGGTAGTTTGTAAATTTCTACCTCATTAATAATTACCGATTCGGTTCTCAGCCGCCCCTCTTTCTCTTCTTTGCTCATTATTTCGAGGGAAGCTCTGGAGATTGATATCAAAAGTATCCCACCACCGAGAGCCAAAACAAACAAAGCTAAAAATAATATTTTTATTTTCGTATTCTTTATTGTACCTTAACTATTTTTATGAAAAAACGCCTGTCCAAAATTAATCTCACCCTTGTTTAACTTTTGTTTATTTATCACTTGCATATACCAGCATTGCCCCTTAAACAGTATTTTATTAATTACTTTCATTAAACTGTTTTTATTTTTACTATTTATCTTTTTATCTATTTTTCTACTTATCTTCATTCTTTCTTCATATCCTGTTGCTAAATATTTATTTACCCAATAATTATTTTTCAAAAATTTATCATAGGTACCGTTTTTTTCCATAATTACTTTCATCATAATCAAATCAGCAGCGTTTTTTAAGTTTCTTTTTTGTCTTGGTATTGCTAAGTTATCTTCATCGAGCCATAAATTAAAACAAAATTCATTTGCCGTCTCTTTTTTTTCATATTTTCGATGGGGGATTTTATGCCACCAAATAAAAAACCTTAAATATAAGCGCCACCACCAAAGTTCATTTTTCTTAGTCACAATCAAAAGGTCAATATCTTCGTCATTAAAGGCAAATTCCGCTGCCACTGATCCGGTAATCCCCACCATCAAAATCCCACTCATTTTTATTAAATATTTTTCGGTAAATAATTTTGCTTTTCTAAATTTATTTTGCCAGTCATTTTGGCTTAGCTTTTTGATTCCTTTTCCTTTTATTTCAGTAAATCGAAAATTTTTTTTTGAAATTAATCTCAAAAATAATTGTTTATTATCAAGCTTTTGTCCGTATTTTATCGCATAACTTTTCGTCTTATCAATTGCAATTTTTAGCTCATCCATTAACGTATTTTACCCTCTTATTGTTATAATACCTAAGCCTCAAATGAATAAAAACACTAGAAGATATCGTTTTTATGAAATGATTCCCGGCGTTTTTGCTTGGTTTGTAATTCTTTTTCCCATCTGGGGATCATTTTTATTGCCCAAAGCCGTCGCCTACTTTGTCTTGGCTTTTTTAGTTT
>Ga0209310_1002684_pt1 | contig 11226 bp, 9 predicted proteins | sample AD_UKC030_MetaG_FD_184415 | JGI IMG/M metagenome (GOLD analysis project Ga0209310, IMG submission 184415) | Active sludge microbial communities of municipal wastewater-treating anaerobic digesters from USA - AD_UKC030_MetaG (SPAdes) (version 2) | ecosystem: Engineered > Bioreactor > Anaerobic >... | reverse complement strand
TCCAGATCTCCTGACATAGGAGGACTCGATTTCATTTTTTCCTGAGGATATTCGTATTTTTTGGTACCGGTGGGTGCGAACCTAAACCTGTCCGCTTTTTTGGTGCCGCCGCATGGCCTGTGCCCAGATTTCCGGCACTTGCTTAAGCAGTTTCGCAGTTCGGCCTGCGTGAAGTGCGAACCAAAACCTGTCCCCTTTTTTCGCCAGCGGCCTATGCTCAGGCATGACAATGGATCGCGGCGACGACTTGTTTCCCGATGTTCGCAACCCACAAGACCTCCGAGTCATTAATGACCGTTGTCTTATTCAAACTCAGGATGGCCACCGTATGGTCAGCGTTTCCGGGATTGTTACGGCACAGTATGCGGTCACCGATCACATGGCCGAAACCTTTGCTATAGTCAGCCTCGTAGAGCAAGGTTGGGCGGATCAGAAGGAAGTGGCTAAGGCTTTCGGTTGCTCCGCGCGTACTGTGCGCCGACATCAACGGCGATATGAGACCGGTGGCTTGGCCGCTTTGGGTCACAAGAGTGGATGTCCGCAAGGCTGCCGTCGCTCAAAAGGAGGACGAACGCAACTGATTCAGCGACTCAAGGCCGAGGGCCACTCCAACCGCGAGATTGCTCGCCGCCTCGGAGTCAGTGAGACGGCCATCCGCAAAAAACTGCGGCGGCTGGGCTGGCAGGAACTCTCTCCAGAACCGGACTTGTTGCCCTTGAACATTAGCGCGAGCGTCGCCCCTGGTCCGTCTCTGGTTTCATCGCCGCCCGTGCTCTCGGCTGCTGATGAGCAGCCAACACCAGCGGTTGCGCGCGCCACTCTCGATACCGACCCGATGAATCGATCGGGTGATCGCCTGCTGGCCTATCTGGGACTGTTGGAGGACGCAGCCCCGTTGTTCGGTTCTCGGGCCAGCGTGGCTCGCGCCGGTGTCTTATTGGCCGTGCCTCCCTTGGTGCAGAGCGGTGTCTTTGAGTGCGCCCAGCAAATCTACGGCAGCCTCGGGCCTGCCTTCTACGGCTTGCGCACCAGTTTGCTCACCCTTTTGTTGATGGCGCTCTGGCGCATTAAGCGGCCCGAGGCCCTCAAAGAACATTCTCCTCAAGACCTGGGACGCGTCTTGGGATTGGATCGTGCGCCGGAGGTCAAAACGCTCCGGCGTAAATTATCGCGTTTGGCTGCCGCCGGACGCGCCGCGCAGTTCGGACAAGCGTTAGTTCAGCGCCGCCTGGCTCGGCGTGGAGAAGCTCTCGGCTTTCTTTACGTCGATGGTCATGTGCGCGTTTACCATGGCCAGCACCGTTTACCCAAGGCTCACGTGGCCCGGATGCGTCTGTCCATGCCCGCAACCACCGATTACTGGGTCAACGACACGACCGGCGACCCGCTTTTTGTCGTGACCGCCGAGGCCAACGCCGGACTGGTCAGAATGTTGCCAGCGATTCTGCAGCCGTTGCGCGAGCTCCTGGGTAAACGTCGGGTCACCGTTGTCTTTGATCGCGGCGGTTTTAGTCCGAAACTCTTTCAGCAGATCCTGGCGGCTGGTTTTGATCTGCTCACCTATCGCAAAGGACGCTGCCGCCGGGTTCCGCGCAAGCCCTTTCAACCGTGTCAAACGCGCGTGGAAGGCAAGACCAGCACTTATCTGCTGGCTGACCAGGAAGTACGCTTGCTCAAGGGCAAGCTCCGTCTGCGTCAAGTCACTCGTCTGGCCGAAGACGGACACCAAACGCCCATTCTTACCTCCCGGCGCGACTTGCCACCGGCTCAGGTCGCCTATCGTATGTTCGAACGCTGGAGACAGGAAAACTTCTTTAAGTATCTACGCGAGGAATATGCTTTGGATGCGCTCGCCGACTATTCCGCTGCGCCGGACACCTCAAACCGAGAGGTCCCCAATCCGGCCTGGGCGGCCGCCGATGCCAAACTCCGCCAGGCGTGGGCCTTTTTGGAACGTCTTCAAGCCGAGTATGGCTTGGAAGCCGCTAATAACCTTGAGAGCCTCCGTCGGACCATGCGCGGATTTAAGGTCGCTCACGGCAAGTTGGGACAGAGCATCTCCAAAGCTATGGAGCAAGTGCTGGCTTGCCAAAAGAAACGAGACGCGCTGCCCAGACGGATCCCCCTCCAGGAATTACCGGGCGAGCCGGTCATGAAGCTGGCTCCGGAACGTAAACACCTCACCAACCTTCTAAAAATGGTCGCTTATCAGGCCGAGAGTGATCTTCTCCAAACCGTCGCTCCTCATTTTCGGAGGGTCGATGATGAAGGACGTACCCTCATTCAAATGGCGCTGACCAGTGCGGCAGACCTCGACGTGACCGCGACAGAATTGCGTGTCACCCTGGCACCCTTGAGTTCACCCCACCGAACACGCGCCGTTACGGCACTCTGCGAAGAACTGAACCAATCTGCCATTGTCTTTCCGGGATCCGCACTGCGCCTGCACTATGCCGCGCGCGAGCATCCTGCGCCAAAAACCGGACATTTTTGAACCGATCTATGTCAAGAGTTCTGGATTCAGCGAAGCGCTCTGGCTAAGTAAAGTCGTCTGTGCTTTTCGGGCCTGCCTGTAGCCCTGTGAGTCTGGCGTTCCGATGAGAGAATCCGCTGGCGTCGAATCCGGGTTTCCTTTATGAGGGAGGATCATGCAACGAATTCTATTCCCCATGTGGTTTTATTCTCAGGTTTTCCTCGCCCCGACATTTCTATTGAGCGCCGGCACACTCTCGACCGGCACGTTTCTCGAGCAGATGTCCGATTTGGAGCAACTCGCGCGTTGGCCGGATCCAGTCTATCGCACCATTCAGTTCTCGAGCTATGACCGTCGGTCTACCGCCAGCGAGGCGCCTGGCTGGTTTTCGAATGCGGATGGTTTTGGGAACGAACCGATTCCCGGTTTTCTCAAAGTCCTGCGGGAGCCGCGCGACGGGCAGGCGGGACTCTATCTTTTGGCGGAAGTGAGCGGCCCGGGTGCGATCGTTCGCGGTTGGTCGGCGGGAATGGGCGGCGTGCTCCGGGTTTATCTTGATCCAAAGGGGCCCGAGCCTGAAGCCGACTCGGGCGTCCTCATCTGGGAAGGTCCGGCCTATGACTTTCTTGCCCGGCGCTCCGTCCAGTTTCTGAAATCGGCAGGAATAGAACTTGACGGCAAGGACGCGTTCATTCAGCAGGATGCCGATTACCTGCCGATTCCATTCGCGCGCGGACTCCGAATCACCTGGGAAGGCAAGCTGAGCGAGCTGCATTTCTATCACCTCCAGGTTCGCCTGTATCCTAAGGAAACGAGCATCCGCACCTTTGATCCCAAAAAAGATCTCAAGGCATTCGAGGCGCAGCTGCGCCCGGTTGTCAGCCAATTAACCGAACCTTCACTCGGACAGAACATAGAACCCTTGAGGTTTAGCGGAACGCTGGAGGCCGGGCGCAATTGGACCTGGACCCAGCCGGTTCCAGGACCCGGCGCGGTTCGGGAATTGAAACTTCGACTGAAGGCGGATGCCATCGATGCCGCCCTGCGCGGATGCCTTTTGCGGATCGGGTTCGACGGTTCTCAACGGCCGCAAGTCGAGGCGCCTGTGGGCGATTTCTTCGCCTCGGGCCCGGGCGTGAACCCGTTCTCGAGCCTTCCCATCTCAGTCCAGGCCGATGGCACTATGATCAGCCGGTTTGTCATGCCTTTCGAGAAATCGGTCCGGATGGAAATCATCAATGACGCGGGACTCCCCGTCCGCCTGGAGGGATCGGTGGTGATTTCGCCGTGGCAATGGGATGAGCGCTCGCTGTATTTCCGGGCCAAATGGCGCGTGGACCACGACCTGGCGGGCGGCGCCGGTGTGATTGATCTTCCCTATTTGGTCACGATCGGAAAAGGCGTGTTTGCGGGATGCGCCGCGATGATCATGAATCCTTCCGGCGCGCCCATGGCTCATGGCAATTGGTGGGGGGAAGGGGATGAGAAGATTTCCGTGGATGGCGAGATCATGCCGTCCACCTTTGGGACCGGATCTGAAGATTACTTCAATTACTCCTGGAGCCGGCCGGACCTGTTCGACCACCCGTATTGCGGTCAGCCGCTCGATTCCGGTCCAGACACCTCGGGTTATGTCTCGAACCACCGATTTCAGGTGATGGATGCCATCCCATTCGAGAAATCGCTGGCCGCCGCCCTGGAATTATGGACCCACAATCCAACCCCGGGCATGAGCTATGCCCGGATCGCCTATCACTATGCCCGTCCCGGAGCCAGTGATGATCATCGGGGCCTGATGCCGGCTGACCTCAGGGTTCCGGTCCTGCCCAAACGAGAGCCCAAGGCATGGGGCGGTGCCGCGGGCGCCCGGTTTTATCTGGCCGACCAGCTCCGGCCCGAGGCCAGTTCGGGACGAGTTGAGACCGTGCCCTTTCCTTTGGCCACCCAACTCCAGGTCCTCCTTTGGCACGCCCAGAAGGGGGAACGGCTGAAGCTCAACGTCCCGATTGAAAAGGACGGCCGAGCAGCCATCCATCTGGTGGCGGTTCACCGCCCGGAAGGCGCCACGATCCGGGTTCGGCTCGACGGAGTGCCTCAACGGTTTGCAGGCGGCTCGGAGACGGCCCGGCTTGGGTCCGAGTATGCCCCGCGTGTCCTGAACGTGCACCTCGAACCCGTGGACCTGAAGGCCGGCTCGAGGGAAATTGTCGTCGAATGCGTTGAACCCGGTTGGGTGGGGCTCGACTATATTTGGGTGAAGCCTCAATAGTGCGTTTGCCACAAAACCCAATCCCAGGATTAAGGAGGTATGCCCTGCAGGGCCGCAGGATGCAGTTGCCTGAACCCCCGATCCGCCAGCGCCCCACCCCCGCTTTCTCCCGGGGTCAGATGAACTTGGCTCCCGGTTGCCCTTCCTTTTTGGCTTTGTTGATCAAATACACATACAGAATTAACAGGACCAACGGACCGAAGAGCAGACCTCCAATCAGAAAGAGGGTCTGACGAGTCTGGCTGAACCCCAAATCCAGGGCCCACTTGGCGCAGATAATCGAACACGCAACATTCGAAACCAGGTAAGCTTCCATCATAACTGCGGTTCCTTTATGAAAGGTTTAACGATTCCCGATACGGATCGACGGGAATCAAGACCATCGTCTGAATTGCCTGAGAATAGGAAATGCGTCCAACCTAATTCAGTCAATGGAAAACCATCGCCACCGAGCGAGACCTCGTTCCGCCTGGAGGAGGTTCGAGGAATCTCCCCATGGATTTTAATCCGTTGGGCAGGCTTGTTTTTCGCCCGTCGCAACGATAGTATGATGTCAATGAAACCGGTTGCGGACCAAGGGAGATTGTTCGAGGTGGCCAGGCGATTGATCTGGTGGCAAACGCCCGAGCAATCTGTGGCTGATCCGGTTCGCCTGGTGGCTCAAGTCATGGCGTTGGGAACCTGGGATGATATTCAAACCGTCCGGAAACTCATGGGCAGCCAGGTTTTCAGCGAGGTCCTCGAACAAGCGCCTGCCGGGATTTTTAATGATCGGCGGTGGAATTATTGGCATATCAAGCTGGATCGCCTGCCGGTGCCACCTTTGCCGAAACGCGCTTAAGCATAATCACCGAGTGAGCTCCTTTCATCCACGGTTGGACATTTTGGCATCTGCCCAAAAAGAACTCTGGCCACGCCTTGATTTTACCCGGAAGGCTTTTGTCCTATACGGTGGCACTGCTCTGGCCCTGCGATTGGGCCACCGAGTTTCGCAAGATTTTGATTTCTTTTCGTTTGCCCCGTTGGATCCAAGAGCGCTTCAGTCATCCACGCCATTGCTGCATCGCGCCGAGATCCTGCAGTGGGAACAAAACACCCTCACTCTTCTAATCGCGATGCCATCGGGATCCGTGAAGCTTTCGTTCTTCGGCGGCCTGACCTTTAGCCGTGTGCGAGAGCCCGACCAGACCGATGATGGTGTGCTGGCCGTGGCGAGCTTGCCGGACCTTTTTGCCACCAAATTGAACGCCATCTACCAACGGGCTGAAGCGAAAGATTACCTCGATATTCACGCGTTGCTGCAATCTGGATTGCGCCTGGCTGAGGGGCTTCAATTCGCGCGCCAGGTCTATGGAGATCATTTTAATTCGATGCTTCCCCTCGAGGCCTTGTGCTATTTTAAGGAACCTGGATTGGCCCTCCTCCCCGAAAGGATCAGGACGGACTTGATCAAAGCGGTCAAAAGCCTTTAAGCGATGCGAACGAAGCTGCGCGGCGCTCAGTCACCGGGTGGACTTCAGCGCGCCAAGCTCGTGTTAAATATTAATTTAAGGGACGACCCCAAAGAGGGGTGTGTCGGATTTCAACGATCTCGAGTGGACGAAGTGCCCCGGTCGCTTTTCCCGCCTACGCCCGGCCCGAGCTACTCCGAATAGGTGTATACGTTCCCTGTAAACGTCAAAACCCAACCCTGTGAGGTCCCCACAAAGACCATCTGGACGAGCGGATCACCGCCACTATCGAGCTCCTTGGTCCAGGATAAACCGCCATCCTGGGTCGAGTAGATCCCGGCAAATTCCGCACAACGACCCGACTGCGCATCCTGAAACCAGACGTCTCTGATCGAGCCTCCAGGCCACTGCCCTTGAACCGACCACGTCCGGCCTCCATCCGACGTCCGGAACAGGGGCGGGGCATCCCCGATGCGCGAACTGATGGAGGTATCCGTGCCGATCCATCCGTGGGTGCTGTCGAGGAAGAAGAGGGCGCTGAAGCTGGCCGTTGCGTGCGGGCGCGCTGACAGTTGGCGGGAGGACCAGTTTTGGCCGCCGTCTGCCGTCCGGAGCAGCGTGCCTCCGACGCTGAGTGCCCAGCCCTTGATGGCATCCCGGAAACAGATCGAGACAAACGCATCCCGGGCCAAGCGGTCATGGCCCGTCCATGTCTGGCCACCATCGCGGGTATGCAGGAGCCCGCCGAAATTGTGGGCGATCCATCCTTCCTGCTCGTCGATGAAGCGCAGGGCCATGAATGTTCTCCGAGCCGGATCACCGGGGGGGTGGTCGATAATCCAGGACTGTCCCCCGTCGCGCGTTCTCAGCAAGGTATTGCCCTCACCCGCCGCCCATCCTGTTTGGGCATTGACGAACTGGACGCAAAAAAGCCGGTTCGTCGAGGAATTGGCTTGCGGCTTCCAGGTTGAACCTCCATCGCGACTGTGCAGAATCCTGCCCGAATCCCCGACCATCCATCCATGCGTGGCATCCGGGAACGAAAGGCCGTGGTAATACTCCGGATCGTGACTCGAGTAGCTCAAGGTCCAGCGGGGTTTCGGCGAAGTGGAACGAGGCGGAGCAGCCAAATCTGATCCGCAAGTTTGGGAAATCAGCGTGATCACCAGCAAGGGCGCGATCCAGTCGTAGGGCGTCTTCATACTCAAGCATTAGACGGCAAGTCGCGCGGAATTGCTCCCCATGAACCGGTTGACGGTAGGGCGCGACTGCCAGGCGCGCCGGATGGGAGGCGGTCGGCCCAGCGGTCCGCCCCTACGCGGTTCAGCGTCCCCATGCGCGCCAATTCGCCCAGCGTCCGCACTCCCCATGCACTGTGGATTTCACGCCAGTCCTTATGCCCAACATAATTATAAATCATTGACTATTTTCTTTTCGTCAGAGCCTGTTTGACACATTTTTTTTCAACTCGAAAATTGATTGTTCTGCGCATGGACGTCCCGTGACGTCGCAAGGATTGAGGGAATGCCTCATTTAACCGAGGATGACGCAGCATTGAAAGGCCATGGCCATGACTGATTGGTAGAAAAAACTCGCCACTTACCTGCACGATCCGCCGGAGAAGGTCCTTGACCTTGCTTGGCACAAGAAGCGCGCCGAAGCTTACGAAGCGGGCTTGTCGCTTGAAGACGCCGCGTTCGCGCGCGACTGCGATCACTCCGCTGCCGCTGCCGACCGGCTGCCTTGGCCGCGCTGGAAGTTCCTCGAATCCGCCTTCGACGGGAAGGATAATCATTTTAAACACCCGTTGGGAGGAGACGCAGCATTCCGCATCATGCCGTATTCGCACGCCGACATTGCCCACCATTTTGCGTCGTTGAATCAACCCAAGCTAAATCAGGGCGATGACCGGGCTCAATACCTGGCCACCTGGCGGCTTTGGCGTTGGTGGGCCTCGGACCACAAGGACTCACGACTGGCTTTCCTCCCAGCAGACACGCGCCTACCTGACCACACAATCTGGGTTCACAATTCCATCGTGTCCGCCCTCGAGGCTTGTGTCACGGGCGAGGGGAAGGAGCGAAAGTGCCGTCCCGCCTTTTTGCTTATGCAAATCGGCCCAGTACAGGAGTACATCGCCCAGGCTCGACGCACCCTTGATCTGTGGAGCGGCAGTTATCTGCTGAGTTACCTGATCGGTTGTGGCCTGCGTCACATTGCGCTCCACTTCGGCCCGGACAATGTCATTTTTCCCAACCTCTGCGGGCAGCCCATTTTTGATCTACTGCTCCAGGATGAAGTCTGGACAAAGGCCCGCGTGCAGCTGCCATCCAGCGGAAGCGATGCCACGCTATGGGATTCTTTTGGCTACGATACCGATTACGGCCGTCGGCGGCTGCTCACACCCAGCCTGCCCAACAGATTCCTTGCTGTTCTGCCAGCGGACAAGGCCGATGCAACCGCCCGTGACGTGGTAAAATCCATTCGAGACACACACCATGACATTGCCGGAAAAGTGTGGGAATGGGCCTCGCAACAGTTGAAAACCGCCCACTGTTGGACGGAGGATAACCGTCGGCGGTTCGATGCGCAGAACGCGCGCTTTCTCGATATTGCCTGGCAGACCGTTGTCTGGCCAGACTCGCCCGACAGTGCATTCGAACGTACGGAATTACTCCCCGAGGCGAGGAAGCATCAAGGCAATGACGGTCCGCGCGCAGGACTTTTCACCATACTCGAAATGGCTCGGCGCATGCCGCATGACCACCGTGATGTTCGGAATTTCGACTGTGAGAAGTATGAATCTGGCACACGGAACGCACAAGGCCGTGACATCAGCGGATGGAAGGATCGGTCCAAACTTGAGCCAGACGCCAAACTCGACAATCCTGGCGCCGCTTGGTCGGCGCTATACCAGCTTACCCAGTGGCAACTCGACGCCGTCCGCCAAACACGCGCGTGGAAAGCATGGGCATCTGGAGGCTGGGCAGTCGGACGCGACCACAACAAGGACTCACTCAATGGCAAGGAAGAAGCGTTGCTGGATCTTGAGGGGCCGCAGTGGCCAGAGGATCGTGTTAGAGAACTCAACTTTGAATCCAAGATCCCCAACTTGTTCAAAGCTGGTGAACTGCTCGGTGCATCCTCGCTTATTAAGCGCCTGTGGCCTACCGCGTGGCTTCAGGAAAAACACCCCTTTCAAAGCAACGACTGGCGCATGCCCGATACCCGCCACATCGCTGATGGACAGCCATTTGCCATATCCGTGCAAGATGAAACCTTTGATGCTGATGATAATCTCAAGGCCGACGGTGACATGCAAAAGTACTTCACCGTTCTCGCCCTGGACGGTGACGAAATGGGTAAGTGGATTTCAGGACTGCATCCGAACATGCCCACTCTCCAACAGCAGCTTTCTGATTATATCGATCCTGATGACGGCCAACGAAAGGGCGCAAAGAAGTATTTCGAGGATTATGGCTTGAAGGATTTGCTAGCCCACAAACGTCCTCTCAGTCCGTCGTTCCACCTCCAGTTTTCCGAGATGCTCGCCAACTTCGGCAACTGCTGCGTCCGTCGCATTGTTGAAGCGCACGACGGCCGGCTCATTTATTCCGGCGGCGACGACGTGCTGGCTTTGCTGCCTGCCCACACCGCTATTGCCTGCGCTCACAACCTGCGTGCCGCATTTCGGGGCGAGAACAATCCTTTGAATCAGCTCAAAGGGGCTTGGCGATTTCGAGGCGGCGCCTGGCAAAGAGAAGAGGTGCAGTTGTTCGGATGCCAACAATCCGGCTTCATTCGGCTTAATCCCGAGGCGCCCGCTCTGGAAGGCGAACCCAAGAAATTTGATTTGATGGTCCCTGGCCCCGCGGCCGATTGCTCCGTCGGCATCGCCATCGCGCACTTCAAGTCGCCACTGCAAGACGTGGTGCGCGCGGCACAGGCTGCGGAGAAACGCGCCAAGAGGGAACTCGGTCGAAGCGCCGTCGCTGTCACGCTGATGAAACGCTCAGGCGAAACCATCCACTGGGGTTGCCAATGGGACAGCGGCGGGCTGGATGTTTACGACGCCATCATCACCGCCCTTAGCGATGGAGCTGTCAGCGCCAAGTTTCCGCACCGCGTCGTCGAGCTGCTTGATGGTTACCTTACCGAAACCAGCCCGCTGGCCGCCGGGAGTCTTGAGCCCATGCCGGACTTCCCAGCGGTTGAGATCGTCCTCCGCGAGTTCCTCCACACGATGGACCGGCAGGGGGTGAAGAAGAATGCTCAATCCTTCACCGACTTGGCGAGGCTTTTGGGCAAAACGGATGACAAGACGGATGCCCGCACCATCAGCGGATACCTCAATCACGCTCGCCACCGCGTGGCCATCCTGTCGGCCAAGAAACTCTTCGAAAAGTTGGAGCCACTGTTCCCAGACAAGCGGAACATCCCCGATTGGCTTGCCCGGCTTGAGAGACTTGGCGAGGCTAAGGTGGAGCCGGAAAAAGACCGGTGGGTGGAATTCCACGATTTACTGGAAAAGGCGAAACAAGCCGTTCCCGAAAATCTGATCAAGAATGCTATTCTCTGTGATCTCGGTGCCTCTGTGTGAGGTCAGGCTTTTTCCTTGGGTTCAGGAGTTCTGTCGCGCCATGACAAGCCCAGGGAGAGGGGCGGGTCGAAAGACCCAAAACTCTCCGCAGGAACTCAGTGGGTAACCAATCCCACCCGGGAAAGGCTAGCCACCCCCGGAAGCGAGTTTTGCGTAGTCGCCAGCAATGGCGGCACGAAGCGTAAACAGCCAGTGCTAAAGCCGTGCGATCGAGCCTCGAAATAATGACCGTCGCTGGAGCCTTCGTTGTCAGAACGTCGGGGGCAGCACCGGAGCGCCGCCAAAGGCAAGGCGCCGAGGTCCGGCCGGGGTCTAAGAGTACGGCAAAGGCGCAAGAAGGGTTCCCTGGGAACATGGGAGACCCGTTGGCGTCCTTGGGACCAAACACCGGGATGGATGGACCGGTTAACAACATCCAGGCCACGCCACCCTG
>Ga0209310_1002683_pt1 | contig 11228 bp, 17 predicted proteins | sample AD_UKC030_MetaG_FD_184415 | JGI IMG/M metagenome (GOLD analysis project Ga0209310, IMG submission 184415) | Active sludge microbial communities of municipal wastewater-treating anaerobic digesters from USA - AD_UKC030_MetaG (SPAdes) (version 2) | ecosystem: Engineered > Bioreactor > Anaerobic >... | reverse complement strand
TTGTTTGCCAACCGCAGGGTCTCGACATCTATCTCCAGGTCGGTGAAGTGGTCCCGCGTGATGGTCAGGTCGTTCGAATCCGGTTCGATGAACTTCCTGAACGTCAGCCGTCCCGCACCGTCGATCCAGACCGCCGAGTCGGTCTGCTCGCAGAGGGTGGCCAGGGCCTCCACAACCCTCTGCCCGTCCCAGTAGGCGGCAATGGTTACGGTGTCGGCCGAGAACTGCGCGGCCCACGTTTGAAAGTCGGCATAGTCGATGTCAGGGTTCGAGGTGCTTTGTACGCTGCTCAAATACCCGTAGCAGGTGCAGAGGGTCCACCCGATGTCAGAGGGAATCTGCTCGCTGAAGACTACCGGAGCGCTCGACTGGCCGACCTTGCGCTCTCCCAGGTCATGCAGGAGATCGCGGAGCCGGAGCTCGCACTTCTCATCCTTGTATTTTACTTCCTTGGCCTCGCCCGTGTAGAGGGTCGCATACTCCGTTCCGCTGTCCGGATGGGCAAACCCAGCCTTGAGGTAGCCCGTCTGGACGATCTTATAGGTCTCGGAGTAGAAATGGTTCAGGGCCCCGTCGGCGTTGTCGAGTTGCACCGTCACCTTGACGGTCTGCAGGTTGTTCGCCGTTCGCTTGAGGGTCGGCCAACGCAGAACGCGGTCGGAATAGTCCGATGTCCCGAGCAAAAATTGCCTGACGGGCTTAGATGATCGGTCCTCTAGCTGGACCACGAACCACGATGTAACGTCCAGCACGCCTAGTATCCCTCCAGGGTGATCGCGCCCTTGTAATAGTCGACGTAGGGCTCGTTATAGGATCCCAGCGGGGTTTCATCGTTGAGGATCATGCACGAATGCACCTCGGTCGCGGTGTCCGAGGTGATGAACAGCAGCAACTTCGTGTTCGTATCCCACCATGAATTCACGAGCGAGGCATCCGAGGCCGGCACCCAGTTCAGCCCGAACTTGAATCGGTCGTAGTCGCCCCACTTGTAGACCCGGAGTTTGCCCGATCGACTGCGGTGCTCAGAGCGGATCTGCTTTTGCCCCCCGAAATAATCATAGTCCGGGTAGAGGGTCACGGCGTCCGCGCTCGATATGCCGAGTTGATAAGTCACGCTCATACCTTCACCCCCTGGCTTGCCAGCGTCCGCATGGCCGGGATGATCTTGTCGGCGACGATGTCCTCCCAGTCGCGGCGGTCCATGTCCTTGAGGGCGTTGACGTTGGTGGCATTCGGGAAGGCCTCGACGTGCAGGTTCTGGATCGTCACCCCCTGGCCGCCCCCTTCCATGTAGTCGGTGAGGTCTTCATTCTGCCGTGGAGACAGGACGCGCTCGCCCTTGTTGAGCAGGTAGGTGGATTCATTCGGGACGTAGGTCATGCCGCCGTGGGCAGCGTAGGTGGCCGAGTTGATCGTGGCGAGGCGGGCCATGCCGAATGCGATGACGGCCGCAGCAGCAGCCTGCCCGAGGGCCGGGCCGACAACCGGAATCCATGCGAGGGCTTCATAGGCTTTGATGGCACCGGACTGGGTCGCCATGACCGTATCGAAAACAGCCTTGGCCTTTGCGATGACGGCGCTTTCCTGCGCCCCGGCCGCCAGGATGGCCCCGATGCCGTCGGAGAAAGTCTTCTTCCAGACCATCTCATCCTGATCCAGCTTCTTGCCCTTGGCCTTCTCGTTCTCCTCGATCTTGAGACGGCGGGCCGCGTAGATCTCAGCAAGCTGGGTCTTCGCCTCTTCGTTGAACTGGAACATCTCGAGTTGCTGCTGATACCAGAGGTCGAGCCGCTCCATCTCCGTGAGGGTCCACTCCTCGTGCAGGGCCCTGAGATTCTCGTAGGCCTGGGCCTGCTTCTCGAGGTCCATCTCCTCTTTTTTGGCCCAGTAGATGTCGTTGAGAAGCAGCAGGGCCTCATTGTTGGCCGCGTATTTCTCCTGCTGCATGGCGTACCAGAGGTCGAGCCGCTCGGTTTCGGTGAGGTAATACTGGCCCCACATCTCGATCAAGGCGTCGATATTTGCCTGGGTTCCCTCTTTGGCCTTCGCGGCGTTCTCGATCATGGCCCCCACGTTTTTGTTCGTGAAGGGCGGGACCCCGGCGTCGCCCTCTTCGTAGAGCCCGGCGAGGATGTCCTTGACGGCCTGGGCGTACTCGGCAACCCTACCCGTGGCAAGGCCCTGGCTCACAAGCTCGTTGAGTCTCCCCCATGCCGCGTCGGCCGTGGCCTGCAGCTCCCCGGAGGTGCTCTTGAGGGCCGCGTTGAAATTCTTCGCCTTGCCGATCGCCTCGTCGAACACCCCCCCGATGTTGAAGGTCTGCATGAAGCCCGTGGCCTTCTCGGTCATGTACCCGAGGGCCCGGACGACGGTGTCGGCAAGGGTCGTCGCGGAAATCACCAGGACCTGCCATATCATCTGCAGCCCGCGCCATGCGTCGATCAGGACCGCGACCCCGTAGGCCCCGTACTCCACGAAGGTCGCCAGCACCTCGATGGATTTCTTGACGAACTCGATGATCCCCTCCCGGTTCTCGGCCACGAAGTTTGCGAAGCGGTTCGCCAGGGCCGCAAGGATCGGCATGAGTTCCTCGGCCATGGTGTTCTGCAGGCCCTTGAAGCTCATGTTGACCTTGGTCAAGGCGTCGTCGAAGTTGTCGGCGTTGCGGGCTGCCCGCTCGGAGACCACGACCCCGAACTTCTCGGCCTCTTTCCACATATCCTCGAGGCCTTCCCGCCCCTCAGCCAGCACCTGCAGCATGGCCGTGCCGCGGGCCCCGAAGATCTGCGCCGCGATGGCGGCCTTCTGGGACGCGCTGCCGACGTTTTCGAGGGCCCCGGCGATCTCCGGGAACAGCTCCTCGGCCGTCTTGACGTTGCCCGAGGCGTCCTTGACGCTGATCCCGAGGGTGTCGAAGGCCTGCTTCGCCTCGCCCGTTCCGAAGGAGGCCTCGCCGATCCCGATGGAAAGGCGCTTGAGGCCCATCTCGAGCTGCTGGAACTCGACCCCGGCGAGCTGGGCCGAGTATTGCATCTTGGAAATGAACCCAGTCGAGAGCCCGAGCTGCTGGGAGAAGTCGAATATCTTTGCATGGGCCTCGGCGACGTGCTTCGTCATGGTGAAGATGGCCGTGCCCGCGGCCGCAACCGCAGCCCCGGCAGCCGCTGCGGCAGCCCCCAGCCCCGGCAGGCCGCCCGTCAGCCCCTTCATGGTGCCCGTGAACTCGTCCTTCGCCTTGATGACGATCTCGAGGATGTTGTCGGCCATTATCCCAGTCGCCTCGCGTGCATGGTTGTCATCTCGTCCTTGATGGTGTGCATGGTTTCGACCACGATCCTATATTGCTCCAGCGTGCTCTTGCCGTCAGGCCATGCCAGCCGTGTCCAGTAGCCCGTGCGGGCCTGCTGCTTCTTCGAACCCTTTACCCGTGCCATGCCCCCGTCGAAGTGGAACTCGTGACACTGGCAGAAGACCTCGACCCATGCCGTGCATGGCAGCCCGGCGACCCGGTGGGCGATGAACCTGCCCGTCTCGGAGTGCCGAACCGCCAGCCTCAGTTTTTTTCATCTTCCTTCGTCAGGCGGCTGCGCCGGCCCAGCTCGCCCAGCAGCTCCACGACCAGCGGGAAGAATACCGGCGAGTCGGCCATGAACCCGACGTCGGGCGCCGCCCCGTTGACGGTGAAGCCGGAGATACCCCGGACGTGATCCGCCAGGACGGGCTTGACGTGCTTGATCTTTTTCATCATGGCCTGCGACAGCCTCGCCTTTTCGTCGGCCGTCATGGCGTCGAGCTCTGTCTTCGTCTTCGCCCCGTCGAAGTAGTCCATGAGAACCGCCGCCCCTTCGTTTGTCAGGGGCAGCAGTTCCATGGTGACGGTGTCCCCGTTGAAGATCGTTTCATATTTTGACCAGTTGATGATGTAGTCCATCCGTGCCGCCCTCCTTTCGTGGGTGCGTTAGTAGGCCGTGTGGGTGTTGGTCAGTGTGACCGTCACCATCGTGGCCGAGTCTGCGTTGTAGTAGGCATCCCCGGTGAAGCTCACCTCAAGCTCCGTCGGGCCGGAAAGGGCCGCCGGGTACTCGCGGAATTTGACCCGCGGGAAATCGAACTTGAGGGTGTTGTAGTAGCCCGAGCCGCACTCCCCGCCCCTGATCGTCAGGACAACGGCCTGCGCGGTCTGGTTGCGGAAGCTGTTGAAGTGGGTGTCGTCCTCGTGGAAGATCGTCCCTCCGATCTCGACCGTGCGGAACCCGCCCCTCTTGATCCGGTTCGCGTACTTCGTGTTGTTGAGCGTCCCGTAGGCCTCGAGGTTGTTGGCAAAGGTGAGTGTCAGGTCGCGGATCTCGTCGACCCCGGTTCCGGCGATGGAGAGCGAGCACTGGTCCCAGGTGAACTCGGAGCCCGTCAGGTATGTCGGCGTGGACTTGACGACGGTGGTCATGTAGCCCCCGCCGATGATCGAGGCCGTCATTTTGATGAGCGCCCCCTGCGCGATCTCGAACGAGAGCTGGTCGACGACGCAGTCCCGGTACTGATGGGCGCTGCCCACGGCGAGGTACTTCTCCAGGGTGAACGGCGGGACGGCACAGAGGGTGTCCCAGTCCACCTGCCGGGGGTTGAACGTATGATCATAGTGCGAGGTCGCCAGCGCCCCGGAAGACTGCCCGAACCACGCCTTGAGGAACTTTCCGACAAGGATCGGGTGGACTTCGGTCACGATGTCACCCGCGACGGCGTTGACCCCCTCCCAGGAGTCCCCGCTTTCGAAGCGGCCCCGCATCCCCTCCGAGACGATGGGGTTCTTGCTCAAGGTGATGGATTCGTTGATGACCGGAATCCAGTGATAGCTCGACGCATTCACCGTCCCCATGGACGTCTGAAAGCTGATTCCTACATGCCCCGTGAGTCCGTATCCCATGATCAGTCACCTCCTTCCGACTGCTGCTTTGCTTTCATCTTGTGCACTACGCTTTGCGGCTGTAGCACATGCTCCTGCGGAACGAAGACGGCGGCCTCGCCTTGCGCGACGAGCGCCTGCCCTATATCGTCGGGGACATCCCGGACCTCTCCGGGGTTGAGCCGCCCGATGTGAGGATGCACTCTCTCCTCGATCAACCACTTGATTTTCATGCCCGTACCTCTGCCTTTATGGTGATGATGGCCGCCTGGAAGTAGACGCCCTCCTGCGTTCTGTTGACCTCGTCCGTCACCGAATAGCCCACGGTCATTGCCACCGTGCCGTTCAGTGTGCGGTTCGAGTTCAGGACGGTGAGGACTTCGTTGACGGCGAACTCGAGGTTCTCCTCGCACTTCTCGCCGCTCTCCCAGCTTGCCACCTGGATTTCGACCCGGGGCGTCAGCGTCACTCGCCAGGGGGTCGCGCTCACGCGCGCGGGCTCGTAGTCGGCATCGCCCCGGAATATGCCGATCCACCCCTTGTCCCTGGCCGCGACGTTGGGATCCTCGTTCCTCTCGGGGTTGCGCTCGATCAGGTAGCCCTCAAGGTTCTCCTTGAGGATCGTCTCGATGCCTCTTGCCACGGTGCTGCGATTAACCACTGAGCGCCCCCTTTACGAATGCCTGGTAGATGGCCTTCACCTTGTCCCCGTAGTTCTCCTTTCGGGGCAGGATTTTGCGCTGCGGCAGCTTGCTCTTTCGCGGCTTGTCGGAGTCGTGATAGATGCCGTAGTTCACGCCGCTCTGGATCTGCGCCTTTTCGTTGTCGTAGTAGTGCTTCCATCGGGTCTTGAGCTGCCCGTTGTCCTGGAGGATCCGCATGTTGCCGGTCTTGTTCCGGGCCATGCGCTTCTTGACGGTCGAGGCCGCCAGGGGCTTCCACCCGCTTTCATCGAAGCCGCGCCCCTCGGTCTGGAAATTCCGCTGGATCATGCCGTCGAGGACGGCGACAATCTTCGCGTGGGCGGGCTTGCGGTTTTTCAGCTCCGCGCCGACCTTCAGGAATTTCTGCGCCAGCTTTTCCATGCCGACGAGCTGGAACATCTTGCCGGGCATCATGATCGTTCGGTCTCCAAATCGTAGAGCATACCGCTCGACACGCGGCTGTACTCGCTTTCCGCGTCGAGCATCGAGAACACGGGGTGATAGTCCTCGACGTTCGACCAGACGGGCACCTGCGAGGTCTCCACGGCGAGGCTGCCGCTGCCCGTGGCGATGACTTCCTTGCCCGCCTTGATCCTTTCGATCCGGTCCATGACGCGCTTGCGGAGGCCTTCCACTTTGTCCGGCTGCCGGGTTATGGCCGCCCGGTAGTAGGCCAGGTCGATCGTCAGGTCCGTAACCGTAGGGTGCGTCGTGGCGAAGGGGACCGTGAAGTGGGTCCCCAGCAGGCCGTTGAGTTCGATCTCGGCGTAATAGATCAGGTCCGAGTTGACATCGGTCTCCTGCTTCCCCCAGTCTTTCAGGACCGGATACCTGGCGATCACGTCTTCATAGCTTGCGTAGGACATGGGCTCCCCCTCTAGCTCGCGTCAAGGCTTTCCATGATGATGACCTCGGCCCGCTCGTTCGGGTCGGCCGGCACGGTGAACTTCCCCCCGGCCGTCGGGTTGATCTCAAATTCGATGTAGTATTTCCCGGCCTCGGAGGTGTCCGATCCCTGCCAGGCGTAGTAGAAGCAGCCGAGGGTGCCGGAGTTGATCGTGATGCCCGTGGTCTGCCGGTCGACCTTCCGGGTCCCCGCCCGCGCCTGCTTCATGGTGCAGTAGATCGTGGCCCCGGTGACGTCGATGTTGGTCCCCGAGCCGTCCTTGACCTGGACGTAGTAGTAGGGCTGCAGGTCGTGTTTCTTGACGTAGAGCGGCGCGATCAATGACGGCATGGCTTCCCCCTATTCCGCCCGGAATACACTCTCGTTTGTCTGCTTCGTGAATCCCCGGTAGTCCTTCGCCACCTTGAGCACCCGGGGCATGATGTCCTTGTGCAGTACCCGGTATTTGGCCGGGAAATACGTGATCTGCCAGTAGGCAGCCGCCATGTCCGCGGCGTGCGCGTGCAGGGCCTCCTGGACGACGAGGATGTGGGCCTGCGTCATACCGACCCCGTCTCCCGCGTGCGCGTGCAGGGCACTGTCGATCAGGAGCTGATGCACCTGCGAGAAGGCCGAGCCGTCCGCCGTATGCCCGTGGCTTGCGTCCTGCACCTCAAGGGTGAAGTTCTGGACCGTCCCCGGGGCCTCCGCGCTGTGCCCATGGGTGGCATCCTGGACCGTCAGAACGTGCTGCTGGACGAGCGTGACCTCGTCGGCGCTGTGCCCATGGGTGGCATCCTGAATTGATACAGTTCCCGCCGTGACCGTCGTCACATTGTCTGCCGTCTGAGCGTGGGTTGCTTCATCCACCCCCAGGCTGTGCTGCTGTACCAGCCCGGGAGACTCTGCCGTGTGCGCGTGCGTGGCGTCGTTGACGGCCAGCACATGCTGCTGGGTCAGGGTCGGGTTCTCAGCGCTGTGGCCGTGCGTTGCTTCTTGCACGGATACCTGGCCCGCAGTTACCAGTCCGACATTCTCGGCCGCCTGCGCGTGAGTCGCATCCTGGACCGAAAGGACATGAGCCTGGCTTATTCCCGGACTATCTGCCGTGTGGCCGTGGGTCGCTTCCTGAATGGCGAGGATGTGCCCCTGCGTGATGCCCGCAGCGTCCGCAATATGCCCATGAGTTGCATCCTGCGGGACGAGCACATGGATCTGCGTCAACGTGACTGTGTCCGCTGTGTGCCCGTGAGCCGCTTCCTGCACGGCAATAGTCGGTGTCCCATAGTCGCCAAAGAACGCCGCCGACAGGAAACCGGCCGGGAAGTATCTGTCAGGGAAAAATCCCAGAGCCATGAATCAGCCCCTTACGTCGGGTCTGCGATCTCAATGTCCCATGCGTTGACGGTCACGGTGTTCCCCTGCGTCAGCTCCTGCGAGGTGCAGGTCGTCCAGTAGATCAACTGCCCGCCCGCGCTGTTGACGACGGCGATGTGGTTCGCGTTGCCCGTCGAAGAAACCGAGATGCCTGCGATCTGCGCCAGCGTGACCTTTCGTCCGTTGGTGTCTCCGTTGGCCTTGGCGAAGTTGCCGCCCGAAGTCACGCTCTGCGCGATTCGGTGGGTGCTAACCGCCTCCGCGAAGGAGGCCGGAGCCGCTTTGCAGACGGTGATGTGCGTCGCGCTGTTGATCATGACGTCGAAAGCCCCGTCGAGGAAATTGTCGATACATCCCTTTGCCATTTCTCAGTACCTCCTACGATCCGTCTCTAGTCGTGATCGCTGTTCTGTTCTGGTTCGAGTCAACCGTGACGACGAGGCGGTCTTTCGAATCGCCCACGTCCCGGAAGGTCAACGTGTTTGTCCCGCCGCCCGACGTGATCCCGGTGAGGATCGCCAGGGCAAGGCGCTGGGACTGGATGAACGTCACTGTCCCGTCGATTGTCTGGGACATGGTCTGCGAGGTGACACCCTGGAGTCGCACGTCGAGGCTGCTGATCGCCGCATACCACGTCGCCGAGGTCGGGCGAACGGTGACAAGGCCGCTCACCGTCGAGCTGTTCGGCAAAGTGAGCACATGCGCGTTGAGAGTCTGTGAGTTCGGCAGCGTGGCAATCTCCGCCCGCAGGCTCGTGGAGGTCGGCAGGGTGAGGACTTGGGTACGCAGCGTTGAACTTGTCGGAAGCGTAAGGACATGGGCGTTGAGGGTAGACGAATTCGGCAGGGTCTGCACCCGCGCGTCTACGCTCGACACCCTGACATCGAGGGAGGAATGGGCAGCGTACCATGTTGCGCTCGTGGGCTGGAGGGCGTTCTGGTTGTAAACGCTGTTGACCTGTGCGGCGATGCTCGACACGTTCGCGTGCAGGGCCGGGGCAACGGCGCTGTATTTCAGGCCCCAGAAGGCGCTGTTCTGCAAGCAGACATCGGCAAAAACAGGCAGGTGGAAAGAGCTGTCCACGATGGAGACCCGCGCCGGGCCGTAGGTGTCGCAGTTCGAGTTTGTTAGATAGAGCCTGTAGATACCGGCGCCCGATTCCACGGCAACGAAAGAGTTGCTGGCGAGGATTTGCATGGAGCCCGTCTGCTTGACGATGATCGCATGATCCGCCGCCGCGAGGCCCACGCTTGTAATGTGAGTCACCCCGTCAGAATTCGAGAGGAACGGCCCGACGGGAATCCAGTTGCCCTGCCCTTGAATCATGTCCCACATATCAGTTCCCCCTCATCTGTCGGAGGTAGTTCATTATCTTGGGGATGGAAGACGACGTGCTGGCCGCCGCACCCGTTTCCCTCCAACTCGTCCCACCGTCTCGGGCGTTGAAGATGGCCTCGGCATCAGTAGAAGTAATTGCGCTGTTCCAAAAACAGACCTCGTCAATATATCCTTGTAAATTCGTGTCAGACATTTCGTGGCGGGCAACGTACAATGTACCACCCGCCGCGTCATTTCCGGGATCGGTTGCCGCGTCAATATGAGTGTTTAAGATATTCCCAAAACTCGTCGTAGATACATAAGCCCAGCACTCATTAGTAGATGCGTTGTGGGATACCACGATGTGGTATCTTGTGGATGTCGTGAAATTCGCGCTTGTAAAATCGTAGTTCGTGTCTGACCAGTTCTGCCTGTGCTGAACCCTGAGAGAGTAGTCATCGTCTTGAGTAATAGCCCATCCTGATCCATTCGGTGAATAATAGAACGAACAGATAGGGCCGTAATAAGGGAGGTTGCTAAAAGACACCCACGCCGATACAGAATAACTCCCCGTAAAGTTGAACGTGTTGCTGGTGATGGAAAAGTAGTCACCACCATCAAGCGCACCGGCCCAGTATGTCCCTTGAGCCTCACCAGTAGTTGAATAGGCAGGAGAACCCGTGGCGGTGAGATTGCTGCCCTTCGTGGCGTTTGCATTGTTCTCGAAGTCGTAGATCGCTACGGCATTCGTATAGAGGGTGGAATCAGCCAATTTTTATTTCCCCCTAGAACTCATATCCAAGAACGGAAGTGAGATCGCTTAAGGACGTTCCGTTAATCGCATCGATATCTGATGTTCCGCAAAAATCAATACTCGCCTCAAGGTGGGCGATCTTGCCACTTTCATACAGGTCAAATTTCTCAAAATCGCAGTTCAGCGGCTTGTTGCTTCGGGTAAAGACACATTGAATGTCCGAGGCGGCGAGAATCCGCGAGGCATCCATTTTTACTGCCTGATACCCATGGCGGATGAGCGTCCCGTATTCGGATCTCGTGAACCATCGGCGCAACTGCTCTACCGTCCGGCAGGCGGACCCCACGCTTTCCCATGTATAGGCCCTTGTGTGTATGGGGCCGAATTCGACGTACCACGGCGGCAGGTTGTCCAGATCATCCCGGTCCTCGACCCACTTGTGCGAAAATCCCGGCTTCCACGGTCCACGGCCGTCTTTGTCCTGGATACGATAGACGTTCATTCCCCCGCCTCCCCCTGGACGATCCGGTTCATCATCCCTACCATCTGAGCGTTATCTCCACCCTGGGGCTGTCGTTGTCCTTGAGCATCCGTGAGCCGTCCCAGCTCATAATCAGGCCGTCAGCTTCTTGCTCGCAGGTGTGCCGCCGGGGGAATCAACGATGTAGATGATGTCCTCCGGAGTGACGGAGGTGATCTCGTCAAGCTGGGTGAGCTTCTTGTCGGCCATGCTAAAACCTCATCTTCATCCAGGATTCAATGATCATGGCGAACAGGATCGCCACCGATACGATGACGGCGATGCGCCACATATCAGTCCTTCTTCTTCCCCGTGTATTGATTGAACCGCTCCTTGAGTTCGGCCCAGAATTCATCATCCTTTTTTGACGGGGTGAGCTTCGCAATCAGGGCCGCGATGCCCAGCGCAATATTGATCGCCAGGATGTGCTCGGCGATCCAGAGCGCCAGGGGCTCGTTCTTCAGCAGGTCCGAAATGGCCTGAAAGCCAATGAATTCGTAACCGTTCATCATACCAGCCTCACAGGGTCTTTGAAGATTCCGAGTTTCGGCATGTCCGCGGGGGTCGGGGCCTCGCCGCCCAGGCCGTAGCAGACCGCACAGTATTCCGAGCAAAAGAGCTTGTCCATCTGCGTCGATACCCTGCGAAGGCACAGGCGCAGGATGGATTGATAGTCGTAGGGGGTCCCGATAAAGGACAGGGCGCACTCACCGACATGGGCCCGCTTCACCCTGCACTTCTCTTCGTCCAGCGGGAACCACCAGACCCGG
>Ga0209310_1002680_pt1 | contig 11237 bp, 7 predicted proteins | sample AD_UKC030_MetaG_FD_184415 | JGI IMG/M metagenome (GOLD analysis project Ga0209310, IMG submission 184415) | Active sludge microbial communities of municipal wastewater-treating anaerobic digesters from USA - AD_UKC030_MetaG (SPAdes) (version 2) | ecosystem: Engineered > Bioreactor > Anaerobic >... | reverse complement strand
CTCACGGCTTCCATGATCGCCTTTTCGGTATATCCGTCCAGCGCCGAGGTCGCTTCATCGAGAATGAGCACCGCAGGGTCGTTATATAAAGCGCGAGCGATTCCGATCCGCTGGTTCTGGCCGCCGCTGAGCCTTATTCCGCGGTCGCCGACGACGGTGTCGTACCCATCCTGCATTTCGTTAGTCACCAGATCATGGATGTTCGCGATCTTTGCGGCTTTGATAACGGCATCCATATTGATTTCATCGTCGGGCAGGCCGAACGCGATATTCCTCGTTATCGTGTCGTCCGCGAGATATATCCTCTGGGGGACATATCCGCAGTTGTTCTGCCACAGGTGCCTGTTCGAATCGTCTATCGGGACATCATCGATCACCAGGGCTCCTTCGGATGGGGTCAGCAATCCGAGTATAATGTCTATCAGCGTTGTTTTTCCGCATCCCGTCGGGCCCACGATGCCGACGGTTGTGTTCGCCTTAATGGTGGCGGTTAAGTTCTTGAAAAGATAATCCGGCGAGGTCTCATATTTGAAGCCCAACTTGCGGATGTGTATACGGTTTTTGAAGGGCAATCCTGAGAAATCGATTCTATGAGGAATCGATTTCTCATCCAGGCCTTTGAGGTCATTGTATATAATATCCAGGGAATGAAGGTTGCTGCGAATTATCGCTATGGCCGCGAACATGTCCTGCAGCGAAGGCAGCAGGCGGTACCCGGCGAACGCATACAGGGCCACCAGCGGAAGAATATCGGAGATATCGTTTTTCGTTGCGAAGAGGAACAGGACGATCGCCAACATTCCCCCGAAAGCGACCGTCTCCATAGCGTATTTGGGCATTCTTGACAATATCTGGGCGATGGCGACCGATCTTTCGTAGAGTTTCGCCGGCCGCGAGAAGCGGTCTATGTATGCTCTTTCCTTTCCGAGCAGCTTGATGTCCTTGATGCTTCCAAGGGCCTCATCGGCGATTTTGAATCGGCGGGTATTCGCCGAAACGCGCTGAAGGCCGTTTTTGGAGAGCTTTCTTCTCACGAACATGAAAATAACGGCATATGCGCCTCCCAGAAACACTCCCATTACCAGGGCCAGCCGAGGGTTGATGACCACAATAAAAATGAGAATTGCAGAAGCGAGTATCCCTTTGGCGATGATTTCTATTATCGGCTTGACGAGGCTCGTGATGACCTGCTGCACTTCGGAAAATAGGTTTTTGGTGAGCTCCGAGGAGTTGCGGGTCAGAAAAAAAGAGTAGGGGTTGTTCAGGTACCGCACGAGCAGGTTCCGGGTCATATTATACCCGACCATGCGGATGAAGTGGAGCTCCATCCAGATCGTCGTCGTCAGGAACATGTTGCTGACAACGAAAATACCCAGAAGGGATGCGCCGAGATACAGCATGAATCTGTTTACGTCGGTAAAGCCAAGAGTCGAGTATAACCAGGACAGTATTTCGTTTGTTTTGATGATCTCGGGTTTTGACAGTACGCTCAGAAAGGGCATGATGGAAGCGATGCCGATAACGCCGATAAAAGAACAGATGATCATGGCGATAATAAGCAAGACCAGTTTTTGTTTTTCATTTTTTGAAAGAAGCTGCAGCAATTTTTTAAAACTGTTCATATCGTTTTTCTTCATATCAGTTGCATTATTTATGGCCCGGACAGAGTTGAATTGTTTTTTTTTGATTCACCAGTCAATCAGAAAAATATTTTTTTACATATTTATTCCGATTATTCCATATAATTGACCCTGTGACGAACAATCGGATGCTTCCGGCATGCGCCCGGTCAGGCCGACTCGATCACTTCAATCCACCGGCTGACGATTTTTTTGACTTCAAAATCCATTATTCTCTTTTGCGCCTTTTGGCCGTACGCCTTACTCGTTTTTCCATCTGTTAAAAGCTTTATAATCGCTTCTGAAAGAATCCTTTCTTCGCGGGTCAGCGGATCATCGGCCATGTATTTCGTCCCGTCTCCTGCCGGAACAAGTATTCCTGACTGCGCATACTCAATTGCTTTTGTCTGGCTTGCGATGTCGGTATCAGGAGCCAGTATTTCCCGCGGCCCGGAAGGGCAGTCGAAAGAGATTACGGGAACTCCGCAGGCCATGGCTTCTGCCAGGGCGTTGGGAAACCCCTCGAACAGGGAGGGCAGCACGAATAATCGGGAATTCGCCAGGTATTTAAAAGGATTTTTCTGATAGCCCATAAAAAGGACATGTTTTTCAAGGGCCAAATCGGCAGCCAATGATTTGAGATAATCGCGAAGCTCGCCGTCTCCTAATATATACAATTTAACATCAGGAAATGATCGGTGAACCTCTGAAAATGCGCGGATTAAATGCCAGTGCCCTTTTGCGTCTGCGAGTCGGCCCATGGTGGATATATATTTTTGTTTTAAGAGGGGCAGCGTCATTTTATCTTTTTCATCGCTCAATTGGCGTATGGAATCAAAATTATACAGGTTGTAAATTACTGTAATCCGATCGCCTTCAAGCTTAAAGTTTTTCACCAGGTCACGCTTGCACAATTCGGAAACTGCGACAATTCTATCAGCACGATTATAGAAAAATTTAACGATTATTCCATAGAGTCTGTCGTATACGACTTTCTTGTTCCGTTCCGATAAAACATTTCTCACGGAAAGAATTATTCGGTCCCGTTGACGGGAAAAAATATTGGCGACATTCGATAACTCATGAAAACTTATAGATATGTCGATATCGTGCAATTTTTTCACTTTCCGCAATTTTATAATTCGTCTGACTGCATTGATCATTTTAAGTAGAATATTATCTGCATGAGGTATCCCCAGGTCGACAAGCCGCCCTTCGAATTCGTAGTCGATTTTTGATCCATCAGAGAGAATCAGGAACAAATCGTAGTGACCTCCCAGCGCCAGGGATATTTTTGAGACAGCTCTCTCCGCCCCCCCGCCTGAAAGATGATTAATTATCAATGCAACTCTTTTCATGTTCACTGTTCCATAAAGCGGACGGGAATTGACCGGCATGTCTTACCATATTGGTTACAATCAATATAATCATGTGTGCATACATCATCCCGGTAAAAAATGCACCTGCCGCCAAAAGAGCCGTAATCTAAGATAAAAAAAGAAACGATCATTCACATTTAGCCAGTATCAGGTCGACCATTACGCGGCCGACTTCTTCCATGTGGGCCAGCACCTGGTCCTCGCTCCTTCCGGGGAGCTTTCGGTACGTCACGAGAATGCCGTTCAGGGAGGCGAAGAAGAAATGGGCGAGCATCCTTATGTCACCCTTGTAGCCTATCTTCGAGAAGATTGATTCGAAAACGTCAAGTCCGCGTCGCACCATCTCGTTCAGTTTGGCGAGAGCTTCCGGGTTCAGGTTGCCCCTGGTCATGAAGAGCACCATCATTCGGAAGTACGAATCATGTTTTGAAATGAATTCAATGAACGTGTTGATCGAGCGTTCGAGCAGGTGCTCATCGGCAGAGGACTCAATGATCGAGTTCAATTCATCGATCAGCGCGTTGGTGTTGCGCAGGGTGGCCTCGACGAAGAGGGTGTCCTGGTTCGGAAAGTATGTGTAAATAGAGGATGTGGCGATGCCGGCGTCATCGGCGATTTCACGCATGCTCACACGGTCGAAAGGGCTGTTGGAGAAAACTTTTTCGGCCGAGTCCATGATCAGGGTGCGCCTGGCTTCACGTTCGTTTTCTTTGAATCTGGAGAGGGTGTTTTTCCTGGTCATTTTTATGGTACCTGAGACAGATTATGAACATAATCTGTGATTTAATTCTCAAAAAGCAAGGAAATTTTGAAAAATATTTGACATACTGAATACTGTTCAGGTAATTGATAGATGGTCAATACAGCGATATTAATTTGAGAGGCAATTATGATATTATTAAACCCGAAAAACCATGTGCGCAAGTATCCTGACGAAAAATCCAGGCAGATAATGGTCAAGACCATCGAATACTTCGAGAAAAAAGGCCTGAAAAGCATCAAGAAGGACTGGCATGAGAAGAAGTGGAACTATGAATTCGTCGAGTTCCTCAAGGAAAACCAGGTATTCGCGACCCTCATGACTCCCGCCGGATACGGACCCGCAGATTCCCGCTGGGACACCTACCGCAATAATGAATTTTCCGAGATAACATCCTTTTACGGGATAACCTACTGGTACACATGGCAGGTTTCAATGCTCGGGCTGGTTCCCCTGTGGCTGGGAAGCAATGAGCAGGTGAAACAGAAAACGGTGAAGCTGCTTCAAGATGGGGCCGTTTTCGCATTCGGCCTCTCGGAGAAAGAACACGGCGCTGACATTTACTCGAGCGATATGATGCTCTATCCCCAGAAGGACGGCACCTATCTCGCCCGCGGTGACAAGTACTATATCGGTAATGGAAACGAGGCCGGGCTTGTGTCCACTTTCGGCAAGATCGACGGCACGGGCGAGTATGTCTTCTTCGCGGTGAATTCGAAGCATGAAAAATATGAATGCATCAGGAGCGTGGTGAACGAGCAGAATTACGTGGCCGAGTTCGCGCTGCACGATTATCCAATTACCGATTCCGACATCATGGAGCGCGGCCCCAAGGCCTGGGACGACATGCTCAACACGATCAATGTCTGCAAATTCAACCTGGGGTGGGGATCGATCGGGCTGTGCACCCATTCCCTCTACGAGGCCATCGACCATGCAGCGAACAGGAACCTGTACGGAAAATTTGTGACCGACTTCCCGCACGTGCGCAGGTTGTTCGTCGACGCCTACTGCCGCCTGGTGGCCATGAAGCTCTTTGCCGAACGCGCGACCGATTACATGCGCTCCGCAAACGACAACGACCGCCGTTATTTACTGTACAATCCCATGGTGAAGATGAAGGTGACGCGCGAGGGCGAGGAGGTGATCAACCTCCTGTGGGACGTCATCGCTGCGCGCGGATTCGAGAGCGAGCCCTTCTTCGAGATCGCGGCGCACGAGATCCGCATGCTTCCGAAGCTTGAGGGCACGGTGCACGTGAACATGGCCCTGATCGTGAAGTTCATGAAAAATTATTTCTTCAATCCCGGTCAGTACGAAGAGGTTCCCAGGCGGGATGACAACGGCAACGATTCCTTCATGTTCAGGCAGGGACCGACCGGCGGGCTCTCCAAGATTCAGTTCCACGATTACAACATCGCCTACGATAGCGTCGATCTTCCGAACGTGAACATATTCAAGGAGCAGATCAGGCTCTTCAAGAAGTTTCTGGCCAAGGCGAGCCCGGACGAGAAGCAGGCAAAGGACATCGATTACCTGCTGGCCCTGGGAGAGATCCTGTGCCTGGTGGCGTACGGCCAGCTCATCATCGAGAACCGCAAACACTTCAATGTCGAAGACGCCCTGCTCGACGAGATCTTCGACTTCATGGTGCGCGATTTCTCGAAGTTCGCCCTGAACATCCACTCCAAGCCGAGCAACAGCGACGCCCAGAGGGAGTACTCGCTCGCCATGATCAAGACGCCGCTCGCGAATCCCGAGCGCTTCAGCAAGATATGGAAGGAGCACGTGTACGCCCTCAAGGGCCTGTATTCGATGAATGAATAGCTGCACCGGAGAGCGTTTGTTCAGCATTGGCGTTCAAGAATTTTTCTGATATGCTGGATGTTGACCGGTTTTTCAAGGTAGGCCAGGGGCGCTGTCTGCAGCGCCCTGTCTTTAATTTCCTTGGTTGAATACCCCGTCATGTATATCACGGGAATCGGCATTTGCTCGTGGATTTTCTGGATTGCTTCAATGCCGTCCATTTCTCCTATGAGGTTTATATCCATGAGTATGGTTGACGGCATGTCGGTGAACGCTTTTTTTACGGCTTCGTCTCCTGAGGCGATGATGTCGGTCACTTCATAACCGAGATGCATCAGCTCATGCCGCAGGCTCATCGCGGTGATCATCTCGTCTTCGACAATCATCAGTTTCTTTTTCGCGGCCATTATATCCTTCTTCGGTAGAGGTTGGTTTTTATATTGATTATACACCCGAATCCCTTCCCCTTCAAAAAAATAATCTCGCCTCCCAGCTGATTTTTCGAAATAGTGTGTATGATATTCATACCGAGGGTCGCCGATACCGAGGGTTCAAATCCTTCCGGGAGTCCGATGCCGTTGTCCCTGTATTCGAACTTCAGATTCTTTCCGGCGGATTCGATTTTAATCAGGATTTCTCCGTGGCTTTCCCCGTGAAAAGCGTGCTTGAGCGAATTTGATATGAGCTCGTTCAAAACAAGGCTCAGCGGCATGGCCACGTCGATTGATATCGGGATGCTGTCAACCGATTGCCTGATGGATATTTTTTCCGGGATAAGGGCATAGTTTCTGGTTATCAATTCCGCAAAGCTATTAATGAAATCATGCAGGTTGAGATCGGTAAGATTCTGCGATTCGTACAGTTTCTGGTGCACCAGGGCCATGGTCTGTATCCTGGTTTCAATATCGGTGAAGAGATCATGTATCTCTTGATCATCTGTACCGGCTGACTTGAGTTTGAGCAAGCCGCTGATGACCTGCATATTGTTCTTGGTCCGATGGTACAGCTCCTTGATCAGGAGCTCTTTTTCATCGAGAGAACTGCGGAGAGATCGTTCAGCCTCCTTGAGATTGGTTATATCCTGCAGGACAAAGATAATACAATCGTCGCCGGCAATCTTTATTCTCCGGGCTGAATAGTTTACATTGCGCAACGAACCGTCTTTGCGCCTGAACCGTGATTCACGATTCAGGACATCCAGGTCTGCTTTTAAATCATTCACCATTTTGTCTCGTTCGACAAGGTCATTCCAGACATTGATTTCCATGGCGGTCCGTCCGATTACCTCATGTGTTTTCCATCCCGAAATCTCCTCGAATCCGCGGTTGACATCCATGATTTGACCGTCTTTCAATCGGGTAATCACGATGCAATCAGGCGTAGTCATGAAAACTTTAGTGAACTTTTCCTCAGATTGGCGGGATTTTTCTTCGGCCAGTTTTTGCTCCGTAATGTCGAGGAAAATTCCGTCAAAGACAACACGATCATCGCTCCTTACCGGTGTTGAAAGCCCCTTGAACCACATTATTTCACCCGACGGTTTTAATAAGCGGCCTTCAAAATTCCATGGTGCGATTTTTTCCTGAGCCTCCCTGATCGAGTTGAGAAATCTTTCTTTGTCTTCCTGGCACAGCCGGGAGATGAAGGTCGGGAATATCGATTCAAGGTCTCCAGGCAATCCGAAGATTTCCGTAATTCTTTCACTGGCATAGCTGATGCCGTATTCGCCGTTGTCTTTCGCATAGAACTGGTAAACGACGCCTGGTATATTCGTCGTGATTCCGTGAAGCCGTTGCTCGTTCTTTATCAGTATTTTTTCAGTCTCCTTGATTTCGGTTACGTCATTGAGTATGAAGATCAGACATTCCTCTCCTGCGATCTGGATCGTTCGAGCCGAGTAAATCCCCTCGCGAACCGTGCCGTCTTTCCGTCTGAATTGAAATTCGCGGTGCTTGATTTCCCTGCCTGCCTGGAGGTCGTCAATCATTCTTTCGCGCTGTTCAAGTCCGGCCCAGAACATGATGTCGATCGATGTTTTACCTGTCGCCTCTTCCCGCGTCCAGCCGGTGATTTCCTCGAACCCGATGTTGACGTCGATGATCATGCCGTCGCTCAATCGAGTTATAGCAATACAGTCAGGAGACAACATGAAGATTTTCGTGAATTTTTCCTCTGACTGCCGGGAGCTTTCTTCAGCAAGCCTGCGCGCGGTGATGTCCTGCATAATAAATATCAGGCATTCATCTCCAGCGATCTGTATCGGCTTGCTGGAATAAAGCCCGATTCCCGGGGAATTGTCCTTGCGTCTGAACCTGCATTCACGCTGCCGTATTTCCCTACCGGCTTTCAGCTCGTTTGCCATGAACACCCTGTCTGCAAGATCGTCCCAGAAATTGATATCCAGCGAAGTGCGCCCGATTACTTCGGCGCGTTTCCAGCCGAGCATTTCCTCGAACGCCTCGTTCGTATCGATTATCATGCCGTCCTCTATTCTTGTGATGCTGATGCCGTCGGGCGCCATCATGAAAACTTGAGTGAATTTCTCTTCGGTCACCTTGCGCCAGGTAATATCCTGGGAAACATTTGCCAGATACTTCAGCGAACCAGTGTCCGGGTCGTCGATGGTGAAGGCCATGGCATGCACGTCAGTCAACCTGCCTGTCTTGAGGTTGATATATTGCAAATCGCCCTCCCATGACTTGCCTTCAATAAGTGATGGAAGCAGCTCATTTTCAACCAGCCCCCTAATATGGTCTGGGATCACCTGAAGTATGTTTATTTTCTCAATGTCTTTCTGGTCGATGCCGAGCATCCTTGATCCGGCTTCATTAAGAAATACCATCCTCCCATCCAGATGGGAGAGGTTTATCAGTTCATTGCTATGCCTGACGATTGAGGCGAGTTTCCGGGTCTCTTCCTCAATTTTTTTGCGCTGGGTTATGTCGGTTAATATTCCCTCAACTCCCTGGATGTCGCCTTTCTCGTCATAATAAAGATGGCTGTTTATCAGAGCCGGAAATGTAGTGCCATCCCTGCGTTTCAGTTTCACTTCATAATTGACCACTTTCCCGATCCTGTATATCTCATCAAGGAGCAATACCCTCTGACCGGGATTTTCGTAAAATTCTTCAGCGACATTCATCCCTATAAGCTCGTCGGTTGATTCAAATCCCAGGTTGCGCGCCCCCGAAGGTGTTATGAATGTGAGATTTCCCTTCAAATCAGTCCTGTATAATGAATCCTGGATGTTATTTACCAGTGTGCGGTATTTTTCCTCACTTTCGCGGAGTGTGTTTTCAGCAATTTTTCTCTCTGTGATATCGAGTATGGATCCTATGCTGTATGCGGTGCCGGGGATCATGGCCACCCGAACAATGACATCCAGGATCTTGCCGGTTGCGGTCTCAAATTTCGTATCATACACCCCCGGCGCGGTATCCGGGTCGATTCTGCGGATCGTATGGTATTGTTTCATCTTTGCGAGGTTCTCGTCATCCTTGATGAACTCGATCCAGCTCATCTTCCCTTCGACCTGTTCTTTGGAATAGCCGGTCATTTTTTCGAATTCCCTGTTGACCAGTGCGATCGTCGTGTCTTCCGCAATGCATAACATGCCGACGCCGATATTCTCAAATAAAGTCCTGTAGCGTTCCTCGAGAGCGTTGATGTCGGTTCTACTATCTGCGAAGAAATTCATTTCGACGCCCGATATTGCGACGATTTCTCCTCCCGGCCGCCCGCCGTGAGGAATGAGCATGGTGTTCCACCTGATATTTCTGATCGTTCCATCCAGGTAATACATCTGTGTATTGAAGGCATCGGCCGTATCTCCTTTGATCGCACGGCCGATCGTGGATGTGAATGTGTTTTTATCGGCTGCCGTGACGAAGGGCCATCCGGGATCATCTCCTGTATGCTGAAGCAGTGCCCCGATGCGGGAGTTGAAGTAATCGTTTATCCAGATAATTTTCCCTGATGCGTCCGCCATCAATATGGGGATTGAAGCTGTGTTGAAAGCTTTGTGGAACGAATTGATCATACCGTTGATATCGGAAAAATATTATCTCGATCCGGTCCGTGGCAGGATAATATGCCGCCTGAAAGCCCTTTTAATCTGCGGGACTCCTTGATCGGATTCAATGGCAATATTCTATCATGGCTATACTGCCTGACAATTGTTTTTTTAGTGTATTGATATCCGCCCAAACCGCTAATATTCCAATATTATATTTGACAGGATCAGGCGCTCATGTAACATACACCAGGTCTGTAATAACAGGAGTGGAGGCGGATGCCGGTATTCTCGCATATATTCGCCGGCGGCATGAAAACCTCATTCGATCGTGAGACCCTGGATTTTCATCAGGACTGTTTATCCCCGCAGGAACCGGTTACGGCGCACGATGCCGCCTGTTATTTTATCACGGACAAAATAAAGCAAAGCAAAACGAAATAATGGAGGAACAATTTGCGAGCCGCTATTTTTATTGATGGAGCCTATCTTCTGTCATTTTTGAAAAAGAACAACATTGAGCCCAAATATGACGAGCTCTCCGACTATCTTTTAAAACCACTGCGGAAATCCGTTCCGCTCGACCTTCTGCGCTGCTATTTTTACTATTGCGCGCCATGGATGTCTCCCGAACCGACTGACAGCGAGAAACGCAGGATGGAGGAGCATGATGCGTTCATGGATGAAATAACAAGCCTGCCAAGGTGGGGTGTGCGACTGGGCAAGCTCCATCGCAGAAGGGACGGGAACCGCGAATACTTCGAGCAGAAAAGGGTGGATGTCCTGCTTTCAGTGGACATGGTGCGCCACTCCGCAGCGGGCCACATCCAGCATGTGATCGTCGTCGCGGGTGACAGCGATTTCATCCCCGCGATCGAGGCTACCAAGGAATCCGGCGCGACAGTTTCGCTCTGGTACGGCGACGAAAACACAATCCACAAGGACCTGCTCGCGCTGGCCGATATCACCCACAAGATCGACTGGAAGAAATTTCCTGGAAAGAAGATCAAGGACGCGAAGCCGGGTATACTGAGCCGGTTGAGGTCGGGATCGGCTTCGGTTTCGAGTTCGGGTTCCGGCCAGCCTTCGGGATCAGACCAGCGTTCGGGCCGCGATCACCGCAGAAGGCGGCGAAGGCCCTCGAACCGCAACTCTTCTGGGAACAGCCAGCCCGTTTCCTGAGTCGCGTGCATCATTGACTTTTCGCAAGCATTGCGGCGCATTCAGATGAACTGACCGTTTTCTGTTCGCCTGTTTTCAGGTCCTTGACCGTGCATGTCCCGGCGGCGCTCTCGTCTTCTCCGATAATCACTGCGTAAAGCGATTTCTCGCGGTCCGCCTTTTTGAACTGCGCCTTGAATCCCTTTGACGCCGGATCCATGTCGACCGAGAATCCGGCGTCCCTGAGCCGGGATGCGAGCTCGACCGCCTGCCTGAGCGATTCCCCCCCGACATGGACGATGTATGCGTCGATCCCGCTCGAGGAGATTTCCTGGTCCTCGATCAGCAGGTACATCCGCTCGATCCCGGCGGCGAATCCTACAGCCGGGGTCGGTTTTCCGCCGAAATGCTCGACAAGGCCGTCATAGCGGCCGCCCGCGGCGAATGCGTTCTGACCGCCAAGCTGCGAAGACACGAATTCGAAGGTCGTCCTGGTATAG
>Ga0209310_1002673_pt1 | contig 11247 bp, 11 predicted proteins | sample AD_UKC030_MetaG_FD_184415 | JGI IMG/M metagenome (GOLD analysis project Ga0209310, IMG submission 184415) | Active sludge microbial communities of municipal wastewater-treating anaerobic digesters from USA - AD_UKC030_MetaG (SPAdes) (version 2) | ecosystem: Engineered > Bioreactor > Anaerobic >... | reverse complement strand
ATCGTCAATCTCTTCCCGCTGGAAGAGAGTGAGCGGATCAATGCCGTGCTACCGGTCAAGGAATTCTCCGAAGATCAGTACGTGTTCATGGCCACCGTCAAGGGCACCGTCAAGAAAACCCCGCTCTCCGATTACTCGAATCCACGCAAGGCCGGCATCATCGCCGTAAGTCTGGACGAGGGCGATTACCTGATCGGCGTCGAGCTCACCAACGGTCAGAGCGATATCGTGCTGGTGTCCAATGCCGGCAAGGCGGTCTGGTTCGACGAGGAAGATGTGCGCCCGATGGGCCGTGGCGCGCGCGGCGTGCGTGGCATGCGCCTGCAGGAAGGCCAGTCGCTGATTTCGCTGCTGGTGGCCGAGAGCGATCAGCAGACCGTGCTGGTGGCGACCGAGAACGGCTTCGGCAAGCGTACCGTGCTGGCCGATTTCCGTCACTCGGGGCGTGGCACGCAGGGCGTGCGGGCGATTGCCGCCGACCGCGAGCGCAATGGTCCGGTGATCGGCGCCAAGCTGGTCAACGACGAAGACGAGGTCATGCTGATCACCACCGGTGGGGTGCTGATCCGCACCCGGGTCGCCGAAATTCGCGGCATGGGCCGGGCGACGCAGGGCGTGACGCTGATTTCGCTCGATGACGGCGAAAAGCTGGCCGGGCTGGAAAAAATCGTCGAGAGCGTCGCGGACGAGGTGGAGGCGCCGGGTGATGCCGCTGACCAGACACCTGGTGATCAGGTTGCGGATTCCGCTGGCGAGGCTGCCGGGGAGGAATGATGGGTCGGGCCTGGAACTTCAGCGCCGGCCCGGCCGCATTGCCGGAAGAGGTTTTACTGCAGGCTCGGGAAGAATTGCCCGATTGGGATGGCGCCGGCTGCAGCATCATGGAAATGAGCCACCGCAGCAAGGAGTTCGCCGCCATCATCGAACAGGCCGAAGCCGACCTGCGCGAATTGATGGCCATTCCCGCCGGCTACAAGGTGCTTTTCCTGCAGGGCGGTGCGACGCAGCAGTTCGCGCAGATCCCGATGAACCTACTGGCCGGGCGCTCGGCCGACTACATCGTCACCGGCTCATGGTCGAAGAAGGCGTTCAGGGAAGCGCAGCGAGTGGCGGCCAATGCGGGTACCGTCCGCTGTGCGGCTACAACCGCAGACAGCAATTTCACCCGCTTGCCCGCCGCCGAGGAAATCCGGCTCGACCCGTTCGCGGCCTACCTGCACGTGTGTACCAACGAAACGATAAATGGTGTAGAGATTCCCGCCGAGCGCATCGCCGATGCCGGCGTGCCGCTGGTCGCCGACATGTCGTCGCATATCCTGTCGCGGCCATTTCCGGTCGACAAGTTCGGCCTGATCTACGCTGGTGCCCAGAAGAACATCGGCATCGCCGGCCTGACTCTGGTCATCGTGCGTCAGGAACTGCTCGGCATGGCGCCGCTGAGCATCCCCAGCGTCATGGACTACGCGCTGATGGCCGAAAGCGGCTCCCTGCTCAATACCCCGCCGACCTGGGCCATCTATATCGCCGGGCTGGTTTTCCAGTGGCTGAAGCGTCAAGGCGGCCTGGCAGGCATCGCTGCGGTCAACGCCGAAAAAGCCCGCATTTTGTACGAATGCATCGATGAGTCGGGCGGTTTCTACGCCAATCCGGTCGATCCCGATTGCCGCTCGCGGATGAATGTCCCGTTTACTCTGACCGATCCTCAACTCGACGCTGTCTTTATCGCCGAGGCCAAGGCAGCCAACCTGTTGTCGCTGAAGGGTCACAAGTCGGTCGGCGGCATGCGCGCTTCCATCTACAACGCCGTTGCGCCGGAAGGCGTGCGGGCGCTGGTGGATTTCATGAACGATTTCGCCAAACGCAACGGGTAAAACCACATGAGCGACGATCTGCAAAAGGCCCTGGCCGGTGTCCGCGCCGAAATCGACGGCATCGACGCCGAATTGCTGCGCCTGCTCAACCAGCGCGCCCGCTGCGCCCAGAAAGTCGGCGCGATCAAGGCAGAACATGGCGAAGCGGGGCATATCTATCGCCCCGAGCGCGAGGCGCAGGTCTTGCGCCGCCTGCAGGAGGCGAATCCCGGCCCGTTGCCGAGCGAGAACATAACCTTCTTCTTCCGTGAGGTCATGTCGGCCTGCCTGGCGTTGGAAGAGCCGTTGGGCATCGCCTTCCTTGGCCCGCTCGGTACCTTTTCCGAATCGGCGGCGACCAAGCACTTCGGCCATGCGGCACTTCTGTTGCCGCAGGTTTCGATCGATGATGTTTTCCGTGAAGTCGAGTCCGGGCACGCCCAATACGCGGTAGTCCCGGTCGAAAACTCGACCGAAGGCGCGGTCGGCCGCACGATGGACCTGTTGCTCGCGACCCCGCTAAAGATCTGTGGCGAATTGGTATTGCGCATTCACCAGCACCTGCTCTCCAGCGAAACCGATCTGGGCGGCATCACCAAGGTCTTCTCGCACGCCCAGTCGCTGGCACAGTGCCACGAATGGCTGAACCGCATGCTGCCCAACGCGCAGCGTATTCCGGTCGGCAGCAATGCGCAGGCCGCGCGCAACGCTTCGGAAGAGCCGGGCACCGCCGCAATCGCCGGTGAAGCGGCGGCGGCTCGCTACAACCTGCCGCGCCTCGCCGAAAACATCGAGGACGAGCCGAACAACACGACGCGTTTCCTGGTTCTCGGCAAGCATGACGCCGGGCCTTCGGGGCGCGACAAGACCTCGCTGATCATGTCGGCGCCCAACCGTACCGGTGCCCTGCACGAACTGCTGCTGGCCTTCGCCCACGCCGGGGTTTCGATGTCCCGCCTGGAATCGCGCCCGGCCCGCCATGCGCTTTGGGAATATGTCTTCTACGTCGATATCGATGGTCATCGCGATGACCCGGCGGTCAGGACCGCGCTCGACGAACTCGCCAGCCGCGCCGCCTATCTGAAAATCCTCGGTTCCTACCCGGTGGCGGTTTATTGACCTGCTACACTGCATTCAGACTGTACTGATCCGGAGATCTCAATGCCGACTATTAGCATGTTCTACGGAATCGTCATCAGCATGTATTTCTTTGATGACGAGCGCCACAAACTGCCGCATATTCACGCCAAATATCAGGGGCAGGAAGCATCGTTCTCAATCCTCGATGGCGAACTTCTGATTGGTGCCTTTCCTCCCAATAAAACTCGATTAGTTCAGGCCTGGATAGAAATTCAACGTGAATCTCTGTTGGCCGACTGGGAACTCGCCACGGCTGGCGAAGCGTTGTTTCCGATTGACCCTCTTCGTTGATCATGGAATCTGTCATCAAAGTCATGGCTCTCGAGGATTTTCGCCTCGAACTCTGGTTCGACGATGGGGTCCATCGAGTTTTTGATGTCCGTCCCTATCTCGACAAGGGTGTATTCAAGCGCCTCAAGGATCCTGTGTTTTTCAGGCAAGCCTATGTGGCATTGGATACCGTTTGTTGGCCAGGGGGGTTGGATATAGCCCCGGAAACGCTCTACGACCGGTCAATACCAGTTTAATTGTTAAGGTTTATTCATGTCTCTCCAAGATCAATCCCTCTCCTACGTTCGCGCCATTTCGCCCTACCAGCCGGGCAAGCCGATCACCGAACTGGCCCGGGAGATGGGCATCCCGGTCGACAAAATTCTCAAGCTGGCTTCCAATGAGAACCCGCTCGGCATGAGCCCCAAGGCGAAAAAGGCGGTCGAGGCGGCGATCAGCGGCATCGAGCGCTATCCTGACCAGTTTGATCTGATCAAGGCCGTCGCAGCGCGTTGCAACGTGGTGCAGAGCCAGGTCGTCCTCGGCAACGGCTCGAACGACGTGCTCGACCTGATCGCCCGCGTTTTCCTGGCGCCGGGCCGCTCGGCGGTTTTCGCGCAGCATGCCTTCGCGGTTTACCCGCTCGCTACGCTGTCGACCGGGGCAGCGCTGATTTCGACGCCGGCGAAGAACTATGGCCATGACCTGGCCGCCATGCGCGCCGCAGTCCGTCCGGACACGCGCATCGTCTGGATCGCCAACCCGAACAACCCGACCGGCAACTTCCTGCCTTACCCGGAAGTGCGCGCCTTCCTCGAAGCGGTGCCAAAGGATGTGGTCGTCGTCCTCGACGAGGCTTACAACGAATACCTGCCGCCGGCCGAGCGGGTCGATACGGCAGCGTGGATCGCGGATTTCCCCAATCTGGTGGTCACCCGCACTTTCTCGAAGATTTTCGGCCTGGCCGGCCTGCGCGTCGGCTATGCGCTGGCCTCCGCCGAAATCGCCGACCTGATGAACCGGGTGCGCCAGCCGTTCAACGTCAACAATCTGGCTATCGCCGCAGCGGTGGCCGCACTTGACGACCACCTGTTCGTCGCCGAAAGCTACGAACTCAACCGGCGCGGCATGGAGCAACTCGTCGCCGGCCTCAAGCGGCTGGGGCTGGAGCACATTCCCTCACACGGCAATTTCGTCACCTTCAAGGCGGGCGATGGCGCCGCGGTCAACCAGAAGCTGCTGAAGCAGGGCGTCATCGTCCGCCCGATCGGCGGCTACGGCCTGCCGGAATGGCTGCGCGTGTCCATCGGTACCGAGCCGGAGAACGCCCGCTTCCTCGAAGCGCTGGAGAAGGCGCTGTAAATGTCCGAGTTCGGCAAGATCGTCGTCTTCGGCACCGGCCTGATCGGCGGCTCTTTCGCATTGGCGCTCAAGGAAGCCGAGGCGGTCGAGGAAGTGGTCGGCTTCGGCCGCACGCCGTCGACCTTGCGTGTGGCGCAGGAACTCGGCGTAATCGACCGTGCCGGCATCAACCCGACGCACGAGATCGAGGATGCCGACATCGTGCTGGTGGCCACCCCGGTCGCCCAGATGCCGGAAATTTTCGAACGCATCGCACCTTACCTCGGCCCGAATACCATCGTCACCGACGGCGGTTCGACCAAGGGCGACGTCGTTGCCGCGGCGCGCGCCGCGTTCGGCGAGCGGATCGGCCAATTCGTGCCGGCCCACCCGATCGCCGGCGCGGAAAACAGCGGCCCGGCGGCGGCGCGCTGGGATCTCTATCGGGGCAGGAAGGTCGTCGTCACGCCCCTGCCGGAAAACGCCGACGATGCGCTCGACCACATCAAGCGCGCCTGGTCGCTGTGCGGCGCCGACATCTACGAACTGACGCCGGAAGCGCATGACCGCGTCTTCGCCGCGGTCAGCCACCTGCCGCACTTGCTGTCGTTCGCGCTGGTCCATGACTTGGCGGTGCGCGAGGACGCTGAGCTGTTCTTCACCTTCGCCGCCTCCGGTTTCCGCGATTTCACGCGTATCGCCGCCAGCCATCCCGAAATGTGGCGCGACATCTGCCTCGCCAATCGCGATGCCTTGTTGCTGGAACTGGACAGTTATCGCGAGCAGCTCGACGATCTACGCTTGGCCCTGGCGCGCAATGACGGTGAGCGGCTCGAGGAAATCTTCGGCATCGCCCGTCAGGCCAGGCGCGAGTGGGCCGGGGAGGGCTGAGATGATCCGTCCATTGCGCGCGCTGTTGCTGGTTCTGGCACTGGCGTTCCCGACGATCACCGTTTCAGCCGAACCGCCGACGATCCTCCTCGCCGAGGTCTTTCGCAATCAGGTCGATGTCGCACAGTACCTCGTCAGCGAAAAGCTCGATGGCGTGCGCGCCATCTGGGATGGCGAAACCCTGCGCTTCCGCAGCGGCAAGACGATTAACGCGCCGAGGTGGTTCCTCGACGGCCTGCCGAAGACACCGCTCGACGGCGAACTGTGGATCGGGCGCGGCACTTTCGAGCGACTCTCCGGCATCGTTCGCAAGGAGGTTCCCGACGACGCCGAGTGGCGACAGGTGCGCTACATGATCTTCGAACTGCCTGGCGCTGCGGGTACTTTTCGCGAGCGGGCCGAAGCGATGCGCCAGATCGCCCGTCAGGCCAAGGTGCCGTGGCTGCGTGAAATTGAGCAGTTTTCGGTAGTCGACCGCAGCAGCCTGCAAAAACGCCTGAAGGAAGTCGTCAAGGCCGGTGGCGAAGGCCTGATGCTGCACCGTGCTGATGCACCATACGAAACCGGGCGCAGCGAGATGCTGCTCAAGGTCAAGGCGTGGGACGATGCCGAGGCTATCGTGATTGCCCACCAGCCCGGCAAGGGCAAGTACGCCGGGATGCTCGGCGCGTTGCGCGTCCGCGCCGACGATGGTCGCGAATTTTCTTTGGGCACAGGCTTTACCGAGCAGCAGCGCCGCGACCCGCCGCCGATCGGCGCGACGGTGACCTATCGCTATCATGACCTCACGCGGAACGGTCAGCCGCGCTTCGCCAGCTTTCTGCGGGTGCGAGAGGAGTGATCCGTTGTGCCGCAAGCCCTGAAACAATGGCTTAGTCATTGCCCCGATTACAAAGGCAGTCGCCCAGATATGGGGTTATGGCCGTAGTCGATGTGGGTAAATAGCTTGTTTTTACTGTAAAATTGCATGTTTACGCCCAACGCAAACATCGCCTACATGTTGATTCCAGTCATTCTCTCCGGCGGCGCCGGAACCCGTCTCTGGCCAGTCTCTCGCGAAGGCCATCCCAAACCATTCATGAAGCTGGCCGACGGCCAGAGTCTGCTGCTTAAAACTTATCTGCGGGCTGCCAACGTGGCGCAGGGTGGCGAAATCCTGACCGTCACCAATCGCGACTACTTTTTCATGAGCAAGGATGAGCTGGCCAAGGCAGGGCTTGGCGAGCGCAATCCTGGCGTATTCATGCTCGAACCGGTGGGTCGCAATACGGCCCCGGCTGTCGCCATGGCGGCGCTGCATGTCGCGGAAAAGGACGGTCGCGATGCGCTGTTGCTCGTGCTTGCTGCCGACCATCTGATCAAGGACCAGCCGGCTTTCGCCAGGGCAGTGGCTGACGCCGCCAACCTGGCTGCCCAGGATTATCTCGTTACCTTCGGTATCGTACCCGATGCCCCGGAAACCGGCTTCGGCTACATCGAATCGGGAGAGGCGCTCGGCGCCGGCAAGGCGGTCAAGCGTTTCGTCGAAAAGCCTTCGCTCGAGAAGGCCCGGGAGTATCTGGTAGCCGGCAATTTCTTGTGGAATTCCGGCATGTTCTGCTTCAAGGCTGGCGCGGTGCTTGACGAACTGGCGCGGCACGCACCCGATGTGCTTAAGTCCTCCGAAGCCTGCTGGGCAGCGATGTCGGAAAATGGCATCCGCCATGAATCGATGCTCGAAATCCCGGCCGAAGCCTTCGCCGAAGTGCCGGACATTTCCGTCGACTACGCCATCATGGAGCGTTCGGCCAAGGTCGCCGTCGTGCCCGCCGACTTCGGCTGGAGCGACATCGGCTCCTGGAATGCCGTCAGCGGCTTGGTTTTGCCGGATGCCGACAACAACCGCGCGGTCGGCGAGGCCATATTCGTCGACAGCAAGAACACCTTTGTCCAAAGCGAGGACCGCCTGGTTGCCGCCGTGGGCCTCGACAACCTGATGATTGTCAGTACCCCGGATGCCTTGCTGGTTGCACACCCGGACAAGGCGCAGGATGTCAAGAAGGTCGTTACTCAACTCAAAAAGCAGAATCACGAAGCCTACAGGCTACACCGCACCGTCGCCCGCCCCTGGGGTACCTATACGGTGCTCGAGGAAGGCCCGCGCTTCAAGATCAAGCGCATCGAAGTCAAGCCCGGCGGCAGCCTCAGCCTGCAGATGCACCACCACCGCAGCGAACACTGGATCGTCGTCAGCGGCATGGCCAAGGTGCTGAATGGCGGCCGGGAGATCTTCGTCGGTACAAACGAGTCCACCTACATCCCTGCCGGCCACCAGCACCGCCTCGAAAACCCGGGGGTGATGGATCTGGTCATGATCGAAGTGCAGAGCGGCGAATACCTGGGCGAGGACGACATCGTCCGCTTTCAGGATGTTTATGGACGCGCCTGAGTACGAGCGCAGTCTATTGTGGAACGATCCGGCGCTGGGCATTGAATGGCCGGTCGATGGTGAGCTCAAGCTGGCCGCCAAGGATGCAGCGGCCAAGCGCTTGAACGAAGCCGAGACCTTCGCCTGATGCAGACCTTTCCTGCCACCCCACGCGAGATTGTTGCCAGCCTCTGGCGTAACCGCAGCCTCCTCAAAGCTTCAGTCAAACGTGAGGTATTGGGGCGCTATCGTGGCTCGGTCATGGGGGTTCTCTGGTCTTTCTTCAACCCGGTGTTCATGTTGATTGTCTACACCTTTGTTTTTAGCGTGGTATTTCAGGCACGCTGGAGCGCAGGTAGCGAATCAAAAACTGAGTTTGCCTTGGTCCTCTTTGCGGGACTGCTTGTGTTCAACCTGTTTGCAGAATGCATCAACCGGGCGCCCGGCCTGATCGTGGGTAATCAGAACTACGTAAAGAAGGTCGTGTATCCACTTGAAATCCTGCCGTGGGTAGGATTAGGGGCTGCACTGTTTCATGGCGCAGTGAGCCTCGGTGTCTGGCTGATCGCCCACCTGATCTTCTTTGGCCTGCCACATGCCACTATCCTTTACCTTCCGCTGATACTCCTGCCCTTTGGTCTCTTCATCATGGGCCTGAGCTGGGCGTTGGCATCGTTGGGTGTCTACCTGCGCGATGTGGGGCAGTTCATCGGTCTTCTCACCACGGTGCTGATGTTCCTCTCGCCCATCTTCTACCCCGCCTCGGCCCTGCCCGAGGCCTATCGACCCGTGCTGTACATGAACCCCCTGACACCGGTCATCGAACAGACGCGCGACGTACTCTTCTGGGGGAGGGCGCCGGATTTCGCCATGCTCGGCATTTACCTGGTTGCCACCTCCCTGATCGCCTGGCTCGGCTTCGCCTGGTTCCAGAAGACGCGGAAAGGCTTTGCCGATGTCCTCTGAAATCTCCATCAAGGTCGAGAACCTCAGCAAGTGCTACCAGATCTACGACCAGCCGCGCGACCGCCTCAAGCAGTTCATCGTGCCGCGCCTGCAACGCGCCATCGGGCAGCCGTCAAGGCAATACTTCCGGGAATTCTGGGCTCTCAAGGAGGTTTCTTTTGAAGTCAAGCGGGGCGAAACGGTCGGCATCATCGGTCGCAATGGCAGCGGAAAATCCACGCTGTTACAAATGATCTGCGGCACCCTCAACCCGACCGGCGGGAGCATCCAGACACACGGCCGCATTGCTGCATTGCTGGAATTGGGCTCGGGCTTCAACCCGGAGTTCAGTGGGCGTGAGAACGTCTATATGAACGGCGCCGTGCTCGGGCTGAGCAGGGAAGAAATTGACCAGCGTTTCGATGCCATTGCCGCCTTCGCCGATATCGGCGAGTTCATTGAGCAACCAGTCAAGACATACTCCAGCGGTATGCTTGCAAGATTGGCATTTTCTGTTGCCATTCATGTAGACCCTGAAATTCTCATCGCCGATGAAATTCTTGCCGTAGGTGATTCGGCTTTTCAACGGCGTTGTCTTTCAAAGTTCTACGAAATACGCGACCGTGGCTGCACTATTCTCTTTGTGTCGCATGATCAATATCAGGTGAAATCAGTTTGCCAGAGAGCTTTATACCTAAAAGCTGGGCGGCAGATTATGTTTGGCCAGGCTGGAAGAGTGATCGATCAATATATGATTGAAATGGAGGCTCAATTCGCCAGCGTTTCAACCGAGGCATTGGCATTGAGCATAGATTCAAAAACCCTCGATCAAGATGTGCCGGAACTGTCCAAAATCGAATGTGACGAGACTAACTCCGGAGTAGAAATAGCTGCACAGAAAATTGATGCAAGCAATATTCATGAACCCGACCACATTTTTCAGATTCGGCATGTGAGCCTGACAGACTGCGATGGCAATATGCTGGACGTTGTTGCTACTGGTCAGTCTGTGAGACTTTCATTTGACTTCATTGCTCTTGTGGATACGCTTCCTGCTGAGATCAGCTTCGTTTTTAATCTGTATCGACATGATCAAATGTATCTGTGTGGAACGACAACACTGATGGACCAGATACCCGCTTATCGGTCATCTCAATCGGGAAGGGTGTCCATTGATTTTCCTGGTTTCCCACTTTTGAGCGGCCAATATATTTGGCGAGTTGCCATAAATGATAATGTTGGACTAATTACCTACGCTGAAGCAAAGAATGTATGTGCGTTTCGGGTTGAGGACAATTTCAATGCAGTAGGAATGTTCAATCTTGCACGACGGTGGATTTTTCAGCCGGGCGATCTCAATAATTTTTGAATAGGACGATAAATTGGAGCGATTGGATATCACCTCGGTACCAGAGATGCCGGATATAGAAGCATCAATTCATTTTGCACGCTATGCAATTGCTATGTCTCTTGTCAACGATAAAAAGGTTCTTGATATAGCATGTGGTGAGGGGTATGGAAGCTATTTGCTTAAGCGGGCAGGTGCCAAGGAAGTGGTCGGTGTTGACGTGTCAGCCGATGCGATAAATCGAGCTCGAAAGTCGTTTGATGCCTCAGGGATAAAGTTTGTATTAGCTGATGCGGCCATCATTGAACAAAGATATTCAGCCGAATATTTTGATGTTGTTATTTCCTGCGAAACCATTGAGCATATCGATAATCCAGATATCTACCTGCAATCACTGAAGAAATTAGCGAAGAAGGATGCTTTGTTCATCATCACCTGCCCCAATGATTATTGGTACTACCCTGAGGATCATCAGAGCAATCCGTATCATTTGCGCAAGTATCGTTTCAAGGAGTTTCAGAAACTGGCCACAAGCGTTCTTGGAGAAAATGTAACCTGGAGCATTGGAACTGCCGTCTTCGGATTTGGCTCGACGCCAATGGATGTCCGACAGGGCTATCTGCCCATCCCGGATAGTTGGATGTCTTTCAGGGAAATAGATGGCGCCTATCTTGTGAATGGTGGCGATGAGCAAAAATTCTCAGATTCGAATTGCAGCTATTTCATAGGGGTATGGAACGCGGCCGAAATGCCAATCGGAACCGCCGTATTCCCGGTTAGCATGGATTGCTATTCACGTATGCTTCTAGCGATGGATGGCAGGGTGCAACAACGTGAGAATATTTCCTTGATTGGGTCGATGACAGAAGTGAATGTTTCCGAACTAGATTTGCAAAGTACCCGACTGCATTTCCAAGCTACCATCGCGGAAAACGAAGTCCTGAGAGAGCGACTGCAGGCATACAAGGGAGATCTACATACGGTCCAGTCTGAACTTGAAGTCTGTAGGGTAGAGCGTGATCAAATGCGGGTTGCTCACGATCGATATGTGTGGC
>Ga0209310_1002670_pt1 | contig 11259 bp, 8 predicted proteins | sample AD_UKC030_MetaG_FD_184415 | JGI IMG/M metagenome (GOLD analysis project Ga0209310, IMG submission 184415) | Active sludge microbial communities of municipal wastewater-treating anaerobic digesters from USA - AD_UKC030_MetaG (SPAdes) (version 2) | ecosystem: Engineered > Bioreactor > Anaerobic >... | reverse complement strand
TATGCAGCACATAAAACCGCGCCTTTGCCGCCCTGGCGTCGTTGCAAATCCTCGCGATGCCACTGGGCATCGCTGCGGTTTGCGCCTAGCCAGGACGACAAATCCATCGGTTTTCTTAAGTGCTGCGCAGAGTGGAACACTGCACTAGGAAGGCACGCGCGTGGACATGGCCTTGTGGACGAGCACCGATGGCGGCCTGCTGCTGCCGGCGGCCGTGCTGCTGCCCTTCGCCGGCATGCTGCTCGGCTTGGGCCTAGGCGGGCGCTGGGTGCAGCGCGTGGCCTTCGTCGTGATCGCGCTCGGGATGATGCTGGCGCTGGCCATCGCGGCGTCGTGGCTCGGCGCCGGCGGGCCGCTGGTCTACCTGCTCGGCGGCTGGCAGCCGCCGCTGGGCATCGCGCTGCGCGCCGACGGCGCCGCGGTGGCGATGCTGCTGGCGATCGCGGGCGTGGTGTGCGGCATCGGCCTGTACGCGCGCGCCGATTTCGGCACGCCGCGCGGCGCCCCGGAATCGCGCGCCGCCTTCGCCTACTGGCTGCTGCTGATGGCGGTGTGGGGATCGCTGAACCTGGTGTTCGTCAGCGGCGACCTGTTCACGCTGTACGTGGCGCTGGAGCTGCTGACCTTCGCCGGCGTGCCGCTGGTGTGCCTGGCCGGCAGCGGCGAGACGCTGCGCGCGGCGCTGCGCTACCTGCTGTTCGCGCTGTGCGGCTCGGTGCTGTACCTGCTGGGCGTGGTGCTGCTGTACGGCGGCTACGGCACCGTCGACATCCCGCTGCTGGCGCAGGCGGTGCAGCCCGAGCCGATCGCGTGGACGGCATTGGCGCTGATGACGGTCGGCCTGCTGGCCAAGACGGCGCTGTTCCCGCTGCACATCTGGCTGCCGCCGGCGCACGGCGGCGCACCGGCCGCCGCCAGCGCGGTGCTGTCGGCGCTGGTCATCAAGGGCTCGTGGTTCCTGGTGCTGCGGTTGTGGCTGGACGTGTTCCCCGGCGTGGCCACCGCGTCGGCGGCGCAGCTGCTGGCCGGCATGGGCGCGGCGGCGATCGTCGTCGGCAGCGTGGTCGCGTTGCGCCAGCAGCGCTTGAAACTGCTCGTCGCGTACTCGACGGTCGCGCAGATCGGCTACCTGTTCCTGTTGTTCCCGATGGCCTTCGACGCCGCCGGCCAGATGGCGCTGCGCGACGTGGCGCAGGCCGCCGGGCTGCTGCAGGCGATCGCGCATGCCACCGCCAAGGCCGGCATGTTCATGGCCGCGGGGCTGGTGTATGCGGCGCTGGGCCACGACCGCATCGACGACCTGGCCGGCGCCGCGCGCGCGCTGCCGATCGCCGTGCTGGCCTTCGTGGTCGGCGGCGTCGCGCTGATGGGCGTGCTGCCCAGCGGCGCGTACCTGGCGAAGAAGCTGCTGCTTGACGCCGCCGCCGAATCGGGCCAATGGTGGTGGACCTGGGTGCTCACCGGCGGCGCCGCCTTCACCGCCGGCTACGTGGTGCTGGTGCTGGCGCGCGTGCTGCGCCGCCCGGCCGAGGCGCTGGCCGTCAAGCCGGTGTCGCGGCTGTCGCAGTGGGCGGCGCTGGGGCTCGCGCTGGCGTCGCTCGCGCTGTCGCTGGCGGCCGTCGTCGGGCCGTTGCCGGCCGCGCTGGTGTCGAACCCGCTGGCACCGAAGGAGCTGGGCAACACGCTGGCGATGTTCGCCGCCGGCGCGCTGCTCGCCGCCGTGCTGGCGCGCCGGCCGCTGCTCGACGCCGCCGCGCCGCGCCGCGGCGGCATCGGCCTGGTGTTCGAGCAGGGCGACCGCTTCGTGCGCCGCTGGCCGTCGGCGATGCTGGCGATGCTGCTGATCGCCGGCGCATCCGGCTGGCTGCTGCTGCGGGGTTGACGGCGATGGCACGCGCGCCGGGCCGCTGCGCTGCGCTTCGGGCGGGGCGCGGCGGCCGCGCCGGGCAGGCGGACTCTTGAAGACTCTTGGGAAGGACACCGACATGAATTCGCGAATCGCCGCCGCCTGCATCGCCGCCGCCTGCATCACGGTGCTGGCGGGCTGCACCGTCGGCCCGAACTACGTGCGCCCGACGGTGGACACGCCCGCCGCCTGGCGCATCGACTACCCGAAGGCGGCCGAGGTCGCCAACACCCAGTGGTGGGAGCAGTTCGGCGACCCGGAGCTGAACCGCCTGGTCGAGACCGCGCTGCGCGACAACCGCGACCTGCGCGTGGCCGCGGCGCGCGTGGACCAGTTCATCGGCGCGCTCACCGCCACCGGATCGCAGCTGTACCCGCAGATCGGCTACGGCGCGGATGCCACGCGCGCGCGCGCCAGCCAGGTCGGCATGCCGCCGCTGCCGCCGACGCTCAGCCCGTACTTCTCGCTGTACAACGTGTCGCTCGGCGCCGCGTGGCAGCTCGACCTGTTCGGCCGCGTGCGCCGCCAGACCGAAGCCGCGCAGGCCCAGGTCTACGCCAGCGAGCAGGGCCAGCGCGGCGTGGTGCTGACGCTGGTCGCCGGCGTGGCCACCAGCTACATCGTGCTGCGCGCGCTCGACCGGCAGCTCGAGATCGCGCAGGCCACCGCGCGCAACTTCGAGGGCACGCTGCGCATCTTCGAGCTGCGCTTCAAGGCCGGGATGGTCGGCAAGTCGGAGGTGATGCAGATCCGCTCGCAGCTGCAGCAGGCGCTGGCGGCGATCCCGCAGTTCGAGCGGGCGATCGCCGCGCAGGAGAACCAGATCTCGATCCTGCTGGGCCGCAACCCGGGGCCGATCGCGCGCGGCAAGACGATCGACGAGCTGGCGGCGCCGCAGATTCCGGGCGACCTGCCGGCCAGCGTGCTGCAGCGCCGGCCCGACATCCTGGCGGCCGAACAGAACCTGGTCGCGGCCAACGCCAACATCGGCGCGGCGCGCGCGCTGTACTACCCGAACCTGTCGTTGCAGGCGGCGCTGGCCACCACCGCCACCGCCGCCGGCAGCCTGTTCACCGGCCCGGCCGCAGTCGGGCTGATCGGCGCCAGCCTGGCCGGGCCGATCTTCACTTTCGGCGGCATCGAGGGCCAGGTGGCCGGCGCCGAGGCCGGCGAGCGCGCCGCGCTGGCCGTCTACCAGCAGGTCATCCTGAACGCGCTGCGCGAAACCAACGACGCGCTCACCGGCTCGCAGAAGCGCGAGGCCGAACTTGCCGAGCAGCGCGAACGCGTGAAGGCGCTGCGCGAATTCGCGCGCCTGGCGCGGCTGCGCTTCGAGCGCGGCGTCAGCGGCTACCTCGAGGTGCTGGTGGCCGAGAACGAGCTGTTCGTCGCCGAGATCGCGTCGGTGAGCCTGCAGTCGGCGCGCTACGCGCAGATCGTCGGTGTGTACCAGGCCGTCGGCGGCGGCTGGGTGGACCAAGCCACCGACATGGCGCCCAGGCCGCAGGGCCGCCCGAGCCCGGTGCAAAGCCAGGCCTTCAACGCCGGCTTCGGCAACCTGGGCGCCGGCAAGTGACCGGCGCTGCCTGCGCGCCACGCCGCCAGCCCCGGATCGACGGCACATCGCAACTTCCCACTCGAACCGCACCCATGCACCAGTACCGCCGCTTCTCCGCACCGCCCGCCTTGCTGGGCGCAACCCTGATGGCCGCGCTTGCGCCGGCGTCGGCGCAGGTCGCGCCCGCCGCGCTGGCCGAATGCGCGGCGATCGCCGCCGACAACGATCGCCTGGCCTGCTTCGACCGCCTCAGCGGCCGCCCCGCGCGGCCCGCAGTCGCGCCGAGGCAGGACGCGGCCGCGCCGGCGCCGGGCACGGGTGCGGCCGCCGCCGCGGCGCCCGCTGCGGCAGCGGCGCCGGCCGGCAGCGAATCGATGTTCGACAAGGCCTGGGGCTTCGACCCGTCCAGCTCGCGCTACGGCCTGTCGCCCTACGGCGCGAACTACCTGCTCGTCGGCCGCTACACCAACGACGTGAACATGGCGGTCTACCAGCCGCTGTTCGACAGCGGCCTGTTCAAGCCCGGCACCACGATCGACTCCACCGAAGCCGCGTTCCAGCTGAGCTTCAAGTTCCGGCTGTGGACCACCGACGACCGCCGCTGGGGCCTGTGGGCCGCCTACACCCAGCAGAGCCAATGGCAGGTGTACAACGACTCGGGCAACGCGTCGCGGCCGTTCCGCGAGACCAACTACATGCCCGAGCTGATCCTCAGCTACAGGCCCGGCACGCAGTGGGGCGACTGGAAGTGGAACCTGGCCACGCTGGCGCTGAACCACCAGTCCAACGGTCGCTCGGACGTCCTGTCGCGCAGCTGGAACCGCGTGATCGGCGGCGTCGGCGTCGAGAACGGCAACTTCGCGCTGCTGGGGCGGCTGTGGTGGCGCATCCCGGAATCGAGCGACTCCGACGACAACCCGACGATCTCCGACTACTACGGCTGGGGCGACCTGTCGGCGATCTACAAGTGGCGCGACAACAGCTTCGCCGCGACGATCCGCGGCAACCCCAGCACCGGCAAGGGCGCCGGCCAGCTGACCTTCACCAGCGTGCCGTTGCTGGGCCCGCTGCGCGGCTACGTGAAGCTGTTCAGCGGCTACGGCGAGACGATGATCGACTACAACTGGAAGCAGACGACGATCGGCGTCGGCGTGACGCTGAACGACTGGCTGTAGCGCGCGCACCGCCGCGTGCGGGCCCGGCGGTGCACCGGCCGCGCTGCCGGCGTCAGTCGGCGCGCCTGCCCCCCGGCGGCGCGGTGAACCAGACGCCGGGGTCGTGCGCGAGCTTGTAGCCGAGGTCGTAGAGCAACTGCATCTGCCCCGGATCGAAGATTTCGTCGCCGGCCATCGCCACGTCCTCGGGGATCGTGACCCAGCGGAACGCCGCCTGCTGGCGCTGCGCGTAGGCGAAGATGCGAAACAGGTCGCCCACCGCGGCCGTGCTGCCGGTGGCGCTGATCACGCGCCCGGCGATCTGCGGCAACGCGCGGCGGATCGGGTCGGGCTGCGGCACCAGCTGGCCGTTGTGGATCACGAAGATGTCTTCGCGGCCCTGCCCGCCGTGGCCGCCGCGGCCGAGCACCACGCTGCCGCTGAACACGCCGCCGTTGAGGAACACGCGCGCACCCACGCCGCCGTCGACGTGCATCTCGTCGTAGCGCGGCCCGCCGGGCGCGAGCTCCACGTCGAAGAACACCGGCGGGAAGGCCACCGGGATCGACGCCGACGCGAGCATCACCTTGCGGAACAGCGCCAGCGCATCGGGCCGGCCGCTGGCGGCCAGCGCCCCCATGTTCCAGACCATGAAGCGCGGCGCGTCCAGGTTGGTCGTGCCGATGTACAGCCGCCGCCCCTGCGCGTGGGCCTGTGCCACCCGGCGCAGCAGTTCCTCGTCCACATGGCGCACGATCATCGCCTGCAGCGGCCGCGTGTCGGCGAGCGCGTCGCCCACCAGCACCTGGCGGATCATGCCGAACATCGAACCCAGCACGAAGATGTCGACGGTGGAGGTGGTGGTGTAGAAGTCGCGCAGCGCGTCGTCGTAGTCGGGGCCCAGGAAGGCGAAGGGCGCCATCAGCGCGCCGGTGGACACGCCGGTCACGATCTTGAACAGCGGCCGCTTGCCCGTCTTGGTCCAGCCGTTCAGGAAACCCGCGCCGAAGGCGCCGTTGGCGCCGCCGCCCGACAGCGCCAGGTGCGAGTAGCGCACCACGCCGTCGGGGCCGGGCGCGAAGTCGGCCGGCGACTCCTGCGCGAACGAATCGGCCAGATCCTGCTCGAGCATTGCGCTGGGCTGCCCGGACCAGGCGCGCACGTCCGGGAAGTGCGGGATCGTGCCCTGCAGCGCCTGATCGGCCGGCGCCGCGTGACGCGGCAGCGTGCCGCAGCCGGCGAGCAGCAGGGCGGCGGCCGCGAGCGCCGCGCGCAGGCACCACGCCCGCAGGGGAGCGGGAATCGATCGGCTGTGGGGTGTCGGCATCGGCATCGGCGTCAACATCGGCATCGGCATCAACATCGGCATCGGCATTCACGCAGGGGCGGCGTTTCGAGAGTGCGGATCCGGGCCCGGCATGCCGGACCGGCTTGCACGGCGGCCGCGGCTGTGCACCCATTCTGCCCGCGAAGCTTCGCGCGCAGCAGGCCGGCGGCGGCGCTCAGGTCGGGCCGCGCTCGGGCACGAGCAGCATGCGTTCGCAGTGCCGGGTGACGGCATCGACCCAGCCGTCGAGGTCGGCGCGCGGGCCCAGGATGTCGCGGTATCGGCGCGCGCCCCAGACCACCAGCACCAGCGCCGCCACTTCGGCCGGCCCGGGTTGCGGGCCGTCCCAGCCGGCCAGCAGCGCGGCCCAGCGGCGGCGCAGCCGCTCGAAGAAGCGCGCATGGTCGCCGTCGGTCGCCAGCGACGCCTCCAGCCGCAGCAGGTCGCGGTCGTACCAGCCCGAATGGGCCGGGTCGCAGCAGGTCGCGACGAAGCGCCGCAACCGCTCCCGCCACGGCCCCTGGCCCTGCTCGATCTGCGCATCGAGCTGGCGCAGGATGCCGTCCATCAGATGGCGCAGGTAGCCCGACCGCAGCGCGTCGATGTTGGGAAAGTACTCGTACAGCGTGCCGACCGCGAAGCCCGATTCCAGCGCGACGCTGCGCATCGTCGCCGCGCGCGGGCCGTCGCGCCGCCAGATCCGAACAAAGGCGTCGTAGATCGCGGTCACGGTGAACTTCGAGCGCCGCTGGCGCGGTGCCTTGGCCGGCCGTGCCGGGGCGGAACCCGCAACCGCGGCCCCGGCGCGCGTATCCGAACCCGCGCGGCCGCTGCGGTTGCTACGCTTGCCGTTCATCACCGACACCGCTGTTCACCCCCGAAAGGATAGCCGCCGATGCCCACCATCACCCGACTCGTGACCGACAAGCGCAGCCTGGGCCGCACCGAACTGCGCCGCGACGATGCGCCCGCGAGCCTGGACGACGGCGAGGTGCTGATCCGGCTCGAGCTGTTTGCCCTGTCGACCAACAACATCACCTACGCCGCGTTCGGCGACTCGATGGGCTACTGGCGCTTCTTCCCGACCGGCGACGACGCGGTCGGCCACATGCCGGTGTGGGGCTACGGCTGCGTCGCCGAATCCCGCTGCGGCGGGATCGCGCCCGGCGAGCGCTTCTTCGGCTACTTCCCGATCGCCTCGCACCTCAGGCTCCGGCCGACGCGCGTGAAGGAGCGCGGCTTCCTCGATGACGCGCCGAACCGCCGGAGCCTGCCCAGGTCGTACAACTACTACGAGCGGGTGTCGGCCAATCCGTCGTTCACGGCGGCGCCGGAAGACCTGGTCGCGCTGTTCCGCCCGCTGTACCCGACGTCGTTCCTGCTGGCGGACTATCTGGCGGACAACCGGTTCTTCGGCGCGCAGCGCCTGCTGCTGTCCAGCGCGTCGAGCAAGACGGCCTACGGCGCGGCGTTCTACCTGCGCCAGATGGCGCCGGTGCCGCTGATCGGATTGACCTCGGCGGTGAACCGCGCCTTCGTCGAAAGCCTGGGTTGCTGGGACCAGGTGCTCGGCTACGACGAGATCGGGCAGCTGGACACCGGCGCGCCGGTGACCTATGTGGACTTCTCGTCCGACCCGGGGCTGCGCCGGCGCATCCATCGGCATTTCGGCGCGGCGCTGATGCACGACTGCTGGGCCGGGTCCACCGGCTCGCACGACTTCCTGGATGCGAACGCCCACGCCGATCTGCCCGGTCCCAAACCGACGATGCACGTGGCCTTCGACCAGATCCTGCAGCGCAACCGGGACTGGGGGCCCGAAGAGGTGGCGCGCCGGCTCGCGCAGGCCCAGGCGAGCCTGCTCGATCGGGTGGCCAAGGCCGATCCGCCGTGGGTGCGCATCGAGCGGGCAGACGGCTTCGCCGGCGCGGCTGCGGTCATCGGACGGATGGCCGCCGGCCGGATCGACCCGGCACTCGGTTTCGTCGTCCACCTGTGATCCGCGGTGCGGGCGGGCGCGGCGCGCCGTGTCAACCGCGGCGATAGTCCGACGGCGTCCTGCCGCCGCTCCAGCGCGCCAGCGCGTGGCGGAAGTTCGCCGCGTCGCTGTAGCCGAGCCGGGTGGCGATGTCCTCGTTGGTCATCGGCGTGCCGCGCAGGTATTCGATCGCCAGGCGCATGCGCACGTCGGCCAGGATGTCGCGGTACGAGCCGCCCTCGGCCTCGAGCCGGCGCCGCAGCGTGCGCGCGTGCATCCCGAGCCTGCGGGCCATCGCCTCGACGGTGGGGAAGCGGCCGGGCTGCTCGAGCAGGGCCTGGCGGATGTCGGCGGCCACGCTGCCGCCGACCTGGAGCTCGGCCAGCAGCTGCTCGCACATGTCGCGCCCGACCGCATGGCTGACCGGGTCGGCCAGCGTGAAAGGGCGGTCGAGCCAGGCCGCGTCGAACAGCAGCCGGTTCGCCGCCTGGCCGAAGCGCACCGGGCAGCCGAAGCGGTTGACGTAGGCGCGGGCGTGCCGCGGCGCCGCATACGCCAGATGCACCGCCTTGAACCGGAACGCCGGGCCGGCCATGTCGCGCGCCATCGTGTGTTGCGTCGCCAGCGCGAACTCGACGGCGAAGCGGTAGGACTCCTGCATCGGGTCGGGCCAGTGCAGCGGCACGCACACGCAGCTCATCGTCGCGCCGTCGCGCACGAAGCTCGCCTGCACGAGCGGCCCCATGACCGGCGCGTAGCGGGCGGAGAAGGCGATCGCGTCGGCGTACGACGCGCTGCTCAGCAGCGCATAGCCGTACATGCCGTGCGCGGTCACGTGCATCCGCCCGCCCGCGCGCAGCGCGATCGCCGGGTCGCGCGTCAGGCGCAGCGCGTTGCGCAGCACCACATCGGTCTGCCGATACGACACGCGCGTCGCCGGCAGCTGCAGCTGCGATGCGTCGATGCCGGTGCCTTCCAGCGCCGCCGCTGCCGCGACGCCCTGCTCGGCCAGTTCGGCGACGACGGCCGCGATCTTCTGCGGCGGGTACACGCGCTGGTCGAAGGCGGAAGTCGGACGATCGATGGTTGCACCCTGCGGCTCGGGCCCTTGCGGACCCCAGGATATACCCTCGACGGATGGCCTCTTGTCCGGAAATCACCCGGCAGCCGGGTCGATCGCACCTTTTCGCCCCGCCGAAGCTGCGAAAGCATCGCCGCGCCTGCGGCCCACCGGGCGCGAGAGGGTGAAGCGCCGGTCTGCCTGCATGGGAGCACGCCGCTGCAATGCCGGGAGCGGCCACGACGAGCGACCCCACGAGCGACCTCACGAGCGACCCCACGAGCGACCACACGAGCGACCCCATGAACGACCCCATGAGCGATCCCAGCGCACCACCCGCGCGCGAACTGCTGCAGGCCGAATGGCGCGCCTTCGCCGAACTGGGGGCCTTCTATGCGCTGCTGCCGCTGCTGCGCCTGTCGCCCGGCGGCGACGGCCACCCGGTGCTGGTGTTGCCGGGGCTGGCGGCGGGCGACGCGTCGACCGGGCCGCTGCGCGCCTTCCTGCGCGACCGCGGCTGGCGCGCGCACGGCTGGCGGCTCGGCACCAACTATGGCCCGCGCCCCGGCGTCGAGGAGGCGATGCACGCGCGCCTGGCCGGGCTGCATGCGCGCTATGGCGCGAAGGTCAGCGTGATCGGCTGGAGCCTGGGCGGCATCTACGCGCGCGAACTCGCGCGCCGCTCGCCCGAGCGGGTGCGCGCGGTGATCACGCTGGGCAGCCCCTTCGCCGGCGATCCGCGCGCCAGCCACGCGCGCCACCTGTACGAGTTCGTCAGCGGGCGCCGCGCCGATGCCGGGCACCCGTGGCGCGCGCGCATGCCCGAGCCGCCCCCCGTGCCGGCCACCGCGATCTACAGCCGCAGCGACGGCGTCGTCGCCTGGCAGGGATGCCGCGAGCGCGAGGCGCCGCACACGGAGAACATCGAGGTCGAGGGCAGCCACGGCGGCCTCGGCCACAACCCGGTGGTGCTGCACGCGATCGCCGACCGGCTGGCGCAACCCGAAGGCGGCTGGCGCCCGTTCGAGCGCCGCGGCCTGCGCCGCTTCGTCTACCCCGACCCGAACCGTGATCGGCGCGCAGCGGCCTGACCCCCACAGCCCCCGATCACGCGCAAACCGGAGCCAACAATGACCGACATGCCCTGGCTGAAGTCCTACCCGTCCAAGGTGCACTGGGACGTCCGGATCGAGCCCAAGCCCGTGCAGCACATCCTCGCGCATGCCGCGTCGAACTGGCCGGACCGGCCGGCGATCGAGTTCATGGGCAAGCGGCTGAGCTACCGCGAGCTGGACGAGCTGAGCAGCCGCGTGGCCAAGGGTCTGCAGCAGCTGGGCGTCGGGCCGGGGGTGCATGTCGGGCTGTTCCTGCCGAACACGCCGCACTGCATCGCCGCCTTCTTCGGCGTGATGAAGGCGGGCGGCACGGCGGTCAACTACTCGCCGCTGGACGCGGCCAAGGTGCTCGAGCACAAGATCGGCGACAGCCGCACCGACTTCCTGTTCACGCTCGACCTGGCGGCGCTGTACCCGCAGATGGCGGCGATGCTCGGCAAGACCCGGCTGGCGAAGCTGATCGTCGGCAACATCGGCGAGATGTCGCCCGCGCCCGACGCCGTCACGGCGCAGCTGAAGGCCGCGAAGCAGCTCGCCGAGGTCGCGTGGGACGAGCGCCACCTCGGCTTCGCCCAACTGGCCGACAACGACGGCCGCTACACGCCGCACCCGGTCGCCGACCCGCAGGACACGGTCGCGGTGCTGCAGTACACCGGCGGCACCACCGGGCTGCCGAAGGGGGCGATGCTGACCCACGCCAACCTGTCGGCGGCGGTCGACCAATGCGTCGAACAGACCAACGGCACGCTGCGCAAGTTGGAGCCCGGCGGCGAGCGCTTCCTCTGCGTGCTGCCGCCGTTCCACATCTACGCGCTCACGGCGAACATGCTGTTCGGCCTGAGGATCGGCGCCGAGCTCGTCCAGCACGCCCGCTTCGACCCGAAGGCCGCGCTCGACGACATCGCCGGCAAGCAGCTGACCGTGTTCCTGGCCGTGCCGACCATGTTCAGCGCGCTGATTGACTGCCCCGACACGCCCGGGTACAGCCTGCACACGCTCAAGTACTGCGGCTCGGGCGGCGCGCCGCTGCCGGTCGAGGTCGGGCAGCGCTTCACCGCGATCACCGGCTGCGAGGTGTCCGAAGGCTGGGGCATGACCGAGACCTCGCCCACCGGCACCTTCTCGCCGCAGGGCAGCAGCAAGCCCGGATCGTGCGGCATT
>Ga0209310_1002668_pt1 | contig 11265 bp, 3 predicted proteins | sample AD_UKC030_MetaG_FD_184415 | JGI IMG/M metagenome (GOLD analysis project Ga0209310, IMG submission 184415) | Active sludge microbial communities of municipal wastewater-treating anaerobic digesters from USA - AD_UKC030_MetaG (SPAdes) (version 2) | ecosystem: Engineered > Bioreactor > Anaerobic >... | reverse complement strand
TGCCGGTAAATCAGGGCGTGGCGACCTTGGCGCACTCATTTGCCAAGGCGAGGGGTTTACCTTCAATGTCGGCACTGGTTTCAGCGATTCAGAGAGGGCCGAAATCTGGAACAACAAGGCTCTTTATGAAGGGCGGCTTGCCAAAGTGAAGTTCTTCGCCATCGGTATGAAGGACAAACCGCGGCACCCGGTGTTTCTCTCTTGGCGCGATCGGATCGACACATGATCACACTTTCTGATATCAACCGGATGCACCACAGGTACATGTCCGAAACTGGGCGCGCGCCCACGCGGATATACCTCGGTCACGAGGAACACCGCGAAATGTGCCGTATCGGTGAAATCTATATCTACGGGTCGATTCTTGAGGATCGTGGTTTTACCCAAAAGATTATGGGTATGCTGGTGTTCGAAGTCGCTGCAGATCGCCACCTGTTCGTGTGCTGACATGACCGAACGCAAAAAAGCAGAGAGTAGCCGGTACCCGTGTCAAATTGACTCGTGAGGTCTGCGCCAAACCATACTTTAGAGGGCGTCAGAGCGGCAATATTTGCCAGCGGGTGCCCTTTCTTTTGTTCGATCCCAACTCGAGGAGCCAGAGAACCCTGAAAAGACAAGCACCTTCGGGTGCTTTTCTTTTTCTGACTGTCTCTGTCAGTCGAATATAACTGGCAGTGGCAAATATAATTTGCAAACGGAAGTGCCGTACCTTTCCTTCCGACTGGAACTGGGCCATTGTTTTTCATTGCAATGGTATATTCGGCGGCGCTAATTCTGTTCCACTTGTTCCCTATCTCGACCGCCTCGAAACCTTACACGAAACTTACAACAGCAAACGCTTATATAGGTTCGCAAAAAAGGCCCGACACGGATACGGAACAGATGACACGCTAAGTGCTTGTTTTATATACTCTTTATTATTTATAGAAGAAGAAGAAATATATTCATCTAAAAAATAAAAAGAGAGATAAGAAGAGAATATAAAATGCTGCCGCCCAACTGAAAATTAGAGAACCTTACACGAAACTTACAACCCACGTGTCATACAGCGCACTGTATGACATGTGAGATATCAGTTCGTCATAGCGTCGATCGCATTGCCGTTGTGCAAGCCACGGGCAATGTTCCCGAGTCGCTCCGCTGTGGGGCCTAGCAGCGCCTCCACAGGGCTGCCGCCCCGGTCCATGGCGCCTTCGATGTCTGCTGCAAACTGTCCTCGTCCGAGGTGCCCGGCGCGCTCTGCAAGATGTTGCGCCTCGTCCAGCGCGCTGGTCGCCTGATACCCTTCCGTGCCTGTCAGCGTGTTGCGCAGACCGTCTGCCGCCATCATCCATGGCATGGCTATCGCCATCGGTGCAATCGGGAAGGCGTTGCCCTTGAACAGCTCGGTCATCCCCCGGCCCAGTACGTATTTGGCGTGGGCGAAGGTGAACCGTTTCATCTGCGAGATCATCGCGAAGCGCGGGTCGTTCATCCACATCGGGTTGCTGCCGGCGTCCGGGTGCGCCATCGCCTCTTCCACGTACTGCACGACGGCGCTTTCGATCTTGTCGTTGAGGATCAGCTCGCCGGCAGCGTTGAATTTGACGTCGGTGTGCTTCAGTCCTAGTTCGTCCAAGAACCGCTTGCTCCGCAGGGTACCGTCTTTGTCGACGCCGCCCATCCCCTTGGCGACGTTCTCCGAGTGCTCGCGGAGAAACTCGACCGCGTGCTTGGTCGCCTCGACGTGCATCGAACGGTTCCATTGGTCCATAAAGTTGTACTTGAAGAAGGTCTCGTTCAGCTTTCCGACGGTGCCGTTGATCTCCATGCCGTTCATCAGGTTCGCCATCACGTTGGTGACGATGCGGGTCGGCGCCGAGCCGACTTGATTCGCCAGTGTCTCCCAGTAGTCCTTGGAGTAGTTGCCCCTGAACTTGTCGAACGATTTCGGCATCTCCGACACCCCGCGCCACAGCGCGTCAATCGAACCGTGCATGCTGTTCTTGCGCATGGCCATGTTCATAGGATCGAGCATCTGCGAGAAGACGGCCATCGGCAGGATGGTGACGTTGTTGGCGAAAAGCATGGTGCCCATCAGCTTCTTCATGGCCGGCGACATAGTCCCTTCTCCGAGGCGACCTTCCATGGCCTTCGTGTAGTCCTCGACCAGCTTGCGCCCCTCGGGCGTGGAGTTGGCCCCGCCGGCCTCGAGTAGCGCGTCGAGCTTGCCGCGCATAGTCTTGCCGTCGCTGAATGCCCGGGTCTGCTCCGCCAGATAGACGGCGCGCTCGATGTAGCGCGTGATTCGTGCTTCCGGCGAACGCTCGAGCCACTTGTCCTTGACGTCGTCGTGACCCTTGAACAGCTCTATGTCATTGTCGTAGAAGTAGCCTCTGTCAGCGATCTGGCTGGCGATCTTCCGGACCGCGCCCTTGTCTGTCAGGCCGCCGTACAACTGCAGATCAGTGATGAATTCTTCCATCCGGTCGCCGACCTTCTCGCCATTGAACGACACCAGCTTCTTGTAGAGACCGAGGATGTCCTTGTCGGAGACGCCAGCCTTCTTCATGTAGCCCTCGAGTTGCCCCCGGAAGGCACGGTACGCTGTCGAAGACAGGAAGGCCAGCTTTCCGGCGTCGTCCATGCCCTCCACCAGCGCGTCGGCCTTTGCCAACCACTTGTTGATGTTGCGGTTGTACTCGTTGCGGTAGCCGCCCTTGCCGCTCTGACCGGCGTAGAGGTTCAGGATCTCGTTGTACTCCGGCACGTCGAGCTTGCGAATACGGGTGTCGCTGTGCTGGAGAACCTTCTCGAACATCTCGACGAAAGGCTTCAGGTGGGTCGCAGCGCTGTTCATCAGGTTGTCGCCGTTCTTCTCCCCGAGGCCCTGCCGCACCGCCGTGGCATTCTCCATGTCACGGGCGAAGGAGCCGTCCTTCACGTAGTTGAAGAAGTTCGTCGCCCGTTCGCCAGTCGTGGTCGTCTCGATACCGAGCTTGCTGGCGATCTTGGCGATGAACGCTTTGATCTTCTCCCACCGGGTCTTCGTGGCGGCGCCGAGCGGCATCCTCTCGCCGGCCATGAACTTCTGGAAGGCAAACGCTGCCCGCTCCTTCTTGTCCGTCAGCTGGCTGGCTACGCCGCCGTCGTCGAGGTACTGCGTCCGCAGCCACGCCTGCATTTCCTTGCTGCTGGTGTGAGCGTAGATTTCGTCGAGCACCTTCTTGCCGTGCGGACCCATGTCACCTAGCAGCTTCTCGATGCCGTGCCACACCTCGTGGTGCAGCGTGCCGAGTTTGTCGGATGCCTCTTGCGACACGAGAATCTTGTTCAGCTCCTCGATGAACCCGCCGGAGATGTCCTTGCCCATCGTCTCTGGCATTTCAAGATCGAAGGCGTCCTTCACCAGCCGGGTCATCTCCTTCTTCAGGAATTCCTTGGTCTCGGCGGGAGACGTGCTTTTCTCCCCAGTGCGCTGCTTGCTGAATGCTGCGTCGCCCGGGCCGCCTTCCGGCGCCACTTCCTCGAATACCCCGGTGCGCTGATTGAGACGGATACCCGCACGGTCGCGCTGCTGCTTGGCCCATGCCGCCATCGGGCGCATACCGAACTCGCCATCAGAGCCAAGAACGTTGTAAGCCTGTCGGGCCAGTGTGCCTTCGGTAGTCCGAAAGCGCGGCAAGGCCAGCGCGAAGTCACGCAGCTGCTCGTCGCTTAGCTTGCCAACCAGTTCGATGGTCTCGCGTCCGGTCTTCGGCGGCGTAGCGGCGAACTCGTCGGCCTTGGCGAAGGCGTCGAACTCCTCCGTTGCGGGTGCGACCTTCTCGGGCACCGGTTTTTCGATGCTGGCCTCGGCGCGTTTGAGGGTTTCCAGCCCCTCCTTCTCCTTGGCTTGGTCCCGAAGTTGTTGTGCCACGGCCTTCTTGGCGGCTTCCACGTCCTCGATACGCTTCGCCTCTGCGGCGGCAAGCAGATTCGCCTTGTTGGTCACGACGTCCTTGGACTCGATCTTGGCCGCGCGCTTGACAGCGGCGGGGATGCGCGGAGCTTCGTACGGGGTGCTCGGCGAGTTGAGCGGGGCTTCTTTGCTGACCTCCCCTTCTACTGCTTCCGGTAGAAGCTTCGCGTTTTTACGCATTGCCTTGTCCGCCCTGACCACGCCGCGTTCGCTCAGCTCGGTCTTACGCTCTGCCATATCCGCCACGTGCGAAGGCATTCCGCGCGTTACAGACACGGCCGGCGAAGTGGTGTTGTTACGCACCGCCTCGGCTTGCTCTGCCATCTCTTTGATTCGTGCCTCAAGTTCCTTGGCTTTTCTTTCAGCCCGTTCCCGCAATGTCCCCTGCACCCGTGGAATAGCGCGTTCGCCCTCTTTCGTCGGGGCACTCGCTTCGAGGAGTTCCCGTACCAGCTGCAAACGCTTCGGCAGCGACGCCGTGCTCTCTTCGTTCGTGTCCCCCGAAGTATGAATGATATCTGCGGTGTCGAGGAACAGCTGGTTCGCGCTTCTATCGAACAATGGGGCGTCGCCTTTGCTTGCTTCCCCGAACTCACGCAGCAGGCTGCCCAGACGGAAGTTGTCGATCTCAGAGACGGAGTAGGCGAGCGCTTTGTCCGCTTGCTCGCGGCCGATCCTTGTGCCAGCTTCTACTCGTGCGGGCACCTCGCTCATTTTTCCTTTGGCATTGCGCACGTGAGTGCGTGCTCCGCCCTCAGTCGGCACCTCGATCGTGTTGCCAGAGGCATCCATCCGTTTGTCGAACCCGCTCAACGCATTCACCTCGGTATAGCGCTCTGGCTGCCCTTTGGCGAACTCGGTATTCTTGAGACCCTTGGTCACGGCGTCTGCACGGGTCTTGTCGCCGAGTGGGGTGTTGTCGTCATCCCGTGCGGCACCGCGTGCGGTCCGCGCTTTCGATTCGTTCTCCACTTCCTCGGCTGCTTTCAGCAGGTTCAGGGCTTCGCGCAACTTGGCATCGCGCAAGTCACGCTCGAACATTACCGGCTCACCGCGCTCCGCTTTGTACCGGTCAGTCGAGATGTGCCACTTGATGGCCCCAAAGGTAATGTTCTCCTTGCCTTTCGAGCCGTCATCAGCCGTGAACTCTCGGGTGAAGAGCACGAGGTTATCGAACCGCGTCTGCGCCATGTCCATCAGCGGGCCGTCGAAGCCCATGGCCTTCAGCTCCTCGAGTGCCTCGTACAGGAAGTGCCCGGCAGTCTCCTCCGGGATGTCGCCTTTGTACAGCGCCTCGAATGGGTCTATGCCGTTGCGCTCGATCATTCGCGCCAGCAGCGCCCGCACGTCGACCGTCTTCTGCACACCGTCGAACGTCAGGCCACGATACGCCGTGCCGCGTTCGTTCCCTGCCTCACGGGACTTGGCATCACGCCGGCCCTCGACGTCGCGGCTGGTCTGGCTGACCTTCTTCAGGACAGAGTCGAGATCGCCTTGCGAGAACACGCCCGGGGCTTTCGGGGTCTGTGGGGCATCCTTGCCGTCAACCTTGAGCATCAGCTTCGTGGCGCTTTGCTCGGTGCGCAGCGTGCGCCCAGTCTCGACGTCGACGCCCTGAATATCCATCAGGTCACCAAGGGTGAAGAAATTGCGCACCGAGGCCGTCTTGACGTGCTCGCCAAGCTCCTGCAGGACACGCCCGGTCGGATCGCGGAAGACGACAAGCGACGGGTCGAAGTGTTCGCCGAAGACGTTCTTGGCATCTTCGCTGGAGAACACGCGACCGGTCGCGTCCTTGGTGCCGAGTGGGTCAGTCGCGTGCATGCCGTCGCCGGTCATCAGCGCAGCAACCACGGTATGGAAGGCGGTCAGGATTTCCTTGGCGAAGCTTGCCTCGGAGGCCTTGTCGCCTGCCCCGGTAATGTCGCCGGCTTGGTGATGCTTCATGGCGTTCGTCACCAGTTTGGCGACGTCGACCTCGATGATCTTGCCTTTGGCAGTAGTCACTGGCAACAGGCTGTTCCTGTAGACCTTCTTGTCGAACACGCCGCCGTCACGCACGCCCTCGCGCTCGGCGTACGCTGCTGCAGTCTCGCCTTCCTTGACGGAGTACGCTGCCTGCAGTTGCTCGGCGGAGTACGACAGGTTGGAGGCGTCGTGTTGCTCCATGCGGTAGTAGCGGTAGTTCCGGTTCATGCTCTCGGCGAAGAAGTGACCGGCGGCGGGGAACTTCTCGATACCGCCCTTCGCTTCTTGCTGCGCCAACAGGCGCGCGGCCAACTCGGCGCGGTTGCCGATCCACTTGCGATCTTCTTCAGTCAGCTTCTCGTTCTTCAGGCGCTTCTGGTCTTCGGCGAGCAGGGCCTTCATGGCATCGTCGAGATACGCATAGTCGGACTTCTTGCCCTCAGTGCGCGCCATCTCTTCGGCCCACGCCAGCGGGCGGACACCGTGGGCGCGCGTGACGCGGTGCCCGTATTTGGCGTGCGCCGCCTCGATGGCATCGTTGTACTGGCTGCCCGGGATGTCGCCCTTGGCGTGGTCGCCAGACGGGTGGCGGGACAGTGGCGCACCTATGGCGCCGGCTTTGTGCCCACCGGCTTCGAAGGCGTTGGTACCGAACCAGATCGGCGCTGCACGGTCTTCGCCGCCCTGCACGCCGCGCTCGGCGTTTCGTGCGGCTTCGACTTCCTCGGCTTCCGACTTGTCCTTGCCCGGACGGCTCTCGTCGCCGGCCTCTTCTGCCGTCGCCCGGCGGGCTTCCACGTCATCGAGGTCTTCAGCGGCGTGGTTTGCCTCCGTCGCATGACCCGCCTTACGGCGTTCCGGCTTCGTCAGACGGTCTTCATGCCCGGCATACTTCGAGATGGCTTCCACCAGCGCGTCGAACTTCTTGGCGTCGACCAAGCCGTCGCCCACCCACTTGCTCTTCAGTCCTTCAAGGCCGCCGGCCATCAGCTCGTCTTCGGCGTCGCTGGCCTTCTCCATCAGCTGGAAGCGCAGCTCCGGGTCATCTGTCTTGGCGGCGCGCTGTCGCATGCCCGCAATCGCCTTTTCATAGCTCTCGCGGTTGGCGTCGGTGTCGCGCACCATTTCGACGTCTTTGACCAGTTCGTCAAGGCTGGCTTCCTTGTTCTTCAGCAGGCTAGAGCGGATATCGGCGCCGATGGTGTGCATGCTGGAGATAGAGTCGCGCATGCCGGCCACGCGCTCGGCGCGTTTGCTGTCCATGCCGAACTCGTGGTCGCCGGCCTTGATGATGTTGTCGATAGCGGCCTTGCCGGCATCGCCGAAGCTCCCGACGATGTTGGTCGCCATGCGAATGGCGGCCTTCGTGTCGTAGCCCTTCTTGCCGGCTGCTACGTTAGCCATGAAGTCAATCATGCCATCGATCTCGCGCCGCGCTCCGCCTTCGCGAGTGAGTAGTTCGCGTCCGACCTCAGACGAATTGAACATCTCCGTGATGTACTCGTCGACACGGTTGCGGAACGACTCCGAGGTGCGGGCCTCCAAGTCCTTGACCCATTGGTCTTCAGCGGCCTTGGTCTTCTGGCGGCTGAACTGCGTCGGGAGCGCCGTGTCCTGTGCTTCCTGCCCGGCCTTCAGGCGTTCGTCGAACTTCAGGACGTGCGCCATATCCTCGGCGGTCTGGTGCGCTTTCGAGGCCAGCTTGAACTGCGCGTACATCCGGGCGATCTCTTGGTCCGTCAGTTGCTCGCCCGCCTTCGTGCGCTCGGCCAGCGAGCGTACTTCGGCAGCGCTCTGTCCTTCCATCGGTACGCTGTCGAGAAGCTCGAGTACGGCCTTGGAATACTTGGCTTGCGCTTCCGGGCGGTTCATCATTGCCTTGATCTGCCCGAGCTTCGTCGGGGTCATCTTTTCGCCTTCGTGCAGCCACTTCGCCGGGTCGGACATGATCTCGGCGACCTTGGTCAGGCCGTCGAGTTTGTTCTTGGCCTTCCCGAGGAAGTCCTTCACCGGCCCACCGATCGCGGCGATGGCGGGGTCGTCGACGAAATCCTTGACGGCCGCTGCGCCCTCGGCCTTCGCCTGCGCCCCGGCGGTGACAGCGTTGGCGTACAGGTCGGTGGCGACATCCTCAACACTCGGCCCCATACCAATGTCGGCGTCTGCGCGATACCCGTCGATATCGCGTTTGGTGTCGTTGTAGAAGTTGCGCACTACGTCTGCCACCGCAGAACCAAGATTGTCGACGTGCGGCGCCAGTGCAGCAGCGGCATCGGCGGTCATCTGTCCGGTAGCTGCGACCGCCTTCAGCGCGTCCTGCGCCTGTGCCGGCAACGAGTCGTACGCCTTGCCGCCGAGTTCCCGGGCGACCTGTACGATCTGCTCCGCTCCTCCGAGGGCCGCGCTGCCAGCGCGCTGCGCCCCGGCGTTTGCAGTGTCCAGCATTTCCACGCCGGCCGCGTGTCCGATGGAAGTCGGGCCAGCACCGATGAAGCCGGCAGCCGCCGCCTCGCCCGTTTGCTCTGGGTTGAAGCGGTAATTCGGGTCATACTGCATCTGGTGGGCCTGACCGATGACGTCTTCCGCTGCTTCGCCGAAGCCGCTCAAGCCGGCCGTCTTGGTGGCGCCGGCCCCGATACGACCGATCGACTGCGCCACGCCCCCGGTGACAGGCGCACGCACAAACGAGCGTTCGACCATGTGCGCCGGAGCAATGGCGTTGGCCATGGCTTGCATACCCCCGACCGCGTTCGCCCGCAGCGCCCGCTCGCCCACGCCCATGTGGGCAGCAGCCGGGTCGTCGCGCAACTGCGCCGCCACGTCGCCGGCCATGACCGGGTGGAAAGCCGCTGCGGCGCCGGTTGTGCCGGCGGTAGCTGCCCGGGCGGCTAGGGCGTCGCCCGTCACTCCCGCGCGCATGCCGGAGACCAAACCCGCCCCTCGCCCGACCACGCCGCCGGCCACGCCAAGGGCGAGGTACGGCACGGCCTGCCCGACGACACCGGCGGCATAGTCCAGCCCGTCGTTCAGGTAGTCGCCGCCTTCCATGACCTGACGCACCGTACGGACGCGCGGGGCCTGCTGTTCAGCCAGAGCAGCATTCTCGACGGCGCTTTGGTTCATCGCCTGCGCGGCTTGATCGGCACCGACTAGCTCTGCAAGCTGTCCGCCGTAGCTTTGTATTGCCGACTTCGCACCGGTCAGTGCGCTGCGGAAACCGCGTGCGACCTGTGAACCGCCATAGGCATATGCGGGCGCAGCAGGCGGGGCGGCCGGTACCGTCGCCGGTCCTTCTCCCGCGTACGGGTCCGTCAGCATCCACGAAGGGGCGTACGAGAGGCTACCGCTGAGTCCTGCCATGGTTATTTTCCTTGGGTGAAGTGCCGGGTATAGCGGTCAGTCGGGGTGCCAGAGAGCGAAGTGGTGAAGTCCAATGCACCGATCGGGCCATCTTCAAAATTGAAGTCCTTCAGCTGTGCGCGTACGGCCTTCTTCTGCTTCGCAGACAACCCCGGGAAGTAAACCATGTCGCCCTCGATCACGCCCGCGTAATCCATGAGGTCGAGAGAGTCGCCCTTGTCGGCGTACCCCGGCAGGGAACCAGCAGAGTCCTTGAAGCGGCGCTTGACGTCGTACAGCCCAGCGAGCATGTCGAGATCAGTCGCCCCGAGGTCGCCCGCCCCTTTCGGCTTGCCCGTATTGCGGTTGAACCAGCGGTTGTGTTCCGGCGTACCTCGCGTCTTCTTCTCCATCTCCGCGACAGTGGCGTCGGCGTGAGTCAGGAAGTTGGCGGCGACCTCGGTGTTCGGGGTCGGGTTCCCCTTGGCGTCTTTGGTCACGAAGCGAGCTGCGAGACGCTTGATCAGGGCCTCTTCACGTTTCATCGCGCCTTCGCCGGCCTTCTCTTCGTTCTCGAACCGCTTCTGTTCGAGGTCGCGCTGCGCGGTCGCCCGTCGGATCGACAGGTCTTCCTTGCGGATACCGATGTCGGCGGCCTTCCAGCCGGCCTCGTTCTCGGCCTTCGCGCGTTCGACGGCCAGTTGCTCGTTCTGCTGTTTCACGAGTTGGGCGCGGATGCCGCGCGCGACGTCCGCCGGGTTGTTCGACGCCATGTCGCTCTTGATGGCTTCGCCTTCGAAGTACGCCTTCTGGCGTGCCAAGTCCTTGGTCATGCGTTCGGCCTCTGCAGCGCGCTTGGTCTCGGCGTCCGCCGCCGAGTCATCGAGGCCGGCGGTCACTACGAGCTGCCCACGTGCATCGCGCCCAGTATTCACGTCGCCGTTGGCAGTGCGGATCGTGCGGCGATCCGCCGTGCCTTTCATAGCGGCGTCCGTGGCGGCAGTGCTCGGCGCAGCAGGGCCGGCAGCGGCTGCTGATTTTGCTACCGCTGCGGCGACCTCTTTGTCGAAATCACGCGGCGCGGCGGTGACGCCGCCTGCGAGGTTTTCTGCCATGCGCTTGTCGCGCATGTCCTCTTGCGCGTCGGTAGACAGTGACGGCTGCGACGGGCGGGAGATCAATCCCGTTTTTTCAAGCAAGCTACCAATGACGCGGTTGGTAGCGCGGGCACCCCGTTGTATCTCGCCTTCTTGATAACCCGGCTGAGCCTGTTGGAAGTCACGAGATTTACGGACTAGATCGTCTGCGCTTTCCCAGTAATTCGGGGCACCGCCAAGTTTTTCATTGGCCCAATTCAAGCCGCGTCGCACATGTCCCATGCCTGTGTCAACGCCTGCGGCTCCTGCTATGCCGCCTGCCACTCCACCTGCAATACCGCCCGTGAGCGTGCCCGCTACTGGTACCGCAGAACCGATAGCGGCGCCACCGGTGCCACCTATGATCGCGCCGGCTGTCCCACCGACGACCACGCCGGCGTCACGCAACAGTATCTGTGCTTTTTCCACAGGGGTCAGCCCTGTGTTATTACCCGCTCCAAAGCCGTACCCGTCGTCTGAGTTGAAGGCGTCGAAGTGATCGCCCGTTTGCAGCGCAGCACCCGCCGCCGTGCCGTACCGTCCAACGCGCGTGTTTGCTGCGTTTTCAGCCCCCGCCGCGGCGTTCTTTGCCAGTCCCGTTACCCCCTGCTCCGCGAACTGTTTTCCTGCCGCGTACGCCCGCTGCGTGGGCGTCGGCGCGGGCGGCGTAGGCGTGGGCGTCAACCTCGCTTTTACGGAATTCCCGGCGTCTACCAGTGTCTGCTGCAGGCGCTGCATGCGCGACTGCGCAGGGGCAGGGTCAGGGGCCGCAGTCGGCTGCACGAGGTTGTCTGGTGCCATCTGTGCAGGGGCAGGGGCAGGGGCAGGGGCAGGGGCAGGGGCAGGGGCAGGGGCAGGACGAACAGGGGCCATCGGCGCTCC
>Ga0209310_1002661_pt1 | contig 11287 bp, 10 predicted proteins | sample AD_UKC030_MetaG_FD_184415 | JGI IMG/M metagenome (GOLD analysis project Ga0209310, IMG submission 184415) | Active sludge microbial communities of municipal wastewater-treating anaerobic digesters from USA - AD_UKC030_MetaG (SPAdes) (version 2) | ecosystem: Engineered > Bioreactor > Anaerobic >... | reverse complement strand
CAGAAGGTAGCAGCTCCGATTTATGAAAACATTAACGAACTGAACGAGGTTGCGAAACAGGCGGCAGACTCATTCGCCGGGATCATTGACGACGTTTCATTTGTCATTGGTTTTCTGATGGTATTCCCGAAATCCCTCTTTGATGAGATAGGCGAGTTTGACGAATCAATGTGGCCGTGTTCCGGGGAAGAGATTGACTTCTGCTTCAGGGCAAAACAAGCCGGTCACAGAATCGGAGTGGCAAGGGGCGTTTACGTTCACCATGAGGGCAGTCAGACTTTCCGGCAGATGCAAGATGACAAGCAAATTGACTACGGAAAGATTTGCAGGGACTGTGACAAACATCTTGTGGATAAGTGGGGAAAGGACTTTTGGAATAAACAGACAAGTGCTTTTTACGTTGGGGATTTTATAAAATTAAATCTCGGATGCGGATATGCCCACAAAGAGGGGTACGTCAACATCGACATGAGGCCGGAGGTAAAGCCGGATTTAGTTGCTGACGTTCTGGAAGGCTTACCTTTTGCGGATAGTTCAGTTGATGAAGTCAGGGCTTATGACTTCCTTGAGCATATCCCTTTAGGGGAAACCATCGGCGTTATTACAGAGATATGGAGAGTGTTAAAACCTGGGGGGGTGTTTGAATCGTCAACTCCTTCAACGGACGGAAGGGGCGCATTTCAAGACCCGACACATTTGAGTTTTTGGAATAGAAATTCATGGCTGTATTACTCAAATCAAAAGGTTCGGGATATGTACGGCATTGAAGCGAATTTCACTATTACCGAAATAGAGGACATTATCACAGACAAGAATTTAAACGTGATCCATACGCACGTTATAGGAAAGGCGGTCAAGTGAGAATAAGTAATTTAAAGCTAGGAATAGGGATTCCGAATAATTTTCCGATGGTTCCATCGGCGTTCTTTGATTCCTTCATCTGCATGGAGAAACCGGACTATGTATTTTTGAGAAGTTCATTCGGGCCGATTGAGGAAATGCGAAATAACATTGTCAGGGATGCCTTATTACAAGGATGCACCCATTTGATATTGATGGACACGGATCAGGTTTATCCTGTGGACACGATAACACGCTTACTATCTCATCGGTTGCCTGTGGTTGGATGCCTACTCTTTAGGCGTTATCCTCCCTTCGATCCACTAATGTTAAGGGGCGAGATAACCAAGTATTCGACGGTCACGGAATGGACAGAGGGCGAACTTGTGGAAGTTGACGCAACCGGAACGGGGTGTGTCCTGTATGACACGGAAGTTTTTACAAGGATTCCTGATCCGTGGTTTAGATTCAGAAAGACCGTGGAAGGTGGCGAGATAGGTGAAGACATTGGCTTCTGCCATGACTTACGAAAAGCCGGATATAAAATATATGTTGATACGGCAATCAAGGTTGGGCATCTGACAAAGATGACCGTGGATCAGGCAACGTGGGAACTTTACAGATTAGGACAGGAATTTGCAAAGCGTCAAAAGGAGAAAAGTAACTTAATTTAAAATTTAGGGTTTGCCGGCGGACTGATCATCCAATGGTGACGCAAGAACAAGAAATGGCTATTGGGAGCCCAATCTCTCGGTAGCCATTTTTTGTTGCCCTAAACACAAGGAGGATTTGGAAATGGCATTTTTAGCAGGGAATAAAGGAAAGGTGACTTTAGGAGCCTCAACCGTTGTCGGCATGGGGTCGTGGAAGTTGAATGGTATCACGGTTGACCAGCTTGAATCAACGTCGTTTGGTGACACCGCAAAACAGTACATGACCGGCCTTTTGGATTACGGCACGGTTGAATTTGCGGGCTTGTATGATCCGGCAGACACAACGGGGCAGGGCATCCTTGTCAGTGCAATGCTGAACAATAGCAAGATCGCTAATATCCGTCTGTATGTGGATAACACAAGTTACTGGACTCCTAACGTGACAACGGGATCAGGGGGGCTTGCGGCGGCTGGAATGTATCTGACAGCAGTTCCTATCGGAATGGATAAATCTGGACTCGGAACGATTTCTTTTTCGGGTAAATGCACTGGGCCGTGGTGCTTAACAGCAGGTGCGTAATCGCACAGAAAGGCAAGGCAAGGAATGTTTGACATATCCAAATTAGGCATCGGTGAGTGGTTTCCATATCAGGAATCTAAAGTTGATCCTTTAACTGGCGAGGTGACGTGGGGAGAACCTTCAACAACGGAGAAGATTTGTTTTCGGCGGATGGACCCGGACAGGAACAGGGAAATTTCAGAGAAGTTCAAAGGGAAGAAAGTTAACACCCCTGTTATGAATCCGTCCTCAAAGAAGATGGAACTTATCACCACTTACGAACAGACACCGGAACAGGAAAAGGCTGAGAGAATGGCCTTTTGGGATGAGATCATTTCTGATTGGAACATCACAGATCCGCAAGGGAAACCTATTCCTCCAACGGCAGAGAATAAATATCTGCTTATTAAAGGCTCGATGGAGTTTCTGAGGTTTGCGAATCGTTGTCTGGAAATCCTGTCCGGCGCGATGGTTGAGAACAAGGAAGCATCTGAAAAAAACTAATTGAATGGGTGGAGTGGCTTTCCACCCAAGCTCCACACTGCGAGGCTTGCAGGGCAACGACGATTAACTTTGAACCGTGGAGCGAAGCAAGATGCGAGAACTGCCGTGTTGATCTTTTAGAAGAGAACCAGGATGCGGGGACGATATACATCATGTGCCGGAATCAGGTCATCACAGCGGGAATGGGTGAAATCATTGACATCAACTTGCAAACAGTCAAGACCGTCATGGACTTATACGGCGTTAAGGATCAGCGCGAGTGCATGGAGAAGGTCACAAAGACTTTTCGACATTACCTGAGCAAGAGGCGAGATGAGCAGAATTGATTGGAACCTTCAGAAGTATGACGGCGAGTTTAAGGCGGCTGGAATGGCACGAATTAAAAAGGCCGCTGAAGCAATCCGCGACGCAGCAAGGGCGAAGTGCGTTGTCGGCACGATTACTCGTCCGGCAGTCGGGAAGTATTGGACTGAACGGACACCTGGGGCAATGAGGAACACCATCCGCGTAACTGAAAGGAAAGGCGTTGATAACATCCTTGTTATCGCGGGAAACGACAAGACGTGGTGGGCAACACAAATGGAGTATGGACGCGGCGCTTGGAAGGGCGGGGCAAAACCTTTTATGCGTCAGGCAATCCATGAATCATATGAGAAGATTCGGGCAATCGTTGAGGGCAGATAATGGCTGAAGGAAAACCAGTTGGCCAAATGTACGTTGAGCTTTCGCTTGACGCCACGAAATACACGAAGGCGCAAAAGGAAATCCTTGCCGGCGCGGAGAAGAACTCTGCCGACATCAACAAGGCGTTTAAGATCGTCGGGACAAAGACCGATGAAATGTATAACGCCATGAGAAAGAACATCCAAAACCATCTTGACGCCATTAAGAAATCTCATTTGTCATCGCACGACGAAATCAGAAGGGCGAAGGAAGCGGCGGCTGCCAAGATCAAGGCCATAGACGAGGCGCAGTATGGTGTGCAAGCCGGATTCATCGAGAAGTGGAAAAAGAACTGGCTGGCGGCTACTGCCGCAGTAACCGCAGCATATTTTGCCGTAAGCAGGGCCTGGGACATTGCCGAGAAAGCCGCGAACTTTGAACAGCAGAAGATCGGTTTTGCTAACCTTGCTGCCTCCTATGAGGCAAACGGGGAGAAGATACTCGAAAGTTTAAAAAAGGTTTCTGACGGAACCGTTAATAGTATGACGCTGGTGAATAAGGCCGGAACTGCCATGATGATGGGCATTGACCCGGAAAAGATTGTAAAACTCATGGAAATCGCAAGAGCGACAACCAGAGTTACAGGTCAGTCAGTCACACAGGCGTTCGATGACATCAGTTTAGCTGTCGCAAGGTCGAGTAAGTTAAAACTGGATAACCTCGGCATTATTATTGATGTTGCTAAAGCAAACGAGGAATATGCGCGTGAGTTAGGAACTACCGCAGAAAAACTTAACGACACACAAAGGAAACAGGCGTTTCTTAACGCATCCATCAAGGCCGGTGACGAACTCATTAAGAGGATGGGTGAGCAGACCGACACAACACGGGACAAGATGGATAGGCTGAAAGTGACCCTAGAGGAACTTCAATTACTTATGGGTCAGGGATTGATTCGCGCTGGGTTGGGTTTATATGGCGTGTTTCAGATGGTTGCCGCAGCAGCATTAAAAATATCACAGGGGATATTCAAAATTGCGCAGGGGGCAAACACACTTCTCGATCTTGTTACCTTTGATAACTCGTTGGGGGGAGCCGCAGCTAAAAGAGATGCGGCTTATTGGGCAACACAGGCTGATGCTGCCGGTGGAGCCGCCGCCGACTTATTCGGTAAATCAAAAGAAAACTTTGCCGCGATGATAGCCCCCGCGAAAGATTTTGCAACCGCGATGGCAAAGACCGTTGTTTCTCCTTCATCAGCAACCACTACCGGGAAAGGTGGCGGTGGCGCGGACAATTCCTTATCCAACATAGCCAAAGACACCTATAAGGATGCTATTAACGCAGCGGAACACGCGGCGAAAATGGAAATACTCGCTGGCAAGGATGTTCTGCAAGCAAAACTCGATGCATTGACCAAACAACAGGCCGCCCTTGAAACCTATTATGTGACCGAAAAGGCTTTGGCCGGAGGCAACAAAGAGAAACTGTCTGCAATCGAAGCGGATTACAACGAGGATTTCCGTAAATACTCTATCCAGAGAACCGAAATCATCAAGCAACAGGAACTCAACGCCCTCGAACTGAAGAAGGCTGCCGCAGAGAATCAGTCAGAACTTGACAAGAAATCCATTGAACTTGCAAAGGCGCTTTATGATGCGAAGTCGGAATACGGTGTGACGACTCCCCTTGAGGATTTAAGAACTGAATACGAAGCCAAGCGCAAGAACCTTGATCTTGACATGAAGAAACTGGACGCGGAACTGCTTTATGCAGAGGCGAAGAAAAACGATGTCAACAGGGAAAAGGAAATCCTTGAAATCAAGAAAAAGCAAAGACTGCTTCAGATGGAAATAAGCGGCCTTAAAGACATTGAGGACGTGGAAGCCAAAAAATACACAGGCACGTTCTTTGAGGGTTGGTCAACAGGAATCCTTAAATGGAAAAACGAAACGAAGTCAGAGTTTGAAAACGCTCAAGACATGGCTGAGGAAACAGCAAAGGCCATGAAAACCAGTTTAAGCGATGGGTTTTATAAACTCATCAAAGGTGAGTCCGTCACGATTGCTGATGTTTTTGGTTCTATCTTTGACAGCATCCTTAAAAAGTTCACGGATATGTGCGCTGAAATGGTCGTCAAGTGGATGATCTCTATTGCCGACATGGAAGCTATTAAGACAGGAGCCAGCGCTGTTGCAAGCGGAATAGGGGCAATCATCGGCGGTCTGTTTCATGGCGGCGGCATTGTCGGAGAAAACACGACAGGGGTAATGATGCCCGCTTATGCCTTTGCCGGGGCGCCTCGCTTACATAACGGTCTGTCTGCTGACGAATACCCTGCAATTTTACAGAAGGGAGAGGAAGTAATCCCGAAAAGCAAGGCCGGTCAGAAACAGGAAAAGTCCGGCGACAGCGCGAACCTCAATCAATACACCATTAATATAAACGCCGTTGACGCGAAGTCCTTTGCCGAACTTTGCAAAAGGAATCCGTCTGCATTGATCGGGCCGGTCATGAGTGGCATGAAGTCTAATAAAACCCGTAACGACATGAGGAAGTTGCTGAAATGAGCGAAGTCTATCCTACAACGCCCGTTCCAAATTGGCCATATGACATACGAATCAACTGGAACACCACTATTTCGGCGTTCGATTCAGGGAAGGAACAAAGAAGGCAGAAGAACCTATATCCCAAGTATGACGTGACGCTGACTTATTCGGTTCTGACAATGGCGCAGATGCAGACGCTCTGGAACTTCTATCAGGCGCGTAAAGGGACATTTGAACCGTTTTATTTTTACTCATTGGAAAGCACGACATGGAGCGGATGTTATCTTGGAATCGGTGACGGCACAACCACGACATTTGACATCCCCGGCAAGTCCACGTCGAACGTACAAATCTATGTGAGCGGTGTTGCATTACGGGCGACAGGCGTCAGTGGCATCCTTCTGGAAGATGAAAGCGGTCTTATCACAGAAGATGATGACACGATCATCAGGGAAGGGCCGGAGGAATACACATTATTAACTGGTGGTGGAGCTGGATCATCGGACAGGGTTAATTTCTTAACCGCACCGGATGCCAATGCCCTTATCACCTGTGACTTTACAGGATATTTAAGGATCAGGTGTCGCTTTCAGGAAGAACTTTCAAGGTCTGCTTTTACAGCGGCCTTGTACCGGACGGGAATTAAACTTAAAGGGTTATCGCATATATGAGGATCATTAATTCCGACATCTCTGCCGAACTGCAAAAAGAGTATTTGCGCTTTTTTGCGATGGTTGAATTTGTCTTTTCGTCTGCGACTTATAGATACAACGAAACGGAAGAGACTATTTACGATGCTGACGGCAACCCTTTTCTGCCGCGCACGTTCACCTTTGACAACATTAACGCTACTTCGGGGATGTCTGCATCTTCCATTGATATTGTAATTGATGACACTGACAAGACCATGAGCGCGATCCTATTAGGTGAGGACGTAAGGAACAAGGTTGTCAAGTTGTATATTGGGGCCGTCACGGAAACAGCCGGAGTAACGGAGATTGTCACGGAAGAATTTATGCGTGGCATCATCGGTGGATGGGAGCTTTCAGAGGATTCAAAGGCAACCATCACTATCCAGAATGAATTTGTATTGTGGTCAAAAAAGACATTGAGGACTCAATCTTCATCATGTCCCTGGGCATTTAAAGGGGTTGAATGTGCTTATGCAGGGCAAGAAACCTGGTGTAATCAGAGCTATCAAAGATGTTCTGTGTTGGGGAACAGCCTTAATTACGGAGGGTTTCGGTTTTTGCCTTCCATTACAGGAACGGAAATCAAGTGGGGCGGCCAATGAGAAAAAAGACATTTGCTGAAATCATTGGTGACTTCGCCATGAAACCCGCAAGTCATAAACATAACGATCCTGAAAACGGCTATTCGTGTCTGGGTTTCTGCCATGCCGTTTTAAACGCTTTAGGTAAGAATTTCCCGTCAAGTTATGGAGAAATTAATTTAAACAACTTTGAGGAATTATGCCCTTCGGGGAAACCGGAAACCTTTGAGAAGTTGAAAGAGTTTACGGGGACATTGGGGAATGAAGTCAATCCGTCGCTTGTGGTTGCCGGTGACTACATCCTTTTAGAAGATCGGCGCGGTCATGTCTTTCCGGGGATTTACGTTGGGAATGGTCAGGCGATGGTCTGCTTTGAGTTTTGTGGCGTGAGGGCTTTTGCTATTTCGGGGAAGGCCAAAATCATTATGGCGAGGCGGTTGTGATTCCATTTATTACAGGCTTAATTTTAGTTTTGGTTCTTGTCCCGCAAGACGCTCATGCGTGGGCGGGGGCTACTTGGTTGGCAGGGGTCATTGTAGGGGCGGTTGTCGGAACGGGAGTATCAGGAACTGCGGCGGCTCTGGCTGTGGCGGCAGCATATGTTTTGGCTGGTGCAATCTATGTCGGTGGTGTGGCTATTGTTGGCATGGGGTTGTCGATGATCGGGCAAGCGTTGACCAGTGGATCATCGGGCAGTGGGCTTGGTTCTGCGGGGTCATCAGCACAGGCAACAAAAGAAACATCTGCTAGAGGGCAATTAATCAACACGACTGATTCACAGGTTGCCTTGCCTTTGGTCTATGGCCGTCAGAGAGTTGGCATTAACCGTGTATATATCGGAACAAGCGGAACTGATAATAAATATTTGCACATTGTCGGTACGCTATGCGAAGGGCCGATTGAAGGGATTGCGGTTGTTAGCGGCGTTCCTCAAATATACCTTAACGACAAGATTTATACCTCATTCGGTGATTCGTTTTATTATGAATTTGCTTCTGGAACATCCACACAGACGGTTAATTCAACGCTTCATTCAGCAATACCAGCGTGGACTGATCCGTTAAGATACACGGCTTATATATATGTAAGGTTGACGTTTAACCCAGATGTCTTTACTTCCATCCCCGAAATTACCGTCGTTGTTGACGGGTTGAAGGTTTACGATCCGGCGACTGAAACAACGGCATTTTCCTCCAATCCCGCTATATGCTCAAGGGACTTCCTGACACGAAGGTCATGCAGAGGCGGCATGGAAATAGCTTCTGCGAGAATAGATGACACACTGGTTAATGCTGCCGCTGCCTATTGCACAACAAAGGGATGGACGTGCAATCTATGTATTTTAGAGAATAACTCCGTGGTGGACAACCTCGCGCAGATTCTAGGGTGTTTCAGAGGTGACGTGGTTTACTCCGGCACGAATTTCAAGATGAAATACACAGACCTTAATTACGAATCATCCGTAATGGACATTGACGAAGATGACATCGTTGAGGTCAACGGAAGAAGCACTTTGGCAATCGTCCAGCCGGATATATTCGGGACTCCAAACGCCGTCAGGATGAAATTCTACAACGAGAAAAAGCTATGGCAGATTGACGATTATGTTCTTTCTGATTCAGATGCAATCACGGCAGACGGAGATTACCGGGAAAAGGAAATCTACGTCAGAGGCATTGACAACCTTGATGATGCTCAAAAGATTGCCAATTACAACCTTGAACGACTCCGATACAACAAGACCATTTCCTTTGTAATGGGATCGCGGGGCATGGCTCTTGAACCTTACGATATTATCCGCGTGACCGTTGCCGCTTATGGCTGGGCGTTAAAACTATTCAGGGTCATGGAAACAACAGCGACGCAGACGGGAGAAGTGGCTATTATTGCCGTGGAAGAAACAGCGGCCATGTATGACGATACTTATAATTTATCTGACTATACATGGGATGATACAACACTGCCTTCTATTCTTGATCCTATCCCGTCCGTTGGGGATATCATCTTAACAGAAGAAGTCTATTATTACCGCAAGCGGTCTTATGTCAGATTGAACGTCACTTTTACACCGCCGTCTGCTTCAGTCTATCCGCAATGGTCTTATGCTGATGTTTATACAAAGGTCGGGTCTGGTGATTGGGTATTCCAGACAAAGGCCGTCACTTCATACACCCTTGACCCCGTGGAAGAAGGCGAAACCTATATGGTCAGGCTTGTGTCCTGTACCACTTACGGATCAAAACAAGTCTTTGCCAATGGTGCAACGGCATCAAAGACGATTGTCGGAAGGTCGGCAACTCCTCCGGCAAGTTTAACCGGCATATTCGTTGCGGTGACAGCCAATACAGTTAAAATATACACCACTCCCCCCGATGACCCTGATATTGCTTTCTATGAGGTACGATCAGGGACGACATGGGCCGGTGGTACGATGGTCGGCAGATCGGTATCTGCGATTATTTATCTTCCGGGTGTTAGACCTGGAACTTACACCTTCTGGATGAACACCTGTGATACTTCCGGTCTGTACGGGACAACACCTCGTTCAACGACCTGCACGGTTTATACTCCTATTACTGAAACCCTAGAGAATGAATGGACGTGGGACTACTCGACGGGATCACACAGCAACACGGAAAGAGTTTTGTCTGATCCTGAAAGCGACAACGCCCTTAAATGCTCTCATACCAATGATAATTTACTCGGTTCGTGGTTGTCGGTTGAGTATGATCTCGGTTCAATTAAGACAGCTAGAATCGAAGGTGATTTCTTAACTTACTATGTCGCTGGAACGCCGACATGGGCAAACACGGTAGGCACACAGACATGGGCTGATTGGGCGACGGATGACGCATGGAAAGCCCTATTTGACATGGAAGCGGCAGACTCGTTGAGCGCGGTCTTGTATTATGGGGAAACATCACCCCCGACTAACTCAATCGCAATATCTTCCGTGTTAAGCCCGACAGTCAGCGCGAGATATGTCAAGGTACTGGTCTATATTACAGACCCGGTGCTTGACGCAAATCTATACGTTAAAAACCTTAATATGAAGGCTTACGCATCATGAAATATGTAATTGATACGATAGTTACAACGAAAGGAATTGATTACGTTTACGTCCAGTTTCTTAACGATGAGGGCAAGATAATTGAAAAGCACTGCCTCCCCTATGACGAAAAGTTTGAAACGGAAATCAAGGCGAGGCTGGCGAAGTGCGATACAGCAAACAGTACGTTGGAAGCAAAAAAACAAGCAATAGAAGCCATCCTGTCTAAAGCAGGGGCAACGAAAGGATAGGAGAAAGATATGTCACAGACTTATGTTGATGACTGTTACGGTTCAGCGCATACCGCAACAACAGATTTACAGGCGTTTGAAGATAACTTTGCCGCGTTGAAGTCAGCCTTTTCCGGGGCGACGGAGCCAGCAAACACCGTGGCTGGAATGTGGTGGTTTGATACCACTGCGAATATCTTAAAGTTAAGGAACGAGGCGAATAACGCATGGCAGAGTGTATGGGATTTCGCAAACAACAAGCCTGTGATTGCAAATTTGAGTAATGAAATAACCGGCGCGATGATCAGTTCAGCAATTAAGGACGCTGCTGCTGCTACTCCATCATTAAGGACACTAGGCACAGGGGCGACACAGGCTTGCGCGGGGAATGACTCAAGACTTGGTGTACCTGCTGACCTGTCCATCACCACTGCGAAACTTGCCAACGATGCCGTAACCAATGCTAAACTTGCCGACAATGCGGTAAAGACAGAGAATATTTATGCTGGTCACGTCACAGAAGCAAAGATGGCCGCGTCCGCAATCTCTCAAACCAAACTCAAAACGTCCTACGGTGAAGTATCAGGGGAAGGAACTAAGACACTCCCCGGCGGCCAGTATGGGTTTTATCCCCAACTTTATTGGGCGAAGTGGAAAGAAACAGTAAGTTTCGGCGGTTATGCGACGCTTATTACTCTTGAAAGTATTTATGCCTCTTATGTGCCTTCTGCGCTGCAACGCTATGTAACATCATCCGGTGAAACAAACTGGTTCTTTATTTTAAGAGATAAGAAAACAAAAGAGGTTAAGCAGACCTACTTCGCACCGGATCATCCATGCATGGGCAATGGCGGCGATCCTGACGACCTCCCACATCCGTTTATTGGTGTTGATGAGGCCACGGAAGAAGTCATCTGTATCAACCCGAGTGATGAAGAGGTTGATGCGTTTAAAAAAAAGAAGAAAA
>Ga0209310_1002655_pt1 | contig 11301 bp, 13 predicted proteins | sample AD_UKC030_MetaG_FD_184415 | JGI IMG/M metagenome (GOLD analysis project Ga0209310, IMG submission 184415) | Active sludge microbial communities of municipal wastewater-treating anaerobic digesters from USA - AD_UKC030_MetaG (SPAdes) (version 2) | ecosystem: Engineered > Bioreactor > Anaerobic >... | reverse complement strand
GGTGGTTTCGAATTCATTGCCGCAAGGGCCGCCAGCTTATGAAAAGCGCCGAAATCCGCCAGCAGTTCCTCGACTTCTTCGCCTCCAAGGGCCACCAGATCGTTTCGTCCAGTTCGCTGGTGCCGCACGAGGATCCGACGCTGCTGTTTACCAACGCCGGGATGAACCAGTTCAAGGACGTTTTCCTCGGTTTCGACAAGCGGCCTTATTCCCGTGCGACGACTTCGCAGAAATGCGTGCGGGCCGGCGGCAAGCACAACGACCTCGAAAACGTCGGTTACACCGCGCGTCACCACACCTTTTTCGAGATGCTCGGTAACTTCAGTTTCGGCGACTATTTCAAGCGCGACGCGATCAAGTACGCCTGGGAGCTGCTGACCGAAGTCTACAAACTGCCCAAGGACAAGCTGACGGTCACCGTCTACGCCGAGGACGACGAAGCCTACGACATCTGGACGAAAGAGATCGGCGTGCCGGCCGAGCGCGTCATCCGCATCGGCGACAACAAGGGCGCCCGTTACGCTTCCGACAACTTCTGGATGATGGGCGATACCGGCCCCTGCGGTCCGTGTACCGAGATTTTCTACGACCACGGCGAACAGCACTGGGGTGGCCCGCCGGGATCGCCGGAGGAAGACGGCGACCGCTTCATCGAGATCTGGAACAACGTCTTCATGCAGTTCAACCGCGACGAAGCCGGGGTTATGCACCCGCTGCCCAAGCCCTCGGTGGATACCGGCATGGGTCTGGAGCGTGTCTCGGCGGTGCTACAGGGCGTCCATGCCAACTACGAGATCGACCTCTTCCAGGCGCTGCTCAAGGCCGCCGCCCGCGAAACCTCGGCGGCCGACATGGATTCCCCGTCGCTGAAAGTGCTGGCCGACCACATTCGTGCCTGCTCCTTCCTGATTGCCGATGGCGTCATTCCCGGCAACGAAGGCCGTGGCTACGTGCTGCGCCGCATCATCCGTCGCGCCATCCGCCACGGCTACAAGCTCGGGGCGCGCGCCGCCTTCTTCAACAAGATGGTGCCCGATCTGGTCTCCGAAATGGGTATGGCCTACCCGGAACTGGCGCAGAACCAGCACAAGATCATTGCCACGTTGAAGCAGGAAGAAGACCGCTTCTTCGAGACCATCGAGCATGGCATGGCGATCCTCGAAGGCGAACTCAAGGCCTTGCCGGAAGGCGGCGTCTTCAATGGCGAAACCGCCTTCAAACTGCACGACACCTATGGCTTCCCGCTCGACCTGACGCAGGACATCTGCCGCGAGCACAAGATCACCGTCGACGCCGCCGCCTTCGACGCCGCGATGGCGCGCCAGAAGGAACAGGCGCGCGCCGCCGGCAAGTTCAAGATGGCAACCAATCTTGAATACGCCGGCCCGGCGACCGTTTTCCACGGCTACGACGCACTGGAAACCAAGGCCAACGTGCTCGCGCTGTACAAGGACGGTGTTGCGGTCAACCAGCTCAATGAGGGCGAAATGGGCGTCGTCGTCCTCGACGACACCCCTTTCTATGCCGAATCCGGCGGCCAGGTTGGCGACCGTGGCGCCTTGCAGTCGGTGCATGGCATTTTCGCCGTCGAGGATACGCAAAAGATCCAGGCCACCGTCTTCGGTCACCACGGCGTGGTCAAGACCGGCACCATTTCGGTCGGCAACGGCGTCGCCGCCAAGGTCGACGCGCTGGCCCGGGCGCGTACGGCGCGCAACCACTCGGCCACCCACCTGCTGCACAAGGCGCTGCGCGAGGTGCTCGGCGACCACGTTCAGCAGAAGGGCTCGCAAGTCGATCCCGACAAGACGCGTTTTGACTTCGTGCACAACCAGCCGCTGACCAATGCGGAAATCCGCCGCGTCGAAAACATCGTCAATGCTGAAATCCTGGCCAATACCGCCAACGAAACCCGCGTCTTGCCGATTGCCGAAGCGCAGAAGCTGGGCGCCATGATGCTGTTCGGCGAAAAATACGGCGACAGCGTGCGCGTGCTCGACATCGGCAGCTCGCGCGAACTGTGCGGCGGTACGCACGTTGCGCGCACCGGCGACATCGGTCTGTTCAGCATCACCGCCGAAGGCGGCGTCGCCGCTGGCGTGCGCCGTGTTGAAGCGGTGACCGGCGATAATGCGCTGCATTACATGCAGGGCATGGAAACCGCGCTTGGCGGCGTGGCGGGAACGCTCAAGGTGCTGCCGAAGGATGTGCCGGCGCGCGTCAGCGCCGTGCTCGACCAGGTGAAAAAACTGGAACGCGAACTGGCTGCGCTCAAGGGCAAGCTGGCCTCGGCCCAAGGCGACGACATGGTTACGCAGGCGCTCGACATCAAGGGCGCCAAGGTGCTGGCAGCGAAGCTCGAAGGCGCCGACATCAATGCGCTGCGCGAAACGATGGACAAGTTGAAGGACAAGCTGAAGTCCGCCGCCGTCGTGCTGGCTTCGGTGGCCGATGGCAAGGTGACGTTGATCGCCGGCGTCACCGCCGACCTCACCGCCAAGGTCAAGGCCGGTGAACTGGTCAATATGGTCGCCCAGCAGGTCGGTGGCAAGGGCGGCGGCCGTCCCGACATGGCGCAGGCCGGCGGCACCCAGCCGGAAAGTCTGGCGGCGGCGCTGGCTTCGGTGCCGGCCTGGGTCGAGGGCAAGCTGTGAGAGCCGCGGCCGGTGTGTTGATGCTGGGCTTGGTGGCGGCTAACGCTTTTGCCGCCGAGCCTGACCGCACGCCGGTCGAGGCGGTTACGGTCGACGGCGAAAAAGTGCGTCTTTTTCCCAATGGCCGCTGGGAATATGTCGATGCCGCCAAGGCGCTTGCCGCAGCGCAAAAGGCGGCAGCCTACCCGGAAAACCAGACGCGCCCGGAAGGTGCACAGGGCGGCCTGTTCGGCATCGGCCGCACGGTGATGCCGGGCGACAAGGACTACAACCGGGGTTCGCTGAACCCCAAGATGCGCTGAGGCGCGGTGAGCAACGGCTGGCGCTTCTGCCCGCAATGCGGGGGCGAACTGGTTGCACGCGAGGCGGGCGGGCTGGCGCGCCCGACCTGTCCGGACGAAGCTTGCGGCTTCGTGCTATGGGACAACCCGGTGCCGGTGGTTGCGGCGTTGGTCGAGCATGAGGGGCGCATCGTGCTGGCGCGCAATGTCGCCTGGCCAGAAAACGCCTTCGGGTTGGTGACCGGTTTTCTGGAGCGCAATGAAGCGCCGGAAGCCGCAGTGGCGCGTGAAGTCGCCGAGGAATTGGGGCTTGCCGCGACGGCTGTCAGCCTGATCGGCCTCTACCCTTTCACGCAGAAGAATCAACTCCTGATTGCCTACCACGTGGCGGCGGAAGGGCGAATCGTCCTCAACGAGGAGTTGGCCGAGGTGCGGCTGATCGAGCCGGGACGCCTCAAGGCGTGGGATTTCGGTACCGGTTTTGCCGTGGCGGACTGGCTGCTGGCCCGCGTCGCGGTTTAAAGGAAACTCAGTTCAGCAGGCGGCCGCCCGGGGCACCTTGTTCAGGTTCGCGAACCGCTTCGCCTTCGATGATGCGGCCGTCGAAGGCCGGTTCGTCGGGCTGACACGGTGGCTGTTGGGCTAATTGTTCCTCGATCTGGCGGCGCACGGCGCGCGTCTTCCACCACAGCCAGGCGCCAGCCAGAACGACGCCGACTGCGACGACGGCCAAGGCGACCAGCGAGAACATGAAGCCGACGACCAGCAGGATGGTGCCGAGCACGAAAGCCACGATTCTGGCAAGCGGGCCTTGCGGCTGGCCGCCGAGGCTGGCGTGAAACTGCCGGAATTTCAGTTGTTCTTCGGTCGTGCTCATCGGCTTCCCTGTGTTGCGTGCGAATTGACGCCAAACCATTCTAACGACAGCCGCGCCAGGTATTTGTAGCGCGACTGTCGTGTTTTTGTAACGCGGCCCGCGTCAGAAGGGTAGCTGGATGCCTGGCCAGACGGCGGTGATCGCCGCCCGGAAACCGGCCTGGATGCGCTCCAGCGCGGCGGCGTTGTCGGCCTCGAAACGCAGCACGACGACCGGCGTCGTATTCGACGGGCGGGCGAGGCCGAAGCCATCGGCGAATTCGACACGGACGCCGTCGATGGTGATGATCTCGGTGGCGCCTTCGAACTTGCCGGCGGCCTTGAGCTTGTCGATCAGCGTGAACGGTTCGCCTTCGGCCATCTTGATGTTGAGTTCCGGGGTCGACGGCGAATTCGGCAGTGCTTTTAGCGGGGCATTGACGTCGGCCGAGCGCGACAGGATCTCCAGCAGGCGGGCGCCGGTGTACAGGCCGTCGTCGAAGCCGTACCAGCGCTCCTTGAAGAAGGTGTGGCCGGACATTTCGCCAGCCAGCGGGGCACCGGTTTCCTTGAGCTTGGCCTTGACCAGCGCATGGCCGGTGTTCCACATCAGCGGCACGCCACCATGTTGCTTGATCCAAGGGGCGAGCAGGCGGGTACATTTGACGTCGTAAATGATCTGGCCGCCCGGCACGCGCGACAGCACGTCAGCGGCGAAGAGCATCAGCTGGCGGTCGGGGTAGATGATTTCGCCATCCTTGGTGACGACACCCAGACGGTCGCCGTCGCCGTCGAAGGCGATGCCGATCTCGGCGTTGGTTTCCTTGAGGGTGCGGATGACGTCTTCGAGATTTTCCGGTTTGGACGGGTCGGGGTGGTGGTTCGGGAAGTTGCCGTCAACTTCGCAGAACAGCGGAATGATCTCGCAGCCGAGGCGCTTGAACAGTTCCGGGGCGACCGCGCCGGCGACGCCGTTGCCGCAGTCCATGACGATTTTCAGCGGCCGCGCCAGTTTCACATCGCCGACGATTTTTTCAATGTAGGCACCGATGACATCGGCGCTGCGGCGCTCGCCCTTGCCGTGCTTGAGGTTGCCTGTTTCGGCACGCTGCTTCAGATCCTGGATGGCTTGAAGCGCCAGCGTCGTGCCGCCGATCACCATCTTGAGGCCGTTGTAGTCCGGCGGGTTGTGGCTGCCGGTGACCGAGACGCAGGAGTTGCAGCCCAGCTCGTAAGCAGCGAAATAGGTAACCGGGGTCGGCACGCAGCCGACATCGATGGCGTCGCAACCGGCGGCGCAGATGCCGTCCATTAGCGCACCGGCCAGTTCGGGGCCGGACAGGCGGCCGTCGCGGCCGACGGCGATCGCCTTCTGGCCCTGTTCGACGGCCAGCGAACCAAGCGCGTGGCCGATCTGGCGCACGACGTCGGCGGTCAGCGATTTGTCGACGATGCCACGGATATCGTAGGCCTTGAAAATTTCGGCGGGTAGTTGGGTCATGATGGGTGCCTATGACGTTTCGTAAAGGAAGAAGTGTAAGAGCCTTTGCGGCAGCCAGTCCAGATTTCCCGGGAAATTACCGCTGACGAAGCCGACATGGCCGCCCGTCGCAGGCTGTTCGAGACGTACCCGGGGGCTGACATCGGCGGTGCTCGGGAGGTGGCCGGCGGGCAAAAACGGGTCATTTTTGGGGTTGACCGCAACAGCCGGGACGGCGATGGATTTGAGCCAGGGTTTTGCCGAGGCGCGCTGCCAGTAATCGTCGGCGCCGGCAAAACCATGGACGGGGGCGGTGACGGCGTCGTCGAACTGGTAAAGATTGACTGCTGCCAGCATACGCGCTTCGTCGAACAATCCAGGAAACTGGCGCAGGCGTGCGGCCGAAACGGCTTTCAGCGTTTTCAGGAAATACTGGGTGTAGACGCGGTTGAAACCGTGCGCCAGGTGGTGGCCGCAGGCGGCGAGGTCGAGCGGGGCGCAGAGGGCGGCGACGCCGGTGACGGTGTCAGCGGCGCGAGTGCCGTGCTCGCCGGCCCATTTCAGCAGGGCATTGCCCCCCAGCGAAACACCGGCGGCGTGCACTGGACGGTCATTATTGGCGGTGCGCAGGCGGTGCAAAATCCAGTCGATTTCTGCGGAGTCGCCGGAATGGTAGGCGCGCGGGCGGTGGTTCAGTTCTCCTGAACAACCACGAAAATGTGGCAGCGCGAGGCGCCAGCCGGCCTTCTTGCAGGCGTGCGCGGTGCTCTGCGCGTAATGGCTGCGCGAACTGCCTTCGAGGCCGTGAAACAGCACGAGCAGGGGGGCGCGTGGCGGGCCATCGACCCAATCGACGTCGATGAAATCGCCGTCCGGCGTCTCCCAGCGTTCGCGCCGGAACTTGATCGGCGTCTGCCGAATCAGCTTCGGCCAGATGGTCTGGGCATGGCCGCCGGGCAGCCAGGGCGGGGCCTGGTAGGGTTTCAATGCAGCGTGTGCGGCACGGCTTCGGCCATCGCCTGATGGCTGTCGTCGGCGGCCGAGGCGTGGCGGCTTACCAGACGCCAGCCGTGGGCGCCGCGGGCGTACACATGGGTGACGTGCAACGGGCCGTGCGGGCTGGGGTCGTCGCCGACGAAGAGCACTTCGGTCAGGTGATGGATGGCCAGCACCGAGCCTTGCCAGTGAGCGACCGATTCGGCCTGGACGCGGATTTTCGCATTGGCGAAGATGCCGCGCCAGCTTTCGCGGATCGGCACGATGCCGATCAGACGAACGCCGGTCGGGTGTACGCACAGCGTTTCCTCGTCCTCTGCCCAGAGCAGGATCAGCAGGTCGGCGTCGCCTTTCTGGACGGACTCGTAAAAGGCCTGTTCGACATCTTCGGGGGCGGCGAAATTGGCGGGTTTGCTCATGAAATTGGATTCGTTGTGACAGTAACTTGGGTGTCGATGACTGTTATCGGTAAATCTCACGCCGGTTGCCAACCTGCACGACCAGAACGCGCAAAGCGCCATCCTGAATGTCGCAAATCACCCGGCAATCACCCACTCTGTAGCGCCAGAAGCCACCCAGCGGCCCGGTCAATGCCTTGCCGGTGCTGCGCGGGTTTTCCTGCCCGGCGACACGTTCGTCCATGAAATCGACGATTCGCCGTGCCGTTTGCTTGTCCAGCTTCTTTAGCTGCCCTCTGGCCGTCTCGGCATACTCAATCGTCCAGGCCAAGGTCGTTTCTCACGTCAGCCGAAGAATGCACGGGTTCTTGCCCCTTGCGGACACGCTCCAGCACGTCGGCGGCGAGGTAGTAGTCTTCCATTTCCTCAATGCCCTGCTCGATGATTTCGCGCAAGTAGTAAGCCTTGGTACGCCCCGTCTGGGATGCTAGGTAGTCAAGCCTTTGCTCGGTTTCGGGAGCGAGGCGAATCGAAGTTGCCATGTCGGAAGCTCCAGTCGGATACGTGTATTCACTGTATCACATGGCCCATGATTTGACCAACTTCAGGCAGGCGGCGAGCACCTGTTCCGGCGAGAGTTTGTTGAGGCAGTCGAGGTGGCCGAGCGGACATTCGCGCTTGAAGCATGGGCTGCACTCGAGGTGCAGGCTGAGGATGTCCGCCTGATCGGAAAGTGGCGGCGTGAAGCCGGGCGACGACGAGCCGTAAAGGGCGACGATCGGCCGGTCGAGGGCGGCGGCGACGTGCATCAGGCCGGAATCGTTGCAGACGACGAGGTCGGCTATGGCCAGCAGGTCGATGGCCTGGGCGAGCGAAGTGGCGCCGCACAGGTTGTCGCAGAGGCCGGGGGCGAGGGCGCAGATCTCGTTGGCGACCGCGCGATCCTTGGGCGAGCCGAAGAGGCCGATGCGGTAACCGCGCTCGCCCAGGCTGCGGGCCAAGGTGGCGAAATGCGCGGCTGGCCAACGCTTGGCCGGGCCGTACTCGGCGCCGGGGCAGAAGGCGGCGAAGCGGGTCGGGCGTGCGCGGCCGAGTGCCGTCAGGGTTTGTTCCCGGTCGGTTGCGGTCGACCGGATTTTCGGGTGCGAAATGGGTTTCGGCAGCGGCGCACCCGGGGCTTCGGCCAGTTGGGCGAAACGCTCGACCATCAGCGGCAGGGCGGCATTGTCGAGGTGGTGGCGAACGTTGATCAGGCCGTAGCGCGATTCGCCGGTGAAGCCGATGCGCTGCGGAATGCCGGCGAGGAACGGCACCAGCGCCGATTTCAGCGAATTGGGCAGGACGTAGACGGCGTCGTAATCGCGCGCCGCCAGTTGCCGGGCCAGGCGCCAGCGCGCCTTGAGCGACAGCTGGCCGTGGCCGAAGGGGCTGTCGACGACCTCGGCGATTTCGTCCATGCGATGCAGCACGGGCGCGACCCAACTGGGTGCCAGGGCGTCGAGCTGCAAACCGGGGTGTTTGGCGTGCAGCCGTGCGAACAGCGGCTGCGCCATGATGGTGTCGCCGATCCAGGAGGGGGCGACGATCAGCGCCTTCTTCATGCGACAGCGGCGGGCCTGGACGAAAAGTCTGGGCCCGCCGCCCGATGCTTAGTGATGGCCCTTGGGCGCTTCGCCCTTGAACACGTACTTGGCGCTGCAGTACGGGCAGACGACCTCGCCGGTCTTCAGCACGTCGAGGAAGACGCGCGGATGTTGCGACCACAGCGGGGCATTGGGCTGCGGGCAGTGCAGCGGCAGGTCGTGGGCGGTGATTTCAACGGTAAGGTTGTCGGACATCTTGTTCTCCCTGAGCTTATACGTAGGCCAGCCAGTCGTCGTGCTGGGCCGAGCGCCCGTAGACCACGTCGAAATACTTGGCCTGGATTTGCGCCGTAATCGGGCCGCGATGACCAACGCCGATCTGGCGCCCGTCGAGTTCGCGGATCGGCGTCACTTCGGCGGCGGTGCCGGTGAAGAAGGCCTCGTCGCAGGTATAGACCTCGTCGCGGGTGATGCGCTTTTCCTGGACGGAGAGGCCCAGTTCCTCGGCGATCTGCAGCACGGTGGCGCGCGTGATACCTTCCAGGCAGGACGTGAGGTCCGGCGTGTACAGCTTGCCCTTCTTGACGATGAACAGGTTCTCGCCGGCGCCTTCGGCGACGTAGCCTTCGGGGTCGAGCAGCATGGCCTCGTCGTAGCCTTCGTTGGTCACTTCGTTATTGGCCAGGATCGAGTTGATGTAATGGCCGGACGCCTTGGCGCGCACCATCGAGATGTTGACGTGGTGGCGGGTGTAGCTGGAGACCTTGACGCGGATGCCGCGCTCCATGCCTTCCTCGCCAAGGTAGGCACCCCACGGCCAGGCGGCGATGGCGACGTGCACCTTGGCGCCCTTCGGGGAAACGCCCATCTTTTCCGAGCCGTAGAAGGCGATCGGACGGATGTAGCCGGAGTCGAGATTGTTGGCGCGCAGCACTTCCTTGTGCGCTTCGTTGATGGTCGCCTTGTCGAAAGGCATGGCCATCTGGAAGATATGGGCGGAGTTGAACAGGCGGTCGGTATGGTCTTCCAGGCGGAAGATCGCGGTGCCGCGCTCGGTCTTGTAGGCACGGACGCCCTCGAATACGCTCATGCCATAGTGCAGGGAATGCGTGAGGACGTGGGTGGTGGCTTCGCGCCAGGGCACCAGTTTGCCGTCTTGCCAAATAAAGCCGTCGCGATCCGACATGGACATGTTCGATTCTCCGTGTTGCGCGTGTGAAAGCGCATAATTCTAGCCCAAATCAACGGGTAAAATAACGCTTTTGCCGTTTGAGCCCTGCATGATCTGGAAACCCAATGTCACCGTCGCCGCCGTCGTCCAGCGCGACGGAAAATTCCTGCTGGTCGAGGAAGAAACCGATGCCGGGCTGGCTTTCAATCAGCCGGCCGGCCATCTTGAGGCGGGCGAAGCGCTGGTCGACGCCGTCGTGCGCGAGACGCTGGAAGAAACCGCCTATCACTTCAAGCCGACGCATCTGGTCGGCATCTACAACTGGCGGCATCCCACGAAAGAAGTCACCTACCTGCGCTTCGCCTTCGCCGGCGAATTGCGCGGCTGGGAGGCGGAACGCAAGCTGGACGAGGGCATCGTCGCCGCCCGCTGGTTGACGTTGGAAGAAGTCAAGGCGACACAGGCACGCCACCGCAGCCCGTTGATCCTGCGCTGCATCGAAGACCTGATCGCCGGCAAGCGTTATCCGCTCGATCTGCTGGTGCATTACGACTGATGCTTGGACGCGTGCTTATTGCGCTGATGGTATCGTGGGCGGGTGCCGTGGCGGCCGAAGAGGTGGTGCCGATTTGCTATGGCTACAGCTGCATCGCGCAGGCAAAGATCAGGTTCAGCGAGGCGCAGTTGCGCGAAATCGGCCGCCAGCTGTCGGTTGCGGTCGACGCCGAAAATGAGCGCAAATTGCTCGCTGTCGCCATCGGCGAGCTTTACGGCTGGGCCGGCCAGCAGTCGGATATCAGGAATGATCGCGGCGGCAATTATGCCGACGGCCACTCGCCGGGGAAAATGGATTGCATCGACCACTCGAAGTCGACGACACGCCTGCTGAAGTTGCTCGAAGCGCGTGGCAATTTGCGCTGGCATCGGGTGCTGGAGCCGGAAGTGCGCAACTGGGCGCTTGTTTTTCCGGCGCACTGGTCGGCGGTGATCGAGGAAAAAACAGGGGGCGAAGCGCAGCGCTTCGTCGTCGATAGCTGGTTTGTCGATAATGGACAGCCGGCGGTGATTTTGCCGCTGGCCGAATGGAAGCAGGGAGCGGGACCCGATGTCTGAAAAAACGGTGGTGGTCGGCTTGTCCGGTGGCGTCGATTCGTCGGTGGCGGCCTTGCTGCTCAAGCGTCAGGGCTGGAAGGTGATCGGCCTGTTCATGAAGAACTGGGAGGACGACGACACCGAGGAATACTGCTCGTCGCGCCAGGATCTGGTCGATGTGATGAGCGTCGCCGACAGGATCGGCATTGACGTCGAGGTGGTCAATTTCGCCGCCGAATACCGCGAACGCGTGTTCGCCGAGTTTCTGCGCGAATACCAGGCCGGGCGGACGCCGAATCCGGACATTCTGTGCAATTCCGAAATCAAGTTCAAGGCCTTCCTTGACCACGCCATGAAGCTTGGCGCCGACAGGATCGCCACCGGCCACTATGCCGGCGTGCGTGAATTCAACGGCGAATTCCAGTTGCTCAAGGCTGAGGATGGAACCAAGGACCAGAGCTATTTCCTCTACCGCCTGAACCAGGCGCAGCTGTCGAAGACGCTGTTCCCGCTGGCCGACATCTACAAGCGCGAGGTGCGCAAGATCGCCGAGGCCGAAGGCCTGCACGTGGCGACCAAGAAGGATTCGACCGGCATCTGCTTTATCGGTGAGCGGCCATTCAAGGATTTCCTCTCGCGTTACCTGCCGCCGAAACAGGGCGAAATCCGCCGCCTCGACGACGGCAAGCTGATGGGCGAGCACGACGGCCTGATGTTCCACACCGTGGGCCAGCGCAAGGGGCTGCACATCGGCGGCATCAAGGAGAAGGGGCAACCCGGCGGCGGCGAGC
>Ga0209310_1002652_pt1 | contig 11306 bp, 10 predicted proteins | sample AD_UKC030_MetaG_FD_184415 | JGI IMG/M metagenome (GOLD analysis project Ga0209310, IMG submission 184415) | Active sludge microbial communities of municipal wastewater-treating anaerobic digesters from USA - AD_UKC030_MetaG (SPAdes) (version 2) | ecosystem: Engineered > Bioreactor > Anaerobic >... | reverse complement strand
GGCGCAGCGCGATCAACCGCAGCTTCACGCCGCGCGCGGCCGCGCGCGCGACCGCCTCGCGCACCGCGCCGGTGGTCGAGCCGAAGGTGATCACCGCCAGCTCGCCGTCGCCTTCGACATCGGCCCAGCGGCTGCCGTAGTCGTGCTGCGCGAGCTTGCGCTCGCGCTTGGCCAGCTGCTTGCGGTGATCGGCTGCGCCGCTGGACGGGATGCCGCGCTCGGTGTGCTCCAGGCCGTCGGCGGTGTAGACGTTGCCGGGCGTGCCCGGGATCGCCATCGGCGACACGCCCGAGGGCGTATCGGCATAGCGCTTGTACTCGGGCGTATGGGCCGCGGCGGTCAGGCGCGCAGCGGGCTCGGCCGGTTGCGCGATCCGGTCGATCACCGCGCGCGACTGGCCCATGAACTGGTCCGACAGCACCAGCGCCGGCGCCTGCAGCGCCTCGGCCAGCTGCACCGCCCATTCGGTGGTGCTCAGGCAGTCGGCGATCGAGGTCGGCGCCAGCACCAGCCTGGGCGCATCGCCGTGCAGCCCATCGACGGCGAAGGACAGGTCGCTCTGCTCGCTCTTGGCCGGGATGCCGGTGGAAGGGCCGCCGCGCATCACGTCGACGACGACGATCGGCACCTCGGCCGCCACCGCCAGGCCGATGCCCTCGGCCATCAGCGCCAGGCCCGGGCCGGCGGTGGCGGTGAGCGACGGCACGCCGCCGTAGGACGCGCCGATGATCATGTTGACCGACGCCAGCTCGTCCTCGGCTTGCAGCAGCGTGCCGCCCACGCGCGCCAGCGCCGGCGCCATCCACTCGAGCAGTTCGGTGGCCGGCGTGATCGGGTAGGCGGCGACGAAGCGCACGCCGCCGCGCAGCGCGCCGCAGCCGGCGGCTTCGTTGCCCGACAGCAGCCAGCGCCCGGCCGGCGCGCTGCCGGGCGGCGCCAGCGGTGCCGGCAGCGGCTGGCCCAGTTCGGCGGCGGCGGCGAAGCCGCGCGCGAGCGCGTCGAGGTTGGCCTGCAGCGCGCCGGCATCGCGCTTCCAGCTCGCGCGCAGTGCCGCTTCGAGCGCGGCCTGCGGGATGCCGACGCAGGCGCCGGTGAGCCCCAGCGCCACCATGTTGACCCAGCCGCCGGCGGCCTTGGCAAGCTTCTTCAGCGGCAGCGCCGCCAGGCGTGCGCCGCCGGCCAGCAGCGCGGCCGGGGCTTCGCCGGCGTCGCTGTCGCCGACCAGCAGGCTCGCCGCACCGAGCGGAATCTCGTCGGCGAAGCGGTTCAGGTTCAGCCAGTCGATCGCCAGCAGCAGGTCGAAGCGGTCGTCGAGCGTGGCCACCGGCCGCGGCCCCAGGCGCAGCAGCGCCGCCGCTTCGCCGCCGCGGATCTGCGGGCCGCTGGTGCGCACCATCAGGCCGTACAGGCCGGCGCGCGCCGCGGCTTCGAGCAGCAGCGTGCCGGCGGTCATCACGCCGGCACCGCCGCTGCCGGCGATGGCGACCGAGTAGGTGGTGTCGCGCACGGCGGCGCGATCGGCGGAAGTTGGCGGCGATTCGGCGGGGCGTTCGGGCACGTCCGGCTCCTGGGGCGGCGAGTGGCGACAGTGAAACTTCGGCGGCCTTCAACGTCCGTGATCCAAGTCAAGGAAAACCCAGACGGGCAGGCCAAAATGGCGGCAAATCAGTATTGGCGTACCAGAATACCAGATAAACCCTGATGCCGCGCGGTGCAAGAAGCCGCCGGGGAGCCCACCGAATGCCGATCGCCGCACACCGCTGGATGTTCACTGCCCCCGGCGCGCCGCTCGAGCGCGCCGCCTTCGAGCCGGTGCCCGGCGCGGGCGAAGTGGTCGTGCAGGTCGCCGGCTGCGGCGTGTGCCACACCGACCTCGGCTACTACTACGACGGCGTGCGCACCAACCAGCCGCTGCCACTGGCGCTGGGCCACGAGATCAGCGGGCGGGTGGTCGCCGCCGGCGACGGCGCCGCCGGCTGGATCGGCCGCGCGGTGATCGTGCCGGCGGTGCTGCCCTGCGGCGGATGCGACCTGTGCCGGCGCGGGCTGGCGACGATCTGCCGCGCGCAGAAGATGCCGGGCAACGACATCCAGGGCGGCTTCGCGTCGCACATCGTGGTGCCGGCGCGCGGGCTGTGCCCGGTCGACGAGCAGCGCCTGGCGGCCGCCGGGCTGACGCTGGCGCAGGTGTCGATCGTCGCCGACGCGCTGACCACGCCCTACCAGGCGGTGCAGCGCGCCGGCGTGGCGCCGGGCGACCTGGCGGTGGTCATCGGTGCCGGCGGCGTCGGCGGCTACTGCGTGCAGGTCGCGCGCGCCTTCGGCGCCGCGGTGGTGGCCATCGACGTCGATGCGCGCAAGCTCGAGGCGGCGGCGCGCGACGGCGGCGCCGCGCTGACGCTGAACGCACGCGAGCACGACGCCAAGGCGCTGAAGAAGGCGGTGGCCGGCTTCGCCCAGGCGCAGGGCCTGCGCGCCACCGAGTGGAAGATCTTCGAATGCTCGGGCACCGCGGCGGGGCAGGGCAGCGCCTTCAACCTGCTGGTGCACGGCGCGACGCTGGCGGTGGTCGGCTTCACGATGGACAAGGTCGAACTGCGGCTGTCCAACCTGATGGCCTTCGACGCACGCGCGATCGGCAACTGGGGTTGCCCGCCCGAGTTGTATCCGGCCGCGCTCGACCTCGTGCTCGAAGGCAAGGTCAAGCTCGCGCCCTTCGTCGAGACCCATCCGCTGGCGGACATCAACCAGGTTTTCCACGCGGTGCACGCGCGCGAGATCACGCGCCGCGCCGTGCTCGTGCCCTGAACCGGATCCAGAACCCAGCAGAACCCAGCAGAACCCAGGAGACTGCCCGATGCGAGATTTCAAGAACCACGACCTCGTCGACGACTACGCGAAGCCCGGCGTGCGCTACGAGCGCCGGCCGGCGCGCCGGCCCGACGGCAGCGAGGTGGCGGGGCTGTACAACGTGTGGATCTGGCTCGACAACCCGAGGCAGTTCAACAGCTACACCACCGACATGGTCAAGGGCGTGATCCTGGCCATGCGCGCGGCCGGCAACGACCGCTCGGTCAACTGCGTGGTCTTCACCGGCGTCGGCGACAAGGCCTTCTGCACCGGCGGCAACACCAAGGAGTACGCCGAGTACTACGCCGGCCATCCGCAGGAATACCGGCAGTACATGCGGCTGTTCAACGACATGGTCAGCGCCATCCTGGCCTGCGACAAGCCGGTGATCTGCCGCGTCAACGGCATGCGCATCGGCGGCGGGCAGGAGATCGGCATGGCCTGCGACTTCTCGGTCTCCAGCGACCTCGCCCGCTACGGCCAGGCCGGCCCGAAGCACGGCTCGGCGCCGATCGGCGGCGCGACCGACTTCCTGCCGGTGGTCGTGGGCGCCGAGCGCGCGATGGCGGCTTGCGTGCTGTGCGAGCCCTTCAGCGCGCACAAGGCCTACCAGATGGGCATCCTGACCGACATCGTGCCGGCGCTCAAGGTCGACGGCAAGTTCGTCGCCAACCCGACGGTGGAAACCCAGCGCATGGTCGACGAGTTCGGCCGCAACGTGTACGGCGAAGCCAAGACCGGCGCCGCGCTCGACGAGGGCAAGGCGCTGATGAAGCGGGGCACGGTCGACCTGTCGATGCTCGACGCCCGCGTCGAGGAGCTGTGCGCGAAGATCCTGCTGACCTTCCCGGACTGCACCACCAAGACGCTCGAGGAGTTGCGCAAGCCCAAGCTCGATGCCTGGAACCGCAACAAGGAGAACTCGCGCGCGTGGCTGGCGCTGAACATGGTGACCGAGGCGCGCTCGGGCTTCACCGCGTTCAACGAGGGCAGCAAGGACGACCGCGAGGTCGACTTCGTGCTGCTGCGGCAGAAGCTGGCCGCCGGGCAGAGCTGGGTCGGCCCGCTGCACGACGAGATCCAGCCCAAGGGCCGGCGCTGAGGCGGGGCCGCACGATGGCAGTGTTGAAAGACTGGCTCGACGCCGACGGCGGGCTGCTGCGGCTGCGCCTGGCGCGGCCCAAGGCCAACCTGATCGACGCCGAGATGATCGCCGCGCTGCACGGCGCGCTGGTCGCGCACGGCACCAACGGCGCGCTGCGCGGCGTGCTGCTCGACCACGAGGGCCCGCACTTCAGCTTCGGCGCCAGCGTCGAAGAGCACCTGCCGGCGCAGTGCGCGCAGATGCTCGCCGGGCTGCACGCGCTGATCGTGACGATGGTCGAGTTCCCGGCGCCGATCCTGGTGGCGGTGCGCGGCCAGTGCCTGGGCGGCGGGCTCGAGGTGGCGCTGGCCGGCACCTGGATCTTCGCCGCGCCCGATGCGCAGTTCGGGCAGCCCGAGATGAAGCTCGGCGTGTTCGCGCCGGCCGCGTCGGTGCTGCTGCCGTACCGCGTGAACCAGCCCACCGCCGAAGACCTGCTGTACTCGGGCCGCAGCCTGGGTGCGGCCGAAGCCGAGCGCCGCGGCCTGGTGCACCTGCTGGCCGACGACCCCGAGACCGCGGCGCTGGCCTGGTTCCACGAGCACCTGCAATCCAAGAGCGGCGCGGCGGTCGCGCACGCCACCGCCGCCGCGCGCGGCGCGATGCGCGCCGCCGTGCGCGCGCGCCTGGCCGAAGTCGAGCGCCTGTATCTGGACAAGTTGATGACCACGCGCGACGCGAACGAAGGCCTGCTCGCCTTCCTCGCCAAGCGCAAGCCGCAATGGGAGCATCGCTGATGAGTACCACCCAGCCCGAAGTCTTCGCGATCGTGCAGCGCTGCGAGGCGCTGTTCGAAGACCTGCACTTCGAATCGGTCAAGCAGTGGAAGGCGGCCGTGCCCGGCCGCAAGGCGATCGGCTTCATGCCGATCTACGTGCCGCGCGAGATCATCCATGCGGCCGGCATGCTGCCGGTGGGCATCATGGGCGGCGGCGACCAGATCGAGGTGATCCAGGGCGACGCCTACTACCAGAGCTACATCTGCCGGATCCCGCGCTCGACGATCGAGCTCGGCCTGACCGGCCGGCTCGACAGCCTCGACGGCATGCTGTTCCCGAGCATCTGCGACGTGATCCGCAACCTGTCGGGCATGTGGCAGATCCTGTTCCCGACCAAGTACGTGCGCTATGTCGACGTGCCACAGAACTACCAGGACGGCGTCGGCGGCGAGTTCTGGGTGCAGGAGATGCAGCACATCCGCGACGACCTGGGCAAGCTGCGCGGCTCGCCGATCACCGACGCCGAGCTGAACGCGTCGATCGCCGCCTACAACGCCAACCGCGCCGCGCTGAACGACCTGTATGCGTACCGCGCGGCCAAGCCCTGGCAGGCGCCGACCTCCGAGGTCTACCTGCTGCAGCGCGCCGGCCTGGTGCTGCCGGTCGAGGAGCACACCGCGCTGGTGCGCCAGTACCTGGCGGCGGCCGAGAAGCACGAGCGGCCCCGGCGCGACAACGCGCGCGTCGTGCTCACCGGCTCGTTCTGCGAGCAGCCGCCGCTGGCGCTGATCAAGTCGATCGAGATGTCGGGCTGCTACGTGGTGGACGACGATTTCGCGCTAGTCGGCCGCTGGCTGCTCGACGAAGTGCCGACCGGCGGCGACCCGCTGGTCGAGCTGTCCAAGGCCTTCCTGCACCGCTCGGCCTCGACCGCCGCCAAGTACGACGCCAAGCGCGAGGAGAAGGGCATGTTCCTGCTCAAGCAGGTCAAGACCCGCGCCGCCGAAGGCGTGGTGTTCGCGGCGCCGTCGTTCTGCGATCCGGCGCTGCTCGAGCGGCCGATGCTGCAGGACGTGCTCGCCAAGCACGGCGTGCCGTACACCGCGTTCAAGTACGCCGAGAACACCGGCCAGATGGCCCCGATCCGCGAGCAGGCTGGCACCTTTGCCGATTCGATCAAGTTGTGGAGCGCCGCATGAACACGCCCATCGCCAAGCCCGCCCCGAGCGGCGCCTCGAAGAAGCCGCAGAACGTCATCAAGGAAGACGCGATGTGGCTGCAGAAGGAGCTGATCAACAAGAACTACATGGAGCTCGCCACCGCGCGCGCCAACAACCGCAAGGTGTCGGCCACCTTCGTTCCGGGCAACCTGAACGAGCTGCTGATGTGTTTCGACTTCGCGCGCAGCCTGCCCGAGACCAACGCGCTGCAGAACGGCATGCGCAAGAAGAGCGGCAAGTTCATCATGGACGCCGAGCGCGACGGCCACAGCGAGGACGTCTGCACCTACGTCAAGGCCGACCTCGGCATGATGATGGGCGGCGAGGTCGGCCCCACCGGCGACCCGCTGCCCACGCCCGACGTGCTGCTGCTGAGCTACACCGGCTGCTTCACCTTCATGAAGTGGTTCGAGCTGATCCGCCACAAGTACGGCTGCGAGACGGTGATGCTGCACGTGCCCTACCAGGGCGAGGGCAAGATCGCGCCGAACATGCGCGACTACGTGGTCAAGCAGCTGAAGGAGACGGTGATCCCGACGCTCGAGCGCGTGTCGGGCGTCAAGTTCGACATCGACCGGCTGCGCCAGTACATGCGCGAATCGGCCAAGGCCGAGGACGACCTGGTGCGCGTGCTGCAAAGCGCCAAGCACAAGCCCAGCCCGATCGACGGCTACTTCGGCGCGGTGTACTACATCGGGCCGATCTTCACCGCGTTCCGCGGCACGCCCGAGGCCACCGAGTACTACCGCGTGCTGCGCGGCGAGATCGAGGAACGCATGCGCCTGGGCCTGGGCCCGATCACGCCCGACGGCGAGATGGGCGAGGAGAAGTACCGGCTGGTGGTCGAAGGCCCGCCCAACTGGACCAGCTTCCGCGACTTCTGGAAGATGTTCTACGAAGAAGGCGCGGTGGTCGTGGCCAGCACCTACAGCAAGGTGGGCGGCGTGTACGACTTCGGCTTCCGCCACGACCCGGAGCACCCGCTCGAGTCGCTGGCCGACTACTGCCTGGGCTGCTACACCAACCACAGTCTGCCGGCGCGCATCGACATGGTCTGCAAGTACATCGACGAGTACAGCGCCGACGGCCTGCTGATCAACTCGATCAAGAGCTGCAACAGCTTCTCGGCCGGGCAGCTGCTGATGCTGCGCGAAGTCGAGCGCCGCACCGGCAAGCCCGCGGCCTTCATCGAGACCGACCTGGTCGACCCGCGCTATTTCTCGGCGGCCAACGTGAAGAACCGGCTGGAGAGCTATTTCCAGATGGTCAAGCAAAAGCGCCTCGCCCATCTGGACGCGCGCCTGCCCGGCATGCCGGCCGCCGCGGCCGCCCCGCTCTGAACCCAGGAGAAACGCGATGCGTTGTTTCATCGGCATCGACCTCGGCTCGACCACCACCAAGGCGGTGGTCATCGACGAGCACCAGAACGTGCTCGGCCGCGGCATCACCAACTCGCGCAGCAACTACGACACCGCCGCCGCGGTGGCCAAGCAGGAGGCGCTGCTCAGCGGCCGCTTCCAGCTGTTCCGCCAGGCGCTGCAGTCCAGCGGCGCGCTCAACGGCGGCCTGGATGCGTTCGTCGCGCAGCTCGAGCGCGACTTCCGCGCCGAGCAGTACCTCGAGCAGCTGGCCGACCTGGAAGCCACCTGCGCGCGCAACCACGAGAAGACCAACTTCGGCGACGCGCAGGGTGCGGTGCGCGAGGCACTGGGCGTGGTGTTCAAGCAGCTGCAGGTCGAGGCGCCCGAGCTGTTCGCACCGGGTGCCAAGCGCAAGAGCGACTTCTTCCGCGACATCGCCGGCAGCCAGTACCTGGCCACCGGCGAGGCGGTCGCCAAGAACATGGGGCTGCGCTACGACTTCCTGCTGAACCTGTTCGACCGCTCGATCATCGAGGTCGAGAACCGCGTGTACGGCGATTCGATGCGCCGCCACCTGCTCGCCGCGCTGGAGAAGAGCTTCATCGCGCTGCCCGAGGCGCAGGCCAAGCGTGCCGCGGTCGAGGCGCCGATCAAGGGCGTGCTCGACACCGAGATGGAGGAGACCTACATCGTCGGCACCGGCTACGGCCGCGCGCGCCTGCCGTTCAGCAAGGAGCACATCCGCAGCGAAATCCTGTGCCACGGTCTGGGCGCGCACGTGATGTACCCGAACACCGCGACCGTGCTCGACATCGGCGGCCAGGACACCAAGGCGATCCAGGTCGACCCGGCCGGCATCGTCGAGAGCTTCCAGATGAACGACCGCTGCGCCGCCGGCTGCGGGCGCTACCTGGGCTACATCGCCGACGAGATGAACATGGGCCTGCACGAGCTGGGCCCGCTGGCGATGCAGAGCACGAAGACGATCCGCATCAACAGCACCTGCACCGTGTTCGCCGGCGCCGAGCTGCGCGACCGGCTCGCGCTGGGCGACAAGCGCGAGGACATCATGGCCGGGCTGCACCGCGCGATCATCCTGCGCGCGATGAGCATCCTGGCGCGCTCGGGCGGCATCCGCGACGAGTTCACCTTCACCGGCGGCGTCGCCAAGAACGAAGCCGCGGTCAAGGCGCTGACCGAGCTGGTCGAAGAGAACTACGGCAAGCTGACGCTGAACATCGACCCCGATTCGATCTACACCGGCGCGCTCGGCGGGGCGACCTTCGCCTACCGCGCGGTCGTGGAAGAAGGCAAGACCGCGGAGGCCAGGACATGAGCGCTCCACTCACTTCGTTCGCGGCCCCCCAAGGGGTCTCAATGCCCCGCGGGGCGGCCCGGAGGGCATCGACATGAACGACACCATCACCGTCGGCATCGACATCGGCTCCGGCGCGGTCAAGACCGTGCTGTTCCGCAACAACGGCGACCGCCACGAGTGGCTGGCCAAGCGCAGCGAGCGCATCCGCCGGCGCGACCCGATGACGCTGGCGCGCGAAGGCTATGAAGGCGTGCTCGCCGACGCCGGCCTGAATGAGGACGCGGTCGACTACATCGCCACCACCGGCGAGGGCGAGAACGTAAAGTTCGCCACCGGCCACTTCTATTCGATGACCACGCACGCGCGCGGCGGCGTGTTCCTCGACCCCGAGGCGCGCGCCGTGGTCGACATCGGCGCGCTCAACGGCCGCGCGATCAGCGTCGACGAGCGCGGCAAGGTGCTGCAGTACAAGATGACCAGCCAGTGCGCCAGCGGCTCGGGCCAGTTCCTCGAGAACATCGCACGCTACCTGGGCGTCGCGGTCGAGGAGATCGGCCCGCTGTCGTGCACCAGCCAGGATCCGGAGAAGGTCAGCTCGATCTGCGCGGTGCTGGCCGAGACCGACGTGATCAACATGGTCAGTCGCGGCATCGCCACGCCCGACATCCTGAAGGGCATCCACCTGTCGATGGCCTCGCGCATCGTCAAGCTGCTCAAGGTCACCGGCGTCAAGCAGGGCGTCGCGCTGCTCACCGGCGGCCTGGCGCTGGACACCGGGCTGCTGGCGGCGATCCAGGAGGAGATGGTCAACGAGAAGGTCAAGGTGACCGCACGTTCACACCCCGACTCGATCCATGCCGGCGCGATCGGCGCGGCACTGTGGGGCGCCTACCGCCACGCCAAGCTCCAGCAGCTCGAATCCGCCGCAGTCGCGGCCTGAATCCCCCGGAGGTCCTGAACCATGGCCCTGTTGATCAACGACGACTGCACCGCCTGCGACGCCTGCCGGCCGGTGTGCCCGAACGACGCGATTGCGGCCGGCGACCCGATCTACGTGATCGACCCGCTGCGCTGCACCGAATGCGTCGGTGCCGAGGACGAGCCGCAGTGCAAGCTGGTGTGCCCGGCCGACTGCATCGTGCAGCACCCGGATTTCGTGGAGACCCCGGAGGAGTTGCAGGCCAAGTACGAAAGCCTGCATTCCTGATGCGGGCTGGCGGTGCGCTCGGGTGAAAACCTGACAGCCGGCCAACAGGACGGGGCCGGGTACACCCACTGGTTCTGGCTTCCATCGAAGCGTGGTTGCACTTCAACCCGGATCTGGCATCCGTTCGGGTATGTCACGGTGCAGTCCCCGTTCTTGCGGCCTCGGCGCGCAGTCAGCCGATCAATGGGTTGCGGACGGCGAGCGCCGGAAAGCGGGAGAAGTCGCGGTCGGTCGACCAGAGCTCGGCCACGCCGTGCGACAGGCAGATCGCCGCAATGCGCGCGTCGTGTATCGCCCCGCCTCTGGCCTTGGCCGACAGCGCCAGCGACTCGAGGTGCAGCAGGTACTCGTCAGCCTCGGCGATGAACGCGAGGTTCGCGAGCGTATTCAGCGCGCGCAGTTGAGCGAATGCCGTTTCGGGCGGCGTGGGCGTCTTGTAGATGCGCGGATGTGTCACGACCGCGAAGAACTCGTGTGCGCAAGGCCAGGGGATGGCCCACTCACGGACCCCGACGGCGAGGGATTCGATCGTCGATCGCGCGCGGTCGTGAAAGGGCGAGTCCGCGCGGTGCGCGTAGACGAGGATGTTGGTGTCAACCGCGATCACGGTAGATCTCGTCGCGAATGCTCTCCCAGCCGGCAGCGGCGAACTCCGCAGACAAGCCGTCACCCTCGAAGGGCTGCACCGCAAACGGCGCGGCACGCTTGCGCGTGCGCGCCCGCAGCGCCAGGCGCAGGCCCTCCTCGATCAGCGCCTTGAGTGTCGAGTTCTCGCGCCGCGCAACCGCCTTGCTGCGCTCGAGCAGATCGTCCGGCAGTTCGATGGTGGTCTTCATATGGGTTGCCCATATCTAAGATACGGGTTGTATGGTAACTTGCAGGATCGCGGTTGGCTTCGCCGCGACGGCAGCTGCGGGTCGTTGCCGCCGCGCGAGCTGAAACCGCGCCGTAGAACGACAGGGATCTGTCGATGCGATGACACGAGCCGCCTGTCGTCGACGGCAGCCTGTGGCCGCAAAGCGCATGGGCTTGCCCGCTCCAGGAGGAGATGGTCAGCGAGAAGGTCAAGCTGACCGCGCGCGCACCCCGACTCGATCCATGCCGGCGCGATCGGCGCGGCGCCGTGGGGCACCTACCGCCACGGCAAGGTGCTGCAACTGCAATCCGCCGCAGTCTCGGCCTGAATCCCCTGGAGCCGTCGCCGTCGGCGACCCGATCGACTTGATCGACCCGCTGCGCTGCACCGAATCGGCTGAATCCGGCCGCCGGGCGGCACCGGCAGCGCCGGGGGTGTCCGGCGGGGAGCGGGCGGTGCGTCGCTGGGTCCGATCAGCGCCGCGCCCAGGGCGGCCTGGGCAGTACCGGGCCGACCGCGTCGAGCGTGTTCTTCAGCACCAGGCCGAACTCGGTGTCGCCTTCCATCACGAGCGCGCGGTCGAAGAACAGCCGGTCGGGGTCGTCCTCGCCGCGCAGCAGCCGCCACAACG
>Ga0209310_1002643_pt1 | contig 11326 bp, 7 predicted proteins | sample AD_UKC030_MetaG_FD_184415 | JGI IMG/M metagenome (GOLD analysis project Ga0209310, IMG submission 184415) | Active sludge microbial communities of municipal wastewater-treating anaerobic digesters from USA - AD_UKC030_MetaG (SPAdes) (version 2) | ecosystem: Engineered > Bioreactor > Anaerobic >... | reverse complement strand
GGAATGGGACGTCGAGGTAAGGGAGGATCTTGCCCTCGGCCATCAGCGGGATCACGTCATCGACCGACGGATACGGATAAACGTAATGCAGGCGAACCCAGATGCCGAACTGGGCCAGCGCCTCGCACAACTCCTTCAGACGCGTCTTGACCGGCTTGCCGCCCCAGAATCCGGTGCGATATTTGAGGTCGACCCCGTAAGCGCTGGTGTCCTGGGAAATGACCAGGATCTCCTTGACCCCGGCGCGCGCCAGACTTTCCGCCTCGGCCAGCACGTCGCCGACCGGGCGCGAAACCAGCGGGCCGCGCAGCGACGGGATGATGCAGAACGTACAGCTGTGGTTGCAGCCTTCGGAAATCTTCAGGTAGGCGAAGTGATCCGGCGTCAGGCGAATGCCCTGCTCGGGAATCAGCGAGGTATAGGGATCATGCGGCTGCGGCAGGTGGCTATGCACGATACCCATCACCTCGTCCGCCGCGTGCGGTCCGGTCACCGCCAGCACCGAAGGGTGCGTGTTCCTGACGATATCGCCCTTGGCGCCCAGGCAGCCGGTGACGATCACCCGGCCGTTCTCGTTCAAGGCCTCGCCGATTGCGTCGAGCGACTCCTCCACCGCGGCATCGATGAAGCCACAGGTGTTGACGATGACCAGATCGGCGTCGTCATAGGTCGGCGAGACCACGTAGCCCTCGGCACGCAGCTTGGTCAGGATATGTTCGGAGTCAACGGTGGCCTTCGGGCAACCCAGCGACACGAAGCCGACGGTCGGCACTTTTGCGTTCAAGTTCTTCACCTTGCCTGGTACAAAACAAAAAAAGCCCGGATTCGGGATCAGGGCTTTGCGAATCGTGGCCGAAGTCGCCAAATTCCAACATTTCCGACGAAACTGATTCTCCAGCCGCCGACATTATAGTCAATCTATTCAGGCCGGCCGCAAGCTGCGTTAACATCGCGGAAAGCGAGAGAAAATGACCATGGCGCTACCGGTACTCATCGAGCACATTGCCCGCACCCGACTCGGCGCTTACTGCGAACGCAAGATTCCTGCCGAGGTCCGTGACCAGGTTCGCCTCGAACTCGAGTTTGCGGAAAACCACGTCACCCTGGTCGAGACCCGACCGCATTTCCGCGATCCGGGAAAATGGTCCCGCCTGCCCGTCGCGCGCTTCCGGTTCAATGCGGCATCGGGCACATGGACGCTTCTTTCTCCCAATTTCCGCCAGAAGGATGCCTGGCGCCCCTACACCACCCCGCCGAGCCGCGATCTCGGCAGGCTCCTCGCGGCTCTCGACGAGGATGCCAGCGGGGTTTTCTGGGGCTGATTGCTAGCTGAACGCTCCCTCGCTCGCCACTCCGAATGGGCACAACAAGAAAGCGATCCCCAAGTCAATGTCCTGCGCTGTCAGGCGAAGAACCATTACCTGGAACAGGGACATCGCCGGCGCTTGTCGTCAAACCCAATTCCCTTTCAAGCTCGGCAACTTTCTCCGCCCTGATTTTTGCTTTTGAATCGGCAAAGCACGCCCACCATTCGCTTTCGGGAACGACGTCCTCTTCGACAACCGGCAAACGTCGCTCGACGCGCCTTCGTCTGTCAAGCCAGCCTGCCGGTGGTCCGATGTCCTTGCAACGTCGATCACTGCCCTTGCGTTGGTCCGCACCATTTGAAAGCGTGACCGTGAGCATTCCACCGCGACTTGCCATGAGAACTTTTCCTTGACGACCCCGCTTTCACAATACCAAGAAGTGGGAGCACTATCAATGTCGGATTGCCCACAAAATAAACAAGAGGAACCCAAAAAAACAAAGCCCCGACTGCGAAATCGGGGCTCTATCAAAATCTGGCGGAGAGGGCGGGATTCGAACCCGCGGTAGGGTATTACCCTACACACGCTTTCCAGGCGTGCGACTTAAACCACTCATCCACCTCTCCGGAAGGCGCGCATTGTAGCAGAGGGGGGGCATTCCTCAAAGCGACTTCGCGGGCAACGGTATCATCCACCGCCCCGCTTACTCGTCGGTGATGCCATAAGTGGTTTCCAGTTGGCGCATCCGCCGGTTGTAGTACCAGATGAGGCCCAGATAGATGAAGAGCGTACCCTGCGCAGCCATATAGAAGGAAAACGGAAAGCCGAACAGCATGAAACTGTTCAACTCGACGGCATACCAGTTGAGGACGAAAGTGACGAGCAACCAGATCGTCAGCAGCCCGAAAGTCAGGCGACGCGTCGTGCGCCAGTATGGGCCTGTCGCCGCCAGCGCCCCTGCCGTGGGCGGATCACGCCGCATGTCGGCAATGAACTTTTCGGCATCCGGTGGTGGCGCCTTGGTCAACAGACTGACGATAAAGATGGTCACGAAGCCGGCTGCCACACCGAAGACGCCGGCCGAAGTAGAGTGCACTTGGAACCATGGCTCCATGCCCAGTCCGCTGATCCCCAGCCAGGGAATGCTGGCGAACTCCAGGCGAAAGATGTAGTACAGCGTCAGCGAGAGTCCGACGACCATGCCGGCCAGGGCACCGGTGCGCGTTGCACCCCCCCAGAATATGCCGAGCACGAGGGCCGGGAAGAAGGCGGAGCCGGCGATCGAGAAGGCCCAGGCAACCATCGACAAAATCGTGCCCGGCTTTTGCGCCGCGACGGTCGCGGCCAGCACCGCAACCACCAGCAGAAGCGACTTAGAGATCACAATGCGAAACTGCGTCGATGAACCGGGACGAAAGATGCGGTAATAGACATCGTGCGAAAGGGCGCTGGTGATAGCCAGCAACAGGCCGTCCGCGGTCGACAGGGCCGCGGCCAGGCCACCGGCGGCGACCAATCCGGAGACGACATAGGGCATGCCGGCGATCTCCGGGGTGGCGAGCACGATCACGTCCGGGTTGAGCGACAGTTCCGCCAGTTGCAGGATGCCGTCGAGGTTGATGTCCTCGATGCTGACCAGCCCGACTTTGCTCCATGCCGCCACCCAGCCGGGGAGCTTGGCGATCGGGCTGTCGACCAGGTTGGTGAACACTTCGTACTTGGCAAATATCGCGTAGGCCGGCGCGGTGATGTAAAGCAGCAGGATAAAAAGCAGTGACCAGAAGACCGACTCGCGCGCCGCGCGAACCGTGGGCGTCGTGTAGTACCGGATCAGTACGTGCGGCAATGCCGCCGTGCCGACGGTCAAGCAGAAAACCAGCGCCAGAAAGTTGATGCGCAGGGACCACGTTTCATCGGCGTCGCCGCCGGGAAAGGCCGCCGCGTGGTGGACAGGTGGCGCGGCACGCTCGGCAGCGGCGAGCATGGCCGTCTCCCAGCGCAGGCGTGCCTGATCGGGGTCGTGCGGCAGTTCCCGGCGCTGCCGTTCGAGCGCGACGATTTCCTTCATCGGCACATCGCCGGCCTTCAGTTCGTTGATCTTGCTGGTCAGTTGTCCGCGCTCGAACAGCAGCGAACTGGGCAGCTGCATGATTTTTTGCGCATAGTCGTCTGCGCGCTCGCGATAGAGGCGGCGGGTAGCGACTTCGGACGGACTGTCGAACAGTTGCTCCTCACGCTGCTGAACCTTCTGCAGAACCTCGCCGTAGACCAGTTGCGGCACCGGGTTGCCGGTCACCGACCAGGAAAGGATCGCCACCGGGGTCACGTAGGCGACGATCAGGATCACGTACTGGGCCACCTGGGTCCACGTGACGGCCCGCATGCCGCCGAGGAAGGAGCAGACGAGGATGCCGGCCAGCCCGACGAAGACGCCAATTTCGAATTGCAGGCTGACAAAACGGCTGGTAATCACGCCAACACCGTAAATCTGCGCCACGACGTAGACGAAGGAAGCCAGGATGGCGGCACCCACGGCCACCAGGCGGATTGCATTGCCGCCATAGCGGGCACTGAGGAAATCCGGGATCGTATATTCGCCGAAGCGCCGCAGATAGGGCGCCAGCAGCAGCGCGACCAGCACGAAGCCGCCGGTCCAGCCGAGCACGAACGCCAGCCCCTGGAAGCCCGCCAGATAGAGCGTGCCGGCAAGCCCGATGAAGGAAGCCGCACTCATCCAGTCGGCGCCGGTTGCCATGCCGTTGAAGAAAGCGGGAACCCGGCGTCCGGCGACGTAGAACTCCGATATATCCGAAGTCCGGCTCATGATGCCGATCGCGGCATACATCGTGATCGTGAAGATCAGGAAGGAATAGCCGATCCAGCGCGGCGGCATCCCGTGGTCTTCGAGCACGGCCAGGGCGCCGACAAACGCCAGGAACCCGCCGGTGTAGAGCAGGTAGTAACGCTGGAGCCGGTTCAGGGCGAAGGACACTTGCCCGCCTTACCGGGCGCGGCGCAGCAAGGTGGCGGCCTGGGATTCCTCGACCAGTTTGGCGGCAGTCAGGATATTTTTTTCGTTCGCCCGCACCAGCAGCATCTGGAACAGGCGCCCCAGTGCCAGGGTGTTATCCATCGAATTGCGCCGGCCGCCACTGCCGATTCCGAACGCTTCCAGCCAGTCGTCGAGCGGCACGACGGTAGCCGAAATCTCGGGGAACAGGGAGGGCAGCAGCCAGGCCAGGTCGACCCATTGGGGCTGAAAATCGACAGCGAGATGTTCCTTGTAAGCGCGCTGCAGGAAGCCGCTGACAAACGGGCTGTGATACGTGACCAGCGGCGCCTTGCCGGCATAGGTCAAAAATGCCATCAATTGCCGGTCGACCGTAGCCGGGTCGGCGTTCGCGTCGGCACTTTCGCCCGCAAGGTCAAGGGCAAAGGCATCCCCCGGCATCATCGAGCCGGACTGCAATGCCACCGCTGCGATTCCCAGCAGTTCGTCGTTCGCCGCGCTCGCCCCCGAGGTGGCCACGTCGATGACCACATAGCGGGTATGAAAGTGCGGTTCGTCGAACGGCGGCGCCTTGCCGGCGCGCCAGCTTTCAAGCGCCTCCCGCACATCATCGGGCAGGCTGGCCGAGCGCTTCGCGTCGTCCTTGAAAAGAAATTTCTTGAGTCCGAGAACCATCACTGCACCTGATAATCAAGCTTGAGACGGTTCTGGATCTTGCGCGCCTGACGGAAGGACTCTTTCAGGATACGACGATCGAGTTCGTTCAGATCGTCGGGGTTGATCAGGTTGTCGCCCTGGCGGCCGGGTTCGCCTTCTAGATACTGATGGCGCAGGCGTAGCAACTGGATGAAGTCGAGCCCCTCGAGGATGGCGTTGATTTCCTCGTCGCGAATCGACAGGCGCTTTGCCGCAAGGCGCAGGCGCTGCACGGAATTGGTGTTATGGACGCCGGTCGCCAGCGCGTAGATGCGGGCCACGTCGACGAAGATGCGCGAGCCGTATTTCTTGAGATCAATCTTGCCTGGATGACCGGGCTCGAGGTCGGTCAGGAAATCGCGGATCTTGCCGAGCGGCGGCGAAACGTCGAGGGCATTGCGTGCCATCGCCTGCAGGAACAGCGCGTTGGAGGCGGTCAGGGCAAGCAGGTGGCGACGCATCGCTTCACTCAGTTCAACCTTACCGAACAGCGGGCGGAAATCGAAGAAGATGGAGGCATTAAGCAATGCCACCGGCTGCGGCGAGCGGACCCAGTTGCCGAACTTGCTCTTCCATTCATCCAGCGACAGGCACCACTCGGGATTGCTGGCCATGATGTTGCCCTTGCACAGCGGGAAGCCGCAGCGGTCGAGATCCTTGTTGACGTCGAGGGCGAAGGCCAGGAAGCGCTGGCGCAGCGGCTCGAGCGACGCCGCATCGGGCGCCGAGAAGACAATCCCGTTGTCCTGGTCGGTGCTGAAGGTCTGTTCGTTGCGCCCTTCCGAGCCAAAGGCAAGCCACGCCCATTCGATGCCATCGAAATTATGGTTCGCCAGGTTGAGCTGGAGAACCCGGTGGGTCAACGCATCGTTGAGCGCCGAGATGAACTGGGTCAATTGCTCGGCGCCAATGCCCTGCGCCAGCATGTTGAACGAGAGCTGGCGGACATCGGCCGCCGACTGCTGCAAGGACTCGACATCCCTGGCCGATTCGATGGCCTGGCGGATTTGACGCAACCCCACGCGCTGCAGGGCGAAAAGATCGCGCTCGGAGACGACGCCGGTCAACCTGCCTTCCGCATCGGTCACCAGTACATGCCGGATGCCGTGCGTAGCCATCGCCAGCATGGCGTCGTAAACCGGCGCGTGTTCTTCGAGCATGAACGGCGACGCTGACATCGCCGCGCTGATCGGCGCGCTGTGCGGCAGATCGGCGAGCACGACGCGATCGAGCACGTCGGAACGGGTGAATACGCCGACCGGCTTGCCATCGGCGCCAGCCACGACCAGCGACCCGACGCCGGCCTTGGACATGGTTTCAAGCGCCGCTCGGACAGGCAGGTCGGGAGCAACGGTCACCGGTGAACGCGAGCCGATTCCGGCCAGCGGCGAATTGAGCGTCTGTTGCTCGCTGGCACGCTGGGCAAACTGCTGTTGCAGTTGCTGGCGCGACTGGTTGAGCAGGCTGGCGATGTAGCGCGTGCAGAAGAGGTTGAATTCGCGGCTGGTCGCCATCAGTGTCATGAAGTCATCGGCGGCCAGCTGGTAGCAGAAGGTATCCTCGACGGCGGTGTAGGTGTTGGTCGACGGCCGCCCGGCAGTCACGGCACCAATCGGAAAGCTCTCGCCAGCGCCAAGACTAAGAATCGAATATTCGGTGACGGTCACCTCGCCAGCCTGGCGCGCCTGCACCTTGCCACTCTCGATCAGGTAGAAGAAACGCACATTGCCGGAATCGGGTCCGACGATCTCGCTGCCGGCTGCGTAAAACACCAGTTGCGCCTTGTCGGCGAAGAACTGGAGGGCTTCCGCCGCCATCTTGTCGAAGGGCTGGTGAACCTTCAGAAATTGCTGGATACTGCCGGAAACACGGCGACTCCCCTGCTGCCGCAGGGCCATTTCGGCCGGCCCGATGATTTGTTCTTCGCTGCTCACGACAACCTCGTTCTAGTTCAAAGCTCGTAGTTTAGCTTGAGACGCTGTTGCAGTCGCTTTGCCTGCTTCAACGACTCGCGCAGGATCGCCCGGTCGACATCATTGAAGCTGCCCAGCGGAACGCCATTTCCGGCTTCACCTGCGGCGGCGCCGGCGGCCAGCTGATGCAGCAGGCGCAACCGCAAAATGTGCGAAAAAGCGGCGTCGACCGCGGCAATGTCAGGGGCATTCAGCGAGTTAGCCGGCCCGGCATCATGCAGGCGCGCGCTGGTATTGACTGAACGGGCGCCACTTGAAAGCGCAAAGATGCGCGCGGCGTCGACAAAGATCCGACTGCCAAATTTCTTCAGATCGATTTCGTCATGCGCATCACCCCCATCGGCAACAACCTCGCTGCGAAAGTTGAGCGGCGCCGGCGCCTGCAAGGCATTGGCTGCCATCAGGTGCAGGAAGGACGGCGCATCGACGGTCAGCGCGAGTAGCAGGGAGCGCAGGTTCTCGCCCAGATCGGTATCACCGTAGAGCGGCTGCAAATCGAAAAAAATGCTGGCGTTGAGCAGCGCCTGTGGCTCGGGACGGCGCACCCAGTCGATGAACTGGTCGCGCCATTCATCGAGCGACAGGCACCACGCCGGGTTGCCGGCCATGATATTCCCGGGGCACAACTTGAAGCCGCAATCGGCCAAGCGGCGGTTCACCTCCTGCGCGAAAGGCAGGAACAGTTCGCGCATCGCATCCGCCTCGCGCGCACCGGCGGCGCTGAACACCAGCCCGTTGTCCTGGTCGCTGACAAAGGTCTGCTCGTGCCGCCCCTCGGAGCCGAGCGCCAGCCAGCACCAGGAAACTGCCGGCAATCGGTGGCGGCGGGCGGTCAGTTCGATGACGCGCGTCGTCAGCCGGTCGTTGAAGGCCGAGATCAGCCGGGTCATCAGGCGACCGCTCAGGTCGCGGGCGGCCAGGTCACGCAGAAACTCGCCCGTCCGTTCCGCCAGTTGCGGCGCCTGCTCGAGCGCCGCCAGGTTATTCAATGCTTCTTCGAGCGCCAGTTGCCGGCGGCAGGGCAATATGCCTTCGAGTGACCAGGGCATGTCAGTACTTGATGCGGGCAAAATAGGTCTTTTCAGCAGCTTCCAGCGCCTGCCGGACCGTGACGATGCCCTTTTCCTCGAGCAGCGGCACCAGCTTCAGAAAGACTTCGCCGGTCGCCAGCGCATCCTCCAACGCATTGTGACGGGTGCCGATGGTGATACCGAGGCGCTCCAGAATCACATCCAGCTTGTGCGACTCCTGGTTCGGATGAACAACGGCCGAGAGCAGCAGGGTATCGAGTACCGGCTGCGCAAAGCGGATACCGGTGCGCTCCTCCTTGAGCTGCAGGAAACGCATGTCGAAGGCGGCGTTATGAGCGATCAGCACAGTATCTTCACAGAATTCGTGGAAGGCCGGCAGGACCACGTCGATGTTGGGCTGGCCGCGCACCATTTCCTCGGTGATGCCGTGGATCGGGATGGACTCCGGCTTCAACGGGCATTCCGGGTCGACCAGCTGGTTGAAGATTTCCTGGCGCAACAACCGGTTATTGACGATGCGCGCCGCGCCGATCTGGATGATTTCATCTCCCTTGGAAGGTTCGAGTCCAGTCGTTTCGGTATCGAACACCGTGTAGGCAAGATCGCTCAGTTTGCGGTCGAGATCGATCGATTGATCTTCGAAGTTGAACAGGTCAAAGTCGTAATATTCCGGCCGGTTGCTGCCGCGGACACGCTCCTCGTCGTGCACCGCTTCCGGGATGGCCACCGGCAGCACGAAGCGGAAATAGGCGCGGTGCGCCGCCTTCTCGCGCTGGTACCAGATCTCGCCGCCGTGGCGGTCAATGACCTCGCGCAGGGAAAGCGGCGTCGTTTCACCCGCGACCTGCATCGATTCCATTTCCCAGGTGTAGAAAGTCTCCGACGACATCGCCGGGCCGGCCCAGATCAGGTCGAGATACGCCAGCTTGCCCTCGGAGGAGAGACGGAAGCGCAGTTCGCGCGGCTCGTAGTGGTCCTGCAACTTGGACGCCAGAAAGACTAGGGCGAACATCAGCGAGAAGCTGTCGGCCTTGACCCACAGCGCATCGTCCAGCTCTTCGGTCTTGATCGGCAGCTTGAGCTTGTCTTCGATGCGGCGCTGGGCAGCGGCGATTAGATCGATACCGAGAATATCCTCAAGCGGCCAGCGCGTTTTCATCGAATCGGAAAACTCGGCCATGGTCTGGTCGAGGCGCTGGCTCATTGCTGAAACTTCGTCGCCAACCACGGTCAGGAAGCGTTCGCGCAACTCCGCTTCCATGTCCGGATAATCGATCAGGTTGGTGACCGCGGCGCGGATATTGCCGAGCGCGGCACGACTGCCCTCGGTCAGCGAATGCAGCACCTGGTCGCGGCGCGCTTCCTGCTCGATATTGCGCGTGATGTTCTCGACGGTCAGAACGAAGCCGGACATCGCCTCCGCGCCTTCGCTGGCAGCGAGTACGGGCACCATCTGGACACGCAGCAGCTGGCCGCCGCGCAGGGTGGTGATGAAATTCGCCAGAGCCGTCTTGCCGCCCGCCAGGCGCTGGTTGATGACATCCTGCGCGTGCTGCACCTGGTTCTTTTCGAGGATGGAGAAGATCGAGCGGCCAAGACCGATCAACGCGCCACCGGAGGTCGACGTCGGCCCCTGCGCCAGCGCCTTGAACTGCAGTCGGGCACGGTTGTTGTAAAGCAGGATGCGGCCGTCGAGATTACACACCACGACGGCCTGGGCCAGTTCGGACATCAGCGCTGCCAGCCTGTTCTTCTCCTCCTCGACCGAGGCCTTGGCCCGGGCGATCTGGGCGTCCACATCGTCCATCAGCACATCGCGCTGCTGCGCCAGATCGTTGGCGGCGCGCGCCAGTTGCTGCACCTCCGGCGGGCCATCGACCAGACTGACGCGGAAATTGCGGTTGGCGCCGAGCATCAGGCGCAGGGTTTCCGCCATGCGCAGCAGGCCCTCGACGTACTGCTTGAACAGCTTGTGGAGCACCAGACAGCCGAGGGCAAATCCGAACAGGGTCATCATCGTGCCGATCGGCAAACGCGAGAGCAGCAGTTCGGTGAGCATCGTGCGCTCGGCGTCCTTCATGTCGACCCAGACCAGCAGCGAGGTCACGACAAAGGGCCCGGTCATCAGCAGACCGAGAACGACGACAGCGAGCATGAAACGGTATTTGGCCTTCATGGCGATCATCCGGAATGAATTTTTGGTGGTTTTTGCCGTCGACCACGCCACGCGGAAGATGCGCGTTGAACGAGGCCGGGAGGACTGCTCAGCGGGCCAGGATTTCCTTGACCTTGGCCACCAGATCCTTGGTCGAGAACGGCTTGGTCACGTAGGCATCGGCACCCAGCGCGATCCCCTTGGCCACCTCGGTGTCACGCCCCTTGGCGGTCAGCATGACGATCTGCAACCCGGTCCGGTTCGGGTCGGCACGCAGTGCTTCGCACACCTCGAACCCGGATTTCTTGGGCATCATCACGTCAAGCAGGATCAGGTCGGGGTTGAAACTGGCCACCTTGGCCAGGGCCTCGTCACCATCATTGGCGACGGCCACCTCGAACCCTTCCTTCTTCATCAGGAACTCGAGCGAAATGACGATGTTCGGTTCATCGTCGACGATCAGTATCTTGTGCGCCATGTCTCAACTCTCCCTTATGCTTCCGATGCCCGCAAAGGCACCGTGAAAATGAATTTTGCGCCGGCACCTGGCCGACTTTCAACCCAGAGATTACCACCAAAATATTCGACGATTTGCCGGCTGATCGGCAGACCCAGCCCCGTTCCCTGCGGCTTGTCGGTCATCGTGTTTCCACCCTGGCGGAATTTCTCGAAGATGACCAGGCACTCCTCGGCCGTGAGGCCCGGGCCGTTGTCGGCGACCTCGACGCGTACCGCCTGCGGGTCGGCGGAAACGCTTACCTGAACGAGGCCAGTTTCGCCCGGAACGAACTTCACGGCATTGGACAGAAGGTTGATCATCACCTGGGTCAGGCGGTCCCGGTCGGCCAGAACCACCGGCCCGTTCGCGGGAATTTCCCCTTCCAGCGTCACCCCCTTCTCGCGGAAAAGCTGCCCGAGCGACTCCATGACCTCGTGCACCACTTCCCCGATGTCCACCTCGCTGGTCGTCCATTCGGCCCGTCCTGATTCGAGCTTGGCCATGTCGAGAATCTGGTTGATCAGCCGCGTCAGCCGCTCGGCCTCGGTCACGATGATGCCGAGAAAGCGCATGCGGTCGGCGACTTCGATCTCCGGATCCTCATGCAGCATCTCCGACAGGGCGCGAATCGAGGTCAGCGGCGTGCGCAATTCAT
>Ga0209310_1002642_pt1 | contig 11326 bp, 11 predicted proteins | sample AD_UKC030_MetaG_FD_184415 | JGI IMG/M metagenome (GOLD analysis project Ga0209310, IMG submission 184415) | Active sludge microbial communities of municipal wastewater-treating anaerobic digesters from USA - AD_UKC030_MetaG (SPAdes) (version 2) | ecosystem: Engineered > Bioreactor > Anaerobic >... | reverse complement strand
TCCATACCCAAACGATATTGTTACGGAAAAATTTAAAGAAATAACAGGAATTGAAGAGAGAAGATATGTTACAGATGATTTGTTGACTTCTGATATTGCTTTTTTTGCTGCTCAAAAAGCAATTGAGAATGCTAATATTGATCCGGAAACACTTGACTACATCATCTTTGCTCATAATTTTGGAAATGTTAAAAAAGGTGCAATTCAAACTGATTTGTTACCTAGTTTATCTTCAAGAGTTAAACACAATTTGAAGATAAAAAACCCAAATTGTGTAGCCTATGACATCCTATTTGGTTGTCCCGGATGGATTGAAGGCGTTATTCAAGCCTATGCATTTATAAAAGCCGGAATGGCAAAAAAATGTTTAGTGATTGGGGCTGAAACATTATCCAGAGTTGTTGATATGCACGACAGAGATTCCATGATTTATTCTGATGGTGCCGGAGCAACAATAATTGAAGCCACAGAGGAAAATGGAGGAATCCTAAGTCATTCCACTGCTACTTTTACGTATGACGAAGCTTATTATTTATTTTTTGGAAGTTCTTTTAATAAAACTCATGACCAAGATGTTCGTTATATTAAAATGCAAGGCAGAAAAATATATGAATTTGCCTTAAGTCAAGTTCCAAAAGCGATGGCTGCTTGTTTAGACAAAAGCGGAATTGCTATTTCTCAAGTAAAAAAAATCCTTATTCATCAAGCAAATGAAAAAATGGATGAAGCCATTATTCAACGATTTTATCGAATTTATAAACAAACTCCTCCTGAAGGTGTAATGCCAATGAGTATTCATGAATTAGGAAATTCAAGCGTTGCCACAGTACCAACCTTATATGATTTAATGGCTCGAGGTAAATTAAAAAATCAAGAATTAAACAAAGGAGATGTTATACTTTTTGCTTCAGTAGGTTCAGGAATGAATATTAATGCAATTGTATATCAAATGTAATTTTAAAAAATGAATTCTATCAATTGCTTTCATCTTTTAATTAAAATTTAAAATGTACGAAAAAACATTTCCGAATAAACGATTCAAAATCACGCTTGCGTTTTTACAAAAAAATATATCCACATCCGAAAAAATTTTAGATTTAGGAGTTGAAAATCCATTCTCAAAAATAATGACTGAAAATGGATATCACGTTATCAATACAAAAGGAGAAGATTTAGATAAAAATCAAAGTTCCCTCAACAATGAGAATTATTCTGTAGTTACTGCTTTTGAAATTTTTGAACATTTATTAAATCCATATACTGTTTTACAAAATTGCAAGGCAAATAAAATTCTAATTTCTATCCCGTTACGTCTATGGTTTTCATCTGCCTATCGCAGTAAAACAGAAAAATGGGATAGACATTATCATGAATTTGAAGATTGGCAATTGGATTGGTTACTTGAAAAAACCGGTTGGAAAATTATTGATAAAATTAAATTCACACATCCAGTTAAAAAATTAGGTTTTCGCCCATTATTAAGATATTTCACCAATAGGTATTATTTGGTTTATGCTGAAAAAGCTACATGATGAATTACTATATTATCATTCCGGCACACAACGAAGAAGCATTTATTGGCTTAACGCTTGAATCAATTGCCAAACAAACCCATTTGCCAAAAAAAGTGGTGATTGTGAATGATAATTCTACCGACAATACGGAAACAATTATTCGGGAATTTGCTAATCAACATCCTTGGGCTTCATGGATTACTATATCTTCAGTTGCCTCGCATCTACCGGGAAGTAAAGTGATTCAAGCATTTCAAAAAGGATTAGCATTGCTCGATAATGAGTATGATTTCATTGTAAAGGCCGATGCTGATTTAATTTTTCCAACCAATTATTTTGAAACAATTCAAACGCATTTTCAAACAGATAAACGAATTGGAATGGTTGGAGGTTTTGCCTATATTGAAAAAAAAGGAGAATGGATTTTAGAAAATCTAACGGACAAAGACCATATTCGAGGAGCCTTTAAAGCCTATCGGAAAGAAACTTTTAAACAAATTGGCGAACTAAAACCCGCAATGGGTTGGGATACGGTTGATGAATTACTTTGCAAATTTTATAATTGGAGCGTAGTAACAGATGCAACATTGAAAGTCAAACATTTAAAACCAACCGGAGTAAATTATAACAAAAATGCACGTTTTAAACAAGGTGAAGCTTTCTATTCTTTAGGATATGGTTTTTGGATTACTGCTATTGCCTCAGCCAAATTAGCTATTCTTAAACGAAAACCATTACTTTTTTTTGATTATATGCAAGGTTTTTGGAAAGCTAAAATGGCTAAAAACCCACTTTTAGTAACCCAAGAGCAAGCTGAATTTATCAAAAAGTATCGATGGAAAACCATGAAAGAAAAATTATTTTAGGGTTTAAAAAGAGGAAAATGTTAATTCGTTTACAAATAAAAAAAACTGCCAAACAGTAACCAAAACTTTTTGTTATTTTTGCTTTATGCTAAAAATTCTTACCCACATAGGGAAATATTTCTTAATGTTAAAAGAAGTCTTCAACAAACCACTTAAATGGAGTGCGATGAAGGTCTTGATTTTTAAAGAAATTGACGATTTAATCATTGGATCTTTGGGCATTGTGGGTTTTATTTCCTTTTTTGTTGGCGGCGTAGTTTCTATCCAAACAGCACTTAATCTTACAAATCCTTTAATTCCAAGAGATTTAATTGGTTTTGCCACACGTCAATCTGTTATCCTTGAATTTGCTCCAACTTTTATTTCTGTTATTATGGCGGGTAAAGTAGGTTCATTTATCACCTCCAGCATCGGAACTATGCGGGTAACTGAGCAAATAGATGCTTTAGAAGTTATGGGGGTTAATTCATTAAACTATTTAGTATTTCCCAAAATTATAGCTATGTTATTTTACCCTTTTTTAATTGGGCTGAGTATGTTTTTAGGAATTCTAGGTGGCTGGATGGCTGGTGTTTATGGAGGTTTTTCAAATAGTGAAGATTTTATTCGTGGGATACAAACCAATTTCATTCCGTTTCATATTACCTATGCATTTATCAAAACCTTGGTTTTTGCATTTCTGTTAGCTACTATTCCATCCTACCATGGTTTTTATATGAAAGGTGGTGCATTAGAAGTTGGAAAAGCAAGTACGGTATCATTTGTTTGGACTTCCGTTGCTATTATTCTGTTTAATTATATTTTAACTCAATTATTATTAAGCAAATGATAGAAATTAAAAATATTGAAAAATCATTTGGTGATACTCAAGTTTTAAAGGGTATTTCTACCATTTTTGAAACAGGAAAGACTAATTTGATTATTGGCCAAAGTGGATCAGGTAAAACTGTTTTATTGAAATCTTTATTAGGTATTCATACTCCTGACAAAGGCACCATTTCTTTTGATGGAAGAATTTATTCTGAATTAAATTCAAATGAAAAAAGAGCTTTACGAACAGAAATTGGCATGGTATTTCAAGGCAGTGCCTTATTTGACAGCATGACCGTAGAAGAAAATGTTGGTTTTCCATTAACCATGTTTTCAAATAAAACAAAAGATGAAATCAAAGAACGTGTTGATTTTGTTTTAAAACGTGTCAACCTAATCGATGCAAATTCAAAAAAACCCTCAGAAATTTCCGGAGGAATGCAAAAACGGGTTGCTATTGCAAGAGCAATCGTAAACAATCCAAAATATTTATTCTGTGATGAGCCCAATTCCGGACTTGATCCAAAAACTGCCATTGTTATTGATAATTTAATTAAGGAAATTACAGAAGAATATAATATCACAACAGTCATCAACACACATGATATGAATTCTGTAATGGAAATTGGTCAAAAAATTATCTTTCTAAAAGAAGGCATCCTAGCATGGGAAGGAACCAAAAAAGATATTTTTAAAACCGATAACGAAGCAATAGTAGACTTTGTTTACTCCTCTAATCTTTTCAAAAAAATCAGAAAAGCCCAAAACAAGGAAGACAAATAATACAGTTTATTTTATTCTGAATAATTTACCGATAAGTTTTCGAACATCATCTAATCGTTCTATGTTTTCGGTAAAGGTTTCTAATGCGGCTGAGCTCTTTAAATCCAATTTACTTCCTGACAAAGTAGATTGCAACGGATAAACTATCAGTACATTATTTTTATCAAAATATTTATTCATGAAACCGGGAATATTACTCATCACCGAGTTATAAGAAAGATTTAATTTTCTACTCATTACAACTACTAAAGTATCGTCTTTGTTGATGTGACGAGATAAAATTAAGAAATCATCCCAATCAGAAAACAAATTAAATTCAGCATCTACAGGATGTTTAGCATGGATGTCTTTTATAAAATTTATTGTCGTTTCAGAGCCATAAAAAACAATTTTAGAACTCGTGTTTTTTCCTAAATTCCAAATTTTAATGAGCCAAAACGGAAACCCAATTTCACGCTCCGCACGCTCCGGAATGACAACGATAAATCGTTTTACTGTTGACAATGGCTGAACAGATTTATAAATAAAAGTAGTTGTTTTACATTTATTTAAAATTCCGTCAGTTAAAGGTCCAAATAAAGAATCTGATGCTCCAAGAGATTCTGTTTGACCCAGAATAATATCAGATATTTTATGCTCTTTAACAACACTTGAAACACCATTTAAGATGTTTAAGTCATATCGCATAAGCATATTTAAAGAATTGTCTGTTGAAGAAGCAACTACAGCTGCTCTTTTTACAATTTTTTGAGCTTTACTTTCTAAAACTGCTGTTGATGCATTATTGCTAATTACATTCAAAGCAAATAATCCGGTTTTATTTTTTTTCGATTTTATAGTTACTGCGAGGTTAATTAATTCATCAACTGTATCAACACTTTTCATCGGAATTAAGATTTTTTCATCGCTTTCAATCACAACATCATCTTCACTATCCGTTTCATCATTTTCAGCCAAAGCAATATTATAGGCTCCTTTTTGAGCCACAAATGAGGCAATAGTACAAGTAATTAAAATCATTAAAATGGTTCCATTTAACACATTTTCATTGAGTAGTCGGTTAGGCATTTTAATGTCAGCCAATTTTCCATTGACAAAACTCATTTGTGTTTTATCATTTAATTTAAAAGAGCCTTTTGCCTCAATATTATTAACAAAAGCAATACTTCCCAAAGTTGGGTATTCCCCTTTCTTCAATTCACTGAATACTATAACTTGATTGTTTTCAGTTGTTAATTTATTGTTTTTAAGATGTACTTCATTATAAGAATTTACACTTTTATAATCTACAATAATATTAAAACCAACTAAAACTGCCGCTAGAGTCGCAGCAGCTTGAGCGTTACTTAGTCCGAATATTAATCGTCTCTCATCTCTTGTATAACCAAACAACTTTTGAGTAATATATGCGGGTAAATATTTTCCAACAATAGCCACAACTGTCATAATTCCTGCTACTTGGATTGTGTCCCAATCTTTAATAAAAGCTTTGTAATCAATTAACATACCAACACCAATCAAGAAAAACGGTATGAAAAGTGCATTCCCCACAAACTCAATACGATTCATTAAGGGTGAAGTATATGGAATTAATCGATTCAATGCTAAACCCGTTAAGAAAGCTCCAATAATAGCCTCAATACCGGCTAATTCCGCCAGTGTACAACCCAAAAACACCATCGCCAACACAAAAATATATTGTGAAATATTATCATCATACCGTTTAAAAAACCAACGCCCTATTATTGGAAAAATAAGCATCACGACCAATCCAAAAAGAATGACTGAAAAACCTAAACGAATCCAAAATTCCTGATTTATTTCACCGGTTTGCATGCCTGCAATAACTGCAAGAACTAAAAGAGCGAGAGTATCAGTAATCATGGTGCCTCCAACAGCTACAGTTACAGCTCTGTTTTTGGCAACACCCAATTTACTGATTAATGGATAAGCAATTAAAGTATGTGAAGCAAACATACTGGCAAGTAATACTGAGGTTGCAATTGAAAAATCCAATACATAAATACCCACAACTGTTCCCAATATCATTGGAATTGAAAAAGTAAGCATTCCAAAAACTAAACTTTTAGAACTGTTTTTCTTAAATTCAGCCAAATCAATTTCTAAACCGGCTAAGAACATGATGTATTGTAATCCTACAGTTCCAAATAAAATAATACTCATATCACGAGCAATCAAATTTAAACCGTTCGGACCAATAATCGCTCCGGCAATAATCAAACCTATGAGATGTGGAATTCGCAACTTGTTCAGTAAAATAGGTGCAAACAGAATGATAAATAAGATCAAAGAGAACAGCAAAACCGGATTCTTGAGTGGTAAAGTGAAATCAATGCCTATTAAAAATATCATTTTGTTTAATTATTTCTAATTACTCCGTTGCTTTTTTCATAATTGATTTAATCTCTTGCTCTTTATCTTTTGGGTAAATTAGCAAAACATTTCCTTCATCTACAATAATAAAATTATCTAAGCCGTCGATAACAATTAGTTTTTTATCATGAGCCCTGATAATATTATTTGTTGCGTTTTCCAAAATTACTTTTGAATTAACTACTGCATTATTTTGTTCATCTTTATCCAATTTATCGTATAATGAACCCCAAGTGCCTAAATCATTCCAGTCGAAGGTGGCGGGTAACACAAAAACATTTTGTGCGTTTTCTAAAATGGCATAATCAATTGAAATATTTTCAGCTTCTGCATAATTTTGATTTATAAATTCTTTTTCTTCTGAACTATTTAGCTGACTGTAACCATTCATGAATAATTGATTCATTTGAGGTTGGAATTTTAAAAATGCTTCAGTTATCGATTGTACGGACCAAATAAAAATGCCCCCATTCCAAAGAAAATTTCCGCTTTTCAAGAACGATTTTGCCGTTTCATAGTCAGGCTTTTCGCTAAATTGGTTGACTTTTTTTATCGGATTGTTATCTGTTTTATCAAATTCGATGTACCCAAAACCGGTATTGGGAAAAGTGGGCTGAATACCTAAAGTCAATAACGCATTTTCTTTTTTACAATAGTCAAAACACTGTTGTAAATTGGCATTAAATGCATTTTCATCTTCAATCCAATGATCGCTTGGAGCTACAACCATCAAAGCATTCGGATTCATTTTTTGAATTTTCAAGGAAGCATATAAAATACACGGAGCGGTATTTCGCATAGCGGGTTCCAACAAAACCTGTTCTTGTTTCACCATCGGCAGCTGTTGAAACACCAAATCATTGTAACGTTCATTGGTTAATATAAAAATATTTTCAATCGGAATAAGTTTTGACAATCGTTGAAACGTTTTCTGAATCAGTGTATCGCCTGAACCCAACATGTCGTGAAACTGTTTTGGGAATTCAGTGGTACTCACCGGCCAAAAACGTGAACCTACTCCACCGGCCATTACTATTGCGTAATAATTTTTGTTCATTTTTTTAAGGTCTAATTATTCTAATGATTGACAAAAATATAGAAAATAAGTCCTTAATGTTTTCTATCCCGGAATTATTTCCACCTCAGCATTTGCATTAAACAAATACAACTTTCCGGATTTTACTTCTAAGCATTCATAACGTTTAACCCGTAATCCTTTTTTTTGAAAAATTTTCCCGTTTTTTATTCTAAAAAAACTACCGGAAGGAACTTCATGAATAAAATGAATATCGGGTTTTCGCTCGTCAAATTGTTTTAAAACAAAGGCCAATCGTGCATCGGTATCACTACTTGCAGATGGATTTCTGAAATGATTGGCTACAAAAGGCAAAACGTGATTGGGAAAAATCTCCGGACGAATAAACGGAACCATCAACCGTTGAAAAGTCATTTTCCATTCTACTCCATGAGGTTTAATGTATCGTCCGTGTTTTTCAAAAGCAGCTAAATGAGCAATTTCATGAACCAGCGTAATCAAAAAACGGTATTTATTCAAATTGGCATTCACCGTAATTTGATGCTTTCCTGAGGGATGCTTGCGATAATCACCATGACGCGTTTGACGTTCGTTCACAATTTTTAAGTGAACCGAATTGGTTTTAATCAACTCAAAAACAGGTTCAACCGCATGTTCCGGGAGATATTTTAAAAGAACTTCACTCATTAAAAAACTAAAAATTATGGTGTTGATGAACTTACTTGAATCACTCTTCCGTTAAAAAATTTCGCTCCGTTTAACGAAAAATCAACAATATAATCGGCCATTTCTTTCGCAGAAAGTGGTGCTTCGTAACCTGGGAAAGCTTCTTGCAACATTTCCGTCTGAACAGCTCCAAGTGCTAAAACATTAAAAGAAATACCTTGTTCTCGATATTCTTCTGCTAATAATTCTGATAGTGTGATCACCGCTCCTTTACTTGAAGAATAGGCTGCCAATCCGGCAAACTTCATACTCCCTTGAATGCCTCCCATCGAACTGATGGTTACAACATGACTCCTTTTTTGTAAAAAAGGCAAACAAACGCGTGTCAAATTTGCTACAGCAAACACATTTACTTTGTACACTTTTTCAAAATCTTCTTGTGAAGTTTGTGCGAATGGTTTTAACAACAAACTTCCTGCGTTATGTATAATTACATCCACATTTTTCCAAGTTTGAGATAAAAAATCGGATACTTTATATAATTCCTTTTCACTTGATAAATCAATGGAAAGACAAGTGATGTTAGAATGTTCGATTAATTCTTTGGGTGTTTTTCGGGAAATGGCTAAAACTTGATGACCGACATTGGCAAATTGCAAAGCTAATTCGAAGCCAATTCCGCGGGAAGTTCCGGTGATAATGATATTTTTCAATTTTTTTCTAATTTTCGTAAAGATAAGAAAAGAATGGATTGGAAGATTAACGCAAATACTTCTTGTAAAATTTAAAAGCTTGAAAAATTCCAAGTCCAAAAAATACTAATGGGATAATAAACGTCGTCAAATATTGAGACAGAAAATCAACATTAGATGCAAAATAATGAAGTGACAAAATCAGCATCAACATGCCAACAAATGTTCCTGCAGCAGTTCCGCAGATATAAAAGTATTTTCTTGATTTTGAAATTTCTATAAAATTACCATTTAACAGATATAAATTCCAACCCGTCCAAAAGGGAATTTGAATAAAATTCAAACTGCTAAAAAGTAATCCTGCTAAGAAAAAATTTTGTGATACATTAGAAAAAACAGTTCTATTAGTAATTTCTGAATTGGCACTTAAATAAAAAAAAGCCGCTAAAACTAACATAAACAAGACCGAAAAACCTTCGATATATTTTGTTAGTTTTTTATTCTCGGATAATTTTTTTGCAAAAATCAAAGTGAAAAAAATCACAATAAATTCAATCAATACCACACCTAATAAATAATAGATGGTTACCAGTAATCCTTTTTGAGAATAAATATCAAATCCAACCACATTCAAATAACCCAAAGGTATCGAACCAATGAAACTTACTAAAAAACCAACGCCTATATTCTTCAATTTTTGCATTAAAAATGGTAGATTTTATTTTGCTGCTGCATTTGTAAGCGGTACTGCTCCAGTCCTTCTTTAAAGGTTAAATACCGAAAACCCATTTGATGATTTTGAACGCTAATTTGATACATATAGGTGATATGTCGAGCCAATTCATACCACGCAAAAAACAACGAATGTTTTGGGTCATAAATATGAGTAGGTTCACTTCCGGCACCATTTAACTCAACGATAGAAAAGTTTTTTCCGTTTTCTAAATCCTCCCAGGTTTCATACATCACATCTAACCTGCCAAAATAAAAATCAGGGATTTGCTGACACATTTGGTCAATTACATCTGTTAGTTTTTCTGAAATTAAATGACTTACATCTACAAATTTAGCTCCTCTTGCATGATTTCCGTAGGGAACTAAATTACGCTTTTGCCCTTTTTCTAAAACTTGATTCAATTGATTGCCGTACTCTTTCTGAAGTGATTTCAATTGTAGCTCATATCTTGGATTAGACTTTAAAAGTGCTGTAATTGTTGAAATGCCATCACCGGTGACTTCCAAAAATTCCTTCCCAACAATTCCTGTTATTTTCCCTTTTGGTTGATTGGGAAAGCGAACATAAAAAATTCCAACTTCATTGGCAAACGGTATTAAATCTTGAATCAGATAATCAAAACTCGCTTTGTTATGATAGTGTTCCAATTCAGATAAATTATGAATTTTTTTAACTGCAGAACCACGTAAACCTATATCAGGTTTGGCAATAAAAGGAAAAGCGATAGAAGATTTTTCAAAAATTGAAAACATTTCTTCTTTAGTACTTTTTTCAGGAATTAACTCCGTTTTCGGATAAAATTGTGGTGGAAATAAATCATATATTTCCTTTTTACTTTCAGCAAAAAATCCGCCATTTCTAATAGTTGGATTACACGCATTAAAAAAGAAGAGACTTCGTGCCTTCATTGCATAAAAAATCCACAAAAAATAAATAGGAAAATAGACAATTTGAAACGGCCAATATTCCCAATGAAATAATTTATGAATAAACAATTTCAAAATTAAAGGGACGTTTGATTGTTTGGAAAAAATTCTTCATTTTGCAAATCAACATGCGTAAGTGTAAGTCTATTATTTTCGATTACCGTTTGGGTAATACTGAGTGTTTTTAAAAGATCATTTCTATTAATCACTAGACCAAATTCTGCATTATCTTCCATCGTATAGCGATGAAAATGCATCATCGATTCTTCATTAAGTGAGGAATTATTTTCAATAAACTCGGTAAACCATTTTGCTCGTTGGCTTCTAACAACTTGAGAATACAAAGTTGACGAAGACCAAATATAATTTTCATTAACGTTTAATTGTACCAATGTTTTATTTATTTCATTCCATTGTGCTTGATATAAATTATTTTGATGAAACAGAACAATTGTAAATGGTTCAATACCCTCTAAATCAATCATCTCCCATTCCAAAAGAGGATTTTCTGCACTTATGATGTCCAGAACAATAAGTCCTCTGCTTTTTCTGTATTTTTCTCTAAGCTCGTGTTTTTCATTTGCCCCATTTAACAGAACTGAAATGGTTCCTTCTTCAGCAACCGCAAACCAAGTTCCACCTGCTTTTGGGTCTTTGGGAAATGTTATTTTTTTACCGTTTATCAAATAATCTTTAGGTAAAATAGCCTTTTGACGCAACACCTTTTCATCTCTATTCGAGGTAATGATTACTTTACTATTTGTGGAAACATATGTTACTGTGCACATTGTTTTCTATATTCGAGGGTTGAAGGTGCCACACCAAAACTTTCGCTGATTTGCACTGACTCCAATTGCAAAACAGCTACTTTAATTAATGCTTGATGGTGAATACAATGTTCCA
>Ga0209310_1002628_pt1 | contig 11377 bp, 8 predicted proteins | sample AD_UKC030_MetaG_FD_184415 | JGI IMG/M metagenome (GOLD analysis project Ga0209310, IMG submission 184415) | Active sludge microbial communities of municipal wastewater-treating anaerobic digesters from USA - AD_UKC030_MetaG (SPAdes) (version 2) | ecosystem: Engineered > Bioreactor > Anaerobic >... | reverse complement strand
CATGAGGCCACCATGCCTGCCGACATACTGGAACTTTCCTGCCCTGTCACGGGGAAAGAGGGAGGCAGCATTATAGTCGGCAAAGCAACCGGGGATATCGACTCCTGCGGGGCAGGGCATACAATATCCGCACCCCGTGCAGGCGACCTTCATCAGGTCCCGGTAGATATCCCGGACCTTGTCGATGCGTGCGATCTCTTCCGAAGTGAGCGATTCTGCAAATCCTTCTCCTGCGGTATGGATGTTCTCATCAATATGAGATTCGTCATTCATCCCTGACAGTACAACGGTCACTTCGGGATGGTTCCAGACCCAGCGAAGGCCCCACTCGGCCGGGGTTCTCTTCACCGGCGCTGCATCCCATATCGCCCGAACTTGTTCCGGTATCCGCCCGGCAAGGTTACCCCCCCGTAACGGCTCCATGATCATAACAGCAAGCCCTTTCCCCGCAGCATATTCCAGGCCTTCTGTCCCTGCCTGGTTTTTCTCGTCCAGGTAATTGTACTGGATCTGGCAAAACTGCCAGTCATAAGCATCAACGATCTCTTTAAAAGCCGAAAGGTTGCCATGGAACGAAAAACCGGCATTCCGGATCCTGCCGTCTTTCTTCGCATCATCCAGAAAATCGAGAACGCCGAGGTTGCGCAGCTTCAAAAAACTGCCTCTCCCGAGACTATGGAGGAGGTAATAGTCAATATGACGGGTCTTCAGGATTGAGAGCTGGCGATTGAGGATTCGTTCCATATCCCCGCGCCCGTAGACCTCCCAGTGGGGGAGTTTGGTCGCAATCCTGACTTTCTTTCGGTAATCGCCTTCAAGCGCTTTGGCAAGAACCAGTTCACTCCTGCCGAGGTGATATATCGGTGCGGTGTCAAGATAATTGATACCGGCATCAATCGCGTGCCGGATCTGGCGGACCGTTCGTTCCTCATCGACACCTCCGGTACGGGTCGTGGGCAGCCGCATGCAGCCATATCCGAGGATTGAGAGGCGGTCGCCGGTCTTTGGAACACTCCTGTACAGCATTGAACACTCCAGAATTGACTAGTCAGTCAAATATTCTGTTTTCTTTACCGTGTATTTATAGATGATGTGCTGACAGGTTGAGAGCGTTACGGCAGAAACCTCCAAATGCCTGTACTGAATAAAAAGAATATCATCCAAGACAACCCAGAACTGATAAGGACGGAAGATCCTTGAGCGGACTCTATCTTGAAGAGGGAGAGACGTTTGTCATGACCACGCACCGGATCAGCGTGGACTTTATCCGGTATGACATGATGCTCACCTCGAAGAATCTCATCCTCCTCGACAACAGTCATGCTACTGTCAACCCCCGGACTATCCCGCTCAATACCGTTCTGGCAGTCAATGCAGGAATAACCGCGGCAAAAGAGCCGGTCATAACCCTGACATTCATCAAAGATGGGGAAGAAGGGGTTCCTCTGCCGATGAACCTTCTCTTCTCCCAGAATGCAGGAGAACAACGGAAAGCAGAACGCGATGACTGGGTGAAACTGCTGATGGAACAGGTGGTGGCGCTCCAGCAGGGCAACCTCCTCTCCCGTCCCGTGAGGGATAGTGAAGAGCCCGGAATTTCGGCCCGTCCGTCCGCGCCCATGCGGGGGATCGACATGCCCCTGCCTCACAAGTCGCTCATCAGGGAAGAGACAGTGCTTGTCGACCTTGGGGTTGTCCCTGAAGAAGGTTCCCAGATCCCGAACGAGCAGGAATCGGAAATCGTTCCTCATTCAGGATTGCCTGAAGACGACAAAGAGCGGGGAACCCCCGATGAGGAGAAACTGTCCTGCAGCAGGGACGTGACGAAATACCTGGATTCGGCTACCATTCCGGAAAAACCGATCGCTGCTGATGCGATGCCGGTAACAAGAGAAGACCTCGCCACAACCGGTCTTCCTGAAGGGAATGCAATCGCAGACGGGGGTCGGGAATATCCCGACCCTGCGAAGAAATTGTGTGAACCCGGACCGGTTCCGGAAGTAATCGAATCCTTCGCGTCGGGGCCGTCCGAACCAACACTGCAACCGGTGGATCGGGAGCTTCCATCAGAGACAGGACCGGTATCTGCTCCCGAAATTGCATCCCCCGCAAATGTGCCGGAAGCTCCACCCAAACCCGAAGAACAATCGGACAGACAGGAAAGTCCAGAATCCGTTTCTGATGTCGTTTTACCCCAGGATTACCCAGCCCCCGTTCCGATATCTGAAGAGGTAGCAGAACGGGAAAAGCCTGAAAAGGTGCAAATCCGGTCAGTCCCATCATCGAAAACGATTGTGGCAGGTGCAATTATCATCATCGTCATTCTCGCGATTATAGCGGGGGTGATGTATACCAGACATTTCATCCCAGATAGTACTACAGTCCCGCAACCCCCTCCTGATAACGACGGACCCCCCATAACCGCATCCCCTTCAGTTCCGGTGTTGACACCATTCGTCATCCCACAGGAAGGGATCTGGCTTCTGGTGAACGGGAGTTATGACGGTTATTACGGCAGGCCAGGAAATCTTATCCCTGTCACAGACTCGGGGCACCGACTCTATCGGATAGGGGGAAGTCCACCTCTCTTCCAGGTCATTATCAGGAACCAGGACAATTCGGGAAAACTGCTCCTCGTGGAGATCTTTAACAATGGAACCAGCGTCCTCTCACGAAGTACAACCGTTCCCGGCGGAACCATCGAATTTATTGTTGATCCGATCACCGGGGAATTCCCTCGTGCCACTCCGGCACCTACATCTTGGACCGGTCTTTCTCCAGGAGTTACCTACCGGACCTGATCGATCCCAACCGGCCGCTCTGGAACATGCTGGCAGGCACCAATTTATTAAGACGAATCCGTCGGCAGTCATCTCAGGTATTGGCAAAGAAGATCCCTGTTTTTCAAAACCTTTTCCAAAGGTAAATACCGGATTTCACCAGGAAAAAAGATCCGTTCGAAAACAGCATGTTTGATTCCCCGATTCAGATCAGGATTTTTCGCAACTCCGGAACCTCCTGGGAACACGGGATACTTCATCGTATTTTCGATAACGATCGCCTTCCGGGAGTGGTTTATGGGCCAGATCCGTTCCTGCGCAGTGGGATTTCTCCGGGATATTACGGATCCCCTTTCTCGGGAGAAAGAATAACCATGGAAGTGCCTGAGACAATGCCCCGGCAGAAGAATCCCAAAAGGATATTGAGGGGAGGATATACAGGTATAATCAGGACGTGATGGATGCCGGAATTCTACCTGATGGGCGACGAGGCGATCATCCAGACCAGCGAGAATGTCATTCTTGAAAAGGAACGTTTCGAAGCTATCCTGACAAACCGCCGACTCATCCTTGTCCGAACGGGAGGTGACAAGGCATCTTCCCGTGAAATCCAGCTCCGGGAAGTCGGATCGGCAATCGCCGGTGAATCTATTCTCGGTGAGCCGACAATTACGCTCACCTTCACAACTCCTGATGGTGTCCTCCACGCACAGGAACTCGTCTTTCCCAGAAAATCCACCGGGTATGACGGCCTCCATTATACCGAATGGGTAAACCGGCTCAAGGAGCAGGTGAAGATCGCCGCACAGGAACCTTTCCCGATTACTGATTCAGTTGCGACGGAAGATTACGAGAAGTTCATTCCGGGAGAGGCGGATAAACCGGGGAAGATGATGGAGGGGAGGGGCAAAAATTCAACAGGGCCGATGGCGGAGGTACCAGATTCGGGAAAGACCACATCACCTGAAGATTCATCTGTCCAGGCAGCCCCTGAGAGCGTTCCGCTCATAGCCCCGGCCGATTTCCCCAAACCGGGACCGGTTCCACCTGAAGCCCCGACACCGTCTGCTGAAAAATCCGGCCGCGGTGTTACCATTGTCATCGTCCTCATTATCGCTGCCGCTTTCATCGGGGCAGCGTATTATTACACCCTTCACCGCGGGCAGATTTCACCGGCCCCGGAGCAAATCGAAAGCACGCTTGTCGAAACGACGATGCCCGCTACAACACACCCCATGACCACCCCGCGTCCGACAACGGCTGAAACGATTGCTATGACTCCCAGTCCAATTACTCCACAATCTTCAGGGGGAGAGGTGATCATCCCACCAACCGGGATCTGGGTCCGGGTCCAGTATCCCGGTAACTTCTCCGGATCCGTTGGTATTCAGGGAAGCATGCGGGACGTCTCAGGGAACGGCGACCGGTTTTTCCAGATCCCGTCTACAGGAAAAATCATCGATGCTTCGATCCAGAAACAGGACAACTCCGGCAGGATGCTTGAGGTTGCGTTCTACAATAACGGAACCCTGATAAAGCAGGGAAACACGACCGCCCCGCACGGGACCCTCAACCTCAACATCTGGATTTAACAGAACCGTAATACCGGTTCCCGGGAACCTTAAAAAATTTTTTAAGAGCATCCGCCAAATGCCGAAAGGGTCTTCTGACCACCACGCAGAGATTCCTTCAGGAGCTTCCCTTCATCAGCAAACCGCTGGAGCGGAAGCGTGAATCTTGTGGCGAGATAGTTGAGAGCTCCTCCGATGTCCTCAAACTCATTTCCCATACTGCTCATTGCCGACCGGACATTCTCCCGGACATTGAAGACTCCGAGAGGGACGTAGCCTTTCAGTGCCTCCCGGAGCACAATCACCCCCGCCTGTCGCTGTTCTTTTGCGAGCCTTTCGAGGACGGCCATCTTGCAGGAATAATAACACCCGCCAAGCGGTGAATAGCCATTCTTCCTCGAATGTCGTTCATAGTCAGAGAAGACATACTCCTCGTTTCCGAGGACGTGGAGGAACGCCTCCGTCCATTCATACTGCCACGGTGTTGGAAGCAGGATCACGGCATAGTGATTGTTCAGGCTCGAAAATTCGTGGACCCGAACCGTGTCGATGACAGAACATTTCTTCACCCATCCAAGAAGGTTGTCGGCAATCGTAGTATCGCAGGCAGTGATCGACCAGCGGGTGGGAACGAGTTTCCGGTTCCTCTCTATCCCCATGGTCCCGGTCGAGAACGCTTTCTGGATACTGGAAAAGGGTACGTTTTTTCCATGGAGACCAAGAATGGCATCCCGAGCGGGAAGATCCGTGTCATAATATACTTTTTCGAGATCCCGCTGCCACCTGCCTGCTGTGATATCGAATCGCTCCAGGGGAGCACTCGGTCCATGCGGGGTATGCTCCTCCGAAAAGGAGAGTCCCTGGGGTGCGTGAGAAAAACCCGCTTCGCTCTCTACGGAAGCTCCTGAGAGTGCAACATCCTGAAGTGTTTCGATATACCGGCTCCTGATATCGGTCACATCCACTCGTCGTGTTCCGCGGACAAGGCTGAGCCGATACCCGATAATCTCTTCCTGAGTCCTGTTTTCGGGAATCCATGCTTCCGGCATGTCCATGATGGTGGTATCCCCATGCGACGGGGTAACCATCGGACCGGCGAACACACGGGGGTAATTCCATTGTCCGATGAACACAGAAGGAGGAGACGTTCCGGAGATCTCCGTCCCTGTGGCAACGGAGGGGGACATCATCATGGTGCTTGTAAGCTCCTTCAGGTACGATCCTTTGTTTATCATTTCCTGATAATGTGTTCGAAATCGCAGATGATAAGGAACAGGCATGCAGGGAGATAGTAAAGGGATAAAAACACGAACACGGCTCCTTAGGTTCCATATCCCCTCGGTCCTTTCCATGCCATTGGACTAACAAAACCCACAAGCCGAACGGGGTTGTCTGATTCATTCATACACCCATCACGATCTGGATCATCGTCGGGTATTTTTTCTGGATCGCATACACGATTGGGCGAGAGATCCAGAACCGTTCCCCCTGCATTGTCCGGAGCGGGTTTATCTCACCCAGCAGCTGAAGAACCGAGAGCGCAGCTTCATCCGGGCAGGAACAACTATCCGGAGTATCAGATGCGAGGTAGAAGAAGATCGGGAGCTTCAGCCTGTGCCGCAGATCGTCAGGGAGGACCTTTTCAAGGTTTTCGATTAGGTCCCGGTCGAACTGGTACAGCTCCCCGTTCCTTGTTACCGATGAGGGCTTTTCCGAAGAGAGCAGGAGTGCAAGCGGTAACCGCTCGCGGACCAGTCCCTCATTCATGCGGGAGACCTCGAGACCAATCCAGCGCGATAAAACAGATTCGTCGGGAATCCGCGGGGGATACGGCATACAGAATCGTTATGATCCTATACTTGCTTATAATTCCATCGGCGTCCTACGAGGAATCCCTTCATAATACAGAACCGCGTGACAGACCCCTGTGATCAGGTCGCGAATGAGAAAGAGGAAAAAGGAATACTGCGCAGATCAGAGAGTTTCACGGCCGTTCATGTAGGGGCGCAGGACCTCAGGGATAACAATGGATCCATCTTTCTCCTGGTAGTTCTCCAGGATCGCCCGCATGACACGGGAGGTGGCGACTGCTGTTGAGTTGAGGGTATGGATATACCGCTTGGATTCGAAGTCCGACGGATCCCTGACCTTGATGTTCAACCTCACTGCCTGGTATGCAGTACAATTAGAACAGGAAACGACCTCCTTGTACGTGTTTTCCCGTGGCATCCATACCTCGATGTCATATTTCTTGGCTGCGACCGTCCCGATATCGCCGGTACAGATATTAACGACCCTGTACGGCAGGCTAAGGCTGGTGAAGAGCTCCTCAGCATTTCTCAGGAGCTCTTCGTGGATCCCCCAGGAATCCTCCGGTTTACAGAAAACAAACTGCTCGACCTTCGTGAACTGATGAACCCGGAAGAGACCCTTGGTGTCGAGACCATGTGCTCCGATCTCCCGACGGAAGCAGGGTGAGATCCCCGCAAGGCGGACAGGCAGGTCTTTTTCTTCGAAGATTTCGTCTTTGTACATTGCACCGATCGGGTGCTCGCTCGTCGCGATGAGGTAGGCATCACTCCCATCAATTTTGTACATAACCTTCTCGAAATCGGCAAGGTCAGTGACCCCTTCGTACGGTCCGCGATTCATCATATAGGGGGGTGTAACGGGAGTGAATCCCCGGTCAGTCAGGAGATCAAGGGCGAATTTTTGGAGCGCGAGATCGAGGAAGACAAGGTTTCCTTTCAGGAAGTAGAATCCCGCTCCGGCAATCTTTGTGCCGCGCTCAAAATCAGCAAGTCCTCTTTCAGCCGCTACCTGGCCGTGATTCTTTATCTCGAAATTGAAAGTCCGGATCTGACCAACCCGCTTGATCTCCATATTCCCTGATTCGTCTTTCCCGATCGGAACGCTCTCGTGCAGGATATTGGGCAGGCGCATGAGGTAGTTTCGGATCGCAAGCGCAATCTCCTCCTGTTCGGCATCGCAGGCCTTAATCTTCTGGGGAAGTGCAGCACCCTCGGCGATCAGTGCCGTCGCGTTCCCGCCGGATTTTTTTAGTGCGTTGATCTCTTTCCCAATCTCGTTCCGCCGTTTCCGGAGTGTGTCGGTAGCGACCTTGAGTTCCCGTGATCGCGCATCTTTTCCAAGAAGTTCGTCGACCCAGGCGATCTTTTCCGTATCGTTTCGTTTTGCGAGGTCAGCTTTTACTATCTCCGGGTGTGCCCGAACGAACCGTATGTCAAGCATGCCCTGCACCTTCTGTCTGCGCCATTCCTTTCACCAGTGTTTGGTGCGTTACACACATCAGTATTTGCACACGGTGTAAAAAAATGAAGTCGAAGAACAATGGTTTTTGTGATGAATACTGACATTTTTATTGCCGATGAAAGACTGCCGGATGTTGCGGGTTGTCCTGCTCTCAAGGGATGATCGATCACCTTTTTGGGAATCCTTTTTGACCAAGTGCCATCCTGATCTCTTCAAGAATAACCGGATCATCGATCGTTGCCGGTATTGTATACGAAGTCCCGTCCGCTATCTTCTTGATAGTTCCCCGCAGAATCTTGCCCGATCGGGTTTTGGGGAGACGACTTACAACAAGGACTTCCTTGAACGATGCAATGGGTCCGATCCGCTCCCGCACCATTTTCACGAGCTCATGCTCCAGATCCAAGGGATCCCGCTTCCTTCCTGCCTTAAGTACGACAAAGCCCACCGGGATCTCCGCTTTTACGGGATCGTGGACGCCGGCAACAGCACTCTCGGCAACATCGGGGTGGGAGGACAGAACCTCCTCCATCGCCCCGGTAGAGAGCCGGTGCCCGGCAACATTGATGATATCATCGGTCCTCCCCATGATCCAGAGGTAGCCGTCTTTGTCAATCATTCCTGCATCAGCGGTGAAGTACCAACCAGGATACGTCGAAAAATATGTTTTTATAAAATCCGCATCGTTCTGCCAGAGCGTTGTGAAACAGCCCGGGGGCAGCGGAAGCCGGACCGCTATATTCCCCTGCGTACCCGCCGGGACCGGTTTGCCCCCGGAATCAAATACTGCAATTTCATACCCAGGAACGGGCTTTGTGCAGGAGCCCGGTTTTACGGGAAACTGTCCGAGCCCGATACAGTTCGCACCGATCGCCCAGCCCGTCTCGGTCTGCCACCAGTGGTCGATGACCGGTACCTGGAGAACCTGCTCAGCCCACCTGAGGGTCTCAGGATCGCACCGTTCTCCCGCGAGAAAAAGGGTCCGGAATGACGGCATCCTGTACCGTTTCACGAATTTGGCTTCAGGGTCCTCCCGCCGGATTGCCCGGAACGCTGTGGGGGCACAGAAAAGGACGGATACATGATGCTCATCGATGACCCGCCAGAATGCGCCGGGATCCGGCGTCCCAACCGATTTTCCCTCGTACAGGACCGTCGTACAACCGTAGGCGAGCGGCCCGTATACGATATACGAGTGCCCAACAACCCAGCCGATATCGGAGGCTGCCCAGTAGACTTCCCCGGGTTCAACTCCATACAGGTTCCTCATTGTCCAGGAGAGGGCGACGAGATGACCGCCATTGTCCCGGACAACGCCTTTGGGTTTGCCGGTGGTCCCGGAGGTATAGAGAATATAAAGAGGATCTGTCGCAAAAACAGGTGTGCAGGGCGCCGGTTCTGAATCCATGAGGGAGTCCCATGCGATATCCCTGCCCGGCGTAAGCTCGACGCGATGCTCAGGACGCTGGACAATCACACACGCTTCTGGTTTCCACGCACACATCCCAATCGCTGCATCAAGCAGCGGTTTGTAAGGGATGACCCGTGCGATCTCAATGCCGCATGAGGACGAGAGGACGACCTTGGGCTTTGCATCCTCGATCCTCGTTGCAAGTTCGCGGGGGGCGAATCCGCCGAAGACGACCGAATGGATCGCTCCGAGGCGGCTGCACGCGAGCATCCCGATAACTGCCTCGGGAACCATGGGCATATAGATAACAACACGGTCGCCTTTGGTAACACCGAGCCTGGCAAGCCCGCCTGCGCACCGTGCAACTGCATCGAGGAGCTCGCGGTACCGATAGACCCGGATAGTCGATGTTACCGGGCTGTCGTAAATAAGAGCCGGCTGGTTCCCCCTGCCTCCTTCGACATGCCGGTCGAGGACGTTATAACAGGTATTGAGAATCCCCCCTTCAAACCAACGGGAAAAAGGAGGCTTGTCCGCGGAAAGGACACGATCCCAGCGGCGCATCCAGTTCAAAGATCCTGCAACATCCGCCCAGAACCGTTCGGGATCTGTTATTGACTGTCTGTATGTCTTTTCATAGGAAGCCCCCATACCGCCGTGACACCCACCTGTACCAGTGAGGATAGGAAGCCGGTTTCATAATGCTTGCGGGGGGCAGGGGTTAGTGCACCAAGTTCTTTATCTTTCTGCGAATACTACCGTTTTTCATGACGCTGATGGCGGACTGCGTGAATATTGTCCCGCCCGCGCTCCTCCCTCTCGTTCCAAAGCGTTTCGATGTTATCGGGGATATCGCAATCCTCTCTCTTCCGGACCCTCTTATACCCTATGCATGCATCATCGCCCGTACGATTACGACCCGCAGGAAGACGATCCGAACCGTTGTCAGGAAGGTAACGAAAGTCGATGGGTATCGCCGGGTCGCCGGTTTCGAAGTCATCACGGGGAATTCCACGGTGACGATACACCGGGAGAATGGATTCTCGTACCGGCTGGATCTAACCGACGTCTTTTTCGCACCGAGACTTGCCTCGGAAAGGAAGCGCATCACTTCCCTCGTACAGGCAGACGAACGGGTGCTGGTGCCGTTCGCCGGGGCAGGCCCCTTTGTCGTTCCGGCAGCAGCGAACGGAGGAATTATTACTGCGATTGAGATGAATCCTGTTGCGTTCCGGTGCCTTGAGGAGAATGTCGCGGCAAACGGTGTTGCCAGCAGAACGACACTCATCCGGGGAGACGCTTTTGACCGTTCACTGCTGCAGAAGGATGGCTTCGATCGGGCCATTATCCCCGCTCCCTACGGTAAGGATGGAATCCTTTGGATTCTTGCCCCGGTTATTCGGCCAGGAGGAACAATCCATATCTACACATTCAGGAAAAAGAGCGAGATTTACGGACTTATTGCTAAATATCGATCCCGAAAATTATCGGTCGTAACATACCGCCGCTGTGGCAATGTTGCTCCCGGAGTAAGCCGATGGGTTTTCGATCTCTGCCACCTTGCCGCTCCGTGAAATGGCTTAATCCGCCGGATTCGTCATCACGAGAAGGATCTCGGCAACACTGCCGCTTGGACCGTGGAGGGGGGCTGCATGCAGGATAACACGGACGATGCTTCCATTGCACCGTTTTGCTGGAAACGAGATGTTCCGGATCTTCTCATTCTCCCGGCACCAGGTGAGGATCTTCTGGAATTCGTCCTCGTTGTCTGTAAGAAGGAATGGCACCGGATGGCCAATCGCCTCCTCTTCTGTCCAGCCAAAAAGATGGGCAGCACCGACATTCCAGCACCGGACAATCCCCTGAGGGTCAATGATGATGACGGCGAGGGGAAGAAGCGCAAGGAGCGAAGAGAATCGTTCCTCACCTGCCCGGATCCGTTCTGCCGCCCATTCGATACCGGCGATATTGCGAAAGATAATCCGGGCCCCATCTGCAGCTCCTGTCTCACTGCGGGTGACTGTCCCATATACAGTGACCGGCATCTCCTCACGGCGGGTGTCTGCCGGGTCGACTGAAGTCCGGAGATCCGTCATCGGATTACCGGACACCATCATTATGTCAAAAGCGTCCTGGGCCTTACGCGATTCCCCGGAAGTAATGAGATTCGTCCAAGGTTTATTGATGATGAGATCAGTTCGAACCTGCTTCAGCAGGCCAGGATTATTCAGGGAGATAACGATACCATTCCGGTCGGTTGTGAGGATCAGATCAGGCAGGCTCTCAAGAAGATTCCGGTAATTCTTCTCGGATTCTCTCAAGGCATTCTCGGTCCTTCTGCG
>Ga0209310_1002625_pt1 | contig 11384 bp, 10 predicted proteins | sample AD_UKC030_MetaG_FD_184415 | JGI IMG/M metagenome (GOLD analysis project Ga0209310, IMG submission 184415) | Active sludge microbial communities of municipal wastewater-treating anaerobic digesters from USA - AD_UKC030_MetaG (SPAdes) (version 2) | ecosystem: Engineered > Bioreactor > Anaerobic >... | reverse complement strand
GGCTGCGAGGCTTTGGCTCGCTGGCTTCGTTACTCCTCGGTCAGAGACCGCTGCGGGTATCTTCCCTCGTCGAGCCTCGCCAGCGAGCCAAATCCTCAGCAGCAAAATCGGAATTTATTTTTGCACGAACCCTAAGGATTCACCCGAAGTCACGTTGACCTCGAGTCAATATTTGAATCATCCGAGCCAAGGATTCCCGAATCCAATGATCTCCTTTTCATTTCAATTCCGCGGAATTTCGGCTGCGGACTGATTTTACGGTTTCTTGAGCCGATAGAACCGCGTTGGACCAATGAGGGGAATCGTCACCGGATTGCCAGCGGGTGCGACGATCCAAGTTCCTTCCACCAAGTCCGTCGTGGTCTCCAGTCTGAAACCGTCCGTTGCTGGTGTCCACGAGAGAATCACCAAGTCACCGGATAACTCGATGAAAAGCGCAGGGGCTTCGCCTGTCTGGGGCACGATCAAGCCCGGCCAGAAACCGCCGTTGAGGGTAAAGGTGCCACCACTCATCGCGCCGGCATCGGGCTGGCCGATCGTGCCACTGAGGACGTACTGGCCGCCCGCGCTCGTGCTCCCGCCTCCATCAATGGTGGACCAATCAATCGAGTATTGCCCCCATAGCTGAGCGCAGCAGGAAACATACAAAAGGATTGAACAACACAATGATGCCAGGCCTGATCGGCCGGTTCCGGCCGGAGCCACTCTCCAGCCGTTGGAGTTCAGATCTCCAAGTTCGGCTCTTTTTTTCATGGTCTACCCCCGTTGATTTTGGCGGCCAGAGTTGCCACGGTTTCTTTCAACTCTGCTATTTCCTTCTCCAAGGCTGCGTTTTTCTCTTCGAGTTTCTGGTTCAAACCCTGGATTGCAGCCAGAGCCACGCCATCGGCATCCACCGTTGTGATGTGTTTATCATCGTATCCAACCTTGAAAGCGGCTGAGAAATCCTGGGCCATAGGACCAATATGACGCGCCGACTGATGGACAAAACTCCACTCCGAAATCGGCAAGCTCAGCACTTTATTCAACAGAGCCTCAGTGTCCGCCGGGACAATCTTCTCTTTCAAATTCCGGTCGCTGGATTCACAAAGTGCCGCAGCCTGGATGGCGCCCGCGACATGCATGCTGCCATTCAGATCCAACCATGCTTGCCCCCCTGTGAAAGCGTCTCCCGTGCCAAAAATTGTATCCAGAACTCCTCCCTTGCATAACTGAGGCACATTTTCCTGGAAATTTAATCGCATCAACCAATAGCCTTCAGCGCCAGGATCATAAGAGCTATCCGAATGTTGTCCGGATACATACCATGCAAAGCCATTGCCAGGACTCAGCGTGGGACCGGAACGAAAATACACAATGCCCGGTTGCGTGCCGATCCCCCACCATGAACTGCCCATTAACTCGATTTTTTGTCCCCACGAACCTCCAAATCTAAGCCTGGTGTCTGCATTTAACACAACCCCATTGGCCGCCTGAATCATAAACTGATTGCTCTCTAAGGATTTGGCCACCCTTCCTGAAGCATCACTCCATACAAACGATCCCGAATGCTCAGCCCGCGCTTGGTATCCGGCTGCAAATCCGTACTTTCCACTCACATAGTTCGCCGAACCCCCCGCTATGGTTCCCGCCTCAGCCTCAACACTGATGTTGTTAAATAAGCCGCCTCCAATCGTTGCATAGTTGGCCGAGCCGAGAATGACATTGTCTTTACCACCTCCAACTGTTGCTGCGGTTGTATTGGTACCTATGCGATTGCGCCAGCCTCCCGCGACGGTTGATGCTCCCGCATTGGCGCTGATGACATTAGTATTCCCACCCCCAATGGTCGCATCCCATGCCTCGGATCCCAGGATATTGTTTCTTCCGCCCGCAATCGTGCCCCCGACGACATCCGAGCCAACAGCATTCTCGAACCCCCCTCCCAAGGTGGCATGCTGTGAACCAGGAGCAATCGAGTTGTTTTCACCCCCCCCAATTGTGGCTGCGGCGGCGCCGTCCTTGATCTGATTGCCCCATCCACCACCGATCGAGGCGAAGTTAGCGGCGATCTGATTCGGATGGGAATAGGGAATCAAGCCGCCCGTCATGCCGCCACCGCCGCTAATTGTGGCTCCTTTGACACTATCCGTAATCGAGTTTTTGCCAAAGCCTCCCACCCAATTGGCCTCCTGGTCCGTCCGCAAAGTCCGCATGCTCCCTGCATACAATTCGAAGGTATCTCCACTCTTTGTTCCGATCGATGTCGGGGTCAGGTTCAAGGGCAAAGCGGAGGCGACACCTCCCGCGTCAATATGTTGCGCATACATGGCATAAGGGATGGGCAAGATCGCTTGGCGGGGAGTAAGAGTAACGTATGGCAACTGGAATCCCAGCATTGGAGTCTTCCGAACCGCGATCTCCATCCATCGAGCCTGGCCATTGAACACGCCTTGGCCGAAATCTAAGGTTGCGTTAAACAGCCCATTTACTATCGGCTGGCTTTTGAGACTTATATCGCCGCCCACTTGCGTCCCCAAGATGGGCGCGTCATAGAGCCTGAAAACGAAATCATAACTGCCCTCAGCGCTGTTGGTGCCGTTATCAAGCCGACCTTGATAGGTAAATGCTGTTCCCACCTCGGCAGCATGAGGCAGATTGACGAACAGTGACAATACCGCCATGGCTTGAATGATTTTCCAGAGAGTCTTCATAATTTGTTGGATGCTGTTAAGATTGAATCCCCCTTCTTGCAGTCCAGATCCTGACAAATCCGAACGCAAAACCGAATGCACTAATGAAAAAGAAAAACGCTTTTTTAAGTGATTACCCTGTAGATTACCCAATTATATGAGAATTGAAAGCACTTTATGTCTCATCTCACGTTCAGTTTGTGCACATGACACAAGGTTATTTTTCCGGGAACCATCCCGAGAGAAACGATTCGAGGCTGCCATCGTAGACGGCTTCCGCGAGATGTTCGACGCCGAGCTGGTTCCCCCAGGAGTAGTTGATGACGAGCCGCCCTTGCCACGGGCAGAAGTCGATGTCCGAGTTATTCAGATTGGTGGCCTCGGCAATTCGTTGGCGCTGGCGTTCGTTGAGTTTGGGATTCGCCACCTGTTTGTCCTCAAGCGAGGCCCGCAGCACGGGATTGAGTGGACTGGGCTGCCAATGGACAAGGTCGCGGGAGCGGACCACGCGCATCTCATAGCCGAGATGGGCTTCGAGGTAGAAATCGTAGAACCATCCCTTGAGCCAGCGGAGGCAATGGGGGGCGGTGTAGCGATCGCGGGCGTAGTTGCATTCGGGCGCGGTCAGGGTCCAGGCGCGAAGATCCCGTGATCGGATGAAGCGCGCGGTAAAAGCGACTCCCGCCTCCGCGGAAGGCCGGTCGATCTCGAACATGAGCACGTAATCTTCCGGGGTTCGGCAGAGGGAAGTATTGAAGATGCCGTAGCGATCGTCGGAGATCACGGGATGGCATTCCCATTGCCTCAGATCCCTGGAGACGAATAAGTTCACGCGGCTGCGCCCGAGGGTTCCCGTTACGTATACCCGGTTGCCCTCGACGAAGGCGCTGCCGAACTCGTGTCCATCGGCAAAGGGCGGCGTGGCCTCGCCGGTTTCATGGTCGATGAATCGGAAAAAATTGGTTTTCCGAGCGTTGTTCCAGTAGCCGTCACGGACCCACTCGAACCGATAGAGCCGGTTGCTGAAGACGACGGGCGTCGTTTCGACGAGATCCAGATCGAGGGTGCCGAGTTTACGAATCAGGGGTCGGCCATGGGCGTCCACGGGTCCGCCCCCATGTTTTGACAGCCAGGCCTTGGCTTCGGGGGAAGCCGAGTGGCGCCAGATGAAATCAACGATGGGTGTTGAATCCTCAAGGCCGTGCGGATGGTGTTTCACCCCTGGCTTGGCGATGAGGGTGATATCGCCCCCGAGCTGGCGATAACGTTGTGCCACCAGACCGGTATTCTCTTCCCAAGGCACCACTTCATCCGCATCCCCGTAGACATGGAGCAACGGCACTTTGGCGAGGGCCAGGCCGCGGAGGTTATCGACCGGATTACCCGGGTAGGCCAGCGCTTCGGGATCGGACTTGAATCCGTAACGTTCCAGGACGAGTTGCCAGTCGCGGGGGCTTCCGGGCCCCTTGCCCTTGCCGCCGGGCCAGCTTTTGAAATCGCACACCGGCGCATCGCCGTATAGGCAGGCGACCTGATTGGGATTGGCAATCGCCCAATTGTAGCAGTAAAGCCCGCCCCGGCTGAGGCCAACCAGGGCAGGTTTGGCGGCCAGGCCGTAGCGTTGGGTCAGCTCACGATAGAGAGTGTTCCAGTGGCGGACCGCCTCGGGACAGCCGAGCATGTCCGGTATACTCAGGTAAACCACATGGAATCCGCGTCCCAGCAGGGCCAGGTCCGGATTGGGTTTGTGTCCGAAGAACTCGCCATGCCAGACCCAAGGCCGCCCGGGAGCGATCTGCTTCGGAGCGACGATCAATGCGGGTTTTCCATCCACCTCGAAGTCATACCGCGAAAAGCCGAACCAGTCGCTCAACACGCCCGGATACGGCGCCGCCGCCGCCCTTATTTTCGCGCTCAGATCCTCGGCTTCGCGCTGAGCCTGAACCAACGGTTTTCCCGCGGACATGCCGGGGCGCTGATGGCCGACGAACGAAAGCCAAGCGTCTTTCAGAAGGCGTTGTTGTTCGGCCACGAGTTGAAGGATTGCGGCCCCGCGCGGGTGAAGCCTGGCCAGGACCTCGGGACGTTCGCTGTCCGCGACTTCACCGGGCGCGCCCCAGGACCTGAGAATTTCCCGCGCGATCAGCCAGTGGCCATCGGGCCCGGGGTGAACGCCGTCGTTGGCGAGGGTGAACTCGGGCATTTCTGCCCGGCGCCTCAGGATGTATCGATTCAGCGGTCCGTGAATGTCGATCACGTCCCAGCCGTTCTCGCGTTGAGCCATCAACCAGGCGCTGTATCGGTCCAGCACATCGTCATAGCCCGCGTAGGGCTGCGGGTAATCCTCGCGTCCCGCGGGCAGCGTTTTACCTTTGAGCGGGAGCGGATCGAAGACGGGTGGCGTGAGGTGAACGACTTGCGCGCCGCTGGCCTTTGCGGCTGTCCGCAACCGCAGGTTCCCTTCGCGAAATTTTGCGAATCGTTCCTCACTGAACGGATGGTAGATGCCGTCGTTCATCCCGTAACAGGCGATGATGATGTCGGGGCGGGTGCGTTCCAGCAGCCGGCCCAAACGCTCATGCAAATCGGGACGCGGGAATGCTCCTCCGGCATGTCCCGTTTCGCTCAATCCTGAAACCGTCTCGCTGGGCAATCCCAGATTCAGGATTTCCACCCGCGTTTCAGGAAATCGAATACGGATCCAGCATTCGACCCAGTCGACGTAACCACCGGCGTAAGTGATGCTATCTCCGACGAACACAACCCGGCGAGCCTGGGCCAGGGCTTCGGCGTTCAGGTCCGCCCGCAACGTCAGGCAGGCTGTCCAAGCCAGCGCGATTCCGGGCAGCAGCGCCGCCGCGAACCGTCGATGAATCAACTCAGAATTCATGAACATAGGAAACGTATTGAGCGGTGGATTAAACGGGCCGGAGAACGGTTCAGCGCCGGTGGTGCAGGGCCTTTCGGAGTGGGGATTCCAATCCCTGGGCCAGGTAAGAGAACCCCAGGGAGTTACAGTGCACACCATCCACCAGACCGTCGGTCTGTTCGGGACTCAGCATGTCCAATCCATCCACAAACCAGATCTTTCGATCGCCCCCTCGCCGGTGCTGTTTGACAAACTCACGGGCCGTGGCGCGCTTGGCGGACTGCTCGCGGGCCACCTGCCCCCCGAGATCCTCTGCGGGGAAATGAAACGGGCTCGTGACCAGGATAGGCAGGCGAGGCCATTTCTGACGCAGGATTTCCACGAAGGGTGGCAATGCCGAGGCATATTGTTCCGCCGATGGATTGGCCCAGAAATCCAGGACAACGCACGAAGGATCGAGTTCGCAAATGGCCTTGGCCAACGCTGGTTCGCCCAGACCGTTGCCGCTGAAGCCCAGGTTCACAAAATCCGCGTTTAATTTCCGTTCGAGGATCGCCTGACAGGCGCCACCCGGATTGGAGGCGCATCCACCCTGAGTGATGCTTGAACCGTAGTAGACGATGGGGTGAGTGACATCATATGGAGCGGGAGATTCCAGGCGTGCGCCGGCATCCAGGCTGAGTTCATGAACTGTCACAGCCTTGTAAAGGGGCAGATAAAGAGTCACGTCGTGCATTTTTCGCTCCGAGCCGATCGTCCATTCCTTGACAATTTTGCCTGTAGCATCCGGCCACGCGCTGCCCAGATAATCGCGGCCGACATAGAGGTCAAAGCCGTTTTCCCCGACGCTGGCCATGTGATGCATGTTGGAGAAGTCCGGATTTTCGGCCGCCAGTCCGACGGTTGTGGAATCTGTCCGGAAGCGGATTCTCCCCCCGCTGGGAGCTTGGGCGAGGCTCCAGACCGCAGGACGAAATTGGTCTTTCAAGCGCAGAGGCAGCCGACGCAAGACGGGCTTGTCCTCGTTGAATCCAGGGAGCCCGCAGACCTCCAGGCGTGGATCAGGAAAGGCGATGGGTTGGCGTGATTCTCCCGGCGCCGCATCGGTGCCCAGCAAGGATGCGCTCACCCAGACAAGGACGAAGAACCGCAGCCAGATTGAGTTGAGGAATCTCATGAGGTGCCAAGCGTTTTGCCTGGGACGATGAATCCTGAGCCGTATCCCGGTCAAGTTCGAAACACGGCCGAGGCGGCCTGAATGGCAAGGCACGACGTACAAGCATGCCCGAAGGGGTCTGTGGGCGTATAGCGCTTCAGAGCAGGACCTGCTCGGGCCACGGATCCCGCGTTGAAACACCCCAGAGTCGGTTGATATAATGAATCGAAAACATGTCCTCAAAAGCGTGCAACCAGAATGCCCCACGGTCGGACAACACGATTCGTTCCCCGTCATCCTTGAGGAATCCGAGCATCGCCATGAGCTTCAACCAGCCGCTGTAGGATTCGTTGAAATCGTTTCCGAACCGGTCCATGTAATCGGCCTTGCGAAAGGCAGTTTCATATACTCTCCAGTAGAGCCAGCCGGCACGTTGCATTCGTTCGGACAAGTCAAGCCAAAGCGCGATGGCCGGCTGGTCCTTTTTCCAGGCGTCGATGTATTCCGACACGCGGAACGTGTTGATGTAGAAAACATCGTTCAGATAGGCCGCCACCTGGTCGACACCCAACTCCACCAGCGCCCGCCCCGTTTCCTCGATCTCTTTTCCAGTCTGGTCTGGCAAGGCGAACATGACATCCGCATTGACGCATTCGAATCCCCGCCCTACGCTTCGTTGCAACACTTCCTTTGCCTTCTCCACCGTGTAGGGTCGACGCAGGAAACGAAGGTGCCGATCTTGAAGGGCTTCGATGCCGATGCTTAGATGCCGGATTCCCAATGAAAGAATTGCGTCCAGGTTCCCGGCACTCAAATCGTTTGGATGGCTTTCCAGGTGCACCGGCCCTTGGATATGGAACACCGCTTGCATGTGGCGGAGAATCTCGGCCAGCCCGCGCCCAAGCATCGTAGTGGGAGTCCCTCCACCAATATACAGGGAGGTAATTTGCCTGCCGGCCAGCAGGCTGGCGTAAAAGTCAATCTCCTTTCTGACCGCCCAGACATAACAACCCACGGTCGTCTCATTCAACAGCTCCTTGTTATAGGGACAGTATGGGCAGATCTGGCGGCAAAAGGGAATATGTAGATAGAGGCCGAGCTGTTTGATGTCGCCCAATTTCTCCCGGAGGTCATCCGCGCATGGGGCTCTCTTGCGCAGGGTGATGCCATTCTCACCCGTGATCAGCTTCAGGAACAGCTTTTGGATTATACGTTCCATGGTTGCGCCAAATTCGAGGCGCGGGATCTGGAATCTGTTGAGGAGAATTTTCCTTCTGCTGACCTGAAGTCCCGGCAGCCTTTCTTCACCTCGGACTCGGATGTATGGTTCGGAGGGAGGTCGCACTTGATCGCTATCTGAGGGCTGGGGCCCCTGGACTTTTCCCCAAAGTACTTCCAGGCGTTCGAAATGGCGGAGGGCTTTAGCTTCAGCGTCTGATCGACTTCCGCATAACTGAGGTACCCGCACTGGCTGCATAGCTTGGCATCGTCCGAATACCGGCAGCACTGATAGACGATTCCTTGCTCATAGACAGAACAGATCACCGAAGGGCGCCTCCAGTCATTCCGCAGGACCGACTTCAGCCCTGCCTTCGAATTCAAGATCTTGTACCGGTGCTTATCCGCCAACAGTTTTTTAAGGAGCCAGAGAAAAGGCTCTCCCCCTTCCAGATAGAGACAGCGGCCGCCCTCATCATGGAAGGCCTGAATTGCAGTTAGCACCTCTCCAAAAGTCAGATCCTTCGCTCCGCGATTTCTCACGCGGCAATGCCGGCAACGCAAGTTGCAGCGGTTGGTAAGCACCAGCCCACGGGTCAAAGGCTGGGCCTTCTTTTGGACTAAATAGTTGACGAGATAAGACAAGCCAAAGAATAGCGCTTTCATTTCCTCCTCCGCCCAAGCCGGCTAAGAAAGAGAGTTACTTTTCCCAACCCTAAAAGGAACATAAGACCTCCCGGACGCATTTCAACGACAAAACCTGATCGCGAGCCCCTCTGAATTTTTAGATTGCCTTATCGAAGGCCCTGGAATCTATTCTGAGTGCTCAATTGGCCGGACATCCTGAATTTCCAAAGGGTTCCGATTTCATCCGGGGCGTCAGCGTCTCGGTTGGGGTATCGGAATGTTCGGCGGCGCCACTGCCATGAAGATATCCACACTTTTGCTGGGTTGCATGTTCGGATTGAGTTCACGGGTGGGCTTTCTGACGGCAAGCACGCTCGACCAGCAGTATGCACCGACTCAGAGAGGCGGACTGCCCATTGACCTGACGCAAACCGTTGTTCAGACATTCGAAGTCGGACTGTCTGGCGTCCTCGATCGTATCGACATGGAAATCGCCCGATCCATCGTCCCTGCGCCCGAAGGCCTGACGTTCGAGGTTCGTTCCACTTTGCCCGACGGAAGTCCGGCATCAAGTGTGCTCGCAGGGATCTTCATTCTTGCGGAAAGTGTGTCGACATCATTCCAGTTCATATCCGTTGACCTCAAACCCTTCGGACTGAAGGTGAGAGAAGGCGATGTTTTGGCGATGGTTCTCCGCACGGACGACGGGCTCCGCGAAGGGGGTTATGATCCATTCGTTTGGCATGGCGATGCGCCCGGTGATTACAGTCGAGGCACGGTATACATCGATCGGGGGACTGGATTCGGCCTTTTATCGGGCTACGATCTTGGCTTCAGGACTTACATTGACACAACGGCGATCCCGGAGCCGTCCAGTCTGGCGTTGTTGTTTTCCGGAGCCGTCCTGATGCATGGGATGGGCTATGGCCGGAAGTTCATAATCAGCCAACGGAAGTTGTTGCCGCGGTCCTCAATCCCGCCACCGCCCGTCTGACCATTCATCGTGCTGGTCCAAAGGGTTTTCTGATCGAAGAATGCCCGATCAGTTTGAAGGCTCACATGCATATCTCCGAAAAGGGCGTTGAGGGCAAGGCCCTGCTTGGATCCTGAACGGTGGGTGATCATATCCAGGCGATAAATCAGATCGGATGCGATCGCGTAGTTGGCGGATAACTCAGAGGCTTTGGTGGCAAACGCGGGGGGATTAAAAGGCGGCTTTGATGCCACGGTGCGATTGGACAGAGTTTTCGAACCGGATTGCGGAAAATACGAATACCCGGCCCGGATCCGATTATTGCCGTTGAAAACCGGCCACTTGCCACTGGTGCGATCCAGGTAAGCTTCATAACTCCTTTCGAGAAGGAACGGAGAGGTGCCCGCCTTCACATTGACCCCACTGAGACAGTAAAAAAGCCTGGCATTGGAAAGGGCTCTGTATTCCCAGAGGTAGCCAATATTTCTTACACCGGCCGCGTTGATGGTTCCTTCATACAGATTGTAGGCCCGATCCACCTCGACGGTGTCCGTATCCGTCCACTGCGGCGGCGGGATGCGATCGCTGTAATCGTCGGCATAAAGGGCAATGCAAAGGCCGATCTGACGGAGATGGTTGGCGCAGGTGATGCGTTTAGCCCGTTCCTTGGCCCTGCCCAACGCGGGCAACAACATCCCCGCAAGGATCGCGATGATGGCAATCACAACGAGCAGTTCGATCAACGTGAAACCGCCCGCGCAACGCCGGGATTTCGCCCTGGATTTTGGCCCCAGCTCCAGGACATTCCCATTCATCAAGGGGAATGACTGGCGGCCCATCAGAAAGAGAGAGATCTCCGGGTTCATGGATTGCATGCGCTTGATAAATGCTGGATTGACCTTAAGACAACTAACCTTATTCGAGGCATTAATCAAGCCGCCGGGCAATCTCCAGCTTGCAGATTTTCCGCCAGTCTGGATTGCGCCATCGGAACGGGTAATTCCTGCATTGTTCGGGGCGCGCGGCATACACCGAGCACTGGTTATCCTTAAGATATGGGCACGGCAGATCGGGATTCCCTTTGATCACCAGGTTTTTCCGATCTTGAGCCAGGTCGATATGCCGTTGAATGAAATCGTGCTCCGAGAATCCCAGGAAGGCGGCCAGGCGCGAAATATCCACCTCCGTCAGGTGAATCTGACCGGGTATCCGGCAGCATTCCCCGCAGCGGGTGCAGACAAAATTCGAGAGATCATTCGGTTCACTCATGGATTCACCATGCGGGATCTTAGTGCAGGAATGAGATTATGCAAAGCTACTCGTTGGATTAACCCTTGACGCGTTGACTTCGTTGGATCAAGCATCGGAACCGATGCGCAAAAACGAGAACATCCTGCAATCGTTGGGCTGGCGGCCGGTGGCGACAGTCCTGATCGGGTTCTGCTTAGTCTCCGCAACCCAGGCGCTGAAGGCGGCCGATTACGCGATTGTGGTGTCGCAGCCGACTGGGGCCGATCCGGCCTGGTCCAATGTGGTGTCCGCCCTGGCTGTCGGACGTCAGGCCGTGGTTCTTTCCTATCCTGCCGGGCCGATCGAGAGCGTGTTGCCTCGTCTGCGGGAGCTCTTTCCGACGAGGACAGCGTTTGTGGCGCAGTCCAAAGAAGTGACCCGTGAGTATGTGTAACTACTCAGGTCAAAACGGCGGCCGTATGAGCGGATGAGGGGCCGGAAAATATTTTCATTTTGTACGGGACTCCCAACTTTCCGCCTGGTAATCTGGCGGCATGCTCGAAAGCGAAAACATCCAGGGACGTCGAATTGGCAGCCTGGAACTGGCAGAAATCCGTGAGCTGATCGCAGAAAATCCCC
>Ga0209310_1002619_pt1 | contig 11396 bp, 10 predicted proteins | sample AD_UKC030_MetaG_FD_184415 | JGI IMG/M metagenome (GOLD analysis project Ga0209310, IMG submission 184415) | Active sludge microbial communities of municipal wastewater-treating anaerobic digesters from USA - AD_UKC030_MetaG (SPAdes) (version 2) | ecosystem: Engineered > Bioreactor > Anaerobic >... | reverse complement strand
GTGTCTCAGTTCGACCCGTTGCAGTCATCCAGACTTTGGAAAAGCAGACTTTGTACCAATGCTAAAGAGGCGTGCCCCCATGCGTGAATTGCAAAGGGCGAGCAATTATTTCAAGTCTTTCCAAGGATTTCTTGGGTCAATTCCTCCTGTAACACGATCTGGAGGGCACAAAAAACCGTATGCAGCTGCGGCATTTCCCGGATGGCGCATCGCTAAGTCGCGCAAGTCTTCAGCTGTTGGATTGACTGGAATCATCCACGCTTCGGAGCGAAATCTATTTTCGTATTCAAGGGCAAGGGTTTCGCTGCGTTTCCCCCCAATACCATAACGCGCCCACCGAGCCAGTTCGCAGTGCCTAATATCTGAACGCAATCCAGGCTTCGTCTTCTTGTAGTCGTATGGAGTTGCCGAAATATCTTCCAAGACTTTGCGGGTAACTTTGAAATCCTGCTTTCCAGAGCAGCCAAGTCTGAAATAGAGAGATAATTGGAAATGGTCAAACGAACCCCGTTCAATTGGTACGCCTTGAGAAGTCTTCGTCGTAGCCCAATCTCCTCTGCCGGCAACTGCGCTCACTGGATCAATTGATAGCTCTGCGCAACGACCAGTAATTCTCGCATTGGAAAGCAATACAACTCTGGTGGATAACACGTCAAGTCGTTTCATGAGCTCAGCATTTTCCTCTTTGGATAGAGTCTGCTTTCCGGAAGGCAGTTTGGCTGCCAAAATCTTGAGTTCGGTCACCAAACGTCGGTAGTCCGCTTCGGTAAGAGCCTCAAGTGGAAGTTGATATGTACTCTTTGGCAAACGAGCAACGAGTGTATTGACCTGAGGGGTTTCAGAAATCAGCGCTTCGCCCAATGTAAGGGCAATCGCCTCAACAGATACTGAAAACGCAATACATCCGGCGACAAGCTGAAAAAGCAGATTCCGTGACAATCGAGGCAATATGCAAATCATGACATTTTCCTAATAGCGAGTCAGTTTTCTTTCGATATTAGCTTGAAAGCGTAGAATTTTCTTGGGAAAAATGGCTGAATGGCCGTTTTGTGGTCGAGTTGGCTACTTCCGGTTATGGCCGAACTCGGTCTTTGCCCTAAGCAAAGACACTCGCCGGTTTCTGAAAGTGCTAAACACTTACAGCGGCTCCGCCGCCATTACCGAAACTCAAACGCTTCCCGGTGAAAAGCATCGCGCGGCAGACCGTTCCCGGTCAGCGTCTTGGCCAGGGCTTCGCCCCAGCCGGCCGGGCCGCAGAACCAGATGCTGGCGTTGGGCTTCAGGCAGGCCTGGATGTCGGCGGGGTTGAGCGGGCCTTGTTCGTCGGTCAGGCGGCGGTGCAGGCGGACGCCGGCTTGCTGGCAGAGGCTTTCGAGGTTTGCCGGATAGTCGGTGGCTTGCGGGGTGCAGTAGAAAAAATCGGTTTCGGTGGCGACGGATGTGCGGGCTATCCGGTCCTTGAGGCGGGCGAGGAAAGGGGTGACGCCGATGCCGCCGGCCACCCAGATTTGCGGTGCCGGGCCTTGGTTGCGGTCGACCGTCCCGGAAGGGCAAAAATCAAAACTGCCGTAGGGGCCTTCGATGGTAATGGTTTGGCCGACGTGCAGGGTTTGCGCGAGCTTGCCGGTGAAATCACCCAGCGCCTTGATGGCGAGGGTGAGGGTGCCGGTCTGGCGCTGCCAGGGGGAGGCGATGGTGAAGGGATGGGCGCCTTCGGCGGGCATGCCGAAGTTGGCCAGGAGGAACTGGCCGGCGCGGTGGCCCGGCCAGTCGTCGTGCGGGCGGCAGGTGACTTCGAGGATGCCGTCGCCGTGCTGGTTCAGGGTTTCGATTTTTGCCGGGTATTGACGCTGGCGGCCGATGCGTCCGCTCAGCGAGAGCACCGCGGGAACGACGCCAGCGGCGGCGAGCAGGGCGGTCAGCCAGCCGAGCGGCTGTTGCCAGAAACTGCCGGGCAGCATCATCAGGCCGTGGAAGGCGCCGGCGAGGAAGACGGCGCCGAAGGCTTTATGCACCAGGCGGAACCAGCGGTAGGGAATGCGTTTGACAAGGGCGATGACGACCAGCGCCAGCAGGATGTAGCCGGCCCATTCGCCGACGTCCTTGGCCAGTTCCATCCAGAAATCCGGTGGGCCTTTGGGCCCGCCACGCGGACGGGGCGCGATCAGCCCGGCGCGGGCCAGATTTTTGGGCAGCCATTCGCTCATCCAGTGGGCAAAAACGAGGATGCCGCCGCCGATGCCGAGGTATTTGTGCAACCGGTAGAACTTGTCCAGCCCGCCGAAGCGTTGTTCCAGCCAGCGCGGGCGGGCGGCGAGGAGGATGCCGGCGCTCATCCACCACAGGGCGAGGATGCCGGAGAGGATAACGATGGCTCGGCGCCAGTTCCAGAAATCGGGGTTGCCGGCGAGCAGTTCGGGGAGGACGAACAGACTCCACAGGCCGAGCGGCAGGAGGGCGAGGAGAGTTAGCGTGCGCTTCATGGTGAGTTTGTGCTTCGGCTTGCTGATGTTCGTATTGTGCCCCGGGCCGATGTAAAGCGCTGTTGCCGGATGTTGCGAAATGTAAAGCGCAGGCGCCGGTTCAGGGCTTGAGAAAACGGGCTTCAGGGGCGCGTGAGGGTGGCGACCTGTCCAAGGTCGGTTGTGACCAGCGCGTCGATTTCGCTGTCGATCAGCGACCAGAACGGATTGCTGCGCAGGCGGGTCAGCGAGCCGAGGGTGATCGTCACCGCCCCGTTTTCGCCACGCAGCAGCCAGGAGCCGATGCTGGGCACGCCGTTGTTGCCGCTTCCTGGGATGAAGCCGTAGACGGGGTCATGGGGGGGGAAGGGCAGGGCGACGTGGCCGAGCGAGACGAGGTTGTTGGGCCATGTCAGTCCGCTGTCGCTGACGCTCTCCGCGCCATCGGGCGCCAGGTGACGGACGCTCACGCTGGCGGCTTCGGGGCTGGCGTTGGTGACGACCTCCAGCGCGTAGCCGCGGGCCTGCCGGGTCAGGTGGTCGATCAACTCTCCGGCTTGCGGACGCTGCACGCTGGCCAGGATCTTGTGCCGGTTGACGTCGAACAGGACGAGCCGGTGGCCGGCGCCGTCGAGGTGCCCGTAGAGCCGCTCGGCGACGCCGAGCGAGCCGACGGTCGAATCGACCACCGACTGCCAGGTGACAACCGGCGGCAAGTGCTTGAGGCGGCCTGTTTCGCGGGCGCGCAGCAGCGATTCCTGCAGGGCGCGTGTACTCCGGTTGACCTGGCGCGAGGCGTTGACCGGGAAGGAGTTGAATTTGTAGGGGTCGAATTCGGAGTTGATATTCTGCCAGCGGACTTTTTCCAGCAACGGGATCGGCACGATGCTGAAGAAATCGATGATCGACGCCAGCGCCGCGATGCGGGTTATCTCGATGGCGGGAGAAATGAGGAGTACGCGGTCGGGGCGGCGCAGCGCGGCATCGTCGAGCGCATCGAGGCTGTACTGCAGCGCGAGCGTGCCGCCGGTGGAGTAGCCGCCGATGTAGAAAGGCTGGCCGCGGGCGACCCGGGAAGCGACGTCGCGGGCGGCGATGCGCACGGCGGTGGTCCAGTCGCGGTGGCTCATTTCGACCATCATCGAGGGCAGGGTGCCGTGTCCGGGCAGACGCAGCACGGTGACGTCGAAACCGCGCGCATGCAGCGACTCGGCCAGCGCCTTCGCCGAGTAGGGCGAGTCGGTGAGGCCGTGGATGAGCAGCGCCTGGCCCTTGGGCCGGGTTTGTGCGAGGCGGAAGGAGCGGTTGTACGGGGCGCCGTCGACCAGGCGGTTGACCGGGCTGGCCGGGTTGAAGCGGCTGAACAGATAGGCCTCGTCGCGGCTGTTCCAGCCGGTGACCTTGTCGCGGTACTCGGCGAAGAGCTTGTCTTCGCGTGCGAGGTAGCCGGCGAAATCGAGGTTGCTGTGGCGCAGGGCGGAGAATTCCTCGTTCAGGCGTTCGAGATGCCAGGGGTGTAGCGGCGGCAACATGGTGACCGCGTAGAGCGTGAAGCCGAGGACGATGGCCAGGCCGACAATGCCCAGGAGCCAGGCGAGCTTGAGTCCCAGACGCCAGGTCTGTTTTGCTGCGCCGGTGGTCAGGTGGAAGAGGGAGGGCATCAGCGCTTCAGTTTGGCGAAGGCGGAGGCCATCGCATTGCCGGTCGGGGCCGGGCTACTGCTGCGTTGCTGTCCCACAGGGGGACTTCCTGCGGGGCGCGGCCGGTTGGGGGCATTGCCGCGTCCGGTCGGGGCGTTGTCGTGACGCTTGGCCTGGCTCGGCTCGTCGCCCATGCGCATGGTCAGCGCGATGCGCTGGCGCTGCAGGTCGACTTCGAGCACTTTGACTTTGACGATCTGGCCGGCCTTTACGACGGTGTGCGGGTCCTTGACGAAGGTGTTGGACAGCGCCGAGACGTGCACCAGGCCGTCCTGATGGACGCCGATGTCGACGAAGGCACCGAAGGCGGCGACATTGGTGACGACACCCTCCAAAATCATGCCCGGACGCAGGTCGCTGACCTTCTCGACGCCGTCGGCGAAGGTGGCCGTCTTGAACTCGGGGCGCGGGTCGCGGCCCGGTTTTTCCAGTTCCTTGAAGATGTCCTGGACGGTTGGCAGGCCGAAACGCTCGTCGGTGTATTTCGACGGGTTCAAACCCTTCAGGGCGTGGCTGTCGCCGAGGATTTCCTTGATCGACTTGTTGAGGTCGACAATGATTTTTTCGACGACCGGGTAGGCTTCCGGGTGCACCGAAGAGCTGTCGAGCGGGTTGTCGCCGTTTGGCACGCGCAGGAAGCCGGCGGCCTGTTCAAAGGTTTTGTCGCCGAGGCGCGGGACTTTTTTCAGTTCGTCGCGCGAGCGGAAGGCGCCGTTGGCATCGCGATAGCTGACGATGTTGGCAGCCAGCCCGGCCGTCAGGCCGGAGATGCGGGTGAGCAGCGGCACCGAGGCGGTATTGACGTCGACACCGACGGCATTGACGCAGTCTTCGACCACGGCATCGAGGTTGCGCGCCAGCTTGGTCTGCGAGACGTCGTGCTGGTACTGGCCGACGCCGATCGACTTCGGGTCGATCTTGACCAGTTCGGCCAGCGGGTCCTGCAGACGGCGGGCAATCGACACGGCGCCGCGGATCGAGACGTCGAGGTCGGGAAATTCCTTGGCGGCGAATTCGGAAGCCGAATAGACCGAGGCGCCGGCTTCGGAGACGACGATCTTCTGCAGCCGGGCTTCCGGATAGCGCTTCATGACGTCCTGAACGAGCTTGTCGGTCTCGCGGCTGGCCGTGCCGTTGCCGATGGCGACCAGACTGACCTGGTGCTTGGCGGCCAGGCGGGCGATGGTCGACATGCTGCCGTCCCAGTCGCAGCGCGGCTCGTGCGGGTAGATGGTGGCGTGGTCGAGCATCTTGCCGGTGGCGTCGACGATGGCGATCTTGCAGCCGGTGCGGATGCCGGGGTCGATGCCCATCGTGACGTGCTGGCCGGCCGGGGCGGCGAGCAGCAGATCCTTGAGGTTGCGGCCGAAGACGCGGATGGCTTCTTCCTCGGCGCGTTCGCGCAGCTCGTTCATGAGCTCGAGTTCGAGGTGGGTGAAGACCTTGATCTTCCAGGTCCAGCGTACGGTATCGCCCAGCCATTTGTCGGCCGGGCGGCCTTGCGGGCGGATGCCGAAGCGGGCGGCTATGCGCTGCTCGCAGGGGTTCTGGCTGCCGGGCTTGGCGGCCTCTTCGTTGAGTTCCGAGTCGAGGACCAGCGTCACCGACAGCATGCCTTCGTTGCGGCCGCGCAGCAGGGCCAGGGCGCGGTGCGAGGGCATCGTGGCGATGGGTTCGGCGAAGTCGAACCAGTCGCGGAACTTGGCGCCTTCGGTTTCCTTGCCTTCGACGACGGTCGAGCGGACGTGGCCGTGTTCGTTGAGGTATTCGCGCAGGCTTTGCAGCAGGCTGGCATCCTCGGCGAATTTTTCCATGAGGATCTGGCGGGCACCGTCGAGCACGGCCTTGGCATCGGCAAAGCCGGCCTCGGCGTTGAGGTATTTTTCCGCTTCGTCGTCCGGCGTCAGGTCCGGGTTCTCGAGCAGGGCCAGGGCCAGCGGCTCGATGCCGGCTTCGCGGGCGATCTGCGCCTTGGTGCGGCGCTTCTGTTTGTACGGCAGGTACAGGTCTTCGAGCCGCTGCTTCGTTTCGGCATCGCTGATCTCGGCCTTGAGTTCCGGCGTCAGTTTGCCTTGCTCATCGATGCTGGCGAGGATCGCGGTGCGCCGCTCTTCGAGGTCGCGCAGGTAGGTCAGGCGTTCTTCGAGGTTGCGCAGCTGGGTGTCGTCGAGGCCGTCGGTCGCTTCCTTGCGGTAGCGGGCGATGAAGGGGACGGTCGCGCCTTCGTCGAGCAGCACGATGGCGGCGACGACCTGGGCCGGACGGACGCCGAGTTCGACGGCGATGCGGTTTTCGATGGGGGCGGGCATGGGGTTGGCAGTACGGCAAAAGGGGCTCGCATGATGCGTAATCTGGCCGGAAAAAACAACCGCATTGGCGCCCGATAGGTACCGCAGGCTATTGCCGCTCGCTGAATGAAAGCGGCCCGCCCTTGGGCGGGCCGTCATGCCCCTACTTGAGCGCTTCTAGCGGGGCGCCGAAATTGATGTGGAAGGGTGTGCCCGCGATTACCAGGGCTGGAACCGACTTGACGCCGGCCGCTTCGGCTTCGCCGAGGCGCGAGCGGTCGGTGCCGAGATGGACGACTTCGACGTCGAAACGCTGACCGTCCAGGGCGCTGGCGACGGTCTGCTCGGCTTCGACACAGACTGGGCATCCGGCATGGTAGAAAACGGCTTTGGCTTTCATGATTTTCTCCTTTACTCTGTGGGTCGATATTGCGTTCGTGCGGTTGCACGTGAACCAATCGTAGGTGGCAGCAACGTGAATTGATAGCGGGCACTTTTCGGTGCCCGGCTCACTTTTTGGGGTAACTTGCTGATTATGGAGCGAAAGAAAATTTCACAGGCAACGCGGCCGGACAGCTACCAGAAGCTCGAAGACGTGGTTGGTTGCAAATGGTCGGTTTCGGTCCTCAGCGAGATCGCTGACGGAGTGCATCGTCCCGGTGCCCTGGAGCGCCGCATCGAGGGCATCTCGACCAAGGTGCTGAGCGAGCGCCTGCGCAAGCTGGGTGAGTATGGCCTGATCAGCAAGCAGGTATTCGCCGAATCGCCGCCACGCACCGAGTATTCGCTGACCGAAGCAGGGCGCCGGCTGGTCGTCATCATTCGCCAGATCAAGCAACTTGACGACGAAATCGGGCGCGCCTGAAGCGCCTGCCGCTTACCCCGCCGGTCGGTAGCTACAGCGGTACGAGCGAGGTCCGGTAGCGCCGGGCATTTTCGACATAATGCGCGGCCGATTTGAGCAGCTTGGCGACATCGTCGTCGCTCAGTTCGCGCACCACCTTGCCCGGCGAGCCGACGATCAGCACGCGGTCGGGAAAGACCTTGCCTTCCGGGATCAGCGTGTTGGCGCCGACGATGCAACCCTTGCCGATGACGGCGCGGTTGAGGATCACCGAACCGATGCCGATCAGGCTGCCGTCGCCGACTGTGCAGCCGTGCAGCATGACCAGATGGCCGACGGTGACGTTGGCGCCGATGTGCATCGGGAGGCCTTCGTCGGTGTGCAGCACCGAGCCGTCCTGGATGTTGGTGTTGGCGCCGATGTGGATCGGGTCGTTGTCGCCGCGCAGCGTGGCGTTCCACCAGATCGAGGCGTTGGCGGCGAGGTGGACGTCGCCGATCACCGTGGCATTGGGGGCGACCCAGGCGTTTTCGCCGAGTTGCGGCTGCTTGTCACCGAGGCGGAAGAGGGACATGCTGACTCCTTCAAGCGTTCTGAGAATTGGCCCTTTTGCGGCGTCGACCGCAGTAACCTTGGGGTGCAACAGGCTGTCAATCTTACCCGCTGTTCGGGATACTCGACCAAAGGAAAGGGGCTTCCATGAATTCGCCATATCGAGGCATTTCGCTCATGGCCGGCGTGCTTGTCGTCCTGCTTGCGGCCCCGGTGGCACAAGCGGATATCACGCCGGCCGATCAGGCCGCGGTATTCAAGGCGGCGGGCTTCAAGAAGGAGCCTGGCGGAAAATACGTGCGCTGCAAGGAAGATCCGCCGACGGCATCGTACATGCCTGGCCGGATCGAAACGGCCGATCTGAACGGCGATGGCCAACCCGAGGCATGGGTCAGCGAGAGCAGCCTCTTCTGCTACGGCAATACCGCCGAATCCTTTGTGCTGCTTACCAAGGATGCCGGTGGCTGGCGCGTGTTGCTGGACGAGGTGGGAATCCCCAATGTGCTCAAGACAAAACGCGGCGGCTGGCCGGATATCGAAGTCGGCGGCCCGGGGTTCGGGAAATTTCCGGTCTACCGCTGGGATGGCAAGTCGTATGTCCGGCGCAAATGAGCGCAACCGGCTCGGGCCGGTAAAATCGCATTTCTGGAACAGGGAGGCAGCATGAATTTTCGGCGAATCAAATCGTGGCAATGGGCGTTGCTGGTGCTGGCCTTGCTGGTCGCCCTGGACTGGGCGATCCGCCGGCCGGATGGCCGCACGCGCGAGCTCAACAATGTCATCCAGACGCAGGGTAGCCCGTTGTTGAAAAGTTATCCGTATCCCTTCCATGTGCTGCGCGTCGAGGGCGCTACCGCGGTCATGGGTACGCCGCGCAGTTTCGAGATGCCGGCCTTCCGCTTTCTCGGTGCGCTCAACCCGGACGTCAATGTCAAGGATCACAACAACCCGGCATTCATCGCCCTCGAAAAGACCCTCGGCCAGGTGCAGGACGAGGCCAAGGACATCGTCCTCGCCCAGCCCGGCATCAGCAGCGTGCGCTGGGAACTGGACCGGGAATGGTTGCGGCGGAATCACATCGCGGTGCCGGACAAGTAGCCGGCAGCTGATTCGTCGGCGTCAGGTAGCAAGGGGCCAGCTGGTCCGCCAGCTTCAGATCGCGGGCAGGAAGGTAGCTGTGATATGGTTACGGACACACAAATCAAACGGTTGTTTCACATGCACAACGTAGTCATCAGCGGTTCCGGCCTCTGGGTTGCCCCGGAAGTCATCAGTAACGACGAACTGGTCGTCGGCTTCAACGCCTACGCCAGGCGCTTCAACGACGAAAACGCCGCGGCCATCGCCGCCGGTGAAATCAGCGCGGTGCCGGAATCGAGCGCCGAGTTCATCGAGAAGGCCTCGGGCATCAAGCGCCGCTATGTCGTCGACAAGGCCGGCGTCCTCGACCCGGCGCGCATGCGGCCGCACATTCCGCCGCGCCCGGACGATTTACTTTCGCTGCAGGCCGAGATGGCCGTGGCGGCGGCGCGCGAGGCGCTTGCCGCGGCCGGCCGCGAGGCTACCGACATCGACATGGTGATCTGCGCCGCTTCCAACATGCAGCGTCCCTATCCGGCGATGGCCGTCGAGATCCAGGGGGCGCTCGGCGCCGGCGGCTACGCCTACGACATGAACGTCGCCTGTTCCTCGGCGACCTTCGCGCTCGAGCAGGCGATCAATGCGGTCAGGACCGGCTCGGCGCGGGTCGCGCTGGTGGTCGATCCGGAAATCTGCTCGGCCCACCTGGCCTGGCAGGATCGCGATTGTCACTTCATTTTCGGCGACGTATGCACCGCGCTGCTGATCGAACGCGCTGATGAAGCGAAGGCGGCGGGCGCCTGGGAAGTGCTCGGCAGCAAGCTGGCGACCAGCTTCTCGAACAACATCCGCAACAATGCCGGCTTCCTTTGGCGCTGCGAGGATCGCGACCCGGACGATCGCGACCAGCTGTTCCGCCAGGAAGGGCGCAAGGTGTTCAAGGAGGTCTGCCCGATGGCCGCCGAACACATCGGCAGTCAGCTTCAGTCGCTCGGCATGTCGGCCGCCGGCGTGCGCCGCTTCTGGCTGCATCAGGCCAATCTGGCGATGAACCAGCTGATCGGCAAGCGCCTGCTCGGCCATGAAGCCAGCGCCGACGAAGCGCCGGTGATCCTCGACGAATTCGCCAATACCGCGTCGGCCGGTTCGATCATCGCCTTCCACCGTCACAGCAGGGATCTCAAGGCCGGCGATATCGGCGTCATCTGCAGTTTCGGCGCCGGCTATTCGATCGGCAGCATCGTCGTGCGCAAGCTATGATTCCTGCCGAATTCACGGAGTGCTACGAACTCCAGCTTGCCGCCTACAAGAAGAACCGCAACCCGGGCCATGCCGAGCGGGTTGCCGATCTGCGCACCCTGCACCGGATGCTGGTCGAAAATCACGATGCGCTCGTCGATGCGGTCAACAAGGATTTTGGCTGTCGCTGTGCCTTCGAAACGAAGTTCGCCGAAACCTTCATGGCGCAGGATGCCACCCTGGACGCCATCAAGCATCTGAAAAAATGGATGAAGCCGATCAGGCGCCATCTCGATCCGACCCAGTTTCCGCTGGCCAGAGCGTGGACCTTTCCGCAGCCGGTCGGTGTCGTCGGCGTCGTCGTGCCGTGGAATTTTCCGATCGCGATGGCCTTTCAGCCGCTGATCGGCATCATTGCCGCCGGCAACCGGGCGATGATCAAGATGTCGGAAAACTCCAACCATCTGGCCATGTTGCTCAAGCAGATTTCGCCGCAGTATTTTCCGCGGGACAAGCTCGCCTTCTTCGAGGATGCCGGCGGGCGCGGTCCGCAGTTCACGACCTTGCCTTTCGACCACATCTTCTTCACCGGTTCGCCTGCGACGGGCAAGGCGGTGATGGCCAATGCCGCGAAGAATCTGACGCCGGTGACGCTCGAACTGGGCGGCAAGTCGCCCTGCGTGGTGGCGCCGGACTACCCGATGCGTACTGCCGCCGAACGCATACTGTGGGCCAAGATGCTCAACGCCGGGCAGATTTGCACCAACGTCGATTACCTGTTCCTCCCCGAAGGCAAGGTCGATGAATTCATTCGCGAAGCGAAGTCCGTCGTCAACAAGCGCTTCCCCGACATCAACAATGGCGATTACACGGCGATCATCGACCAGCGCTCCTGGGAGCGCCTGCAGGCCACCGCCGCCGATGCCGTCGCCAGGGGCGCCCGACTGATCGATCTCTACACCGGACCGGTAGCCGCCGGCGAACGGCGGATCATGCCGCCGCGCATCGTGATCGACGTCAATGACGACATGGACATCATGCAGCGCGAGATCTTCGGCCCGCTGCTGCCGATCCGGACCTACAAGACCCGGGAAGAAGTGGTCGAATACATCGGCGATCGTCCGCGGCCGCTGGCGCTGTATCTCTTCAGCGATGATGTCGACCTGCAGCAGTATTACCTCAACAATACAATTTCGGGCGGCGTCGGCCTCAACGAGTCGGTGGTGCAGGC
>Ga0209310_1002617_pt1 | contig 11399 bp, 10 predicted proteins | sample AD_UKC030_MetaG_FD_184415 | JGI IMG/M metagenome (GOLD analysis project Ga0209310, IMG submission 184415) | Active sludge microbial communities of municipal wastewater-treating anaerobic digesters from USA - AD_UKC030_MetaG (SPAdes) (version 2) | ecosystem: Engineered > Bioreactor > Anaerobic >... | reverse complement strand
GTTCAGCCGGAAAAATTTCGATAGGAGCACCAGAAATGGCTCTTGCAAAAAGAGTTAATCTTGGTTTTATATCAGATAAATTGATTTGACGGCTCAGAAGTTCAACATCATTCAGTCTCTTATTTTTAAAGTATTTGAGTACTTTTTTATAAATAATTTCATCTAATTCAAAGCCCATTTTTTAATTCATTTAAATCATTAAGTCACACAAGTCGTTTAAGGCTTGAATGGTTTCATGCTCGTCTGTTAATGGTTCAACAACGGCTACGTGAACTGCTAATCGTTTAGGTAGTCCATTTTTGATTAGTTTGGCAGCGTCAACTAATAATCGGGTAGAGACAGTTTCAATTAAACCTAATTCGGTAAGATTTCTGATTTTGGTTCCGATAGCGACTAACTTTTGAGCAATATCCGCTTGGATTCCAGTTTCATTGATTAAAATTTCAGATTCAATTTTGGGATTAGGATAATCGAATGTGAGAGCTACGAAACGCTGACGAGTAGAGGGTTTTAACTCTTTAAAACCTTTTTGATAGCCCGGATTAAACGAAGCTACTAAAAGAAAATCAGGATGTGCTTTGATGGTTTCACCTAATTTATCAATAAAAAGTTCTCTTCTGTGATCGGTTAAGGAATGAATGGCTACGATGACATCCGGACGTGCTTCGGCAACTTCATCTAAATATAAAATAAATCCGTTTTTTACAGCAATCGATAAAGGTCCGTCAATCCAAATGGTTTCGGCTCCTTTGATGATAAAACGTCCAATTAAATCAGTTGCAGAAGTTTCTTCATGACAACTTACGGTGACTAATGTTTTATTTAGTTCATTAGCCATATATTCGATAAAACGCGACTTACCTGAACCTGTTGGACCTTTTAACAATAAAGGTAATTGCAATTGGTTGATGTGATTGAAAATTTCAATTTCTGAACCTACTGCTTTATAAAAGATGGTTTTTTCTACTTCTATCATAACAATTTAATTTGAAAAACCGAAACCAAATGCCGGCAGCGACAACTCTGGGCAATTGATTTCGGTTGGTTATTAATTTAAAATAGTAACTAAAAATTAATAATTATTCTTTTACAAGTGCTTCATCCGTTGGTTTACCATATTTGATAAATTCATAGATGTACATTGAAATACCAACAGTAAATAAAGTCGCACAGAGTAGTAATACTACAAAGTGAATGCTAATTTCGTTTTGAACATCCATGAAATCCATTTTCATTTTGCGTTCTAAATATACTTGAGCTACACCCGCAACTCCAAAAGCAACGGTCATACCTAACATTCCTATATTCGATAACCAAAAAGCCATGTGACCAATTGTATTATTGTAACGTTTTCTTCCGGTCATATTTGGCAATGCATAACTGATAATTGCCAGTACAATCATGGCATAAGCACCCCAGAACGCGTAATGACCATGCATTGCGGTTACTAATGTTCCATGTGTGTAAATATTTGTTTGTGGTAACGTATGAGCAAATCCTAACAAACCGGCACCCACAAAAGATACAATAGAAGCTCCGATAGTCCAGAACAATGCTATTTTGTTCGGGTGAGATTTTTCACCTTTTCGGTACATATATACAGCAAATAAAGCCATCGCTAGGAATGCTAGTGGTTCTAATGCTGAGAAAATTCCCCCTACGATTAACCAAATTTTATTTACTCCAATGTAGTAATAATGGTGACCTGTTCCTAACAATCCTGAAAGGAAAGTTAAACCTACAATTACATACAACCATTTCTCGATAACTTCTCTATCAACTCCTGTAAGTTTGATTAATAAGTACGATAAAATACCGCCCATAATTAGTTCCCATACACCTTCAACCCACAAATGTACTACCCACCAGCGGAAAAATGAATCAGTTACTTGACTATCAAACCATATCATTCCCGGAAGATATAATAATGCTGCAAAAAGTAATCCCATTGAAAGCACTAAGGCTGTTGTTGTTCTTCTTTCAGCTTTATATAAAGTCCCTAATATCAAGCCTAAAAACAACAACACATTTATTACAACTAAATAGTCTAATTCTCTCGGGATTTCCAAAAATTTTCTACCTTCCCAGATATTAAAATGATAACCAATAATAGCTAAAACACCAACTATCGCTAAGGAAATTAGCTGTACATAAGCTAATTTTACATTAATTAACTCTCGTTGTGCTTCTTCAGGAATAATATAGTAAGCGGCTCCCATGAAACCGGTTAATAACCAAACTACTAATAAATTGGTATGAACAGCACGTGCTGTATTGAAAGGGATAAAATCGTGTAATCCATCCATTCCTATGCGGGCAAAGCCCATAATAAAACCGTAGGTAATTTGCAATGCAAATAATAACATGCATAAAGCAAAAAACCAATATGCTACTTTCTGTGATTTATATTTCATTTATATATTTATTTATTGATTATTTGTCTTTTGCTAAAGGGGAAACCACTCGGTCAAAGCCATTTAAATCAATGTTTCCAATCCATTTGAAATAGGCAATCATCGCTTCTGCATCGGCATCATTCATTTCATATTTGACCATTTTTCTTCCTTTTGGACCCCATGGAACAGGTGATTGTAAAACAGCTTTTATATAGCCTTCTCCTCTTCTTTTAACTACTTTGGTGAGTTCCGGAGCATAATAAGCACCTTCTCCAAGTATGGTATGACATCCCATACAATTATTCGATTCCCAAATTTCTTTGCCGCGAATAACTTTTGCATCAATTTTTTCGTGATACGTTTGATCGTTTTTAGGCATGAATGAATAAATAGTTAACCCAATAAAGACCAAAAAGGTTACTACCGTTCCACCTAAAAAAAATGTTCTTGCTTGTGATTTTGATAACATATTTTAGATATTTGTTAGGAGTTAATTTATAAATAAAGATGTTTTTATCTTTTATTTATAAAGCAAAATAAAGACCAAAAAAGTTAAATAATTATGATTCAAATCACAACTAATAATTTATTTTAAATTTAAAATAGTTAGAAATATTACTGTTTGATTTGCTTTCATTTGATTTATTGAATCCTTGTTTTTTTTTTGATTTTTTTATAGTATATTGAATTGACGATTACATTATTTTTTAAAATGAACAAATTAAATTCATTGATTTATTTTTTATAAGTAAACAATTGTGGGGTAAATGATACCATTACCCAAGCCCAATTATTGCAATTGGATGAATTTCCTCCTTTTAAAATTTCCATAGAAGTAGAGGCAAACATTTTAGATATGCCACCGGAGATCAAAAAGTTTTTATCCATTTTATAAGAACCAGTTATATCGATTTCAGTTCCTAAATAATTTTCTTGTATTTCTAAAGTGTCTGAATTATAAATATCAGCAGAACTATAAAATAAATGTGGAGCTAATGTTATTTGCCATTTATTTTTTTCAAAGAAGAATTTTGAATAAACATCTTGTAAACCAACAGTGTTTTTATGATTTCCCACATAGAAATAATCCATTAAACCATTGAATGCGTGATTAGTACCGAATAAAGGTGAAAACGATTTTACTTTTGTATCACTATCATTTTGATCTTTACCTGATAAATATTCAAAACCTAATTCAATTTTAAACGAAGTTGTGAATTTATATCCTAAATTAAATCCTGCATAATAAGCAGCAACATCAACTTTATCATTAATTATAGCAAGATCGCCAGTTTGAGCATATAGTCCAAAATCGCCATAGAATTTAGAAGTATCCCATTTGCCATAGGTTCCAAAGGTTTGTAAGTAAGCTATTTTGAATTTATTTTCATCTAAATTTTCATATTGATAACCGTTATTCAAAGCTAAAATGCTCAAATTAAGTTTAGAAAATTTTTGGTTGAACCAAATAAATTGCATGTTTTTATAATTAGTTACATATGCTGATTCATATAAAGTTTCGTTGTTGTTATTTAACGCTAATCCAAAATCTAATTGGTAATTATTCTTTTTATTAGTTACCAAAACAGCATCATGACTTTGACCTTGTTGCAACCAATCGATTCCACCCATAATTCTTTGATTATCGTAGGAAAGCACTTGCCGACCAAATTTTGTTGACCAGTTGTCATTAAAATAATACGAAACCCATGATTCAAAAATAGCTATACCGTTTTTATCTGATGAACTAGTGGTAGTTACATCACCCCAAACTCTTATATTTTGAAAAGACAAATTCGCTTTGAATTTTTCATGTTTGAAGAAAAAACTCATTCGGGATCGTTGGGATACAAATGAAGTTGGATAAAACTCGTCTTTCATTAATTCTTTGAATCCATTACGGTATTCATATCGAGGTCTTATTTGAAGATTAACTTCTAATTCTTGTGAAAATGAACTTATTGGTGTAAAAGCAAATGCAATTACAACAAAAAATTGATTGTAAGGTTTCATGTTATTTTTGAGTTTTTTATTTTGAAGTAACTATTCTAATTTAGTCGCTTCTTCTATAATTTTAGAAACCGTTTTGTTGTAACTTACTCCTAATCCCTCTTGTTGAAACGACAATTCGCCTTCGGCATTAAATACACTGATGATATTTGAATGTGAGAAATCAATCGGAGATATTTTCTTATAATTGACAGCTAAAACCGCTGCAAATTCTCTAGTATTTTCTTCATTTGAACGCAAGAAAACCCATTGATTTCCAATCATTTTATTTTCAATTGAAAATTCTTTTAATCGTTCTGGAGTATCAATTTTTGGGTCGATACTAACTAATACTAATTGAACGTTATCTTTGTATTCTTTTGGAATTTGCTCTTCAATATGTCGCATATCGGCCACTAATCTTGGGCAAGCAGCTTTACAAGACGTGTAAATCATAACCATAACGAGCACTTTACCTCTCAATTCTTTCAGTTCAATATCTTCTCCATCTTGATTGGTCCATTTTTCAGGTAGATTATAAATTGATAAATCGGTTATAGGTTTATCTTTTATTTCTTTATTTTCTTCTTTTGAATTGCATCCCAATATTAATAGTGAAGTAATTAGCGAAAAGATTATCTTTTTCATAATTTATTTTTTATTGAATACTTAATTAGAAATGTTTTTTGCACATCTGAAGCCCAAATTTTTTGTAGTATAATTTGCTTTTATACTCCCTCTGAAGGCATATCGCATAAAAGCTGCGTAATTCATTAAATCCGTCGCGTTTACTGAGCCACTTCCACAGAATAAATCTTTATCAGTATCTTTGTCTTTTCTTGATTCTCCAGATAAAAAGATGCTATTGAAATCAAATGTCCATTCCCAAACCAATCCATGCATATCATATACTCCCCAGTAATTTTTGAATGTTTTGCCAACTGAAATGTTATAGGTTTTGTTTTTTTCGTACCAACTCAATATATATTTATTGAATTCTTCTCTAGATCTAGCATCTTTTCTTTTTTCATCGGCCATAGCTACATATTCCCATTCATCCAAAGAAGCTAATCTTTTTCCTTGGCAGTCGCAATATTTTTTAGCAGCAAACCAAGATATATTTGTAACCGGTGCACTCGGATTTAATTCCCCAAAATTCAAATCACTTTTCCATTCTGATAAGTAAGTCGTGTTCGCAAAAAGACGTTTGATTGTAGATTTTCTATAATCTGAATTTGTCTTTAAAAATATAAGATATTCTTGATTAGTAACAGGGTATATGTCTAAATAAAAGGATTTTATAGTTACAGGTTTTTTATCAGACGTACCATAAAGTGGAATATAATTTCCCTCACCAATGGTTACCATGTTTTTTGGTAGCTGAGAAAAAGAAATGGAAACCCAAAATAATAAAATCAGGCAGTAGTGAAATCGTTTAATAAATTGTGCTTCCATTCTTCAGTTAATTTATTGTTTTAACTTATTTTTTTCCTCTCTGAGCTTTGACCATGGCGGGAGTAACTTTCGAGTTGTTATTACCCCAGCTACTGTAAACATAAGTCAGGACATCAGCCACTTGTTGGTCAGTTAGTCCTTGACTTGTCATGGCACTATTATACTTAGCACCATTTACTGTAATAGGTCCGTTTAAACCGTTTAATACTATTTTAATGGCTCTGTTTACATCTTTATTAAGATAATCTGATTTAGCCAATGGCGGAAAAGCATTCGGAATTCCTTGTCCGTTTGCCTGATGACAAGCAACACAAGTTTTGCTGTAAATAGCCTTTCCTTTGTTACTATCTTGAATAGTAACAATATTACTCATTTTTGTGGTGGGGATTTTAAAACTTATTAAACTACCTGTGATTATGAGTGCCGCAACACTTAAGAAAAATTTTTTCATTTTTTTATTAATATTTATTAATTACTAGTGCATATCTACTGCCTTTGGAGCTGGTTTAGCTCTTTCTTTTTTTACCATTTCTGGAGTTATTCGGGTTTTATTATTACCCCAACTATTGAATACATAGGATAGAACATCTGAAATTTCTTGGTCGGTAAGATTTTGACTGGTCATTATCGAGTTATATTTTTTACCATTTACTGTGATTTCACCGCTTAATCCGTGAAGTACTGCATTAATTGCTCTGTTTGGATCAGCATTTAAGAAATCTGATTTAGATAATGGAGGGAACGCTGCTGGAATACCTTGACCTTCTGATTGGTGACAAGCAAAACAAGTTCTTGAATAAATGTTTTTACCGTCTGTCAATTGTTGGTCTAACGTTTTGTTAACTACAACTTCTTTACCATTACCAGTTTTTGGCATGTTTTGAATTGTTCCACCTTCAGGATGATAAATTCCTTCTTGAGTAGTACCTGAGTAGATTTTAGCATTTTCAGCACCTTCTACTTTTAACATTCCTAAAGCTCCTTTATTAAATGCTCTGAAAATAGAGTGGTCTACCAAAATGAAAGTTCCTGGTACATCTACTTTGAACTCTACAATAGCAGAACCTCCTGCAGGAATTAAAGTAGTTTGTACGTTTTTGTTAATCGCATCTCCACCTTCAATATGTACTTTGTCAAAAATTTCTCCAATAACGTGGAAGGATGAAACTAAGTTTGGACCACCATTACCCATGTAAATTCTAACTGTTTCTCCAACTTTAGCTGTTAAAGCCCCTTCACCTGTTAAAGCTCCTACTTTACCATTAAATACAACATAGTCTGCATGTTCATCCACAGCTTTTGTCATGTCAAAAGGTTGCATTCCTGGTTCTCCATATTTACCTTTTGTGTAAAAATCACCTTGCATTACGTAGTATTCTTTATCTACTGGAGGTAAACCACCTTCTGGTTCTACTAATATTAAACCATACATTCCGTTGGCAATGTGCATCCCTACAGGAGCTGTAGCACAGTGGTACACGTATAATCCTGGATTAATACATTTAAAATTGAATGTTTTTTCATGTCCAGGTGCCACTAATGAAGAAGCTGCTCCACCACCAGGTCCTGTAACTGCGTGTAAATCGATGTTGTGAGGCAATTTGTTGTCTGGGTGATTTTTTAAAGTAAATTCTACTTCATCACCAACTCTTGTTCTAATAAAACTACCAGGTACACTTCCACCAAATGTCCAATAAACATACTTAACACCGTCAGCCATTTCACCTTCGATTTCTTTAATTTCCATGTTTACAATTAATTTTTGAGCAGGTCTATTTCCAACTGGTTTTGGTACAAAAGGGGGTGCTGTTAATTCTGCAATTATTTCACCAGACACTTTTATACTGGAATAATCCAGATTTGTTTTTTCATTTTTACATGAATAAATAAGTAGTATAGAAATACTTAAAAACATCATTTTTACAAAATATTTTTTCATTTTTAATTTATAATTAGAAAGTTGTCATTTAGATCACAAAAATAAAAGATAAAAATGTCCTTTATTATGATAAAAATCATGTTTATAAAAATGATTTCACTATTATATTTTTAATGAATTTATAAAATTAAAAAAGTAAATTTTTTAATTAAACATTAGTTATCTATAATTTAGATATAGAGTAAGTTAATTAAATTTATATGCTCTTTAAAAAAAGGAATTTCAACCTTAATGGTGTATTTATTTAAAATTTTTTATGACTAAAAGTGTAATTTTAATGCAATAGAATAAACTCCATACCAATTTAGAAGTATTGTTGTTAGTATTAAACCCGATAATTTTTTTAAAACAATAAACTAAACAAGTACTTCTTTTTCCTTATTTAACTCTAATTCAAACTGATTCAGTTCATGGAAAATTTTACTTTTTAAATCTGTAAAATAGTGTGATTTTTCAAATAGTATTTTATAGTAAGTAATGCCTTCTAATAGGTTGGACTTAAATTGATTTACTTTTTTTAGTTGTTGCGAAGTTGCTTCTTCAAATACATCAATTTCTTTTTTAAAGTAATCTATATAAAGAGACAATTCTTTGATGAAAAAGTGTGGACGGTTTGTAGGAACCAAGTCGCTTGTTTTTCCATAAATATGTTGCACCATATTAAAAAGGGAAACTTCTTTGTTAAAATACGCTAAGTTAGGTCCGGGACAAACCACAACACCTTGCGACTGACCTTTGATAGGTATGCCCATTTCTAAATAACTTGAATTGGCTAAACCAACACATAGACATGATTTTTCAGTAATTTGCTTGAATTCTTTTACAAATTGCTTTGCAGAAATTTCATTTTTACGTGCATTCAACAAATCTAATTTGATGTCTTGGTATTTTTTAGAAGCGGTACAACTTCCGGTAGGATCATATTCTTTACTTAAGGCTAAAAACTTTTTAGGACATGAACTTCCTGCTTTTTCCGCTTCAATTCGTTGATTTTTATAAAAGTCATTCGTAGTTCCTTTGATGGTGTTAAAAGGCACACCAAGAGGCGAAATTTTACTTAAATAGAAATCGTCTTCTTTTGCTTTTGCTAACAAATCGCGTGTTTCCTGATCGACAGAAGTAGCCTCCGGAACCAATAAAAAAGGGGAACCCCAGCCAACAGAATCTACTTGGTAATAATCTAACAAAAATTGATGTTCATCAGCCGTTCCAACACCACCTTGAACTGTGATTTTTAAGGGTAAGTGTTGCGAGGGAACTACTTTTTCTTTAGCTAAAAGAGCTTTGTTTAGCAAATCTGTGGTAGATTGAATTAACTCAGATTTTTTTTGTTTGAATTCTTCCAAAATAGGACCAAGCAATAAACCATCAGTAGCAAAAGCGTGTCCGCCACAATTCAAGCCGGATTCTATTCGATATTCTGAAACCCAAATTCCTTTTTTAGCAAATATACTTCCTTGGATTAAAGCCGAACGATAGTCACTTACTTTTAAAATAATTTTCTTTTTTAGGAAACCATCAGCTGTTGGATAGAAAACGTCAAATTGTTCCATATAAGTGAACAATCGCGGATTCATACCTGCCGATAAAACCAGTGAAGATTCTACTGTAGAATTTACAAATCCACGCAAAGCCGCATGTGCATCATTAAATTCGACAGGCAATTGTTCATTTCCATCAAAATTATCTTTATCGAGTTTAGTCATGATATTGACGTCAATACTTCCCGGAAATAAATTTTTCTCCAAAAAGGTTTTGAGCTGAGATGGACAGGAAATCCCTTCGGATAAAAAAATATCTAATTTGGTTTTTAATTCAGATTTTGTTGGCAACATTGCGATGAAATGTTCTAAACTGGTTTTGCTGTGGGCTAATTCTGTTTTGTATAATTCAAATTTTTCTTTCACAACCTTGTCCACCAAATTCAAATAGGAGGTGATTCTTTTAGCACGATAATCATTTATTTTTTTTGTTATTTCCTGATAGGGAATTTGAAATTTTTCAGCATAAAATGCATTCATTTTTTCAATTAATTCGTCGTCTGCTATGGAAATAACTGAATCGATACCATAGTGAGCCACTCGAATGGGACTGTCAATAGTAAATGCCAATCCCATTACAGGAATATGAAACGTATGAGTAGGAAGTTGGGTTTTCATTAAATGATATTTATGATATAAAGTCACAAAGATGCTTTTTGTAATAAGAGCAAAATATGATTTTAATCATGTACATTCATATTTAACAAAACTATAATTGGTATTTATAAAAAAAAGCGTGAATACGACCATTCACGCTTTTTTTCTGAATTAAAAATTATAGTAAGAAGAAAAACCAAATTTATTTAGGTAATAATACATCGCCAATTACATGAATAATTCCATTAGAAGTTGGAATACTCGCCACAATTTCAGAACCATTTACAAACGTTTTATCACCCTCTTTTGTGATTTTAACTTTGCCTCCATAAACCATATCAAATTCTTGGCCATTTTGCATGTATTCTGTTTTTAATGAACCTACATAGGTATGATACCCTAACACATTTTCTAAATCTCCTTTTTTCTCCGGTTTTAATAAGTCATCTACAGTTCCTGCAGGAAGTTTGTCAAAAGCGGCATTGGTAGGAGCAAAGACAGTAAAAGGTCCTGCATTGCTTAAAGAGGTTACCAATCCTGCAGCTTTAACAGCGGCAACTAACGTGGTATGATCTTTACTGCCGGAAGCCACTTGAACAATATTCGGATTAGACGATTCATCTACAACTCCTTCTTGTCCAACACTTAAATCCACACCATTTTCGGGAGTGGCAGCTTGCGGAGTTTCATTGTTTTGCTTGCAACTTAACACCAGTAGTGAACCGGCTAAAACGAGAAGTTGAATTGTTTTTTTCATGATTAGGATAGTTTAAAATTTCTGATTCAAAGTTCAAGTATTTAACAAATCTATTTTATGAGCGAAATCATAAGAATATATTTTTTTAGACTTTTTTTTGATTAAAAAATACGATTCCTGAAATGCCTATTAAGAGAATAAGTGCTACTATAAAAAGCATTTCGTTGGCATAGGGTATCAAAATATATTCAAATGAAAATATACCTTGAAGAGCCAAAAGCATTTCGTTTAAAAAGATCCCTACAATGAAAATCACTAAAAAAAGTACTGTTTTTGAAGATCGATTAACCAATTCGTTGGTATATAAATAGACCAACAAAAACCCACTGATAATTGCCAATAAAACCAAATGAAGGTAAGCGATAACAATAGGTCTGAATCCAAAAGCTAATTTACTCACAGCAGGAAATACAGAACCGAATTGCAAAAGTAATTTAAGCGTTACACAGAAAGCAATTCCCTTAAAAAGAATTTTTAAAAATGCTGATATTCGTGGATTTACTTTAAAAATAGAAAGGGAAAATTTAAGTAATTTAAACCAAGCAAATACTTGAACAATGGCCGAAATTACCGCAAGTGCATAAACCCAAACGGGTAATTTTAACCATAAAACCGATAGCAAATAGGCTGGAAGACAACTCCAGGCAAATAGTTGAAATACCGTTTTATTTTCGCGAGTATTTGTCAAATTAGGTTGGAGTAAGCTTACAAATAATCCGGTGCAA
>Ga0209310_1002616_pt1 | contig 11402 bp, 8 predicted proteins | sample AD_UKC030_MetaG_FD_184415 | JGI IMG/M metagenome (GOLD analysis project Ga0209310, IMG submission 184415) | Active sludge microbial communities of municipal wastewater-treating anaerobic digesters from USA - AD_UKC030_MetaG (SPAdes) (version 2) | ecosystem: Engineered > Bioreactor > Anaerobic >... | reverse complement strand
GAGAAACGGTTCCAGTTCCTCGTTCAGCAAACGCCGTTCTTCGCTACCCAGGTCATGCGCGTCATGGCGGAACGCCTGCGCAACCTTGACCGGATGGTCACCACCGGAGACGACAACTGACCCTGCCAGCCGGCCGGGAATCCAGCGCGTCCATGGTCGGCGAGAGATTCACCCTGGCGCAGTCAACGGCGTTTCAGGTGCCATTTTCAATCCGGCCATCTCGCGATAGGGGCCGGCCAGGCGGGCGGCTAAAAGATCAAGCTGATTCAGCGCGCCTGACCGGCATCAAAGTTCCGCCGGTTGATCGCGTAGTCCTTGACCTCCCCCTGGAATGGCAGCAACAACATGCCATCCAGACGGGAAACCTCGCGCGGATCGCCATGGTCGCGAATGCCGATGGTCATGCCTGTCTGGCCGGCGCGCGGCTGGTCGCGATAGGTGCCTAACAGCCGGTCCCACCACGGCAGGTTGAAGCCGAAATTGGAATTGGTTTCGTCGTCCTCGATCGAGTGATGGACACGATGCATGTCCGGCGTTACAACGACCCAGCGCAATATCCGGTCAAGCCTTGCCGGCAGGCCGATATTGCCGTGATTGAACATGGCCGTGGCATTGAGCAGCACCTCGAAGATCACCACGGCGACTACCGGTGGGCCCAGCACGACGATGGTGGCCAACTTGATCAGCATGGACAGCACGATTTCGAGCGGATGGAAACGCGCTCCGGTGGTCACGTCGTAATCCAGGTCGGCGTGATGCACGCGGTGCAACCGCCACAAGAGCGGCACGGCGTGGACCATGACGTGCTGCAGCCAGATGACGAAGTCCAGTGCGATCACGGCCAGCGGCACAGCCACCCAGAACGGCACCTGGAAATGATTCAGAATGCCCCAGCCGTTTTTCGCGCAGAAGTCGGCCAAGCCGACACCAGCCAGTGGAAATATCAGCCGCAACAACACAGTGTCGAGCACAACGAGGCCGAGGTTGCTGGTCCAGCGCAGGGCCTTGGATACGGTCAGGAGGCGGCGCGGCGCGAGCACTTCCCAGAAGCCAATCACCGCGAATACGCCGAGAAAGAAGCCGAGCCTGATCGCGGGTGCGTTGGCCAGTACCGTCTGTTCGAAGTTCAACGCATTCCCTTGCGGTACGGCGCGTGGCTACGGCCAGCGATGGCCTGAAACGGCATCGTCAGAACACCAGGACCTTGTCGGCTTCCGCAGTCCACGCGGCCAGATCGTTGAGCGTCTTGCGCGCGGCGCCGGCCACCAGTTCGCCGTCCTCGATGCCACGTGCGGTCATGCAGGTGCCGCACAGGCCGACGTCGCCTGCCATGGCCACCATTTTCACCATGTCCGCGGCGTTGTAGTAGCCGTCGGGAAGTTTCTGACCGGCCTTGGCGCAGGCGACGGCATCGCCCATCAGAAAGACCCGGATTTCTTGTCCGGGCTGTTTGGAAACCGCCTTGGCGAGGCGCAAGCCGTTGTAGCTGCGCTCCGTGCCGTAGGGCGCATCGTTGAGGATGAAGAGTGTCTTGGTCATGATTGCCTGCCTCCGTAACTGATAAAATTAAACAATCTAACGAACGTTAGATCATTGTGCGGTACGAGTTCAGGCTTGTCAATGTCGTTCGATTCCCAGGGCGTTGATCAACGCGGCGGCGGCGATTTCAATTTCACTTGTTGTTGTGTCGCGACCTACCGACAAGCGCACGGCGCCGCGCGCCCGCGCCGCGTCGCAGCCCATCGCTGCCAGCACGCCGCTTACTGCATCGCCGTGCGAGTGGCAGGCTGACCCGACTGATGCTGCCAACGTGTGGGCGACGGCCGCAAGCAATTCCCGCCCCGAAACTCCTGGAAAGGAGACATGCAGGGTGTTGGGTAAGCGATGCAACGGGTGGCCGTTGAGTGCCAGGCCGGGCACGGCGTCCGCCAGTCGGCGGTGCAGCAAATCCACCAGCGCGCTCTGATGGGCGGCCGCTTCCGGCAGGCGTTCCCGCGCCAGCCGCGCTGCTTCACCAGCGCCGACGATCAGGGCCACGTTTTCGGTGCCGGGCCGCAGGCCTTGTTCCTGGTCGGCGCCGAAAAGGATGGGCTTGAGCGGCGTTCCGTGCCGGAGGTAGAGCGCGCCAATACCTTTGGGACCGTAAAACTTGTGGAAGGCGAGCGTCAAAAGGTCTGCGCCGAGCGCACCGACATCGAGCGGCAACTTGCCAGCCGCCTGCGCGGCATCGGTATGCATGAGGCTGCCATTGGCATGCGCCAGGGCAGCGATTTCGGCGACCGGTTGCAGGCTGCCTGTTTCGTTGTTCGCCAGCATCACCGAGACCAGCGCCGTATCGGGACGCAGCGCCGCGCCGATAGCGGCGACGGCCACGCGTCCGCTACGGTCAACCGGCACGACCGTCACCTTCCAGCCGAGTTCGCGCAGATGGAGCGCCGGATGCATCACCGCCGGATGTTCGACGGCGCTGACAACCAGGTGGGGTTTGTGAGGAAGCGCGCGGGCGACACCGAGCAAGGCGATGTTGTTGGCCTCGGTCGCACTTCCGGTGAAGATGACTTCGTCGGTGTTCGATCCAATCAGCGCGGCAACCTCCCCGCGCGCGCAGGCAACGGCGTGCGCTGCCTTCTGTCCAAAAACATGGGCGGACGACGGGTTGCCAAACTCGTGTTCGAGCCAGGGGCGAATAGCAGCGGCAACTTCCGGCGCCACCGGCGTGGTGGCGTTGTAATCGAGGTAGATCGGTGCCTTCATGTGCGTCGTTCCGGATAGCGCAGTATTAATCCAGTGCCTGCCGCAGATCGGCAATCAGATCATCGGCATCCTCAAGCCCGATGGACAGGCGCAGCATGGCATCGGAAATCCCGCGCCGGGTGCGCTCCTCGGGCGTCAAGCCGTGATGGGTGGTGGTGCAGGGCTGGGTAACCAGGCTCTCGACCCCGCCGAGGCTGGGCGCCAGCGCAAACAGTTTCAGCCGATCGGCGACGCGCGTGGCGTCTTCACCAGACCCCTTCACCTCGATGCTCAGCATGCCCCCGAAACCGCTCATCTGCTTCCTTGCCAAGGCATGGCCGGGGAAGTCGGGCAACCCGGGATAGAGTACGCGACTGACGCGCGGATTTTGCCCCATGGCCTCGGCGACCTTTTGTGCCGTGTCGTTCTGCTGGCGTACCCGCACCGGCAGCGTGCGGATGCTGCGCGCAAGCAGGGCGGCGATTTCCGGGGCGATCATGGAACCCAGGTTCTTGCGCCAGTTCCAGACCGGCGCCAGCAATTCCGTCGCTCCCATCAACGCACCGGCTGTAAGGTCCGAGTGGCCACCAAGGTACTTGGTGCAGGAATGTACGACGAAGTCGGCACCCAGCGCCAAGGGGTTCTGGTTCACCGGCGAAGCGAAAGTATTGTCGACCGCCAGCTTCGCGCCGTGGGCGTGGGCCATTTTGGCAATGGCGTGGATATCGAAAATTTCGAGGGTCGGGTTGGTCGGTGTTTCGAGGAACACCAGTTCGCTCCCTTCGGAAAGAATCGCGTCGAGCCGTGCCATGTCATCGCCCAGCAACAGGTGCGTGCGAATGCCGAGCAGCGGCAGTTGGCTGGCGAGCAGTTCCAGCGTGCCGCCGTAGGCGTCGCCGAGACAGATGACGCCCTTTCGCCCATGCGTCAGGAACAATGCGGTTTCCGCAGCCATGCCTGAGCAGAAGGCCCAGGCTGCCTGTGCGCCTTCGAGAGCGGCCAGTTTGGCTTCGAGGCTGGCGATGGTCGGGTTGAGCCCGTACCGGGTGTAGAGGTTGCCGGCTTTCCTGCCATCGACCACATCGAGCAGATCGGCGGTCGAGGCGAACTTGAATGTCGTGGTGGTGTAGGTCGGTGTGTGCGGCGAGCCGTGGGCATCGGCCAGTTCACCGGCGTGGACGCAGCGCGTCGCGAGTTTCTCGGTCATGGCATGTGCTCCTATGAATTCAGTAGTTGTTTGATGCTGGCGACGATCTCGGGATCGTCGAACTCACGGCCGCCGACAGCCTTCAGGGCCAGCCGTCCCTGGCGGTCGACCAGGAAAGTGGTCGGTAGTCCCTTGACCGGCCAGGCACCCATCGCCTTCGAGTCGCGGTCGAACAGCACCGGAAATTCAGTGAGGCCGGTAAAGGAAAACACCATGTCCGGGTCTTCGCCGACATTGACGGCGAGCACTTCGAACTCGGCGGACTTGAAGCTTTTGCGCACGCGGGCGAGCGAGGGAAATTCCTTGCGGCAGGGCGGGCACCAGGTCGCCCAGAAATTGACCAGCACCACCTTGCCACGATAGCCGGCGAGATCGACCGGCTTGCCATCGCTGTCCGGCAGGCGCAAAGCCGGCGCGGGCATGGGGGCGGGCAGGGCAGTCATGCCACGGCCTTGCGCACGCAGCATCGGGGTAAGCGCCAGTAACCCAAGACCAGCGCTGGCGTACAGGAAACGACGGCGCTCAGTCTTTGGCACAGGAGAGCTTGTCGAGAACGATTTCATGATTTCCCTTGTCATCGCGATAACGGGCGACGAGGCGGAACGTGCCGGATAGCGGAACTTCCAGCGTCGCCATGCCCATGATCCAGTCGCCTGGTTCGAATGTGTTTTCGCTTTGGAACTGCGCCCAGCGGAAGGCGATGCGGGCAGCTTCCGACACCCCGGATTTCACCCACTCCATATCCCATGCTTCCGGAAGTCGTAGCGCAACATGCTTGCCGTCGGCGCTGACCGCATGCCAGTCGGCCAGGCGGGTGGTCAACTTGTTCGCACTGCCATTCTGCATGCCGAAAGAAAAACCGCAGGCTTGCGCATAGGGCCGGATCGTCGCCTCGGGGAAACCGCGCGCACCGTAAAAAGCCGTGCGTGACTCGCTGCCCAGCGGATTGGCGGTGAGCACAACGGCGCCTTGTGAGGCGCGATGGGTCCAAGTGGTCTCGTCTTCGGCGCGGACAAACAGACTGGCACTGCTCAGCAAAGCGCAGACGATGAGGAGGCGGATGTTCATTGTGATCGATACTCCGGCTTATGCTTGGCAATCGGCACGGTGATAGTACCCGCCACGGGGCAGCGGGGAAACGATCTTGACCGGGCGCATGGGGAGCTTTTGAAAAGGATCGGGACCGTGACGACAATGGCAAGCGACGTGCCGACGGTTCTTGGTTGCAAAACCGTTCGCAATGATCGGGATTTTGATTTTGGTTCTTATCATAGATAATCTAACGATCATTGGATCAATCTAGGCAAAACGACTACCGCTGTCACGATGAATTGACACTGCTTCCGTGGCCGCTTAGATTCAGCATCATGAACGACACACGACGCATCAAGGATTTGCTCTACGAGCAGGTGGCCCGCATCGGCAAGGCGGCCGGCAGTCCGAAGCGGCTGGAACTGATCGAACTGCTCTGCCAAGGCGAAAAAACCGTAGACACCCTGGCCCGCGAAACCTCCATCAGCATGAAGCTGGCGAGCGCGCATTTGCGCGAGTTGCGCGCGGCGCACCTGGTCGAGACGGAAAGGCAGGGCAAGAATGTCATCTACCGGATTGCCAACCGCGCGGTGGCCGAGTTCTGGGTGGCGATCCGCTCACTGGCCGAAGATCGCCTGGTCGAGTTGAAAATGGCCTTGGCGCAATTGACCAGCGATCCGCGCGAACTGACGCCGCAGGATCGCGATTCGCTGGTCCGGATGGCGAAAGCGGGGAGCGTCGTCGTTCTCGACGTGCGGCCATCGGCGGAGTATGAGGCGGCGCATTTGCCCTACGCGCAATCGATGCCGATCGAGGAGCTGAAAACCCGGCTTGCCGAGCTGCCGCAGGGGAAAACCATCGTCGCCTACTGCCGCGGCCCGTATTGCCTGATGGCGCGGGATGCGGTCCTGCTACTGAAACAACAGGGCTTCGAGGCGATTCATCTGCCGGAAGGCGTTGCCGAATGGGGCATGGCACCGGTGCGCTGACGGGGTTGCCCCCGTCATTCAGGTTTCTTCGCCGAAAACCGTCGTCCACAGCATGTTGACCGCGGCAATGTATTTTTCGATGCTTTCCCGCTCGCTGTAACCTTTGGGATTGGCGCTCAGGCGCTTGGCGTGCTGCAGGCGGCGGTATTCCCGGTAGGCGTCACCGGCGGCTTCCGCCTGGTCGGCCGGAATCAGCCGGAGTTCGGCGGCTATCCTGAGCAGGGCGATGTTGCCGAGGTTGCCGGTCAGACGCTGGTGCTGATGGGCATGGCCGAGGACCAGATACTGGACAATGAACTCGACGTCGATGATGCCGCCGGGGTCATGCTTGAGGTCGAACAGAGTCTCGCTTTTCGAGGCGTGTGCGTCATACATCTTCCGGCGCATGGCGACGACTTCTTCCTTCAACTTGGCCAGGTCGCGCTGCCGGCAAAGAATTTCGCGACGAATTTCCTCGAAGCGGGCGCCGACGGCCGGATCGCCGGCGCAGAAGCGGGCGCGGGTCAGCGCCTGGTGTTCCCAGACCCAAGCCTTGTCGAGCTGGTAGTCGCGGAAGGAATCGACCGACACGGCGAGCAGGCCGGAGTCGCCGTTCGGACGCAGGCGCAGGTCGGTCTCGAACAGGATGCCGGCCGAGGTCTGGCTCGACAGCCAGGTGTTCAGGCGCTGGCCGAGGCGGGCATAGTTTTCTTCCGCATCGGGATCGGGGTCGTCGTAGAGGTAAACCAGGTCGAGGTCCGAGACGTAGCCGAGTTCCTTGCCGCCCAGCTTGCCGTAGCCGATGACCGCGAATTTTGGCGTCGCGCAATGCCGCTTCCTGATCGCCCCCCAGCACAGCGGGAGGGTTTCCTGAACGATGATGTCGGCCAGTTCGGTGAGGTGGTCGGACAGCGTCTCGATGGTCTGCAGTCCGGCCAGGTCCTGCGCCAGCAGGCGGAAGATCTGCGCGTGGTGCATTTCGCGCAGGATGTCCATTTCGCGTTCGGTATCGCCGGCATGGTCGGCCAGGCTGCGGCGCAATTCTTCGCGAAAACTCGCCCAGTCGGTGGCGATGTCGTAGAGGCGCGGATCGAGCAGTTCGTCGAGCAGCAGCGGGTGGCGGCCCAGGTAGTCGGTGGCCCACGACGAGGCGCAGACCATGTCGGCGACGCGACGCAGCGCCATCGGATACTGTTGCAGCAGGGCCAGATAGGCGCCGCGGCGGCTGATGCTTTCGACGAAGTTCAGGCCGCGCGCCAGCGTCGTGTCCGGGTTGCCGGTGGCGCCGGCGGCTTCGATCAGGCGCGGCCCGATGGCATCGAGGCGCGAGCGGTTGGTGGTCGGCAGCTGCAGGTAGCGGCTCGATGCCCGCAACTCGGCGAGACGGGCGATGGCTTCACGCGGTTGCCGATAACCGAGTTCGCCGAACGCTTCGATGGCGGTGTCGTCGTCGAGCTGACCCATCCACAGGCCGGTCAGCAGATGCTCGCCAGCCTCGGGGTCGGAAAAGATCTGCTCGAAATGGCGGCTGACCTTCTCGCGATGCGCGTTGAGCATGGAAAGCATGGCCGGCCAGTCGGCAAACCCCATGCTGCGGGCGGTACTCGCCTGGTCGGCCGGGTTTGCCGGCAGCATGTGCGTCTGCTTGTCCTCGATGTATTGCAGGCGGTGTTCGAGGCGACGCAGGAAGAGGTAGGCCTCGCGCAATTCGTCCTCGGTTTCGGACTGGATCAGCCGGCGCTCGGCCAGCAGCTTGAGTACCGAAAGCGTCGGGCGAATCTGCAGCGCCGGGTCGCGTCCACCGCGAATGAGCTGGAAAACCTGGGCGATGAACTCGATTTCGCGGATGCCGCCAGGGCCGAGCTTGACATGGTCGGCCATGTCCTTGCGCGCCACTTCGCGGCGAATCTGCGCGTGCAGGTCACGCATGGCGTTGATGGCGCCGAAATCGAGGTACTTGCGGAAGACGAAGGGGCGGGCGATCTTCTGCATTGCCGTCACCCATTCCGGCTGCAGGTTGTCGCCGTCGTTCATGGTGCGCCCCTTGATCCACGCGTAGCGCTCCCATTCGCGGCCCTGGGTGATGAAGTAGTTTTCCAGCGCATCCAGCGAACAGACCAGCGGGCCGGAATCGCCGTTCGGGCGCAGGCGCATGTCGACGCGGAAGACCTGGCCGTCGGCCGTAATTTCGCCGAGCGCCGAAATTACGCGCTTGCCGAGGCGGGTGAAGAAATCGTAGTTCTCGATGCTCTTCGGCCCGGCGGTATCGCCTTCCTCGGGATAGATAAAGATGTAATCGACATCGGACGAGACATTCAACTCGCGGCCGCCCAGCTTGCCCATGCCGATGATCAGCAGGCGTTGCGGTTTTCCGTTCCGGTCGAGCGGTTCGCCATATGTCGCTGTGAGCTGGCGATGGTAGTAATCGAGCGCGAAATTGGTCGTGAAGTCGGCCAGCATGGTCATGCTTTCGACAACCTCGGCGAGCGGCGCCAGGCCGCACAGGTCGCGTAGCGCGATGTGCGCGATGGCCTGCTGGCGCAGGCGGCGCAACTGCGTCTTGAGGGTTTCGTCGTCGCCGGCCGGCGGTTCCATCGCCGCGCGCAACAGTTCGGGGGAAAGCGGCGCCGTCCACACCGCCGCCAGGTAGGGAATCAGCGCCGGGCGCGCGGTCAGCAGGTTGGCCAGGAAGCGGCTGTGCTGGAGGGCGTCTTGCCAGCGCGGATCGGGTAGGTTGTCCATGATTGCTCGGTCGGCGGTCGGGCCGAAAAGGATAGAATGCGGTTTTGCGATGAATCGTTGATTGTAGTGATCTATCCCTCTCCCTGGCAAAGCGCTTCGCGCCGTGGCTGATACGGAAACCCGCCGTGCGCTGCGTCAGGCGCTCTATCACCGCCTGCACTGGCTGTGGCCGGTGGTCTATTCGTCGCCGCTGCGCATCGCGCTGGTTGTGGCCTGGCGGCTGGTGCTCGTCGCTTGGCTGTTTTTTGCGCTGCTGGTCCTCGGCTTGCGCTTTTTTGTCCTGCCCAATGTCGGCGTCTATCACGGACAGATCGAGCAGGCCGTCAGTCAGGCCATCGGTCAGCCGGTGACGATCGGCAACATTGCGGCGCGCTGGCAGGGTCTCAATCCGGATCTGGTGTTCGATACCGTGGTGATCGCCGATCGTCAGGGCGCCCCCGCATTTTCGCTGGAGCAGGTGGAAGCCGTTCTCTCGTGGAGCAGCCTGTGGCGCGGAAAGATCACGCTCGCCTTGCTCGCCTTCGAGCGCCCGGTGCTGCATGCCCGGCGCGAAACCAATGGCCGCATCACGGTGGCGGGCATCGACACCGAAGGCGAGAGCGACCCGGCATTCGCCCGCTGGGTGCTCGAGCAGAAGCGCATCCGGATCCGCAATGCGACCCTCCTCTGGGAAGACCGCCTGCGCGGCGCGCCGCCGCTGGCGCTCGAGGATCTGCAGTTCGGTCTCGACAACCGTGGGCGCCAGCATCGCTTTGGCCTCTCGGCGGCGCCGCCGCCCGAACTGGCGGCGCGCATCGACGTTCGTGGTGAAATTATCGGCGATCTTGGTGAAGCGCTTGAACACCTGTCCGGGCGGATTTTCGTCGAGCTCGACTATGCCGACCTCGCCGGCTGGGGCGCTTGGGTCGACTACCCGATCCATCTGCCGCGGGGCCATGGCGCCCTCCGCCTGTGGGGCGATCTGGCCGAGAGTCAGGGCCGGCTGACCGCCGATCTGGCGCTCGAGGACTTGCGTGTCCGCCTCGGCCGCAAAGTGCCGGAACTCGACCTGAACAGCTTGCGCGGCCGCCTGGAAGGGCGCTACAAGGAGAGCGACTGGGCGCTGTCGGGGAGCAAGGTGGAACTGCTGGCGGCGGATGGCACCCGCGTGGCGCCGACCGATTTTCAGGCGGCATGGAAGCAGGATGGCCAGAGCGGCCGGATCAGCGGTTCCGCCGGCGCCAGCTTTCTCGATTTTGCCGTGCTCCGCAAGCTGGCCGCCTACATGCCGCTCGACCCGCGCAGCCGCGAGCTGCTCGAGCAATACCGGCCCGCGGGACGGGTATCCGAATTGCGGGCCAGCTGGACCAAGCTTGAAGATGTTCTCGAGCACTACGCGCTCAAGGCCAACTTCAGCGATCTCGGCTTGCTGCCCGGCGGCTATTTCCCGGGGGCGAAGGGACTGTCCGGAATGATCGAGTTCAGCGAAAAAAGCGGTTCGCTGGCGCTTGATGCCGGGCGTTCGGGCATTTCGCTGCCGGCGGTTTTTCCCGAGCCGGACATCGCGTTCGATCTGCTGCGCGCCCGGGCCAACTGGAAAGTGGCCGGGGAGGTGGTCGATGTCAAGCTGGAACGCCTGCAGTTCGAGGGTGCGGATGCTGCCGGGACGGCGAGCGGCAGCTATCGCTACACGGGCGAGGGGCCGGGTGTTATCGACCTTGCGGCAAGCATTTCGCGGGCCGACGGACGCGCCGTGTGGCGCTACCTGCCGCACGCCGTGGGCGCCGAGGCGCGCGACTGGGTACGCACGGGAATCGTCGCCGGCCGCGCCCATGACGGCAAGATGGTGCTCAAGGGAAATCTCGCGGATTTTCCGTTCCGCGATCCGGGCAAGGGAAAATTCCTGATTACGGCCAAGGCGACCGGCGCCAAGGTCGACTACGTCGCCGGCTGGCCGGTCATCGAACAGATCGATGGCGACATGAGCTTTGGCGCCGGCATGCGCATCGTCTCGGACAAGGCGCACATCCTGGGCGCCAGGCTGTCTGGTGTCGTGGTCGAAATTCCCGACTTTGAAGCAACGGACGAAATGCTGCTCGTGCGCGGCGAGGCCAGCGGACCGACCGGCGAATTCCTGCGCTTCATCGAACAGACGCCGATCAGCGAAAAGATCGACGACTTTACGAAAGGCATGACCGCCACCGGCAACGGCAAGCTCGACCTGGCGCTCGACATCCCGCTGCAACGCCCGCTGGAAACCCGCCTGCGCGGCGACTATCACATTCAGAACAACCAGATCCAGCTTTTTGCCGGCATGCCGGCGCTGACCCAGGTCAACGGCAAGCTGGCGCTGACCGAGGCCAGCATCCTGGCGCCGGCGATCAGCGGCCAGGCGTTTGGCGGGCCGTTCAAGGTCAGCATCAAGAGCCTCGACGACCGGGTCACGGTGCGCGCCGGCGGGATGGCGAATGTGGTCGAACTGGCGCAGCAGTTCGCGGTGCCCGCCGGCGACCGTCTGACCGGCAGCGCGGCATGGAAGTCGGACATCAACATCTACCGGCGCAAAGTCGATTTCGTCATCGAGTCGGATCTGGTCGGCGTCAGTTCGCGTCTGCCCGAGCCGCTGGCCAAGGATGCGGCGTCGCCGCTGGCGCTGCGTGTCGAGCGTACGGTCGGCGAGTCCGGCAGTCAGCAGTTCGGGGTAACGCTGGGGAAGGTCGTGCAGGGCATCTTCGTCAAAC
>Ga0209310_1002604_pt1 | contig 11449 bp, 8 predicted proteins | sample AD_UKC030_MetaG_FD_184415 | JGI IMG/M metagenome (GOLD analysis project Ga0209310, IMG submission 184415) | Active sludge microbial communities of municipal wastewater-treating anaerobic digesters from USA - AD_UKC030_MetaG (SPAdes) (version 2) | ecosystem: Engineered > Bioreactor > Anaerobic >... | reverse complement strand
GGGGATTTTCTGCGATCAGCTCACGGATTTCTGCCAGTTCCAGGCTGCCAATTCGACGTCCCTGGATGTTTTCGCTTTCGAGCATGCCGCCAGATTACCAGGCGGAAAGTTGGGAGTCCCGTACAAAATGAAAATATTTTCCGGCCCCTCATCCGCTCATACGGCCGCCGTTTTGACCTGAGTAGTTACCCTTTATCGCCGATATCATCGCCTTTTCAAGGATATTGTCCCCTGGTGCCTTGCCTTTCCAATTCATCGCCGCTTAACGGTATTCGTCCCGATACAGCCCGATTTGGTCGAAAGGATTGAGGCTCGGAGGTTTGACGTAGATTAAAAGTTTTGTAATTAATTTTGATCCAAGGACTTACGGTGTGGTTGAGGTCTATTGGACGATCTCTTGGCGCCGCAAACGATGTTGCATCTTGAACCCGGTTATCCGAGCATTATTTCAATCTATGAAAATCCGGGTCCGATATCCTTTATGGCTGCTCTGGATCTGTCTGGCATTCTCCTCTGCTGTTGCGGAAACCGTCTATGAAGTGAGGGAACCTACCGGCCAGGCAGTGCAATCGGCGATCGACACCTGCACGGCCAAAGCAGGTGGCGTCGTCTACTTGCCACCGGGGCGGTATATCAGCGGGCCATTGTGGTTGAAAGAAAACGTCGAACTGCGCCTCGAGGCGGGCGCAGTTGTGGTGTTGAGCACTAACAAAGCGGATTGGCCCGCGGGGGCACGCGCCTTGGTCAACGCGAAAGGAGCAAAGCGCATCGCCATTACAGGACGCGGCACTTTCGACGGAAACGCGCGATGGGAATATGCGCCCGCGCGTGGGCAAGATCCGGAGATAGTCGAGGAACAGGCGACTGCAAAACGCGCCGGGGTTGAAATGAAGCGCTATTACCGGAAGGGCGAGGTTCAGAAGTATCTGTTCGTGCTTCAGGATTGCGCGGACGTGCGCCTGGAGGGTGTCACCATTCAGAATGCGCCCTTATGGAACGTCCGTTTGCAGGACTGCAACCGCGTGTGGATTCGAGGCATCCACCTTTATTCGGATCTTGAGCGGGGCGTGAACTCGGATGGCATCGACATTGTCTCGTCATCGAATGTGCTCATTTCCGACTCCATGATCGCGACGGCCGACGATGCCATCTGCTTGAAGACGGTTGATATCGGCGAACGAGGGCGGGGAACCATTCGCCCCACCGAGAACGTGGTGGTCAACAATTGCATCCTGACCTCTTCCTCGACGCCGATGATGATTGGAACCGAGACCCATGCTGACATTCGGCATGTCCTCTTCTCCAACATCATCGTCCGCGATTCGAATAAGGCTTTCGGCATTAATGTCCAGGATGGGGCCACCGTGAGTGATGTGCGCTTTGTGAACGTCAGCTTCGAGTTGAACCGGCGGCATTGGAATTGGTGGGGCAGCGCCGAAGTCATGAAGTTCGTGCTCAAAAAGCGCACGCCGGAATCGCGTTTGGGACGCATTTGCGACATTACGATCGACGGTGCGCAAGGGACCGCTCGCGGCACCTCGGTGGTGGCCGGTCATGCCGATCGTCGATTGGAGAACATCACGATTGCGAACCTGCGGGTGAAGATGCTGGCGGAAAATCTGCCTGATAAACGGGCCACTGATGCGTTGGTATTTGAAAGGATCGATGGGCTCAAGCTGCTCGGGGTGGATGTTTCCTGGGACCGGGAAAAGCCTGAACCCAAGTGGGGTAGCGCGTTGGTTCTCCGCGAGGTCTCGAACCTGACGCTGCAGGATGTCCACGGACAGGCGGCGGTGCCGGACGGGCCACTCCCGCCCATGCTCAAGGAGAACGTAACCGATCGGCGCGGTCCATGACGACATGAGCTGCCACGGCAGTCTATTATGGTATTCAATGTGAACCTTTCTCCATGGCCCGGGCTGCCAACCGGCGATCCCCGGGTCAAATTGGCTCGAAGTGAAAATGGGTTTTCATGCAACGCATGCAACGCTTTGCTGCCTCAAGGCTTCACAGTAAGCCCCGCCGTCTTCGCCCTCGCCGTCTGTTTTCAGTCCAGGGTGAGGAAGATGTCACATCCGGCTTCACTCGCGGCGGCTACATGAAAAAGGTCCTGCCGCGACAAACAGCCAGACAGACACAAAGACCGCGTGTCATTAAGGCGAAGATGAGGATCGAGGCAACCAGGACGTCGGCATCTTGGGCGGAAAGCCTACCCGCCACCAATACTCCGATACTCGATCCAGCGGTTGCCTGGATGAACCGACGACGATTAATCCGATGGAAGAAGCAGGTAAACCACGTAGATGTTGTCGGGTTGAGCCAACGCTACACCGTTTTCGCTAACCCCCGCAAAGGGATGCATTCGCCAGAAGGGCAGACTGATGAAGAAATGCGATTGGTGCGATAATCGCAGCCACGCTCGGCATTTGGATTAGGCGAAATCCAATCGGCCGGGCTGGCCGTGAGTATGGCATTGGCGCCACCTTGGCATTGGAGCGTCATTCAATTATCAGATCCTAAGTCGTATTATTTGCGGTTCAAGGGCAACCTGTCGGCTTGACGCTAAAGAGAGTCGAGAGCAAGATAGCCGTTAAGGGCCGGGAGAAGGCGTTCGCGATCTTCACGGCACACTCAGAGGATCTCTTCAAAACCAAAAAAAATGCTCAAAATGAAATCACTAATCTCGTGTCTCATGCTCATCGCAGCCTCGACAATGGCCTGGGCCGAAGTCCGCGCCGTTACCATCGCAATTGGACGCGGCTCGGATGCGCCGACCGGACTCGACGCCTCCTACACCGTCCCGGCGGGCAAGGTTCTTATCCTGGAGAGCGTGCAGTTTACCACTCTCACAGCCAATATCCGGGAGGGTGAAGATGTCAATATCCAGATCACCGAGGTTGCGAGCAATCACAACACAGTTCTGTCGACATTCGTCTACGCGGGACCCTATGGGCGATACAAGCGGCACACCTTTGATCCCCCGATTCGGATCCTCGGTGGCGGACGACTGAGTTCCAACGCAACCTACGGCTGGTATCTCTTCAAAGGGCTGCTTGTGGATAACTCCGATCTCTACGCCGACCTCGACGTTGAATTGGAAAATCCACGTGTCCAAGACGGAGCGCTTCTGGCGCAGGCCCGAGTCTCCTCACCTCGTCCTCACAGTCTCCGTGTGGAATCCTCCACCGATTTAAAGACCTTCAGCCTTGATCCTTCAGCCGCAACAACACGCTCGGGGAATCCGGCGGTCGACACGGTTTCGGTCGCCACCGGTGATACGGGGAAGAAATTCGTCCGCGTCGAGGCCCGCACCCGTTCTGGGCGCTAGTATTATTCCTTCATCTTCTCGAGGATATCCCTGATGGCGCGTCCGCTGGTCTTGGGCAGACAGCCGATGGTATTGGATTTCTGACCGCGGGTCTGGATCTCGATGCTGTCCCAAAACCATCCGGAGTGATAGTGAAAACCCGCAATCTTTTCCCAGGGAATATCCTCCTCGGTATGGCTGAGCCAGAAGAAACCCCAAGTCTTGATGACGATCTTCTCGGTTGAAAGATAGATCTCCTGGGGAATCAACCGACCTCGGATGACGAGCGTCGGCAGCAGCGAGGCCTTGGCGTGAAAAGGCTCGATTACGGCCACCTTCTCCTGCCGAGCAAAATCATACCCGCAGAACCGGCATTTCCGGGCAGCGGTTTTAGACAGCTCGGCGCATTCGGGACACTCCTTGCCGACGATTCTGCGTCCGCATGCGTGGCAGACTTCCGCTTGATCCGGCACGTCACTGCAACATTCAGGACAAGTTTTCATGGAGCTCAAAACGCGGATTGGATCGTCGCACTGTTCACGAGTCCAGCGGCATCAACATGTACACCTGCGTCAGAAGCGCGCCTGCCAAAAGGAACATGCTTATGACGACATATGCGAAGGCGCCGGCGATCCACATCCGCCGATGGCCTTGACGATATGCCAACCCGCATAAAATGCCAAGGACAATGGCGATGGCGCACTCCGTCCTCCAACAGCTGACGGTTCCCGCCGTCGCTGGCAGGTTCCAAAGATTCAGGCAGCCAAACACCAGGAGCCAGCCCCCAAAGGGAGCCATGCCCGCAATCAGAATGATCCCCCACCGGATCAAGAATGAGTTCTGAACGGTCATTCCGGCTCTGGGTCTTCAGGCTGCAGCGGGACACCTCAACTCCCCGCCAAGTCCAGCATGCGTTGAACGGCCGCGTTGGGATTCTCGATGTCGGCAGCGGAGCGTAGGGTGATCGTGGGGATCGCGCCGTGGTCAACATGGAGGTTCATGCGGAGTTCCTCGCTTGCATTGCGTCCGCTCAGCCCCGAGTAACCGATCGTCCGGCACAACCGGCCAAAAAGAAACTCGTTCAAAGGGCAGCCTTTCGTCCGTTCGAGCCCATCGGTCGAGGTCTGCCAGCTCTTGAACAGGTGGGCCTGGGCAAAGGACTGGCCCTGCATGGTGATCTCATTCAGCCCTTCACCGCCCACCACTAATCCTGATCCGAGGCTGGCCACGTGGCGGATGAGTTTGTTCATTCCTTCTGTGGGTGTGGTGGCGTCGATGAAGCAATTGTGCAGGTTGTGCGATACCAGCGTGACATCAATGAAGACGGTTTCCAGGCCCAGACCCTGGGCGGCCTCGCGGATGTTGCGTCCAAGCAGCGATCGCCAGAAGCCGAGGCCCGGGTGGATTTTGACCATGACCTTCTTGTCCCGGTTGAACTGACGGCTGGCGTTGGATTCGGGAACTCCGAGGCCGCGCCCCTCATACCAGCTCCAACCGCGCAAGTCCTGGCGATCGATCCCGCGATATTGGAAATCGCGCAAAAAGGCATAGCTCGGATGGGATGGATCCATGTCAATGGCGTTGAAGTGCGGCATGACCCGAAATCCCATGCTTTGCCCTTTGGCAATAAACTTCCGCGCGGCCTCGCTGGGCACGTAGGCGGGGTAGTTTTCGTCGTAGGGATCGGTCCGCCAGTTGGGATAATGCAGCAGGACACGCTTTGGATCGAGCCGCTTGGCCAGGGCATCGAGGATGCCGGTGTCGCCGGGACACCAGCTGATGGCGAACTTCACGTCATGAATCCAGGCCGGGCGTTTTTGCTCGTCGGTTCGGAGGTGATAAGCATCCCAGAGCCATTGCCGGTATTGTCCGGCGGGCACAGTCCAATCGCCGTCGTAAACGTTCAGGCGCCAGACCAGCCCGCCGGCACTGAGATTATTATCGATCGGGCCAAAGGCCTCCATGTCGAGTCCCAGCTGGTTGGCCGCCGAGGCTGAGCCGACCTGCAAGGCTTTGTAATGATAGCGATTGTCCTGGGTATGAATCCAGAAACCGCTTGTCTTCCCCTGAAGAATGGCCAGGCCCGCTTCCCAGAAAAACGGCCAGCCCCAGTGGCTGTTCCGGATCAGGGGATCTTCGAGCGGGAGCTTGATCCCCTGAAAAAACGGCGCCACCAAGTTGAGGTCGGAGCGAAGTCCCTCGAGATTCCATCGGCAGGCTCGGACACCGGGCCGCGATGAAAAAGCGGACGGCTCCACCCATAGGCTTCCGGTCTCTGGATCGGCGCTTACGAGGATCACACCGTCGCCATCCCAACTGTTAAAGACAATCTCCGCGCTCTGATCCGACACCGGATGGGTCACGATGCTGCCGTACTTGCGCAGATCGACCGGCACCCGTTCATCCGAGCGATAGATCAACTCCAGGGCGGCAGAAGTATCGGGCTTCACGCCCTGGATGAATTCCTCGCCGGTGGAACGGCACTTCAGGGATGTGAGAAATCCCTTGATAAAAACGGCCGATAGCGTGTGTGTTTCGACCCGGATACGATCCTTGTCGACGCGAACGGTGGCATATTTGTTCGCTCCCGCTGAGGCAGTTCCTGACGGGCTCTCTGTTGCGGAAGCGGCCGCGGCGGCCAGGGGCCCCATGGCAATCGCCCCACTCGTGGTTTTGAGAAAATCTCGCCTATTCATAAGAAGATGTATCGAATCATGGATTTCCTTCCAGGAAAGGAGCAGACTTGGCGCCGAATGGCAAGCCTGGATGCTTTGATCGGAGGATTATTCGACCACGATAATGCGATGGATATCGAGCCCAGGCACGGTGAACCGCGTGAGTTTTTTCCCGTGCGTAAAGGCAACGGATTGGTTCCCCGGCTGGAGCGTCACTCGCATGGGCCGTTTCGGTGTCCGGATGCTGACTTCAATCGGACCTACCGGCGGAATAGTCGTCATCAGGGGATTCTTTCGATCCCAATGGGCGCCGGAGGTATTGACGAGATGAATCGCCATTCGCCCGGCAAGACGATGAAGCGTCACATCCACCGTGGGTGAACCGGTGACTTCCACGATCGGATCCGGGAAAAGCTGGCGGACCAGTTCGTTCAGGAAGGATCGCATGACGGGGGAACGATTTTCGAGATATCCGCGGCTCAGGGAAAAATAGGTGGCGGCGATCCGGCCTCGGCCAAGCCGGGCGATTGACGCGGCCGGGGATGAGGAGGAAACCGAATCCTTCGAGGCATGCAGGGTCCCAAGGGGTTTGGCTTTATTCGGGAGCTGGGCCAATCGGACCTGGTCTTTGGTGGGAACCATAGCCCCCTCCCATGAAAGATAGAACGATTCCGAGCGCCCGTTGTCGAGGGTGACTCCGAGCTCGATGGCGAAGAGCGAAGCGGCTTGCGGTCCGACGAGCAGCAGACGGCCCCCGTTTTTCACGTAATCCACGAATTGCTGTTTGAATGTTGGCTCCAGGTAATCGCATTCCCCAACAATAATCAGAGGGTATTCCTTCATTCGATCGGCCAGGTGATGTTCACTGACGACATCGACGATCTGCTGGCTTTCCAGAAGGGCCTGAAGGGTGCCGTTCAGACGCGACAAATCGCGACCGAACATACTGTTGATCTCCCGATAGTGCGATGCGGTCGAGTAAAGCAAAGCAATCTGCGGCACCAATGTTGAGCCCTGGCAGTAAGGCTGCCGGGCACGGCAGAATTTGGCCAGCTCGGCAATCACCGGCAAATACGAATCGGGAACCGAACCGTCGCGTCTTTGGGTAAAATAGGACTGAAAACCGCCGCCCAGGGCGAGGACGATCGCCGCTTCGCGTTCCAGTTGGACCGCAGGTTTTTGATTGGATCCATTGAGGCGCTCGCCGGTGGTGGTGAAACTCCAGGCCATTAGATCCCAGGGCTTGCCTTGCCGGGCGATGTATCGGCCCGAAAACCGGGCGGAGTTGACGGCATCTTCCGGCGAGAAATCACCGGAAATCCAATCCACCGGCGCGCAAACTTGTTCGGGCATATGATCGGTAAAGGCCCAATTGCTGCAAAGCTGCATCTCCGGATGGGTTTGTCTCACTTGCGTCAAGTAATGGCGAAGATAATCCCTAAACGCGGCCCGATTGAACTCGAGAAACTCGAACCAATGAGGATCGCCGGGCTTGCGGGGAATGCTTGAAAAACCGGTTGCAGCGCGAAAGGCGGCCAGGGAAGCGTCGCCGTAATCGGGCATGGAAGCCCAGCACTCGCCGTCCACCCAGGCGCCGTCCACTCGGTAAACGCCGGCCAGTTCGCGCAGCTGGGGGATGAGAAGTCTATCGGCATACGGGCCGAAGAATGACGTGGCATTTTTGTTGGTGCTGCGATCGGCGTTCAGAACGGCCCAGTCGGGGTGCTGTCGAATGACTTCCGAATCCCACACGCCCGAGTAATGCATGTAAAGGGCCACTCCGCGCTCTGCGGTCACTTCCCGCCAAATCCGCAAGGGATCTCCCACAAATCCCGGGGCCCGATTCCCCACCTGGGTCGGATAACTGGACAATCCCGGGTGTCCCTTGCAGTCGATCTGGATATAATCCGGATGGGCGCTGTCGATGATCTTCTCCACCATAGCCCGCGTGGTGTTTTTGCCGATCTCAGTGCAATCGGCTCCCGCGTGAAAATCAAAGTGAATACCGAAAAAACTCTCGGCCCGTTTCCGGCGTTTGGGCGCCGACGCCGCCGAAAGGGGGCGAGATTCTCCGGCTTGGGCCAGTTGAATCGATCCCGCCCAACGGATGGGGCCCCTGTCCACAAGCGAATTCGGGATGACGTCATAAAACGGAGTTGGCCCCGGTCCAGTCTGATCCCCAGGGTTGGGAGACTCATGGGTGTGGTTGGATGCTCCTGGCTCTGCTTGAATCTGCCAGGCGAGAAATGTTATGGACAACAGGCGCGTGATGCTTCGGTTCATGTTCCTAAGCTTAAGCGAGTGGCCGCAGATGTTCGATCAATAAATGTCACTCCGGTTGGGCGGGGATTGGAAGCTGCCTGCCTCAGGGCAGCCGCAGGCAAACGCTGGCGGGTGCGCACAAGGATTTCTTTGCTAATTGCAGGATTCACCATATTAATTTTGACTCGAATACACGCTGAGTCTAGGATGTGGCTGTTCCAATAAGTAAGCGAGGCATTCCTGCTTTGCGTCAGGCTAAGAAACGGGAAAGAGGTTAGCACACATCACTCAAAGCGATTCATCCTTGAGGGGGGCATTGTATGACCAAAACAATCGACTTCGGGACACTCACACGGCTGGTGGTTGCGATGGTGGGATTGATGAGCTGCGGCGCAATGGGATCGGGGGACGGGGCCTCGGCGCCCCTGCAGGCAAGGCTGAATCCCATGTCCTCGGGGCGAAATCCCGAGGTCATCGTGAGCTGGTCTGGAAATTTCTCACTCGAACAAACAGCGTCTCTCGCCTCCCCGATCCAATGGGAACCGGTTGCATCACGGGTTGCCCTCGAAGACGATGGCCAACGGTCTGTTGTCATTCCCGCGGGAAAAGCCTATCGGTTTTATCGACTCCGGTCTGAACCGCTGACCCGTGTCCCGACCGACGTGTTCCGCTCGATCGGATACAACGATCTGTTCGATGACAGTTCCGAGGTTTATTTGATGTCCAATGAGGAACGGTTCCGTCTGGGGATCAGGCTTGAACCGCAGATTGTTGGGAAGGTGCCTGCGGGCATCCTAAGACCTCAGCCAATCCATAAGCTCCGCGTCCATGCTATTCGTACGGCAAACGACAACGGATCTGAGGCGGCCACGATCACTGCTGACGAGGTCAAATTGTTGGTCGACCAGGCCAACGTGGTTTACTACTCGTCCGGAATCGAGTTTGTCTTTGACCCGGCTCAGGACTTTGAAACTCGAAACAGCACGCTCCTGAACCATGACTTCACCACGACCGTCAACGGCGCTCTCTACACCCACAAGGATGTTGAACCTCCCACGTCAGCGGAGGAATCCGCGCCCCATACCGCCGAGCGGACTCGAGTGGCGAATTTGTACCCGGGCAAGATTGTGTTTTATTTTCGCTGGGGAGACCGTTGGCGGTACGACGACGACCTGCATCATTGGGTTCTGAAGCCCGCCAGTGGCGGTTCCTCCAGTTGGGCGGCACCCTATGTGAATATGACACGCGGCTTGCCCGAAAAGAACCTGCTCGCCCATGAGGTCGGCCATTACCTGCACAACCGGCATCCTTTCGTCAGCGGCATCGAGACGGTGGAAGAGGCCGCCGATGTCATTCGCAACTATCTGCAAAATCATTCCCGCGAAGAAGGCCTCGATGCGCTCGATGGCGACCGGGATTTTGTTCTGGATACGCCGGCGGATGTCGGACAGGCCATTTTTGACAATGCCACCCCTCCCATTCCGACATGCCAGGCGGATGCCGAATTGGAGATTCCCATCGCCTACATTCCGCCCACCCCGATCCCTCTCTCCCAGTCTGGGAGCTCCATCGGTTATCTCCTGAAGCCCGACAAGCATAACATCATGAGCTACTTCAAACATTGTCATGCCCTGGGCCACTGGCTGAGCGACGACCAGACCGAGCGAACCCGCGACGGGCTCGAAAACGGCAATCGCCATCGACTGATTAGCGAGGTTTTCACGAGACCTACTCTGGTCAAACAGGACGAACTCAAAGGCGAGGTCATGAGCAATCCGCAGGTGGTTCGCACTCGATTTCGCCAATTGGTAACCGTCTTCAAGACTTCCGACAATCGTCTGCGGCTGGTGGCGTGGCATGCCAACGCCGATGGCCAACTCCAGCGAAAAGGCCAGATCGAAGGCCTGGGCACGATCTGGGAGGTGACCGCCACAGGCCTCGGCCTCGGTTTGGTGGCCACAACGGTTAAAACTAGCGATCTGAACCTCAAAACCATCATCTGGCGGGTCAACACCGCGGGCCAGTTCACTCGCCTGGGGGATCACGAGCTCGAGGGCGTTATCTTGAGCGGTTTCCGGAGCTGCCCTGTTGGGATTGAACATTTCGCGGTCGCGGGCGCTCGAGTCTGGACCAGCGGGGGACAATCCGGCAGTTATCTCAAGGTCTATGTCTGGAAAGTCACCGCCTCGGGTGAACCCACTCTGGTGGCTGAAGCTGCCGGTGGACACATGGACTTTATCAGCCTTTGTCCGCTCGGCCGCGAAAACCAGTTCGCCACCGCCTTCCAGGATAACAACGGAAACTTGAAGATCATCGCCTGGCGTCTGGTTGAAAAAACGCAATTGATTCGAACCGACGAAGCAGCCGCAGGAGCCGTCGGCCGGGTCGCCGCGGTAGGTACCGATGTCGATCTTCTCACCACCGTCGTCCAAACCAGCTCCGGAAAGATCAAATTGATCAATTGGAAATATGATGAAGACGGCAAGCTCACCCGCGCGGGAGAGCTCACGGGAGGGGATGTCTTTGATGTGCACGCCGCTCGGCTTGGGATCGACATGATTGCCACCGCATCCCTGTCCAATGATTCAAACCTCGAACTGGCCCTCTGGAAAATAACCGACGGCGGGAATACCATCACCCACGCAAAATCCGTTGTCTCGATTCCCGTCTGGGAAGCCGTTCCATCCATAGTCGACTCGGGCAAACTGGCAGTGGTGACCGGCGGGACTCTGGCCGATCGCGCCATGCGCGTCATGGTCTACAGGACCGAGACGACCTTCATCATCGGGCGATGAATCGCTGGGCTATTCTCTTCCGCCCTGACGGGCTCGGCGATGCTCGATCTCCGGATCAGACGACGGCCGGTCGATCGTCCTCCCATCCGCTTAAGAGACCAGTTCGGTGAACGCCGAACTCAAGTGCTTTGGCCGGTATATTTTGCTCTTCCGGCGCGCAAGTTTCGGCGGGGGGATGATCCTATCATCAATGAGGTGTCTCACCCCACCATCTACCAGGTGGAACCGTCGTCATCGACGAACAAACCCATTGAAATCGACACCAAAGACCAGTTTCTTGAAACAGATGTTCCTATAGCTCTGAAGCGTTAATTGTTGATGTTCAGATATATGAGTATTTTTTGGGTCAATAATGTAGCCACTAATAATATGGATTTAATGCTTGCATATACAATATATTACCGTAATAT
>Ga0209310_1002596_pt1 | contig 11464 bp, 11 predicted proteins | sample AD_UKC030_MetaG_FD_184415 | JGI IMG/M metagenome (GOLD analysis project Ga0209310, IMG submission 184415) | Active sludge microbial communities of municipal wastewater-treating anaerobic digesters from USA - AD_UKC030_MetaG (SPAdes) (version 2) | ecosystem: Engineered > Bioreactor > Anaerobic >... | reverse complement strand
AGCTCCTTACTCCCCTTAGCTCCTTACTCTCTTAATCCGTTAGTCCGTTAGTTCTCTTAAAGTGCTTCGTTTCTATATGATATAATTTTTTTTTTTAACATACCCTCTATACTAGCCTAACGACCTAATGGATTATATGGAGTAGAGGAGTAGAGGACTAATGGAATAGAGGCCTAAATGGATTATGGGGGGAGGCTGAATGGATTAATGGACTAATGGACTAATGGACTAACCCCCCCCAACAAAACCACAAATGAGGTCACCTACGTTCATAAAATGAACAAAGGGAAAGGGAGGCTTAGGCCTCCCCCTCCCTTACAATTCTTCTACTTTAACAGTGACTTCTGTCAGTCGCTCCCTTAATAACAGGAAGTCATTTATATTCGGCCAGTACCCTATTTGGATGCAGGATGTTATGTACTTGAATGGTATCTTAGCCTGCATTAACTCGATAGCCGCCTTTACCAGTCCCTGATCAGTAGTTGGATAAAGAACTATTGTTGTCATAACTACTCCTTTAAGGTCTTTTAATGGTCCTCCAATTCCACCTCGGTGCTGGTTTGATCTTACTTCCCTGCAGCCGTTGCCTGAAGCTCGGCAATCATCTTTGCCTGTTCCTCAGGCGTTGCCGCTGCGAACCTTGCCATGAAGGCCGCCTGAACATCGACCTGCGCCTTCGGAGCCTTGCCCATCTCGCTTGCGAACAAGGTCTTGCCGCTTTCCTTGAGTAGCTCGTCCTTCTTCATTTTCCTCCACACACGCTGTCTGGAGATCACCAAGGACCTCAGCGCGACTTCTAGTACCTGCTTGACCGTCCAGCCGGTGAAATCAACCTTCATGTCGATCCTGTAACTCGGATCACCTTTTTCGGTCCCGGTCTGCTCGATCTTCACATCAGCCGTGTGATTCAGAATAATCCCATCCAGCCTCGATTCCATAACCTCGTTAATAGTCATTTGTGCATCCTCCTGTTTTATGGTATGCACCGAGATGGAATCGGAGAACCATTATACTGCTTGCGGATAACCGATTGCTTTCGTTCGCAATCCCGCCGTTCCCTGACCTTACGGTCCCCTCGCATTGGGCCAGGTGCTTGTTAAAGATCATGGGGTCATCCCCCATTCATGAGGATCATTATACCATAGATATTTCATTTGTCAAATATTAGGTCTCGAAGGGGGTATTGACCCCTCCGCCCCCCTGGGTTACCGTCCATAGATCGTGTACACAATCTAATAAAAATGGTTTTTACCACATTTAAGCCCTCTCCCTCAATGCATGAGAGTGAGAGTGAGAGTGAGGAATCGCTGGGGAAGGAGAGCTTGAAATGCTACGTTCGAAATTTGAACGAAGGTAAAGGTAATTGTGGCACTTAATGGGTTGACTACTGTCCCTTACGTGGTATATGGTGATGGCATATGGAAGAGCTATTCCGACTAAGACAAGATAAGAGAAGGTGTGACAGGGCTACGAGAAAGACGTATGATCCTGTCGCGCTGAATCAACGGCATCAGGAGATCCTGAATCTTCACGTAGCAGGAGTGAAGGATTCTCAGATCTGTGATCTCTTAGGAGTTACTAAACCCACAGTCAGCAACGCGATAAATTCTACTCTCGGTCAGCAGAAGATCCAGATGCTACGAGGGTCTCGAGACGCTGATGCTGTGAGTGCTGTAGAGAGAATAAAAGAACTTCTCCCTAAAGCTCTCGACATTTATGAGAAGATACTTTCTGAGGAAGGTATTGAAGGAGGGCTTTCTCATGGAGGGGCTTCAATAAACCTTCAGAAAGCTACTGCAGATACTATCGTGAAGGATCTCTCTGGATTAGCAGTTCCTAAAAAAGTCCTAGTCGGCCATGCTCATTTGACGCATGAACTTATTGAAACACTCAAGGAACAAGGCCGCAAGGCAGCTGAAGAATGCGGTCTTATCGTACAGGAGGTATAAAATGTTTGAAGGATTAGGAAAACTCTCTATCCCTGATGGTGTGAAGACTTTTGTGGTAGCTCTTCTCACAGCAATGATTACAGCTGGCTGGCAGGCTATTCAGACTGGAGAGGCTGATGTTAAGACAGTAGGAAAAATCGCTCTCGCTGCAGGCCTTGCTTACATCATTAAGCAGCTTGTAACCGACACTGACGGGAAGCTTCTTGGAAAAGTCTAGTGCTGAGGAGTTTTCTCTCTGCATTACTATTCTTCCTCGAAATCTTGAGGGAGATTTTTGCGCAGATTCTCAAACTTCAGAGCAAAAAGACTAGCAAGGAATACCAGGATGAAGCTAATAAGGCTAAAGCTGATATTGTTAGTGCTTTTAACTCTCACTTTGGTAGCGTGTCAGACAGCAAAACCTCTAGTGGAGCCAAAACTGACTCCAATAAAGCCTGACATTACTACTCTTAATCACGAAGGAATGGTTTGTTTATCGGAAGATGACGCGAAGGAGCTCTTCTTTTACATCTTAGAGCTTGAAAAAGGTTATGAATAGAACCTCCAGGAGGATAAAAATGAATAGAAAGACAAGGGTTTTCTCTCTAGCTATAATGATTGTGTTTTTGGTAGGGCTTATTTCACTCGCCGCTGTCAGAGTCGAGCGTGGAGATAGAACTTTCATTGATCAGGTAACCTTTGCAAAAGTTCCTAAGTCGTCTGTTGGTAATGGAGCTCACTATTCTGGCTTCCCTGCAGTGGAATATGGAGAAGGTATCGTCCATAAGTCAGTGATTAATATCCCTAATTCAATAACTATCACTGATGACCCTGGCACAGGGGCTTATGGCGGAATTAAATGCTATGAGTTCCCAGAAGGGATGATTATGGTTCTTGGAGTCGTTCCTGATCTCACAGCCTCCTCTGCATCTGGTACTGATCATGGTATTGCAGCTGCTGCTGATGGTGATTTCTCTATTGGTACTGTAGGGTGTAACTCAGGATCTCTCACATCCACCGAAGCGAATATTATAGCTTCCACTGCAATAGCTCAATTTGCCACTACTGCTGGCGTTATTAAAGGTGCGAATGCTGCTGCTGTTCTCGTAGATGGTCATACTACTGAACCTGGACTCTATCTCAACGTCATTTTTGACGACGCTGATTGTTCAGCTAATGACGTCCTTACTATAGGCGGTTCACTCACAGTATACTGGATAAACCTTGGTGATTATTAATCCCTTCGTTCATAAAATGAACATAGAGGAGTCATTATGAAGAAAACATTCCTCTTACTCGCAATGCTGGCATTGTTAACCAGCGCTTATGTCAGCAAAGCGATATCAGCAGGAAACTGGTATGAGGCAGTCCCTACCAGTCAGCCAGCTGTTGACTATGGAGCTCGTACTGACGGTCAGCCTGTCTATGTCGGATGGTCTCAGTTCGGGAAGGCAGATAGCGACTATTCCTGGACGATTATCAAGCTCATCTATAACGTCGACGGAACATTCAAAGAATATGTCTTCGCTAATGGGAACGCTCTTCCATCCAAGAGCTGGGTATCACGAGCTACTTATACCTACACTACTTCGGACTGAGGTGAGATATGAAAAAGCTACTCCTTCTCATAACAGCTCTTTTTCTCACATCACCTCTCTCTGCAGGTGTATACTTCGACTATCTAAACTGCAAACTTGCATCAGCCCCTGGTGCCTACAGCATTGCTTACAGCGGTGATGTGACTGACGCTACAAACGTTGGAGACGCTCTTGATAGTCTCCAAGCCGATCTCAGTGAGGCTGCTATAGCTGCTGGCGTTTCAGACGCTGCTTATAGTGCTGATGATTGGGATAGTGTAACAGCTACTGCTCCATCAAAAAACGCTGTTAGAGATAAGATAGAATCTCTATCCACAGTCTATCAGCCGCTTGAATCAACCCTCACCGACATCGCAGATGGGACGATAGCGGAGAACCTTGTCAACACGGCGAACCCTTGGGCTGATAACGAGGTATCCGACACCATCACGGTCGGCGCTTCCGGTTCTGTAAACAACGCGGCCCTAGATTCAGACCTCCAGACATGGGCGGGCGTTACCCCTTCAGCCAACGGTCAGAGCCTCGTGGCTGCCGCAAACTATGCTGCTATGCGCAGCCTTCTTGACCTTGAGGCTGGCACCGACTTCAATGCCTACGACTATGATCTTGGATCTCTCTCATCTGGAATCACTGGTCTTGTCAAAGGCGCAGGCAACGGTGGTGGGTATAGTGCTGCTACTGCTGGTAGTGACTATCTCGCTGGTGCAGCCCTTTCTGACTCTGCTTATGGGGCTGGGTGGGATTCTGATACTACACACACAGCATCTAAGAACGCTCTTTATGATGCGATAGCAGGACTTTCCTCAGCGTATCAAGCTATTGACTCTGATCTTGGAACTCTCGCTGCTATCTCTGGCCAGCGTGGAGACCTCCTCTATTATAGTGCTACTGGCTGGGCTAGACTTGCTAAGGGGACTCAGAACTACATTCTTGCTATGGGAGCTGATGATCCTGGCTGGATTGAGCATACCTCTACTGGAGGATCAGCTACATTCTCTGGCCTTACTGATGTAAGTCTTACCGACGCAGCGGCTGGCGATGTTCTCTACTTCAACGGCACTGACTGGGTTAATCTTGCAAAAGACGCTGGAAAGTATCTTAAAAGCGGTGCTTCCTCTGTCTCGTGGGATACTCCTAATGGTGCTGGAGATATGGCAGCTGCTTCTTATCCTCATATTGTAGCTATTGAGGCACTAGCAGTTACTGATAGCAACTTCATCGTTGGGAATGGGTCTACTTGGGTAGCTGAATCAGGAGCTACTGTTCGTGCTTCTCTCGGTCTTGCGATAGGTACTAATGTCCAGGCTTATAGTTCTGTTCTTGATACTTATGCGGCTATTAATCCTTCTGCAAACGTTCAGACGATGCTAGGGTCTGCAAATAACGCGGCCATAAGGTCGAACATCGGGCTGGCCATCAACACGGACGTTCAGCAATACGATGCAGACCTCACCACTTATGCAGGGATAACCCCGAGTGATGACATCAAGAGTTTCCTAGGTAGTGCAAACTACGGAGCGATGAGAACCAACCTTGGCCTTGCCATCGGAACCAACGTCCAGGCGTATGACGCGGATCTCGGCTCCCTGTCCTCGGGTATTACCGGGCTCGTCAAGGGCGCTGGCAATGGCGGCGGGTACTCTGCGGCCACAGCCGGGACGGACTACGTGGGGCTGGCCTCTGCCAATACCCTGACCGGGAACAACGTATTTGGCGATGCAGACACCGACACGCTGACTCTCCGTTCACTCCTCATCGGCGGCAACTCAAGGGCCGTGCAGATAGCAGGGTCGTATGCCGCTCGGACCTACGCCACCGGCACCAACGAGCTCTACGTGGCGGGGGATATTGAGACGGCGGGGACGGTCTATGGTGCCGCCTTTGTGTCAACCGGAGCCGGGGCTTCTTACGTTTCTCTCAGCAATAACTCAGGAGGGCGTTCGCCAGGGGCAAGCGAATACGGCCTCTGGTTTGAAACGGACACCACCGACCAGTTGAAATACTCCATCAACGGCACAGAGAAGGCCGTGGTCAATACTTCCGATGCACAGACCATCTCCGGGGCCAAGACGCTCTCAGCGGCGCTTACACTCAACCGTGGGGCTACCGGAGCGGGACAACTCATCATCGGGGAAGATTCCGACGATGGCACGAACACTGTGACGCTGACCGGGCAGGCCATGGCCTCTAGCTACACCATTACCCTCCCCGTAGACGATGGGACGAACGGGCAGGCCCTTATTACCAACGGCTCGGGCGTGACCTCTTGGGGGACCGTGGCGGCTACGGCTGGCGGGTCCGATACTCAGGTTCAGTTCAACGATGGCGGCACGACCTTGGCAGGTGACGCGGGGTTCGTGTTCAACAAGACTACCGACACGCTCACCCTCGGGGAAAACTCGGCTGATGGCGTTTTGGTGCTTTACAACGAGAGCGGTGTCACCGACTACAACCTGACCATCCAGCCGGGAACTCAGAGCGGGGCGGCCACAATCACCATGCCCGGGTCCACGGCCACCCTTGCCACCCTGGGGCTTGCGGAAACCATCACGGGAACCAAGACGTACAACGATGATGCCCTGGTTGCTGGCGGCATCACCTTCGACGCATCACCGGGGGCCGCAGGTGACATCGGCTATGCCTCCAACGCCTTCACCCTCATGGGTGGGGCCACCTCGGAGGATTTGTCCATCACCGCAGGGGCGAACCTCTGGACCCTGGCAAGCTCCACATCAGCAGCCTTCGCCTTCACCCCCGCCGTTACCCTGACAGGCGGTATAGCCTCCATCGGCGCGGCAAGCAACCTCTCAGGCGGTATCGTAACCCTCGGGACGCTCGGCGGCACGATAGTGGTTCCCACGGGGGCCTCACTTGCCACGAGCGGGACGGGCACCATCACGGCTTCCGGGCTTGTCGCTTCGGCCACCCTTACAACCCCCAACATCGGCGCGGCTACCGGAACATCTCTCTCCTTCGGTGCAGACCCCGGCGACTCGGGCGTGGTGCGGATGTCCAACAACACGGCTCTCTCGTGGGAGCCCTCCACCCCCGGCACGGATATCTTCATAGCCCTGGACGGCAGCGATATTTTGCAAGTCGGCCAGAACTGTGCGGACATCAGGCTTGGCACCTCGGGCACGGGCAACGTGACGGTGACGGGTGACCTGACCGTGACGGGCTCTGATATTAATGTTGGAGCGGCGGGCATGAAGCTCACGGGAGACGGTGACGGGGCAATTACCTTCCTCGGCCTCGGTGACGGCTCGGACGAGGATCTTACCCTTAACCTTGATGATACGGCGAACACGGCCAAACTTTCGTCCTCGACGGGAGTGACGGCAATAGACTTCTCGGCCCTCAACCTCGTCACCACGGGCGCAATACATGGAGGGATTGAAATCATTGCCGACGATACAAGCCTTGACGCGGCACAGTGCTATGGATCTGTCAACAACACCAATGGCGCGGAAACCATCACCCTTCCTGCGGCTGTGGTTGGCATGAACGTCCTCATCTACTCCAACGACGCCACGGTGAAGCATGTTGACCCGAACGGGACCGATACAATTATCCTCACGACTGCGGCCCTGACCGCTGGTTATCAGATTGAATCCCCCGGTGCGGCTGGTGACTTTATCGCCCTCGTGTGCATGACGGCGAACCAGTGGACGTGCATGGGAAGGTCTGGGACATGGGTGACTCACGCAGCTGATTAAGGAGTTACTATGAAAAACCTACTTATCCTCTTATCCATCCTCCTCCCCCTCTCGGCCCATGCCTGGGGGGTGATGGTGAGCTCGGGCGGCGTGGCGGGGAGTGCGGGCAGCGGAACGTCCTACTCCGTGAACGAAACCTTTGAAACTCCGACTACCGGATATGAGGAAACCTGGACAGAGCTTAATGCTGGGAATGTATCATCCATCAATCCGGCATACACCACAACGGCCCTTGAAGGAAGCCAATCCTGCTATGTGGTAGGAGGCGAATCTTCCGTAATGGGAGGGAGATACATATCATTCACGGACATGACATCATGCTATATTTTTGCCAGGGTGAGAATCATAACGTCGGCTACGGACTACAGCAACTTTCTCACCCTAATGGATTCATCGGGCAACATCCAGGCGAGCCTCAACAGGGGCGCAGGTACTACACTGTACGGGAGAAATGGGTCGGTTGACGATACCGACGCCACAGGTATATCGGATGCCACAACGTACTTCATCTGGATAGAATATGCCAACACCGGGGCTCTCGATGTGTATGTCGATACTGACCGCACTAAACCCGCCAGCCATACCGGAATCCATATCACAACCGGAACATCGACAGGCGACATAGCCCGTCTCGGATTCGGGGCGGCAAAGGGTGCTGCGATCATTTTCGACCAGATTATCGTGTCTGATACCGTGATAGGAGACGTTGACGAATGATGAAAAGAACGATTATCACGCTTTTCTTCTCGTTGCTGTGCGGGGTAGGGTACTCCTCAAACTACACCCTTGATATCATCAATATAGACGAGGTGGGGGCGAACAACCGCATCCTGTTTGCCTATCCAGCCATTGAGTACAGGGTTCGTATAGCCGCGTTCGGAGGGACATACCCGTTCACCTGGACGCTCGGAACACACCCTGACGGCATGACGATCAATGCCGACACCGGAGAGATCACCTGGGCCAGCCCAACCGCTACGGGATCACCTCACACGGTCCAGGTGACGGTAACGGACGCAGAAAACAGCACCGATACGGAATCTTACACGGTCACGGTCACGAACAGCACTAGCCGGTTCATCTGGATGGACGCTTCAACGGTGGAGGCGCAGGGCAGCAGAACCGGAGCGTATGACCATCCCTATAAAGACTTCGATGATTGGTACACCCTGGGGTCTGGTTCTCATGGTGGGCAGATCATGTATCTTCGGGATGGGACGTATGACTTTTCAGGAATAGCCGGAGAGAATCACCGAGGGCATGGTTCATACGCCGTGTTTTTTGATGGATCATACCATCCCACAGCCTACATAGCTTATCCGGGGGAGACTCCAGTTATCGACCTGACGAGAAGTTTTTCGGGAACGAACTCAGGGAAAGAAATATCGTGGTGGTCAAACAACGATGACCTCTATTACTACGGCATCACATTCCAGAGCATCTATGCTCACGCCTTCGACCTGTACGGGTCTGATTGCTCAGTGTGGCATTCGTGTATATTCGATGATGCAAACGACCTTGACGCATATTATGAAAACGATGCGTATATATTTTGGAGGGAAGGGGGGACGTGTACCAAACATGCCGTTCTTGGCTGCACCCTTGGCGATACATCGGGAACATACATATCCGGGCTTAAAATGTACGATGCCGAGTATTTTGTCATCGAGGGGAATACCTTTGATGATATTGTAGAGTCTTGCATCAACCCCAAGGACTCAGTTAATTATGTGTCTATACGAAACAACTCCTTCTCAAATTCATCATTCGCTCTCAGGGCGGCATCGTATGGAACAGGAGTATCAAATATTGATTTCACGTTCAACTATGTTGGGCCAGGTCAAGATATCTGGTTTGAGTCAGAGTATGGGCTGATAGGCCCAGTGCATTTTGAGCGGAATACCATCGTTTCGGATATCCAGATAAGGGACTTGGTAGCGGAAGACGGCATATATTATTTTCTCAATAATGTCATTGTAAACACCGAGTCTACATCGGACGGCGACGCTGGCGACCATATCTACAACCGGCACGATGGGCCAGATAATAGAATCTCCGAGTGCCACAACGGGGATACCAACTGCAATATCGTGGCTACGAGCGCAACCGGACTTGTTGACAGCAACGGAGGGCTTATAGGCGATTGGGCACAGTACATCGGGACTAAGGGGTGGGAAACGGGGGATGAGGGAGAGGACACGACCGACCCCGCGTCCCCGACCTTGAGCAACGTCACCATATCCGGCGGGTCCTTCCGCTGACAAAGGAGAACGATTATGAAAAGAGCATTCCTGGCACTCATTATCCTTGCGATTTCATCTGTGGCATCGGCGGCAACCCTTGAGGCCACCCTGGACTGGGCGGGCACTGACAGCAACGGACAGCCCGAGGCTTCCATACCGTGCACGGTCACGCTCCACAACGCGGCCAACGATGCCATCCTGTCCACAGCCACGGTGAGCGGTGCGGTATCGGGCTATGCCATGCCGTCATGGGAAGTGGCTCCGCAGAACAATGCCGACACGGTGCTGGTGCTGTATGCCAAGGCGAAGGACGCGGCGGGGAACGAGAGCGCCAAGAGCGACACCGTGAGCGTGACGATCCCCGGCGTGGACACTCTGGCTCCGTGCGCTCCGCAGATACATATCACCATTAAATAAGGAGCCCTTTATGCGGCCTTGCGATAAGGAAGTTATACAATGATAGTGAATGAAATAGATATTTCCAAGGACCATGAAGCCTTGAAAATTCTTGGTATGTGTGCTTCTAATACCAAGTATTGTGCTAAGGCTATGTTCCCTGGAACATTCTATTCTCCATTCTCATCTCTTCATAATGCTATTTTTGATGCTATAGATTCAAAGCATAGATATATAGTGATAGCTGCTCCTCGCGGACTGGGGAAGACTTCAATAGCAAAGTTAGTTGCGAAGAAGAAGATCTTATTCCGTGACTCTCATTTTATTCCTTATGTGATGAATTCTGCTACTGTAGCTGCTATGCAGACTGAGAATATAAAGAGAGATCTTCTCACTAATAGACTTGTGAGAGGCTTCTTTGGAAACATTAAAGAGTCTGACTTTGAATATGCTATTGACGAGCAATTCTCGAAAGAGGCATGGGTAGCTTTTGGAAACACTCTTGTACTTCCTAGAGGTCAAGGTCAGCAGATTCGAGGTCTGAACTGGAATGATTACAGACCTGATACATTTATCTTTGATGATCTTGAAGATAAGGATGAGATAAGAAATAAAGATAATCGGGATAAGTTGAAGGAATGGTTCTACTCAGATGCTATGAAGTCTGTTGATTTTTATAGAAAGGACTTCCAGATAGTATATATAGATACTGTCAAACATGAAGATTCCTTGCTTCAGGAGCTTCTTGATTCTCCTGATTGGTATGGAGTTAGGCTATCTATCTGTGATGAGAATTATAAGAGTCTTGATCCTAATTATATGACTGATGAGGAGATAGATGTTGAAGTAAGAGAGGCGAGACGGATAGGAAAGCTGGATATCTTTTATATGGAAAGGATGAATCTTCCTGTTGCTAAAGAAGATGCTTCTTTCAAACAAGAGTATTTCAGAAACCAAGACGAGGTTGACCTTCTTAAGAGGAATGATCTTGAGAACGTAGTTATAATGGATCCTGCTAAGACCGTGAAGATGCAGAGTGCTGATTCTGCTATTGTTGGGATAAGTATAGACTCCAAGAATATGAAGATTCATGTTAGAGATATAGTATCTAAGAAAATGTATCCTGACGAGATTTATAAGGAAGCCTTTGATATGGTAGAAAGGCTTAATGCTAGAGTTCTCGGTGTCGAGGTTACAGGGCTTGAGGAGTTCATAAAGCAGCCTGTGACTAATGAGTCTAGTATGAGACATTGTAAGGCTGAACTCATCTGGCTTAAAGCAAGAGGAGGCAGTAACGACGAGAAAGGAAAAGTAGAGCGTATAAAAGGTCTTATTCCTTACTACCGTCAGGGCTTTGTAACACATAATCCTAGCTGTTGTGGAAAGCTCGAACAGCAACTTCTTTCGTTTCCTAAGTCTAAACTCTGGGATGTAATGGACGCTACTGCTTACGTAGTAGAGCTTATGGAATTAGGAGGTAGATATTTTGAGGGTCCTGATGACGAGGGTTCTCAAGATCCTTCTGACGACGAATATGGTGATATTGTAGATGATCCAGAGATCAGAAATTGGAGGATTGCTTA